>Ga0115031_1003558_pt1 | contig 11551 bp, 9 predicted proteins | sample Maine_Asex4_meta_FD_87301 | JGI IMG/M metagenome (GOLD analysis project Ga0115031, IMG submission 87301) | Marine algal microbial communities from Maine, USA - Maine_Asex4_metaG | ecosystem: Host-associated > Algae > Red algae > Unclassified | place: Maine, USA | collected 2015-01-05 | reverse complement strand
GAAAAGGAGGTGTTCGCTATCATCCTGGGGTTAGTCTGGATGAGGTGCAGTCTTTAGCATTTTGGATGACGTTTAAATGTGCCTTGCTGGATTTGCCTTTTGGTGGCGCAAAGGGAGGCATTACAGTTAATCCGAAAGAATTATCTAAAGCGGAGTTGGAACGGTTGAGTCGGGGCTATATTGATGCGATCGCCGATGCTATTGGCATAGATGTTGATATCCTTGCTCCTGATGTCTACACCAACGCTACTATCATGGGTTGGATGATGGATCAATACAGTGTAATCAGACGCAAACTATGTCGTGGAGTAGTTACAGGGAAGCCATTATCTTTAGGCGGTAGCAAAGGTAGAGATACGGCTACAGCAATGGGTGCATTTACTGTAATTCAAACTATGTTGCCCAAATTTAAGCTAATTCCCGAAAATACCACCGTAGCGGTTCAAGGTTTTGGTAATGCAGGTTCTACTCTAGCAGGCTTATTAGATGATGCGGGATACAAAGTAGTGGCAGTAAGCGACTCCAAAGGAGGAATATATGCGCCCCAAGGGTTAGATATTGCCAGCGTTAGAAAACACAAAGAAAGCAGCCGAGAAATGAAAGCGATATACTGTCAGGATAGCGTCTGCAGCATTATGGAGCATGAAGTAATTTCTAATCAGGAATTACTGGCTTTAGATGTAGATGTTTTAATTCCCGCAGCTTTAGAAAATCAAGTTACTCAAGAGAATGCAGGAGAGATTAAGGCCAAGTATATCTTTGAGGTAGCTAACGGCCCAATCAATTATGATGGGGATAAAATATTGGCAGAAAAAGGTATTTATGTCTTCCCAGATATTTTGGTCAATGCAGGGGGAGTTACTGTAAGTTATTTTGAATGGGTGCAAAACCGCAGCGGATGGTATTGGACATTAGAGGAGGTAAATCAGCGTCTGCAAGATAAAATGCAGATAGAAGCTAAAGAAACTTGGAAAATTGCCCAAGATTTAACTATAGATGTTCGCACCGCCGCTTATATTCATGCTTTAAATCGCCTCGGAGAAGCTTTGGATGCCAAAGGTACGAGGGAACAGTTTACCAATAATTACTAATTACTAATCGATGCAAAGTAGATTTTTAAGACTGTTGTTTAGCTTGATTTTAATTTTTACGGTCAGTTTTTCCTTAGTTTGTTTTCCTGCCACAGCATTATTGAGACAGCATCATGAGACAGAAAATGTGTTGCGCTATCATGCTCAAGATTCATTAAAAGACCGCGACGGTAACACGTGGCAGGTATTGCTATTTCCTGATAATAGTCAAAGCTCTACCACCAACTATTATTTACGGTTAGTCGGGTTTCCTGGAGTTAACGCTTTTATTCATCCCCAATCGCTAGAAATTCTGACAAGTCAAGGCAAGATATTAACCGCAACAGATAACTATTATTCGACTGCCCCAGCACCTAATGTGGGGCAATATAATTTGACTTCCATTATCGCCCAAATTCCAGACAGAGGTAATCTAAAACTTTCTGTTCCTTTAAAGAAAAATCGCGAGCTGGCTTTGAAAATACCTCGTGAAGTAGTAGCTGAATGGCAACTCTTGACCAGAGATATAGAAAAATTTTAACTATAAATATAGCCAAATGAATTATCTCCCGCCGATAATGCAAAAATTAAAATTACTTAATTTATCAAATTGGCTGTATTTTTAATTAATTAAAAGCATATAAATCATAGCTTACAGCTTATGGTTATCTAAGGTGATCTTCGTAGTTTCTTATACTCTTTGGTGCATGAAATGAACAACGGCGTTATTTTAGAGTGGCGATCGGGAATTATAAAAAGGTATTCCTAATATCGCTAGTTGTTGAAATGGCAATTTAAATTAATGAATGGAGAAGAGTTATTATCGCTCTATCAAAAAAATAATCGAGATTTTGGTCGTGCCGATCTAAGTCGAATACAAATCATACAGGCTCGTATAGAGAACATTGATTTGAGCAGATCGGAATTAGACTGGGCAAATTTCAGCGGTACAAATTTGACAGGAGCTAATCTAAACCGTGCCAATTTGACCAATGCTCGCTTAATTAAAACCAATTTGGCAAAAGCTAATCTCAGAAGTGCCGATCTGGCTGAAGCCGATCTTAGCTGGGCTAATTTAGAAAAAGCCTGTTTAACTAGAGTGGATTTGAGTAATGCTAATCTCAGCCAATCTTTTTTTCGCGATGCCAATCTTTCTGATGCTGACTTGAGCTACACTAATCTCTCTCGCGCCAATTTATCAGGAGCTAACCTCAGCAGAGCTAACCTTACAGGTGCAGATCTTACAGGAGTGGACTTAAGCGGTGCTGATTTTAGTAGAGCCGACTTTAGTGAAGCCAATTTAACGGGAGCTAATTTAAGCTATGCCAATTTTAATCGGGCTGACTTAAGTGGTAGCAGCTTGCGTCAGTCTAATTTACAGCAGGCAAGTTTTCAAGGAGCAAATTTACGTTCGGCTAACTTGCGTAGTGCAGTATTGTCTGGAGCTGTCTTGAAAGAGACAGATCGTTCTAACAGCAGTTTTAATACTATATCTCAACTAAGCTTAACTAGCGATCAGCAAGATAACAAAATTGACTTTGGCTCGGCAAATTTGACGGGTGCCAATTTGCAAGGAGTAAATATGCAAAATTCCAACTTTAGATTTGCTTTGCTGTTTAAAACTAATTTAGAAAAAACTAATTTGGCAAATGCCAGCTTGATTGATACCTATTTGCGGGGAGCTAATCTTAGAGGAGCAGACTTAAAGAACAGTGTTTTGAGTGGAGTAAATTGGAAAGGTACAGTTATGCCTGATGGAACTATTCATCCTTAAAGTAATTAGTAGTTAGTAATTACAAACCTAAGATTGTGCGAGCGATGTTGAAGTAAATTAAAACGCCTAGAACATCGACAGCAGTAGTAATAAAGGGCGCGGACATGAGGGCTGGATCTAGGTTGAGGGAGCGAAACAAAAAAGGTAGAGCCGAGCCAGCTACGGATGCTAAAAGAGCGATCGCAACTAGACTAATTCCGACAGAAATTGCTACCTGGAAACTACCCTGAAGGAGATAAGCCCAAACTGTTGCCATAATTCCTAGAATCAAACCGAGCAATATTCCTGCAGCAGCTTCGCGAAAGACAACTTTGCCTGCTCCCATATTTTGAATTTCTTCGGTGTTTAAGCCTCTAATAACTACGGTGGAAGACTGCGCGCCGACATTTCCGCCCGTACCAGTCAGCAAGGGAATAAAAGCAGCTAAGATCACCACTTCTTGTAAGAGCGATTCATTAGCGCGAATAATTGCCCCAGTAACAGTATTAGTGATTAATAATATAAATAGCCAAACTACCCGACGACGAGCTACGGTTAACAGATTCGTCTGAAAGTAACTATCGTTGTCCGACTGCACCCCACCCAAGGCATAGATGTCTTCTGTGGCTTCTCTTTCAATGATGTCAATTACATCATCTACTGTAACCACTCCTATTAACCTTTCTTCACTATCGACCACAGGAAGTGCCACAATATCGTAGCGTTGAATAGTTCGTGCCACTTCTTCTTGGTCGGTGTCGGTATGAACAAACACCACATCTCGTATCATAATTTCTGCCAAAGTTGTATCTGGTGCAGCCAGAACTAAATCTCTTAGAGAAACGATCCCCGTTAGTTGACGTGATGAGTCGGTGACATAAAGATAGTAAACTACTTCTGAAGCATTGGATAAGCTTCTAATTCTTTCTAAAGTTTGGCTGACGGTCAAATTCTCTTTGAGAGAAATATATTCGGGGGTCATAATTCGCCCCGCAGTGTCTTCACCGTAACCGAGTAAAGTAGCTGTAGCTTGGCGTTCTTTTGGGCTTAATTGAGACAATAGACGACGTACTATTTTTGCAGGAAGTTCATCAAACATCTTAGCGCGATCGTCAGGAGACATCTTATCGACAATGTCTAGCACTTCTTGACGCTTAAATTCTTGAATTAATGCTTGCTGAACATCAGTATTTAAATACTCATAGACTTCAATCGCTTCTGCTTTGGAGAGTAAACGAAAAGCAATCAGCTGGCTCGATTCTGGCAAACCTTCAATGGCTTCAGCTATGTCTACTGGCTGTACGGGGATTAATAAGGACTTTGCTCCTTCTAAGTTACCACTCTCCAATAGTAGTTCCAGTTGCGATCGAACTAACTGTCTTAATTCGTTATGTTTAACTCCATTTGGTATCATACATCACGTCCAATAAAATGAATTTATTATTATTTACTTTTCTCTATCTTTAATTGAAAAAACATAGTTATTAAATATTTAAACTATTAACAACAATACATTTTTATGTTTTTTAACATTGTTTTTAATCTTTAATTGAATCGTTTTAATCCAGCTGTGTTAATCTACTAAAAAATAGAGATTTCAATTCGGTGAGCGTGTTTGTTTCAATTTGTCATAACCTCCTGGCTACATATAGATTGACAAGCCTTTTTCCGCAATATTTATCTCAAAATAATATTTGTTATCAGGAGACAAACAATGTCAATCTATGTCGGTAATCTATCTTATGAGGTTACTAAAGAAGATCTTACGACTGTTTTTACAGAATACGGTAATGTATCGAGAGTTTCTCTGCCTACCGATCGCGAAACAGGTCGTCCTAGAGGTTTTGGTTTTGTCGAAATGGACAGTGAAGACGCGGAAACTAAAGCAATTGAGAGTTTAGACGGTGCAGAATGGATGGGAAGGGAATTAAGAGTTAACAAAGCTAGACCACGGGAAAATAATCGTGGTGGCGGAAATCGTGTTGAGGGTGCTTCTCGTAATTACTAAGAAACACTGGTTTTCAGATATGGGCAGTATTTTGCAATAGTTTTGCTTCTTCTACCCATCTTTTTACTTGCTCTACAGGGGGAGATAAATCTTTTCTCTGTAGAGTAGCTACCTGAAGACGAACGACCTGTCTGTGTAAACGATGAAAAGGTGTTTGGGTAAGTTGGACAACAGATACAATACCAGCGTGTAATAATAATCCGCAGTATTTGTCGCCGACACTAGGCAGACGGGCAAGATCGGCTAAAGCAATCCACTTGTTAACGTATTTTTGATTTACCCCTAGTTGATTGGCTAAAGCTTTTTTTGATTCTAGAGTAGTGGTAAGCTGTAATAGTTTTTTAGTATCGCCTATATTATTTTTCTCGAGTAATTGTACCTGCGATCGCATCATTCCAGGCAAGCGATCTATTGACCAATATTGAGATTGCATGATTTTTTAGATCTTGATAGTTTAAAGGTAGAATTTATATTGTTAGTGTTCATAGCTATTAGCTGTTAGCTGTTAGCTGTTAGCTTTTAATTCGATATTAATGGTTTTGCTTTCTACTCAAGATACTTCCTTCCTTGCTACTGCCTTAAAACAGAGAAGAGATAAACTAGCACAGTTAGTCGAGCATCCAGTAATTTTATGGTCTGGTAGTCCTCTGCGACGCAACTTTTCTGCCAATAAGTTTCCTTTTCGCGCTAGCAGTCATTTCTTATATTTTGCAGGATTACCTTTAACCAATGCCGTAATTCGCTTGGAAGGTGGCATCTTGGAACTATACTTGGACAATCCTCCAGCATCAGCAACCTTATGGCATGGTGAAACGCCAGATAGAGCAGAAATTGGCGCGATTATTGGTGCAGAAGCAATTTATCCTTTGGCAGAATTGTCAGCAAAAACTAAAGATGCTGCAACTGTCGCCGTACAGGATAGCGTTACTTACCAGCAACAGTGTAAGTTGCTAGCTCGTCGTGTCTTATTATCCCATCAAGCAGCAGGAATCGATCTAAAGTTAGCTCAAGCTATAGTGAAATTGCGATCGCATCATGATGAGCTAGCCTTACAAGAACTACGTCATGCTGCTGCTATTTCAATGGAAGCACACAAAGCAGGAATGCAAGCCACTCTTCACGCTAGAAGCGAAGCTGATATACGTGCTGCGATGGAGGGGGTAATTATTGCTCACAACATGACTTGCGCTTATAACAGTATTGTGACGGTGCGGGGAGAAGTTTTGCACAACGAGACTTATCAAAATCAGTTACAGCCAGGGGATTTATTATTAGCTGATGTAGGGGCAGAAACTCCTAATGGTTGGGCAGCAGATATTACCCGTACTTGGGCTGTTTCTGGCAAGTTTTCTAACACTCAACAAGATATTTACGAAATAGTCTTAAAGGCCCATGATGATTGCATTGCCAAGATAAAGCCAGGAGTGGAATATCAGGATATTCATTTGCTAGCAGGGGAAATAATTGCTCAAGGATTAGTTGATTTAGGCATCTTAAAGGGTAATGTTGAAGATCTAGTGGCAATGGATGCCCACGCCCTGTTTTTTCCCCACGGTGTTGGACATCTGCTAGGTTTAGATGTTCATGATATGGAAGATCTAGGTGATGTCGCAGGATATGAAGCAGGAAGAGCCAGAAGCGATCGCTTTGGTTTGGGTTATCTTAGATTAAACCGCCCTCTTCAGCCAGGAATGTTAGTTACAATTGAGCCAGGTTTTTATCAAGTTCCTGCAATTTTAAATCATCCTGATTTTCGTCGCAAATATCAAGATGTGGTTAACTGGGATCGTTTGGCGCAGTTTGCAGATGTTAAGGGTATTAGAATTGAAGACGATGTTTTGGTAACTGATTCTGGCAGCGAGATTTTAACGGCAGCATTACCAACTAAAGTCAAAGATATTGAAGCTTTGATACTATAAGAAATTTCTATTAAATTCTATTTTGTTTTCACTCCAAATTAGCAGCTTTTTCCAAGTTTAGGGCTTCAATTTCTTCTTGAGCCAAGCGGTTTTCTCTTTCTAATGTTTTTAAGACAAACTCTGGCAATTGATCTGATTTTTCTAAAGCCAAACTAAAATTTTCTTTCGCTTCTTCTAAAGTTTTAATATTATTTTTCTTCTTGCCGATTTTTCTTAATATTTGTCCTTTCAAATAATAATGTTCGGGATTCTGTGGAGCAGTTTTTATTGCTTTATCAGCATATTTTAAAGCTTTATCATATTTATCTAAATCTCTGTAGGCTACGGCTAGACCACGCTCTACTAAATAGTTAGGAGCAGCATAAGACTCAAAGCGAGCGATCGCCTGTTCTGGTTTAGAAAACGGTAGGTTTACCGCTAGCAACAAGTCCATATAACCTTTGATAAGATTTAATTCTGGATCGTCAGGATCAACATCTTCTGCTCGATCTAAGAACTTAAATACTAACTGTAATTTATTAATGGCATCTAATGCGCCTTCTTTTTCGTAAATGTAGGCACCATCCATAAAATGCCCAACTGCTAGATAAAGATTTCCCCGTAAGGAATCGGTCTGACTTAACGATTGAGCCGATTCTAAAGTTTTAAGAGCGTATTTTTTAATGTTTTCCCAGTCCTCTTCTGTATAGGCTAAAGAGGCTAACATAGCATAAGCCAAAGGGTCTTCTGCTTCTTCTGACTCAGCTAATTCTAATTCTTTTGTGACTGTCTTATAATTTCCTTCTAGAAAAATTGTTTTAAACGCTTTTTCTGTATGTTCCCCAATATCACGGGGATTTTCTTGCCGAAAAGGATCTTTGGCTAAAGCAGCACCATTGGTTAAACCGATAACCATAGAAATACTTAGAGGTAAAGCCCAAACTATCTGTTTTAACCGATTTCTTTTAGTCATTATGCCTATTCTACAATTATCAGCAGTTTCTATAAATATTGACGCGATCATCAAAAATCTAGTTCCTGAAGATTCAAACAATATAGTTATTAATTATGGTAAATAACCAATATAACCGATGTGAATCAGCTTAATTAAATTGGAAACATTGACTGCTTTTATTAAAAGATTCAAATTGCCAAGCTTTAGTTTTTTAGATCAATACTGTTTAGTTTTGAGAATATATGTTGCATATTACGCAAAAAAAAGGAGCCGATATTTTAGTTACATAGCAGTTTACTATTACTCTCGTAATCAATCCTATCTATGACCGACTCTTCCTTATTTTTATACAGTTGCTTGATCTTGAGGTGCAAGTACTTGATCTGCAGTTGGTAACTCTAGACAATATCCCGCACCATAAACTGTCTTAATATAGCTAGGATGACGAGGATCTGGCTCTAGTTTGGTTCTGAGGTGACGAATATGAACTCGAATGGTTTCAATATCATCATCAGGATCGTAACCCCAAACTTCTTTGAGAATCTCTGGGGGGGCTACAGTTTGCCCATGACGCTGCAATAGACAATGGAGTAATTCAAATTCTAGGTGAGTTAGCTTAACTGTTTTTTCAAACCAGATGGCTTCAAAACGTTCGGGGATGAGCGTTAGAGGACCAAAACTAAGAATTTCCGAGTGCTTGGCTGCTTGAGGTATGCGATCTGTACGACGCAGTAAAGCTCTTACTCTAGCCAGCATTTCTTCTACTTCAAAGGGTTTAGTCAGATAATCATCTGCACCAGCATTGAAGCCTTCTACTTTATCTTGAGTTTGTCCCAAAGCACTTAACATGAGAACAGGAATGTCTGAAGTACGATCGTCTCGACGCAATCTTTGACAGACAGTAAAGCCATCGACTTTTGGCAACATAAGATCGAGCATTACTAAATCTGGTTGCAGCTGAACTGCTAAAGCTTGCCCTTTAATTCCGTCTTCTGCCTGATTAACATCATAGCCAGCCATTTCCAGATTAATGGAGACTAACTCAGAAATTGCGGGATCGTCATCGATTACAAGGATTCTGGGCATATTTAAATTCTATATGGTTGATATTTATGATTGATATTAGAACAGATCACTTTCTTTAGTTTGAGCCAAAAAATTAGGATCTCTTAATAAATACTGTCCTGATTATAAGCAAAAATGCCCATTGTGTTTAAGTTACTTATCTTGTATTGAAGATTTTTTAATTTTGTTTGCTTAATATTTGTATTTACATAAGTAAAATATAGATATGTTCATTTATGTAAAAAAGATGAATCTAGCTTCTAATTTTTTATGAATAGTAAGGATTATGGCTAACTATGCTCTAAAGTGAGTAAGACAGCAATATTTATTTCGCTCTCAATTTTGGTGTGTGGAGTTGAAGATAAAATATCATTTCGAGCTTTTATATTAGGCTTTTTAGCTTTTAAGCGGTGAATTAGACAGATTTTCTGTTCCTATTTCACGTATATTTTATTTTTTATTTACCTTTTGACTCCTGATAAAATTTTCCAATTAAACTATTCTGATGAAGAGAATTATCCTACTAGCCGCATTAGTGTTTTCAGCTTGTCAAGCACAAACTGTCACTCCAACATCTCAAACGGCTGAACTTGCTGTATCTAATGAGACAGAGGCGATCGCCAATTCAGCAGTCGCATCAAAATTGCTGATTTCCTCTAGAGGTATAGGTCAAGCTAAATTAGGCATGACTTTGGGCCAGCTAAAAAAAATCTCCAATCAAGATACTCAGTTTGAAGTAATACTATCTTTTACGGCTGATGTTAACGCAATCGCCGTTGTCAAAGAGGAAGTTGTTCAATACTACATTCTTAGTTCGGTAGATGATGATTCTGAATCAAATCAAGCTATTGATGCTGAAGACAAGGTAATTACTGCTTTAATGACCAACAATGATAAATATCAAACCGATCTAGGTGTCAAAGTCGGTACGCCAATCAAAGAGGCAGAAGATGTTTATGGTGACGCGATACTGGCATACAATACGGAGAGAGAATCGGGAGAATATGTTACTTTTGGCAGCAACAACCCTGAAAATATTAGTTTCAAAGCTTCTTATTTTAAATTAATCTCTGATGGCTTAGGATTCTCTGGCATTTATCCTGAATACCCAGGCGTATCTTACACTACAGATAAATATCGCGATGATGCTGCTATTGCTGCGATCGAAGTTTCTTGCGGTTCAAAGGACTGTATCCGTTAGCAATGCTGGGCAGGAAAACAAACACGATCAACAACTATGCCCGATAATTTATTACTCAGTCTCGTCCTAGTTTTATTATGTGGCTTTGTTGGAGGTCAAATATCTGACAGGCTGGGCGCACCACCACTATTAGGCATGATGCTGGTGGGTATTTTTTTGGGTTCGGAGGGAAGCAATCTAATCTCAGGGAAAGTTTTAGATTTAGCCGACGATCTTAGAACGATCGCAGTCACAATTATTCTAATGCGAGCAGGGTTAGGTTTAGACCGTAATAAGCTGGCAAAACAAGGAACCGTGGCTATAAGCTTAGGTTTCTTGCCTGCATTAACCGAAGCGATCGCAATTTCTTTTATTTCAATTTGGTTGTTTGATTTTAATTGGCTAACAGGATTACTTTTAGGCTGTGTGATTAGTGCCGAATCTCCAGCGGTAATTGTCCCTGGTATGTTGCGTCTCAAGAATTTGGGTTGGGGAGTCTCCAAGGGGATTGCTGACGCTATTTTAACGGGGAGTGCTTTATCTGATGTTTTAATTTTGCTGTTGTTTAGCCTGCTGCTCAATTTCTTATCTCCAGGAGAAGTGAGCCATAGTCAGTTATGGTTGCTACCGCTTAATGCGATCGCGCAGATTGTTTTGGGAGTTGTGATTGGCTATCTAGCCGCAAAATTAATTGTCTTTTGTACGATCAGGCAAAAATGGACGCAAAATACGGTTCAAGATACTTTGATTACTGCCAGTCTTGCTTTATTGATAGTAGTTTTGGCTAGTTATTATCCTTATTTTTCTGGATATCTGGCAGTCATGGCAATGGGATTTTTCCTGATTAAATTTAGCCCACCTCTAGCACGCAGACTACGTCAGGAATTTAACCATCTGTGGATAGTCGCCGAGATCATATTATTTGTTTTAATGGGTGCAACCATCCAGTTAAAAATCTTAGCTAATGTTTTGCTACCAGGATTAGCACTATTAATTCTGGGATTATTATTAGGACGTACAGTTGGCTGGTATTTAGCCACAGCCCGAAGCAACTGGACTTGGAAAGAAAAACTATTTCTTGTGCCAGGAAACTCTGCTAAAGCCACAGTACAGGCAGCTATTGGCGGAATTCCTTTGGGAATGGGTATTCCTGGGGGAGATATTATTTTAGCGATCGCTGCTTTATCTATTTTAATTACTGCGCCTTTGGGAGCATGGGCAATACCTACCTTTGCGCCCAAACTGTTGACCCAAGATTCAGTAGATCCAGCTCAGGTGAATGTAGTTCCCCGTACAGTTATTTTAGGGGTAGTAGAATCTGATTCGGCAAAAGAGATCGCTATATTAACTAGAGTTGCCGATTTCGCTCGTCGTACAGATGGAGAAGCTATTATCGTCTGCGTGGCTCAAAATAAGGAATCAAATGCTTTTGAGCTAGAATTGCTGGTAGATAAACTGCTAATAGATATTCCCCATCAGTCTATTCGCACCATAGAAACGAGAAAAGAACTATTACACCTTATTCAAAAAAATCAGGTAACTGAAATTATTATTGCTCAACCAAAGCTGGCTGATGAAGATGATCTAGCTTCTGTTTTTGCACCTGAAATTATTATAAAAAG
>Ga0115031_1003555_pt1 | contig 11557 bp, 12 predicted proteins | sample Maine_Asex4_meta_FD_87301 | JGI IMG/M metagenome (GOLD analysis project Ga0115031, IMG submission 87301) | Marine algal microbial communities from Maine, USA - Maine_Asex4_metaG | ecosystem: Host-associated > Algae > Red algae > Unclassified | place: Maine, USA | collected 2015-01-05 | reverse complement strand
TTAACTTCACGTACAGAGACCATGGGAAGAAAACTACCAAAAAAAACTACCAAAAAACTACTACATTGCAGTTTTTCGGAGTAAATCAAAGAAATTCAAAGAAACCCAAACCACGTAAAACCCTCTTAAACAGTGGCTCAAAGCAAGTCAAGGTATGTGGCAGTAATAGAGTGGCGGAGAGGGAGGGATTTGAACCCTCGGATCCCTTGCGAGATCACTTCCTTAGCAGGGAAGCACAATCGGCCGCTCTGTCACCTCTCCAGAAGATCTAAGTGTATAGGTGTAATGATGCTATATCCAATTCAATTCACATATGGATGACGAATATAATATATGAAGTTCTATTAAAAATAAAAGAGGTGGAGCCGCCTAAGCAGCCCCACCTTTAAATTGGTCTTTTATAACGAAATTATCAACCAGTGTAAGTTGGATCTTTCACGATTGGAGCTTCTACAGCATCATCAGCGTTTGCTTCTGCTGCTGCTTCGTCAGCTTCTTCAACATCATCTTCCATCATGTCTTCAAAAGGAAAGTCTTCCATGGCATCTCCGAAGCATTCTTCAAGGATTCCTTCATCGATCATATCGATCGCGTCGATTGCTTCTATGTCGTTGATAAATTCATCTGCGAGAAGGCTTTCTAGAAAGTCATTAAGCGAAACTTTTAGAGCAGGAGTGATTGCATCACCAAGGTAATCTATAACGGTTTCATTCATTGCAATTAGTGCTGCTTCTTCGTCTATGTCGCCGGCAAAAAATTCTTCAAATAGCTCTTCCATAAGGACGTCTAGCTCTTCGCCATCTTCTGGGTTCTCATTATAATAAGTGTCAAGGGCTTCCATGAGTTCGCCGAACTCGCCGAAGGGAGCGAAATCCATTCCAATGTTTTCGATTTCTTCAAAATAAGCTTCGCATTCTTCAGGCAACCCGACTGCAGCGATCAAGTCTTCAACTTCTTCAGCCATATCGTCAGCTGCATCTTCTCCGTGGTGAACGGTTGTTTCTACAACGTCGTAATCATCTTCGTAGCTGGTTGCCGCTGCTGGGCCAGCAAATGTTGCAGTTAGTCCAAGAACTGCTGCACATGCAACCGCAGTTCTTAAGCTTGGTTTACGTTTTGTATTCATTTACGTTCCTCTATTTAATTAAAAGTTAGACTTCAGTCGAACAAATATTAGTGTACTACGAGAACAACATGCTTGTACATGCATGCAGTGGAGTGTGGCAAATAGTGGAAATGTACTGAACCCAAATTGTAACGCATTTGAAACTTAACTAATTAAATATTTGAATAGATATTAGAAAATTTCAACAGGAGTGCCGCGAGGAACAATTTTAATCATCTCAGAAATTACGTCATTTGGTGTTCTGATACACCCACTAGAAACATTTTTGCCAATAGAAGAAGGATCGTTTGTTCCATGAATGCCAATGACAGCATCTCCTCCAGCAAAACTGTCTAGATCTTCGCTATACCCAGAAAGTCCAAAAGCGTACGGACCGTAAGGGCTGTTATCTTGAATAGTTTGCACAGTCTCTTCAATATAGAAAGAACCTAAAGGAGTCTTAGACTCGCCTGTCCCAACAGCAATTTCAGTATCGATTAATAATTCACCAGACTTATATAAATTAAGTTTATGGTTGGCAGTATCTATAAATATTCGATAAGGGGTCGGTTTGACTATTTCTAAATCTGCGTTACTAATCCAGCCAGTGCATCCGTTGGGTTTAATTGGAAGTTGCACTTTGGTCCACTCACCATCTTCGTCCGTTTCGATCACTCTAAAAACCAAAGGCTGAGTGTTATCGCCTTTAGGATTTACAAACTCTCTAAGCACTTCGGAATTCTGCGAAGCTGAAACATAAGCTGTTACATCTTTAACAGCCCGAACCACAAGCGTTTCATCTGGTAAACTGGCTGCAACCTGTTCAATGATGGAACCTGATTTTACTGTTTCAATCCCTTCATAAAGGTCGCCGCAAGCATCATCTTCTGCAATAGGCGTTGTTACCAGAATTCCTTCGAATTCATTAACGGCGGCTTCTTCTGGAGAGCTACATGAAGTAATCAGAAAAGTAGTTACAGCTGCGATTGCATAAATTTTTAGTTTCATATTAATCAAATCATACCTTTTGTGCAGAGAATTCGGTTTATAGATATTTGTGAAGATGTATAGCTATCCGGTTGGCAGTGCTCATGTTTCTCATACCCCGATACGGGAAACAATTATCACGAAAAAATCGTGGATTGAAAATAAACTAAAAATGTTTCAGTTAGTTCATTAATCCCTGCAAAAATGCATCGATATTGGTTTGAATATCAATATCTTTAGGAAGCCGCAAAAGCTCAATCGCCTCTGCCCATCTAAGATCATGACCTTTATCAACACCATTCAGCATAGAAAAACCTAGAAGAATCAAACTTGGGTATGCGGAGGATTTAAAAAGTCCGTCGATCGAATTAGCAATTTTTTGTTTGCCCTGACTTTCTCTACCTATAAGTAACTCTAAGTACCCAAATGCAATAGCGTTACGTTTTTTGCCTAACCAATATTTGCTTTGGGTGTAATAGATATTTGCTGATTCAAAGCATGTTTCTGCTTTTGAAAATTCATTTGTTCTGATATGTGCCCAACCAAGAGCAGTGTATATTTTGCCGAGTTCAATATTAGTTCCAGATTTTAATGGATGTTCAATAAAATTTTTTGCTAAGCGGATCGAAAGTTCAGGATCAAGATGTGCGTATAATTCAATCGAATTTGTTTCGGCTAATTCAATTTTATCATTAAGGCCAGATTCAATAAATTTAGTATTTGCTAATTCAAAAAAATTCTCCGCTGAGTTAAAGTCGAACAAATAAAAATAGGTTAAACCAAGAAGCCTAAAATGTTCTCCCTGCAAAGCCGGACCATGATCTTCAAGTAGGACTGTTAAATTTCTATTCATTTCGAATAGACCTAAAATGTCTCCTTTTACCATCGCCAAATCTGCAAGCCACAAGGCTGACTCAACCGAAATTTTAGAAGGCCCAATTGCATGCAAAGATTGATAAGATCTCGCAGCCTTTTCTAAATTCCCGGCTTTGCGATCGTCATGAACATCATCGAGGGTGGAACGAAAAGCAGTTTCAGAAACTGTTGATTTGTTATCGGTGTGCACTGCTGTTCCTTAGACTTGCCAAACATTTAACGCCCACCGTTGGACTCAATCAAAAATTTATTTAGCTAACATTAACACAAACAATGCAACAATTGCAATTGATATTCCAATATAGGCTTGGGTGGACAACTCATCATTTAAGAAAAGTACACCAACAAGATTACTAGTAATTAAAGACACAATGGCGAACAAGCCAGCCCCTTTGCCTAGCTCAACATTAGCAAAAATATATAGCTGCCCAATCGTAGCTATCTGTCTGACAGCCATATAAACAAAAAACCAAGGGGCAATAAAAGTCGCCCATCCAAACCCGTCAGCTTTTAAATTGCTGCGTGCAAGGTAATCGCCGATAAGAAAAAACCCTTGAGAAAAAATAACTAGAAGTAACAAAGATACTTTCATACAAATAAATATATAGGACTTTCATAAAACCAATGTCATTGGCTAGAAAGTGCTTGTAAACAAGTGCTTGTAAACAAGTGCTTTTGAACACCCGATCGCTGCATGTGATGCAAAGATCCTGTACTCGCATAGCCGTAACCCCGAACCAATATATTTAACGTTGTAAAAATGTTTGTTTAACATACACTTTTTGTTTATGAGAATCAGGCTTTGATGGCAAAAGTATGCTTTCGATTGCTTGCACTGAATGCTCAATGAATTCTAAATGCAGGGCTCAATAAACCCCTGCAAAACAAATATACTATTCTAAAGCATCTACTATCAATTTTGTATTGGTCTCAAGATAACCAATGTAGGTATCAGCGCCGGAGCCTTCTTCGCCTAAAGTGCCAGAATATAATGTGACTACATCAATATTTCCAACTTCTCTGGCTAGAGCCTGAGCGTCATCGTCAGAGTGTTGAGACTCAGCAAATATAGCTTTGACTTCCTCTTCGTTGATTATGTCAGCTAATTTTTGCAACTGAGCTGGGTTTGTTTCGGCTAAGTCTGAAGGAGAAGGAATAACTACCCCAACTGCCTCAAAACCGTACCTTTCAGCGTAATAAGAGAACGCATCGTGATTGGTTATTAGCTTGCGGTTCTCAACCGGTAGAGTTTCAACCGAGGCCTGTATTTCTGAATCTGTTTGAGTAATTAATGCTTGATAATCTTCAACGCACTTATCTAACTTTGAGTTATCTAAATCAAGGTTTGTTTTTATTTCACTAGCTAATTCATCTAAAGAATCCGAAACAGAAATAGGGCTTAACCAAACATGTGGGTCCGAGCCGCTATGGTCATGGTCATCGTCGTGACCTTCTTCGTCTTCGTGATTGCTTTCGTCGCTGTGATCGTCGTCTTCGTGATCTTCTTCGTCTTCGTGATCGCTTTCGTCGCTGTGATCGATCTCGTCGCTGTGATCTTCGTGTTCTTCTTCGTCTTTGTGATCGCTCTCGTCGCTGTGATCGTCATCTTTATCATCTATTGAAAGAAGTTCAATATGGTCAGTAAATTGGAATATGGGTTTACCGCTAGAAGAAATTTCATCAAGTGTGTCAACCATTCCTTCTTCTAGGGAAAGGCCATTGCTGACCAACAAATCTGCGTCTTCCATTAACTGGCGATCAGTAAGTGAGAGTTCAAAAGTATGTGGGTCGGCGCCATTAGGGATCAGGACTTCTACATTTGCCAACCCGTCACAGGCAATATTCGATACAACATCGCCCCAGATAGAAGTAGTTACTACAATCTGTGGCAAAGTTTCAGAACCTTCATTGGTGCTCGTGGATGATTCATTCGAGGTGCAAGCTGTAGCAGCAAGGCAAATGCAAAATAATGGTATTGCAATTTTTGTGGATATAAATGAAGCCATATTAGATTTCCTAGATTAGAGAACTATCTACATGATAATGAGAACTGTTCTCATTTGAAACCGATTAAGCGATATAAACAAATTTAATCGTGATGTTCTTCAACTATTAAGTGACGTCGACCGGGGTCATCGAAGTCGGTAATCATGTGACCTCCGAAAGTTTTCTGTAAGTTAGCTGTAGTCAAAACTTCTGCCGTATTTCCAAAAGCTATTACAGATTTGGCAATGAGAGCTAATTTGTCACAATGGCTTGCTAAATCTAGGTTATGGGTAGATAAGATTGCCATCGCACCATTCTGAGTGGCTAGAGTAACTGTTTCTAACAAAATATTCTGATTCTCAATATCTAATCCCGTAAAAGGTTCATCTAGTAGAAGAAGTCTTGGGTCTTGAACTAACGATTGTGCAAGTCGAACACGCTGTTTTTGCCCACCTGAAAGTTCCCAATATTGTTTTTCTGAGAACTGATCTATATTTAATTTTTCGACATAAAAGGCGAGTCGATCTTTTGCTTGGTTTCCAAAAGGCTTCCAAAAACCAAACTCTTTATACAAACCCATTTTTACGACATCAATAGCTTTGATCGGAAGCCATTGTCGATTTTCGCTTTTCTGAGTTACATAAGCAACAGAATCAGGGCAACTGCAACTGAGTTTGCCACCAGAAATTTCTAGCACTCCACTAATTGCATTTAGAATCGTGCTCTTTCCAGCCCCATTGGGGCCAACCAAAGCAAGCATTTCTCCACCAGCTAAATCAATTCCTACGTTTTCTACAGCATTAACAGAGCCAAAGCGGACAGATACATTTTCTAAAGTCAGTTTAGTTGCGTTCATTTTAGTGCGCCTTTCAAACTAGAGTTGTTAAATCAGATTTGAAGTGAGAACGATTCTCTGTAAGCTAACATATCATCAAGATTGGTAAAACATGGATTTTCTAACTAGCCCCTACAGTTGGTGGGTTGAGCCATTTACAGAAAATTCATTTATGCAAAAACCTTTATGGGCTGGGTTTTTAGTAGTGATCAGTACTTCCATCGTAGGTGTTTGGGTTATATTAAAGGGTTTGAGTTTTCTAAGTGATGCACTAGCTCACGGTATTCTTCCAGGTGTTGCCATCGCATTCATTCTAGGGTTCAACGTCAATCTTGGTGGTTTTATCGCAGCGCTAGCCATGGTAGCTGGAATAAGTTTAATAAGAAAAAATTCTCAACTTCCCGATGACACTTCGATAGGCCTGTTGTTTGTAGGGTTTCTAGCATTGTCGGTAGTAATCCTTTCAAAGTCTCCAGTTGTAAGTTTGAACAAATTTCTATTTGGTAATATCACAGGTGTCAGCTCACTTGATTTATGGAAACAAGCTGCAACCGCAGTGTTGGCAGTCCTTGGAGTCGTAATATTTTTCAGACCCCTACTGGTTGCTACGTTCGATGAAACACAAGCTTACTTGCTTGGCATGAAACCTAAACTATTTAACTTCTCACTCAACGTTCTTTTAGCAGTAGTAATAGTTTCATCTTTTGAAACAGTAGGAAACTTGCTAGTGTTTGCCTTTCTTATTGGGCCGCCGGCAACTGCATCAATTATCGTTAAAGATGTAAAATGGATGATGCCTTTAGCAGTTCTGCTAGGAATGTTTGCTGTATATATAGGTCTTCTAATTAGTTATTATAATGAAACCGCTGCAAGCGCAACTATGGCATTGGTCTCAGTAACTACCTTCGCTATCCTTTTAGTTATAAAAAGTCTTTATAAAACAGCTAAAGAATTTATAAACCCGCTTACTAGAATCAACAATACATAACTTATTTATCATGAAAAAAACATTAAAAGAAAAGCCAATAGATATAGAAGAAATTCACGAAGAAGTTCGCCAAAGGCTTTTAGCTGACGACCAAAAATATACAAAAAGTCGTAGAAAACTTATTGAAGCATTGGCAAACAAAACTGCCCCTACAACTCTGCCTGAAATTGTTAGCACTTACCCTGAGCTTGCATCTAGCTCTGCATACAGAAATCTTGACATACTATTTGAATGTAAAGTTATTACAAAAATAGTTAGCGAAGGGCATAACCATTTTGAATTAGCAGAACCATTTAAAGCCCATCACCATCATCTAATTTGTTTAACCTGTGGAGATGTAGCTGACGTTAATTTAGATATAGAAACCGAAAAAGCCATAGATAAATGCCTCAATAAAAAAGCTAAGAAGCTAAACTTTACGCCCGTTAATCACACACTCGACCTCTTTGGGTATTGTTTAAACTGCGCATAAATTCTATTGGATTAGTAGCTATTGTAAGCTCCACTATTTGCGTTAGTCAAAGTGTATCCAGCCGTTGCTAAATCAGTATCTACAGAAGTAGCTTCAAGCGTTCCACTTACCCAAATTGAGCCCCATGTGTCTTCAATATTTATTCCGTTTTCTTTATCAAGCGTGACCATGATGGTCTGATTCGCTGGTGGTGCAGGCACATGAATGCACGCCCCGAAGTAGGGAACTAGAAGGAATTCTGTAACAACTTCTTCTTCATAACTAAATGGTGATGCAAAACCTGCCATAAAGATTTGTTGGCCGTCAAGATCGGTGTTAATTATTTTTCCTTCTGCCTCAACTTCAGCTTGCATTTTTTCATAAAGAGTGTTGGCCTCTGGTGAACCATCTTCAACGGCTGCAAGTTCGTCTTGATACCGCATGTAGATGCCTTGGCCGGGTGAGTCAGCGGGAAGTAGCTGGTCCCATTCGATTGAATCATGCCCATCAGGAATGTTTACAGGTGTAGCTTCTACCCATTCGTCAACAGAATCACCGTATTCTGGTCCATCAACAGATCTTGAAGCTGATGAAGCTCCGCAACTAGTCATAGCAAAACACAAGATGCAAACAGTTATTAATATAGGCATTGTGCGTGATTCGTTATATTTCACAGAATTTTTTATCGTCATAAATATCCTAGACCTTTAAAGCCAAACCATCTTGAATTGACCGCCGGTATGCTATAACTGCTGGAATAAGCCCCACCAGTGCTGCACCTATTATAACACCACCAACTATCAACAGTTGTTCAGAGTCAAGCCAAGAAAAAGCTAGATCAACTCCAAGACGATCAACAATTAAAGGGCGAGCGACTATTAACAAACCATAAATCATCGCAATGCCTAGAAAACATCCAGCAATAACAACTATCAAAGTCTCCAGTAGTATCAGCTGAATTATATGAACAGCCCGTGCGCCGATTGCTCTTAATACTGCTATTTCTCTTCGTCTTTCATTTAGTGTCGACAAAATAGTAGTCAGCATTCCAAGCAGTCCTGAGATTAAAACAAAACCCGATATAACGAATAATACTTGTTCTATAGTAGAAATAGTTTTCCAAAACTCTGCCAGGGTTGCACCAGGTATTATTGCCGACATTGGTTCGTTGTTGTACTCATTAATTTCACGCTGCACCCTAAAGGTGAAGGCCCTGTTTTCGAGACCTACCATAAAAGCCGTGATGGATGTGGGGGTAAGATCAAACTTTAATGCCTGTTCAGCGTTGAGGGGAACCGATGATCTGGCGCCATCTTTCCAATCGATATGGATTGCCTCTATGCCAGCAAGACTCACATGTACTGTTTGGTCAATAGGTGTTCCAGTCTTGTTTAGGATTCCTACTACTGTGAATGGTTTATCATCATGTTCTGCAAAATTGGCTGAAACCAAACCGTGAGAAAGAATGATTTTATCGCCTACTTTGTAGCCTAGTTTTTTAGCAACGTCTGCACCAATAACAGTGTCGTAAACTTCTGTAAACCGGTCGCCTTCATCAAAATTTATTTGCTCTTTATTCCCGTAGCGGTAGTACTCAAAGTAGTCGGTTGTGGTACCCATTACCCGAAAGCCTTTATGAGAATCTCCGAGAGAAATTGGAACAGTCCAAGCAACCTCGTCCATGTCGGCTAAGTCTTCGTATGTTTCCCAACTCACATTGTTAGTAGCATTACCAATGCGAAACACACTATATAAAAGTAAATTAGTTGGCCCGCTTCTGGCACCAACAATCAAATCAGTTTCAGAAACAGTGTTCAATAAACTACTTTTAGCTTGTTTATTGACTTTGTTGACACCTAATAGCAGTGTTACACTTATTGCGATTGAAACCACTGTTAGTAATAGACTGGTGCGTCGAAATCGCGCACTTTTAAAAGCGAGCCGAAGAAGATTCATGATTCGCTGCTTTCTACATTATATTTTTCTGTCAACTCAATTGAGCGTTCGAAACGTTTAGCTAGTTGAGGGTCATGGCTAACAAAAATCAGCGTACAACTTTGTGCTTTAGCCTGTTGGAACAGCAAATCTAAAAACCTGTCGCGATTCTCTGCGTCTAGTGCTGATGTTGGTTCGTCTGCTATCAAAATTTCAGGTGCTCCGATGAGAGCTCTGGCAACTGCAACTCGTTGTTGCTGACCGACGCTTAGTTTGTTCACAGGTGAGCTGTGCATTTTTTCGTTAAGGTTTAAAGCTTTCAAAAGTTTTTTTGCCTGTGTTTCAATTTCGGATGACTTACTAGCATTATCATTTTTCCGTTGAGAGAAAGCGCATGAAAGCACAACATTTTCGAGCGTTGTTAGATACGGCAATAGATTAAACTGCTGAAAGACTACCCCGATGTGATCTGCTCGGAATTGATCGCGTTTGTTAGAAGCTAATGAAGCTAAATCTGTTCCAAGTAGTTCAACTTTTCCACTTGTTGGAAGATGAATTCCGGCTAGCAGATTTAAAAGCGTTGTCTTACCACTGCCGCTTGGGCCGCGAACAAATAGATGCTCTCCGGACGCTATATTCAATTTCTCTATATCGATTATGTCTGATGTTTGACCAGGCCAACGGAACTTAACTTGTTTGAGCTGGACTATCAAGTTGCCCCCTGGCAATCGATTAATTAAAAGTAACTATAGTGGATTCAGGTGTAAGTTCTACTGCTGATTGACTAGTAGGTGAAGCCCATTGTACGTCTAGGTCTTCAATATTAGGAAACTCGCTAAAAAGCTGAGTTGCATCAAGTTGGGTTATATCGTCTGGATTTTCGCATACAAACTCCCATGAAGCTGTTATTTCTGAATGGCTACCCTCGTATTCAAGTTCTGTAGTGGTTTCTCCCGATAGTTGACAGTCAGCTTCTGTGTTGATTTCAATGATGCTTGGGTTTGACATTGCTTCAGTGCGATCTTCGACTATGGACTTTTCTTCGTCTGTTGCTGCTTCGTTTTCGAATCCAAAGATATTGTCTGTTGGGCTAATTAAGTCGATCACCATATCGTTGCCACTCCAGGCAACAGAGAGTTCAGCGGCACCATGTTCATGAGAGCTTAGGCCACTTTTTTTGTCGTCGTCGTGGTCGTCTTCGTCGTGATCTTCGTCGTTTTTGTGGTCTTCGTCGTTTTTGTCGTCGTCGTCGTGGTCTTCGTCGTCTTTGATAGCAGAGTCTTCAGAATTTTCGTTTGTGTTTTCATCAGATGCAGTTGAAGTGCTGTCCTCACCGCAGGCTAAAAGGCCAATAGATAAAAAGAATGAGAATAGAATTGTTAAAGTTCGAAATGGTGTGATCATAGGAAAATCTTAATAGTTAATTGACACACAAACAACGTTATTGAGAATAATTCTCATTCCCTTTTGTGAGCAGATGTGTTTCGAAATGATTATTGCTATGAAAAAGTAGGTGAATGCAGTTTTAGCAAGAGTAAAAATTATTTGTTTATTCTTCGTCGGCTTCTGCTAGCTCTGCTTGCTTTGCCTCAAATGGGTCAAGGCCTTCGTTAAGAAGAGCAATGTCATCAGGTTCACCAATAATTGCGACCCCATCGAATGCGAGAATAGTGACATCGGGGGTAGGGATAACTAGTTCGCCATCTCGTTCTATAAGCGCCAGAATGCATGAAGTAGGCATCTCTAGTTCGCTTACTGTGCGGCCAAGTTGTTCGACTAGAAAGGGCAAGGTTTCTACAGGGCCATGGTAAAAATGATCGTCTCTCATTAGGACAGCGTTAAGGGCTTTATCATTTTTTGCTTGCAACCATCTATCAGTGAAATTATCGCTTTGTACAACTTTAGCTATATGCCCAGCAAGACGAAGATCAAGACCTACAGGCTGGCTTGGTGAAACTAGAAAGAATAAAGTGTGAGCGTCTTGTAAATCGTCAACTGCTATATCGATATCAACGGTTGATAGATCAACTTCTGGGCCGAAACGGCACACAACAAGTTCGGGCTGATCGAGGTTTTCCACCACAGTGATTGACAAATACACGCCATCGCCGATTGGTCTGAATTCTAATGGCTCGTTAAAGGTTTCAGCAATGCTGTTACCCGCATCGAATCTTTCTCTTGCAATTTCTCGGAGAAGGATGCCTAGATCAGCATTAACAAAGGTACTTGTTTGTAGATCGACTACAGCAGATCGTGCAACTAATGCCTCATAACTTAAGTTTTCTTCTTCAGTGCGTTCATGGATGATGGTCATGAGTTCGCTTTCGAGCCCAACATATTTTTGTTCGCCAAGTCTTTGATGTACATGAAAGATTGCGCCGCGGCGTTCAACCC
>Ga0115031_1003550_pt1 | contig 11567 bp, 3 predicted proteins | sample Maine_Asex4_meta_FD_87301 | JGI IMG/M metagenome (GOLD analysis project Ga0115031, IMG submission 87301) | Marine algal microbial communities from Maine, USA - Maine_Asex4_metaG | ecosystem: Host-associated > Algae > Red algae > Unclassified | place: Maine, USA | collected 2015-01-05 | reverse complement strand
GCAATCCACATATACTGCCCAGTGGATACTAAGTAAGCCCCCCAAAGTGTAAATAAGAACACAAAGGTAGTAACGGTATTAGGTGCAGTGCTTAGCTTAGCTAAAAAGAGGCTTATACGAGTAGAAAAGAAGCGATTGATATTTTTACTCACCCAACCATCTGTATCTTTTACTAGCGTTCTAACCAATCTCCGCTCTGCCTCTTTTTTCATACTCGGATTATCTACATCTTGCCAGATTGCCTTTTTAAGAGAAATGGCTCTGACACCTTCCGCACCAATAAACTGCTTCATGATGTCACTTACACCATGCGCCCCATTCGTAGCTTTCTCCGCAACTTTTTTCCCATAACCAGCAGGAAAGTAAAATAAACCTGTATCTACTAAATCGTACTTCTTCAATTCTTTTCCAATTCTGTAGATATGATTATTTTTAGATTCTACCTTAGTGGCGTCATCCATGTCAAAAATATCATCCAATTTAGGATCACAAGCAAGCGCAGGTAAATTAGGCTCCTCATTTGCTAATTCAACAAATTCTTTAATAGTTTTAATACCAAAGATGTGATCGGACATAGTCAATAAAAAAGGGCCTTTTATCTCTGCCGCTCCTTTACCGAAAGAAACACCATTACCTAGATTGTAGTCTTCACATTCAATATATTCGATATTTAAGGTTTTCAGGCGATAATTCTTGTTCATCACCTCAATTATCTGATCTTTATACGCTCCGACTACGATATGGAAATGCTTAATTCCAGCTTGGTTTAAAGCTAAAATAGCTCGTTCTAATAGTCGAAGACCGCCAACTTTTAATAAAACTTTAGGTAGTTCCACCCCTTTTTCTCTAAATCGTTGGCCATTACCAGCAGCTAAGATGACGGCATGTTCTACACTTTTTTTCTTAATGGAAGAAGTATTCCCTTGAAGATTTTCGGATCTATTACTTTGTAAAACATTGATATTTTTACTCATATTGTGTTTAAGTTACTTTTAAGCCTTTTTAAAGGTATATTTTTAAGGATGCAAACATAGTAAACTATACCTTTATAGTTGAGCGTTTTTGCTGATTAATGAAAAAATTTTCTTATTATGTCCTATAAATGATGCTTTATGTTAAAATTTAACGTACTTAGTCCTAGCTTAAAAATTTAAGAACTAATTTATTCCTTGTAGGGTATAGATTATTTTGTAAAGGTTCTGTATTTTTGAGGATATTTAATAAAAAACTCCATTAAGAAGGCTGATAAAATGTTTAATTGTCAGAACTAGCCTTTTTTAAATTCCAATTAATATGGATGTCGGGATGGATAATACCTAGGCCGTAGGCGATAAATTTCTGAGGACATACAAATTTATTGATTCATTCCGACATCCCTACCCTTTTTGGTCTTTAGCTATTAGTCTTTAGTCTTTAGTTAACTTTTACAACTAAACTATTGCGTACCAAAGACTAAAGATCATAAGCTAAAGACGAACTAATCAGGATTAATAAAATTTCTTACCCACTATCTTTTTGCATTTCAAGAATTAGGTTTTACATTTATGCCAAACAAGCATTCATGAAAAACTTATACTTCGTTTTCTTTCTTTTTTTCCTTATTAGTTGCCAATCTAAACCGCCCACTCCCAACTCCACCATAGATACTACTGAATTCATATTGAAAGATGGTTTTAATATAGAATTAGTTGCCTCTGAGCCTTTGTTAGATTCCCCCGTTGCCTTTACATTTGATGATAATGGTAGAATTTGGGCAGTAGAATTGCCAGGTTATATGAGAGATATAGAAGGAACAGCCGAAGAGATAGCTGATGGTAAAATCGTTATTTTAGAAGATACGGATAAGAATGGTCAAATGGACAAACGGACCCTATTCATAGATAGTCTAAAAATGCCTCGTGCCATTGCCCTCGCTTATGGGGGCTTGCTTTATACCGAAACCCCCCATTTATGGTGGGTGCCTATCAAGAATGATAAACCTGGTCAAAGAGTCTTAGTGGATTCCTTATATGTAGTGGGTGGGAATATTGAGCATCAACCAAACGGGCTACTCTACAATCTAGATAATTGGTGGTATAGTGCGAAGTCGAATGCACGTTACTGTTATAAGGACGGAAAATGGTTAAAAGAAGCCACCAGTTTCAGAGGACAATGGGGTATTACCAGCGATGAAGAAGGCCGATTATTTTATAATAATAATAGTAATGCTTTGTTTGGCGACTATGTTAGACCCAATCAATTTATTAATAACCCCTACCATAAAGTAAAATATTCAACACATCAAACGATTGCAAAAGACCGTCGTTTATTTCCCATTCAAGCAACAGCGGTTAATCGGGGATATATCGACGGCGTATTAGATAGTTTGGATAGAGTAACCACTTTTACTTCCGCTTGTGGCCCTCATATATACTTAGGCGATAATTTCCCTTCCGCCTTTAAAGGAAATGCTTTTGTTTGCGGACCAGAGGCAAATCTCGTTAAACGCTATATACTTGAAGAAAAGGATGGCCTAATAAGCGCACAACCTGCTTATAAAGATTCTGAATTTCTTATTTCCAAAGATGAGACTTTTCGACCTATTAATATTTATACTGGTTTGGACGGCGCTTTATATATTTTGGATTTACGAAAGGGCATCATCCAACATAGAGCCTATATGACGGGTTATTTAAGAGAAAAAATCTTAGAAAAAGGTTTAGAGAAAGTTAATGGTTTAGGTAGGATTTATAAAATAAGTGATAAAGCGACAGCTTCCGAGCGAATAGACCTCAGTACGTATTCGTCTGTTGAGTATGCTGATTTGTTACAACATCCAAATGGTACATTGAGAATCAAAGCACAACAAGCTTTAATATTTGGCAATCATAAGGAGCTCAAGAAAAAAATAGAAGCAATTGCACTTGATGCCTCCAAACCAATAGGTCAAATACATGCTTTATGGACTTTAGAAGGCTTAGGTATCTTAGAGTTGCCCTTGTTGAAGTCAGTTGGCGAAAAAACCTATCACCCTAAAGTATGGACTAACTTATTACAACTAAGTCAAAATTTTGTTAATTCACAAGCAGAATTAACTACATTTTATCAAGTCGCCAGAGCATTAAATAATACAAGTGTAGATTTACAATTGGCGCATACTATTGGAAAGTTAAATACTCCTGATGCTCAGAATTTATGGAAGGGACTAGCCAGCGCTTATACAAACAATCCGCTATTTAGTGAAGCCTTAGTAAGTAGTGTTGCTAATAGAGAGGCGGATTTTTTAAAACTAATAAGTAATAACACTGCTAAGGATAGCTTGCAAAATATGTTATTAAGGGCTAGTACTAATCGTGAAAATAATGCTAATAAAGCACCCCAACTATTTACAGCAGAATTCGACGATAGTCGTACGAAAGGTTTTAAACTATATAACACCTACTGTGCGGCTTGTCATGGACCAGATGGAGATGGGCTTGAAAATCTCGCTCCGCCCTTAAACCAATCTGAATACATTACAGAAGGCTCTCAGAAATTAGCTTTACTGTTATTACATGGCTTACAAGGGCCTATAACCGTTAGAGGTAAACGATATACGATGAATGCTGTAATGCCAGGAATTAAAGACAATCCGGCTTTGACAGATGAAGATATTAGCGCATTACTGACTTTCGTAGGCAATTCTTTTAGTGATTTTCCAAAATACCTATCTCCTGAAAAGATCAAGGAATTAAGACAAAAAACGGCAGACAAAAAAGAAATGTGGACAGAAGAAAGTTTAAATGAATATGTAGAGAAATTTATAACTGAGGAAAATAAAAATCTATTTTAGTAAAAATTAATAAATAAACTCATCAAAAATATCCCCACTAAGTACACTGTCTATTAAATAACTTCGTATTTTTCTCCCGAAACAAACAGGAACTTATTAAATGCACACTGTACTAAGTACACTGTGCATTAAATAAGTTAACATTTAATTTCTCCTTTTCTAGGGAGAATTGGGCAAATGAAACAGTAACTTACTTAATGCACACTGTACTAAGTACTGACAAAAAATAACTAGTGCATTTAAGTTTTTCAATTGATTTTTTTTCTAATATGTTTTCAACCCATTGAAAAAGGAAATCATTTGAAAAACGCACTAGTTATTTTTTTGTCGTTACTAAAATAGATATTCAACGTTTTTTAGTCATACCTGAAATTCCTGAACTAATAGCCTTTTTGTTTGTTGAATATCGAATAGAATAATACTTCAAATAAAGCGGAAGATTTAAAAGATTAAAATCAAAATGAGTCAAAAAATTCTCGCCTTTGGCGCAAGCAATAGCAAAAAGTCCATCAATAAGCAATTCGCAACCTTTGCAGCTAAGCAATTGGACCATACAACAACTACCCTATTGGATTTAAACGATTTTGAAATGCCTATTTACAGTATAGACCGAGAAAAAGAATCGGGCGTTCCTGACTTAGCTATGCAATTTAAGAAGTACATTAAAGAGGCGGATGGTATCATTATCTCTTTTGCAGAACATAATGGAGCTTATACCGCTGCTTTTAAAAATATAATGGATTGGATGTCGAGAATAGAGGGAAGTACTTGGGAGAGCAAGCCCATGTTTTTATTAGGAACTTCTCCAGGTAAGGGAGGAGCAAAATCGGTATTGAAGTTGGCGACTAATTCTTTTAAGAATTGGGATAAGAACAGTATCACTTCTTTTTCTTTACCCACTTTTGAGAAAAACTTTACAGCAGAGAAGGGAATACTAGATAAAGCATTAGCAGATGAATTTCATACTCAGTTGGCCCATTTCACTGCATCGTTGGCGAAGGATTAAGGAAGTTCAAGCATATACTTTCAGGTCGTACTAAAGGTGGGTGGACAAAATTATTTAATGGTTAGATAGTTGCCTGCAAGATGTGTTGGCAAAGAGCCATCAAACCATGTATCAATTATCAGACTTGTCCTTCTTTAAAAATACTTATATGAAATAGCTATTTTTTTGCTAGTTTTCTTTAAAAAATCACTGAATAATCCTTTTATTGAGTTATTTTTCAGCCGAAAATAGCAGAAAAAGCGCATTTCAGATAGGTGTTTCTTAAAGGAGGATAAGTCTATTATCCAAATAAATATGTCCGCCTACTTGTATCTAGGAAACTGTTGGAGATGTTGTACACGTAAATGTATTATTTAGGTATACACGCTCTAAGCACTCGATTTTCAAAAACCTTTGGACTTTCCAATATTTCATAAAATTCGTTTAAATATCTAGTCATTATCTTTTGCTCATTCTTAGGTAATAAAGTAAGAGACTGTATTATCTCATAAAGTTGTGCTTTTTTCTCTATAAATAGCGGCACCACTGCTTCATAATAATTTTTATCTTCACATCTACCTTGAAAATAGCGCTCAGTAATTTCGTCAATCCCAATAGATTCTCTATGTACAGAGTAGGGTGCATTGACCAAACCTGAATAATCAAAATCATAAGCAATTGGAATCGCCTTTGGGTGATCTCGGGAAACTATAAAACGGATGTTGTGGCTATTGGCTGCCTCCCAATCTGTATTCCCTATCATATAATTAAAGAGCGTTAGTATCGCCAGTTGTTTTTTATCTACACTCTTTGTACGCATGACTCTAGGTTTCGTACACCGACCATTAAACCGACAAGCCATTTCTTCTTGATTCTCAATTATAAAAGCAATTGATTTAATAGGATTTTTATTTTTATTGGTATCAATAATTTCTACCTCTGTCAACTGCGTTTTAAAACTAAAATCGGTTAAGGCTTCATATAATTGATAGGCTAAGTATTCTTTTAACACCAGTTTGGAATAGTTTTTACCTTGTTTGCAACCAATTACTAATTTTAGATCGTTGCAGGTACTATCCATTCCTTGTTCCTCCAGCCATTCTTTCTTAAATTTCAATTTTAAAGGTGGGTAGTAACATACCTGTTTACGAATATTTCCTCTTGTCCTTATTTTTGCAGTATAGGTAATGGGATTCCCCGTAGTGTCTTGGAAATTAATCTGTAGTGGTTGCCACTCTTCTTTGTATTTCTCTTTAATTAGTTTTTTGGTGTCTGTTGTTAAAGATAGCTGCAATATTCCGGCCCGCTGAAAAGATTTAAAAATAGTGTTGGTGGAGTCCGATACACTAGGTTGTGCGCTGCTAAATGTTGTAAAAAATGATAAGAAACAACTAAATATTAACCGAAATTTGTTTCGATGAAAAAGCAAAATCATTGGGGTAGTTGACATAAATAGAGTCGTTTTTTAGGTGGTAAACGATTTTACATAAGAAAACGGTGTGTTAGAATTATTGAAAAGGTACTAAAATTTAGTTAAAGTATCAAGAAGGTAAAGTCTTTTAGCCATAAGAACGAGGGAAAAATATTTGGCTGATAGGATTTTAGAGACAGCAAATTTGGTTTGTTTTTTCAATAGACTTGTCCTTCTTTAAAAATACTTATATGAAATAGCTATTTTTTTGCTAGTTTTCTTTAAAAAATCACTGAATAATCTATTTATTGAGTTATTTTTCAGCCGAAAATAGCAGAAAAAGAGCATTTCAGATAGGTTCTTTTTAAAGGAGGACAAGTCTAATAAAAAATAAACCAAATTTGCTATCTCTAAAGAATCTATGGGAGCTTACTGACAAGGTCCACAAATATCTCCTAAAGCTTGGCGAGCCACCCATTCAGAAATTTTAATCTTCACAGTCCTTCCAATAACCCCATCTTCTTTGCCATTACATACTAGAATATAACCGTCTCCATCCTCATCTGAGCAACCACAATTAGGGCTGTCTGGTTGTGGGAAACAGGTATTTGAATCATCTGAATCATAGAGCGTATGATCTCGTGGATAATTCGAGTAATAACCATCATTGTCTCTATCTATCTTTTCGCAATTATTGTTCGTAGGACTAGGGTCGCAGGCACTCAAAGGATCACTATCTATTCCAATATGATACACTCCATCTTGTCCCGTTTCCATATTATCAGAAATACCATCTAGATCACTATCACTCTCTGGGTCATAAGGATCTATATCATCCCCATCTGCTACTCCATCATTATCATCATCAGCGTCCAGTTCATTCAATTGACCGTCATTATCAAAATCACAAGGATTTTGCATATTATCTATCTCACAGTCCAGGTAATCTGTATTGTCTACTGTCTCTTTAGTAGAAATAATAAAGTTAGAATGTTCTAAATCATTCCCTGGATGTTTAAAAATAGTATTCCACAACAAAGAGGCTTTGTCATTATTAGGTCCTTGAAAAATAACTGTTCCATCCATATTAAAATCTTTCTCCGTGTACCCTTCATTAATATAGTTGCTTAGTCTACCGGTATTTCCTTCATCAAGCAAAATTTCCAAGAATATATAAAATACGTCATTATTAGGTCCTTGAAAAATGACCTCTCCATCCCCATTTAAATCTCCTGACCAGATTGCTTTTCTGCTAGATAAATCCACTGTTGGATTATAACCTCTAGAGGGTGTGAAGATATAAGAAAAATCTACAAAAGGCGTTTTGTTGGTGCTAAAGGTATAGGGTTGTAAAGAAATAATTGGTAAATGATTTCGGTGTTTTAGACCAACATAATAATTACCGGGAGGCATATTGTATATTTCCATGATGGTATCTCCCTTTTCAGTTATAATATCTCCATCACTTTGTATTAAACCAGAGCAAGTAGCTAAAACCAAGTCTGGGTTATCGGAATCCCTTAATTCTATAAACACCCAATCTACTATCGCATCTGGACCAGTTACAGCTAGTAACTCAGCACTACATTCTTCACCTCCACCATAGCCGACGTGTGTATAGCCTCTCATATCTGAATAAGGTTCTTTTATAGGCAGTATCCCTTTTGCTCTTAAATCATCTCTCATCAGCCCGCTTTCATTACCTACTAAGGCACCTTGGAGTAAGCCTTTTAGTTGCAGTGTCAAACCTGTACAATTTACTACTTGACTATAGCTATTTTTATTGCCACACTCGTCTTCTACGAACCAAGTTCGGACCGTTTGCAAATTAGCACCATTGATTACTTGGCCTTCCTTGTACTGTATGGTAACACTTGGATCACAATTATCAATAGCGATTAAATCAACCCCTATTTCTAAACCATCTGAGCCCGTATCGCAGATTTCGGATGCATCTAAAGGTATGCTTCCTTCAATCACTAGATAAGAAACCGTTTCTAAAGCATGTGTTCCATCCTCATTGTCCCACTCTTCTATACGCATTTCAAAACTCTCAGGCTTTACGCTTCTCACTCTTATTACAGCAGGAGTATCCTCATTGCTACCTAGACCACTTGTAATTACAACTGGATTGTAATAGATTTCTTTTGTCTCTACAAGCGTCCATGTATGGTTTATCTCTTTTGTACCAACTTCTCCTAAAGGTTTTCCGACCTTATCAACCATAATGCCGATATTATCTAAGGCCAAATACCCCACTTTCTCTTCACTATGTGTAATATCACTATCTACAGAAGTTTCTTCTTGAATATTTAGGTCAACCGAATTGGTTGTTAATTGATCATATCTAATAATAGCAGGATCTTCGTCTTGAGTCGTTTGCATACCTGTAAAGAAAACTGGGACCTCATTAAAAGCAGAAGAAAACATTTTATTTTCTTGTCCATGCGTAAGATTAAAAATACCCGCATTTAGCTCAAATTCTTGTGTTTGAATCCCTCTTTCGATAGCTATCCACGCTACCTTTTCTCTAAGGTGTACGGTATCATTTGCCAATTCTTCTTGGATTTTCAATTGGAATTGGGCAGTGGTAATATTTTTTATTCTGGTAATGACAGGTGTCGATTCTTCCGTTGTAATCACTTGACTAAAAATGACAGGCTTAGTAGCAAAATTAATAGGTAAAGAAATTGTCTTCCAGTTTTGATTGACATTTTCCATCACCCCTGCTACTAATCTTTTACCATTTGGTAGCGTATATATTCTGAATATATTTGGAGCTGTAAAGTCTTGTATCTCTATTTTTTGAGAATCTGTCACTGTATTTCCACAAGCATCTTCTGCAATCCAAATTCGCTTTAAAGTGTAATGATGTTGGGAGCAACCATCTTCTCCTTGTGTGCTTATTTCCTCTACATTAATAGAAACCGCAGGACAATTATCAAAAGCCCCAACTAGTTCTGGTACTGGGATTAATTCGTCGCAGCTTACGGTGGCATCTATCGGTACATTCGTCATTTGAGGTGCGATATCATCTGAAAAAACTAAGGTAACGCTAGCCGTTTCACAACAAGTACCAGATAAATCGCAAACTTGATAATCAAATTGATCGGAGCCACAAGTAGCAGTTGTGGAGGTATATTCAAATGCTCCTGTATTATTAATAGTTACCGTGCCCCAAGTAGCTTGGTTAGCTATACTATAAATCTGGTTACCTCCTTCAATAGTATCGTTTAAGCCAACTGCGTTTTGCACTACCTGACCAGGGCAATTATTTGAGAAATTATCATCCACTAAAATAATAGTAAATGGTGATTTTATTTTGACCGTCCCATAGTTTATAGGACATTCCAAACCACAGTATCGCATACTTATATCATAATCTCCACTCTCCAATGTAGTAAATGCCAATTGCTCATCTGCCTCCCAATTTAATCCACCATCTAAACTAATTTGTACACAAGTACTTGTATCCTTCGTAATTTCTAAAGCTAATATACCATCACTACCGCCACAGGTCGTAGGTGGATGCGTATTTACAGTAGTAATGTTGGGTAAAGGACGAACATACAGAGGTAGGGTATCTCTTAAATCATATCCACTTGTACTACTAATTAAAATAACTTCAGGAAAAATAGCTACGCTATCCGTAGGTGCGTCAAATTGAATGGTATGTGGTCCAGCACCTGTTTCACTCGTACTATTTGCATAAGGACCAAAAACCCAAGAATAAGTAAATCCAGGTTGCGGATTTTCTACTTCAAAAATATAGTCTGTTTCCTCACAAATCCAATTTGGGTCGGCGGGGTCAGCCCCACTCTCTCCTCCAAAAGGCAGTCTACCTATTCTAGGACCACTCATGGCACATACATCATCTTGATAATCAATTTTTCCATTTCCATTATTATCAACACCATCATCACAAATTTCTCGACAAACAGCATCTGTATCGGGTAGAATAATTATTCTAAACTCTGCAAAAGGCCGACAGTTATCTTCCATAGGAAGATCATCCAATACTGCATAAATATAGTTGGTATCTGGTTCCATTGAACCATCATGAATAAATGCTGATGTATTGAGTATAGATACTGTATCCGTTCCTGCTGTTATTGATAAAATATCAATAGTATCTGTAACAGAATATATGGTAGTAGCATTAGTTATTTGATTAGCAGCACGAATAAATCTTACCTTATGTGGTTGGCTATCATTGGTAACAATACTGATTTTTTCAATAATTCCTTCACTACAAATCACATATTCTTTAACTACTTCTTCTAGTTTAAAACAAGGTGATAATAGAATTTCATCCTCCGCCTGTATCGTCTTAACGCCATCTGAAACATAAACAATATTTAATGCAGAATCGCGGTCTAAGTTTGCATCCTCTGCTAATTCTACTTCATAAGTTAATTTGATAGCTTCCCCTGACAATATAGTACTTGTAAGTACATGACCTACCTCATCTAAAGGGAAATTAGAATCTGTACCTGTTTGGTCGGCAATAGGATCTGTAGAAGAACAATTCTCTATCATAGTAGAATTGGCCACATACCGTAATTCATTTGGCAAAGTATCAATAATGGAAATATCAGATAATGCTTGATTCCCTATATTTTGAACAATTATTGAAAAGATAGCTTTATCTCCTGCACCTAGTCGACCATCATTATTTGTATCTATAGAAAACTCGTGGGTTTTGTATGCAGATACTGCTAAACCACTAGAAATGGTGTACCCAAAATCCATAGCAGGACTGCCACCACTAGCAATAGCAGGGTCTTGTCCCCAAGCAGCGGCTAATAATACATCACTATTATCTGCCACCCAAATCCGCATACCTGTTTGATCACCATCGGCATCGTAAATTCTTTTGCTTTCTAAAATAGCAATCGTCATTAAGGTATCATAAGCCGTTCCATTAGCGTCTGTATAAGGACCTCCGTTTCCATTGTAATCTATTGCTATATCTACGGTATTAGGACCAGTTTGTCCATTTGGATAATTAGCTGTTAACCATACGGGGGAGCTATTTTCTTTAGCTACCTCCCGAATATTAGAGGGAGTTCTACAATAGGAGGCGTAAGGATCATCCCCTTCTGCAAAAGGGACAGCAACTATTTGATTATAGAGTCGTTCTTCGGGTATTAAAGTAAATCCCCAGTCATGCGCACTATTAACAGGGCTAGAGACACTTCCATCCGAATCAACGGTAGCAATTGCTAAAAAATCACCATCAGCAGAAGACAAATGCACGCCTGAAGAATCAGGTGTTATTAAATAAGTACCAGATTTGGGAGCTAAATTGATAGCTGTTTGGGAGATATTACCTTCCGTTTCCCAATCAATACTTATGG
>Ga0115031_1003545_pt1 | contig 11576 bp, 7 predicted proteins | sample Maine_Asex4_meta_FD_87301 | JGI IMG/M metagenome (GOLD analysis project Ga0115031, IMG submission 87301) | Marine algal microbial communities from Maine, USA - Maine_Asex4_metaG | ecosystem: Host-associated > Algae > Red algae > Unclassified | place: Maine, USA | collected 2015-01-05 | reverse complement strand
TTGAGGAGTTCACGCGCTGCTTGTGCGACAACCGGATGGACTTGCGCCCCGTCTTGGTCACCGAGATGATTGGTTTTCATCATAACCCGGAGCGTCTTTTCAAACGTGCGCTTAGGATCAGAGAGGAATGAAGCTACGCGAGCCAGCGTTTTTTCGCGCTCTGCGTAGAGAATATGAAGGATAGCGCCGACTAAGAGACTATGAGCTGTCTTTTCCCAATGGTTACGGCGCTCAAGCATGCCTTCAGGGTCAACAAGTATGTCAGCAATGTTCTGAACATCGCGCACTTCATTGACGCCTTTGCGGACTTCTAAGAGCGGATTATATTTGGCGCTGGCCGCATTGGTGGGGTCAAACAATAGGCAATGCGAGAATGTAGACCGCCAACCGGATGTGAGCTGCCAGTTCTCGCCTTTGATGTCGTGAATGACGGCACTGTCCGTCCAGGACAGTAAGGTCGGAATAACAAGGCCGACGCCTTTACCCGACCGTGTTGGCGCAATCGCCATGACATGTTCAGGCCCATGATGACGAATATAGTCATTCTTCGTGCGCCCAAGGAAAACACCCTCATCATCGAGCAAGCCGACTTGTTTCATTTGCTTGGACGTCGCCCAGCGTGAGGACCCGAATGTGTTTAAAGCTTTGGCAGATCGTCCGCGCAGTACCGAGCCGATAACTGCAAACATAATCCCAAGGAGACCGCCGCCTGCAGAAATCTGTCCGCCTCTGGAAAAGATATGCGGCGCATAAGCGCCAAATTGATACCACCATTTGAAGAGGTTCCACGGTGCATAAATTTTATGATTGCCAAGCTCGGCGAATCCCGTTCCCAAATAGGCATCGTAATCAAACTGAAGCGCTACCCATTGCGTCGCATACCAAGTGGTCAAAATGATCGTCGTGAAAACAACGAATATCTGTCCGATCAAGATATTTTGTGGCGACATTACCTAAGTCCTTCAATTGCGATGGACTTAGGCTGCCTGAAATATCGATTTTTGGTCTAGTTCCTAAATAGTGAATTCGCGTGAACTATTATGACTTTTTATGACTTTCTGTGATTTTCTGTGAAAATGGGGGTTTTGCAGATGCCTCCCAGCATTGGGATACGCTTAGACAAACAGGTGCCCCTATCCTAAATGTTATGGTTAGAACGAAGCATTTTCGCTGTGGTTTGCAATGGGAAGTATTATCCTTAAAGCGGACATTAGGTAAGTGACTTGGCTCGCGCGAAACTGACCCGTTCCGTCAGCGAAGGAAGACGCCCGACTTACTCAAAACATAACTATAGGTTTTGAAACTCAAGCGCGTAATATATGCTCATCACTCAAAGAGAGTGAGTCCCTATGCCAGCCTACCATGACGATGAAGATAAAGTTAGTTTGTGCGCTGATTGTATAAAGGAAGCGTATTTATCTAAAATCATTAGAAAAGAGGGAGACTTAACAGACTGCGATCAATGCAAGTTACTGAAAGTATCTATGTCGTTGTCTGAAATAGCAGATTATTTACACAGAGCGTTTTCAAGTCACTTTGAACCAGGGGATTTCAACCGTTTTACGTTCGATCAAGAGGGAGAATCGGCAGACACTATAATCGAAGGTTTGTTGGAAATAGACTTTGAATATTGCGAAAGTCTCAAACAGATTCTGATGGAGAATTTTGGTAACGATGCATCATATTACGAGGAGGAACAACAAGCTTATGGAGATGAGACGTTCTACGTTCCGATCAAATTTGAAACTTATAGTGTTCATCATCAATGGCGGCTGTTTGAAAAACGTGTTCGCGAAAACGCCCGTTTTTTTGGTAAGAAAACAAAAGCATATTTAGACAAAATCTTTAAAGACATAGATGAACTGGCAACTACAGATGGGACGCCTGTTTTCACAAAAGTCGGAAAAGGGAAAAAATATAGTACGTTTTTTCGCGGACGGTTTTTTCATGAAGACATGGAAATTATCGAGGCAATGGAAAGGCCAGACCTTTTAATCGGGCCGCCGCCAACAGAACATGCTTCTCCTGGCCGAATGAACGCCAGAGGTATTAGTGTTTTTTACGGCTCTACAAATGCTCAAGTCGCACTTGCAGAAATTAGGCCTCCCGTAGGCTCCAGGGTGGTTATGGGTGAATTTGAAATCACAAAGCCACTCAGACTATTGAACCTCTCTTTAATTGGAGATTCTGATGTGGACGGGAGCGTATTTGATCCTGAATATTCTAAAGTTTTGAGACGCCTGACTTTCCTAAAATCATTGGTAACTCTCATGACTCGGCCAACTAATCCAAGTAAGGAAAGTGCGTATCTTCCTACGCAAGTCATTGCTGATTATTTAGCTAATGCTTACCCAAGTAATGTTGACGGCATTTTGTTTCCATCGTCTCAGAGCAAAGTAGATGGCCTCAATGTCGTTTTGTTTAACAAAGCCGCAAAAATGATTCATTTAGACATTCCAGAGGGGACGACATTCAGGTCCGACACTGAGGATGAAGTCGATGAGGGTCAATTTGCACCAAGGTATTATGTCGAAGAGACAATTCTTTCGAAAAAAGAGATAGAGAAATTACAGAAAAAGGCTCCGTATAGACACCTTACTAAAGCACTCTCGCAATCAAAAGAGGGGAACCTGCGGGTCAAAGCCGAAAAGCTAACCGTGCATGTTATTAAACCCATAGAGATTGATACAGAAGACCATAAGGTTGACCGAGACCGATTTGTCAAAGGCCAGCCACGTTACGTTATATAGGACCTAATTAGCTCTATAAGAAACCAAGTAATTGAGGTTGTGACATCTAAGATTTAGCTGATCCGCTCACCTTTCGACTGCATATGCCATCTAAGTTGACTCGCCTCATTTTTCTGTAGTTATCCCCATAGCAGACCTTAGCTTTCAGCAAAGAAACATAGTAAACTGAGCTACACCAACAAACTTTTTAGCGGCTAAGAATTATCTAGGAACTTGATTTTCTACTCCATGAGCAAGCGATCTAGTCAATTCACACTGGTTGAGTGTCATCAACATCATAATTAGAGAGCGAGAAAGCAGATGTAAGCCTATGATCTAATAGAGCTTGGAAAATGTCCCGACACGTTTCTTCTGTTGGAACGATTTGCCCGGCGTCATTAAAGTTTATGTTAAGACCGTATTCGGCACCGTGATCCCTAAGCCTCCCCATAAACTCGTCATCTTTATAGTGGCCTTTCAACCTAATAGCAGATGCTCGACGCAATTGAATTTTGTTGGTAGAGACATATTCACTTAGTGGAAGGATATCAGCGAATAAATCCACGAACTCCTGCTCGTTTTGCATCTCTGTAAAATCATTAACGTGTGCCGCCTTGTATTTCAAAATTGACTCGAAATTAGGCTTGCTCAATATTGCTATGCTTCCGTTATAAACGAAGAAATCGATAGATCGGAGGATTTCAAATCCTTGATTAGAATTTAACACTAATTGACTGTTTGCGAACAAAACAGGGACTATTCCCTTAGCTTTCTTAGTTCGCCAGTTAGAGGTCGTTTTTTTGACCGCAAGTATAGTCCTGGCTCCAACTACGATCTTAATCACATAAAAGGATGAGTTGAGTAATGTCTTAACATCGATCGCTCTCTTTTGCGGCAACTCCGCTGCAACATTAGTTTCAATTCTTTCAATGAATGTTTCATCCGAGGCAATACTTAGAGCGCTAGCTTCATTGGTTTGAGCCAAAAGTGAATAATTGATAGCTTCGGTTATTCTTGCCCTTTCTGAATTGACTACCCCCTTTATCGCTTCTTTTACATCATTTCCTATTTCTACCCAATGTCCATTGAACTTTGGATCAGCCGAGCTCCCCGATGATTTGAAAACCCAGAGTGATGTTGTAGCATCATCGAAATTTAGCGACCTAAAATTATTCAATTCAAACATTACTATTCAGCCTCTAATTTCTCTTCTTAACTATCATCGTATCCTGAAAATGTCCTATTGCTGCTGTAGCACGTGGCAATATTTGGTTACGTGAAAGCAATTTTCCTTGATAACTTTGACTGTCATTTTGATGTTGATATTTGACGTCGTAGAGTTTCCAGCCAAGCACAGTAAGCATTGGATTCATGATTATTTGTTCGGATTTGAAAGTAACCCAAAACATCCAAAGGAGAAAAATCAATATTCCAATTAGCTTACTAGTGTCCTGATAATCAATAGTCATAAAAGACACTACATAAGGCAAAACATAGCTCATTAACTCCGATGGAATATGTTTACTTTCTTCAACTGTTATTGGGTGGTCATTCGTTCTGACCAAACTAATGATAAATATTGTGAATAGAAAGCATACCAGACACAGTAGAAAAATTCCGATTGCCAGGGCGGGAGTTTTAAATGGCAACGAACATTCTGGTGCAAGAAGGTTCAAACAAAAGTTTTCTTTTGAGACATTACCGTCAAAATTTAAAACAAGCAAAATCACACTCAATGGCAAGTACGAGCCAAAAAAGACTATTAGCGCTGTTATTGCTCTAGGTTTCACCTGCTTCCTTCCCCTTCAATCATAGGATGAGTATTATTTTGTTCGCCGTCAAGCTATAGGTAGAAAGAAGTCGAGCACGAAAAACCTTTCATATGAACCTTTTGATTGATGTTAGTCCTAATAACTCCTGAAGAAATATTATCTATTTCATAGCTGTGATCTCCTGAACGAAACCTCACATGCCCGGCAATATTTGCTAAGCCTACAAGGAGTGGGCGAAACCCATTTCCTCTACCAACGTCATCATGCCTAGATATCCCATCGGTTAGAGCAAGTCGTAAAGCCTCGCCATAATCTGATAAATTTGAATACTCTTCTTTGCATTTCAGACTATCTAATACTCCGATGCCAGCGTCACCTACCACAAATTCAAATGTGCCCCTATTTCCCAGAAAAGCGGCATATCCTGACACAGAGTCTTCACTATGCTCCGAGATATTTGATCTAAACTCTTCTAAAGCTCCTGTAATACCATTCACTGTTCGGCGGTCAAATCCTACATTGCTAGCCGCCTTTTTTGCACGCATTATGAAGCCGAGCCAAACTGGTTCACTTTCGAATAGTTCTGCACCAATTACCCAACCCATTTTCGAACCATTCATTTGCGGGCTAGACTGCCCGTTTGAAAAATCCGCTAAGAGCCTAGAAGTCAAAGGTGAATGGACACAATTTAATGAGAGTTCATTTGCCTCAAACAAATGTGATTGGTGCCACGCCTCAACAACGGGACATAACGATACAACTTCTAATGATGATAATATTTCGGAGGTAATTAGACCTCGCTCCAGACCCAAGCATAAGTCATCAAACACATGAAAAGATAATTGTAAGGTTTTCACGCCCTAGGAGTTAGCGCTTTGAGCATAAATAAGTTTTAGCAAAGACGAAGTCTCTTCGATATTGTGAGCAAATAGCTTATCCAATTTTGTCACTTCATCTGGCAGATATGTCGTCCAAGCCAATCGATTGTTGCCGCGCCGAATGGCTTTTTTATAGTGAGCAGACTTCATAAAAGATGATGTTTCAATATAGGTGATATTTTTATACACTCTAGAAAGCGGCAAGATTGCATTTGTATTACCTCTAATAATTATATCCAAATTTCGCCCTGCATTCGACGCAATTTTTACAAGGCCTGCAATGTGCAATGAGATTCGGTCTTTTCGTCCCGAGCCTGTTCCAAACTCGTATGCGAGCGTTTTGATTTCTCTTCGAGAAGCGATCAGTTGGGCCCAGCGGTCAAAGTCTTTATCTGTACGACTGTTAGGATGTAGGGCGGCAGCTAATCCCTGAACTTGAAACTCAGCAAAATTATCCGCAATTCTTTTCATGGAATGAAGGTTATCTAAACGAGGAACATCTGTCATCATGCTATAGTTAGGGGTAGTAATCAAAGAAACTCCGGCAGCTTTTAACTCTCGAATAATTCTAGGTCTAACTCGACTGGTCAAGGCCCACCATTTTTCAATATATCTGTCTTGATCAATGCCCGTGACATATATTTTGGTATCAAGGTGAATACCAAAGTGACGACAAAGTTGTGTTTTTGATTTGAACCTTACGACTTGGTCTTCAAAATTTACCAACTCTCGTAAACGTAAAAAAACGGCGTCAAGTTTTATGCCGTTGGCTTTGTGTCCGCTATGATAGATTAAGGGCACAGGAGCGTTCGGAAGTTCTTGAGTTAAAGGTAAAGTCTTGGAGATTGTTCCCAATTCAAAACCCCTAATTTCATTGAATTGATCGGGAAACTTTGTATTCTCACGGCATATAATTTGACAGTCTTCTTTTCCTCCACAACAGTTATCGTAGCAATCATAGCGTTTACTTTCAGCGTTTATCCCGCCGCACGCAGATAAATCTGAGCAACCATTACATCCTAATGCCATAGGCCATTGGGACTCATTATTAGCAAGTCGACGCCTAAGAGTGGCATTGCTGATAGCTGGATCATATGGCGGGTTTACTCGCAAATCGATGCCTCAAAAGTACCCGACAACGGATTAATATTCGTGACTTCTGCTCGGACTGCTCCACCTCCATTTCTTATACTATCATAAGTAGGTTGTGGTGGGTTTTTGCATTCGCCTATACGTTGTCGACCTTGGAATGTTATCAACGCTCCATCAATTGCCTGGATAGTAAGTGGCCCTTCCGTTGCTGGCATGCGGTCAATAGCGTCACACAATACATTCCGTGTGACTTGAGAGGGATCGACTGTGAATAGGTCTCGCTGAGAAAGGTCGTATCGATTTCTCTCTATATGCTTTTTATATGTAGCTTGTCTTTTGTTTAAGATATCAGCTCCCATGAAATCACCATGCAGGGCGATATAACTTTGCCCGCCCTTTCTTAAATTCCATTAAAACACCCTTGGCCACCAAACCGGCCAACCTATTATTCCAAGCTGTTGGTCCAGTATTTTCTTCTTCCCCAAACTCTTGCATCAAGCTTGACGCGTCCGCAGTCCCCTTTTCAGCGACCCGATTAAACGTAGAAACTTGCTTCGCATCTAAATTACCAAACAGCCTTGCGTTAGAGATTTTTCCCGCTTCATCGCAATCGCAAACAATAATCGCATCCTTGCGCGCTTCTGTAAGCACCCTTAGTTCTTCTTTGATTGCATCATCAGCATTGGCTACTATGGGATACCAACGCGAACCAGTGGATCTCATGAAAGATTTTGTGCCGAAAACAAGTTCTTTCATATAACTAGCCGTAGCTAGCTCAATAGAAGCAAAATCGAGAATTAAAGGTGTAGGCTCAGCAGGCTCGGTTTGAGCTTTGGAAATTATCTCGGAAAAGGCAGATCTACCACCAATAGCCCCTGCTAATACGCCGTCTATAGATTTGTTTGCAAGGTTAACCCTCATTACACTCTCCATCTTCACTGAACTTAGTGAACTAAGTGATTCTGATACTCCTTGCAAGAATTATCTTGAAATCAATTCAAATGAGTACGTTTTTTGACGATTTATAATGTCCCACTAAGCCCTGTGATTTCACCTTAGTCCCCTGAAACAGTCCTCTTGGCCTAGGGTTAGTTGTAATAAGATGATGGTTTAGCGAGCTTTTCAAATGTAAAAGAGTCAAAAGTTCGAGAGAAATTTTAGTTCAAAACGGAAACCATGAGAAAAAAGCACACCAAGAAAACTGCTCGCAAAAAAACCAGAAAGCCCGAGAACAAACTAACTGGCCGTTCCGGATCCAATGCCGGAAGAGGGTTTCGTTATCAGGATGCCGTTTCGGCCTGGTTGGCGGTGGAAATATGGGCCGGCCAGCGCACGGCCGCAATCATGATTCCGGAAGGTGGTGATGATGTTGAGCTGCGCGGCGAGGTCTCCAGCCTTGTTCAGGTCAAAAGCCGGCGTTCACACCTCGGGGACTTTTTGGAAGGCGTAACCGCAGGAAACATACAGGAATTGTGGGCTCGGTCACCTAGAAATAACGCAGGGCCGCGTTTTGAACTCATTCTTGAGCGAGAAGTGGCAAATCTAGCACTGCCCGACGGTCAATCGACAAACTGTCCAATCGAAGGGTCAATCAAGACCAGGCTTTCCAAGCTGAAAGGTGCTGAAGATCTTCTTCCCAAAACTGCGATCACTGTGGCTGGGTCACCGCAGGAGCGGGCAATTAGTTTGATTGTGAACCGCATAGACTGCACGCCGATTACGGCGCAGATGTGCTTTGCTGAGTTGCTTGTTCGCGTGGGAGCCCTGGCCGATGCCAATGGTCGATTGACGCCTGAAAACTATCGCGGCCTTTCTGTCTCCGACACCGAAATTACAATCCGTCATGTCCTGTCGGCTATCAATGTCGATGCGATCGAACAGGCTATACGAGACGGAGTCTGCGAACCGGTCGATTTTTTGACGCCGCTTGAAGATCCAAACTTTTATCTCGGAGTTGATGTCGAACCTGGTCATATTGCGGCAGGATTAGTATCCGAGCGGCCTAGAAGCAGTTCGGCCATGATAAAAGGTATTGAACAACGCCGCGCTGCATTGGTCGTAGGTCCGTCAGGTGCTGGCAAGTCCGCCTTGATGTGGGAAACGGCCAATATCTTGCGCCATACGGTTCGGTGGTTCCGTGTCCGGCGACTGAATACTGCAGATATTCCCACCTTACGGCAGTTAATTCGGACTTTCCGCGCCTCGGAAGAAAGCCCCTTGGGCTTTGTAATGGACGACATCGGGCGAAACGGGCCGGAAAGCTGGGGCGCACTGCTGAAAGAAGTCATGTCGGTACCCGGAGTTCTCATGCTCGGTTCCGTCCGAGAAGAGGATGTAACGCTGATTGCGGAACGAGCCCGTGCTGCTGAAGTGCGCGCAGAACCCAACGAAGAACTTGCGGAGCGGATTTGGCAAAAATTGAGTGAAGCCGGAAAAACGAGTTGGGCAGGCTGGCGCGAGCCTTGGCAGCAGAGTGACGGTCTCATTCTGGAATATGTCCATGTCCTGACAAGCGGACGAAGATTAGGCAACCTTCTTTCGGATCAGGTCGCGGCCCGAGTGTCGGATCCGGCTCGAGTTCTTGAACTTGATATCCTACGCACCTGCGCTTGGGCGGGTGCCGCAAACACCGAAATTGACTCAGCACGATTGGCACGTACGTTTTCTGTCAGTGAAGCCGAATTATCGCGTTCAATGCAACGCCTCATTGAAGAACATCTAGTCCGTTCTCCCAACTCAGGCAAGGTAGCCGGTTTGCACCAAATACGCTCGGAAAATTTGTGGCGACTAACGCATGAGACAGCGTTGCCAACCATGGAAACGAGCTTTGACCGGACCGTTGCAAGCGTTCCCGCAAAAGATCTGGAACCCCTGATCGCAGATGCGCTATCGAAGGGACGTCTGCCTGTCCCAGCGGTACTCGATAGCCTGACCGATCGTTTAGAGGCGGAACCGGACACTTTGGCGTTGGCGTCTGCACTACGCGGTTTGGGCTCAGGGCGCATCTCTTCGGGTGTGGACGAGTGGCTGGATTCTGCTGAAGTCGGTCAAATATCTCGCACGCAGGTCGGGACCGCAGCAATGTTCGGAGTCGCGGGAATCAATTTAGATAATCTTGTTATAATTCCGGAAATAAAAGCTGCGGCCGACATGCTGTCGGAAATAAAGGGATATCCTGAAGCTGACCCTCGCCGCCTTCTTGCGGAGCGCATATCACCTTCCACTATTTCAGCTCTGATTAATATATCGGATATGGAATATCTGTCTGATATTTTGGCGGCTCTCGTCGGCATGCCTCTTTCCGAACAAATACGGGAAAGCCTGATGAGTGTTCCGGAAAATCTGCAAACTACCGATCTGCATCTTGTGGGATCTGTGTTGGGCACCCTTTCAGACCTGGATAGAGAGCTCGCCAGTCTTTGGGTAAGCGAGGTTGGAGAGGAACACCTCTTCAAGCGTGTCCAAGACGAGATAGCTTGGGCCGGACCTGTTACAATCGATGATGACGATGATGGCGTGACCGTTCGATGCGATTTTTGGTATGTGGCCGGTTCTGCGCAAAATAACCCGCATGATGCCGTTGTCAATTTATGTGAGTTGATTATGGCTCTGTGCCCGACCGCTGATTTCGCCGCCTCAAATGCCATAACCGCATCCGGTGAACTGGCAGGCCTGGCCGAGTTACCGCTAGCCACAAAGCGAATTTCCCGTGAAAACCTCCCACCGCAGGCTGTTCCGCTGTGGAACAAGCGATGGATGGACCTGATCGCCCGTCGTGTCGCCGCTCCGAGTTATAGCGATTATCTCGAACGAGGTGTGACGATTCTCGATACTCTCGTTCCTGCTTTGGAAAAGATTTTTGATGCGCACTTGCGGGGTAAGGATGTACTTGGCCACCTTGCCGACAAGCTGAACTCACTTAAAACAGATTCGGAAGCATTGACCCCTCCGGCTGTTTCGCCATTGGAAGCATTGGGCACTGGAAGTGGAGAATCCAACACTTCAGTTACCACCTTCCAAAACCTGCTGCACAGCACAAGTGTAGCCCTCATAACGAGATTTGCGAAATTGCCCGATCAGGCAGGTGCATATATCGCATGGGTAGGCGATCTAATCGCCGATGTTAAAACGACGATTGCAGAGGAACCTTGGAAGATTGTTGGCAATGGTCCTCCACTAATGCTCACAAAGCTAGAGAGCCTTCTCGGAATATTGCGAGTGCTGGCCGGAGAGTCACACGAAAGACAAGAGCCGCCGGCAGTAACTTGGGCGTCCCGTGGCAAAGGCGCACGCGCGGGGAATGCTGCAAAGCTCGTATATCTCTCTGCCAAAACCGCTGGAGAAACACGGTTATCGGAGCGTAAGGCGGAGATTGAACGCCGGGCAAAGGAGACCGGTATTGCTGCAAATTTCTATCTACGTATTAACGTCAGGGGTATTCTGCCATGGCCTCCGGTAGATGTTCTCGCCCTACTGCCTGCATCAGACCTGACTGGGGCAGTCATTGCACTGACGGAACAGACGGAACTCTTACGATCCCTATTGGACTTTTCAACTCACCTGACGATCATGCCATCCATCGAGGGCGTAGCATTTCCGGCTCTTGCGAAGTCCGGATACCAAACCCTGTTTCCCGACGCTGAAGCCGGAGCCAAATGGGCAGATCAGTTGGGATTGCAAAAAACCTCATCAGTGTTAGCCAACTTGTATAGCGAGATATCGGGGTTGGCCAGTGAGCTTGGTTCAATGGAACAAATAGGCCTGGGCGCGCAAACCCGTCCTTACGACGAAATCGCTGTTCGAAGGTGTCTGGAAGTTGCTTTCGAAAGAAAAAGTGAAGAATTGACCCAGCAACTCAGGCCCTGTGATCCCGATCTACAATCTGATGTATTCAACATGATCGCTCGTTTGCGAACAGGAGAAATTGATTTCACTGCCGAAGCGCAGTGTGCCTTGACCGGCTCTGCAAGCGAAATAGTTGAAAACCATGGATTAATTGCCCTCAGACTGATTGATTTTGAATCATCAGGAGAGTTTGATCCAGTCTTTTAACGTCCGTTTTGCCCCCAGCTTAAGACTAAGCTTCTCTATTTATGAAATACTCT
>Ga0115031_1003543_pt1 | contig 11580 bp, 8 predicted proteins | sample Maine_Asex4_meta_FD_87301 | JGI IMG/M metagenome (GOLD analysis project Ga0115031, IMG submission 87301) | Marine algal microbial communities from Maine, USA - Maine_Asex4_metaG | ecosystem: Host-associated > Algae > Red algae > Unclassified | place: Maine, USA | collected 2015-01-05 | reverse complement strand
CTGGTTGCGTCGGTCCTCTACGCCTTCCCGCCGATGGTGCGCAACACCATCCTCGGCCTGCGCGCGGTACCGTCCGAGATCATCGAGGCGGGGATGATGGCGGGCGCGACCCCGGCGCAACTCTTCCGGAAAGTGCGCATGCCCGCCGCGCAGAAGCAGATGCTGCTGGGCGTGAACCAGACGACGATGGCCGCGCTGTCGATGGTCATCATCGCGTCGATCATCGGCGGCACCAACGATATCGGCTGGGAAGTGCTGTCGACCATGCGCAAGGCCCAGTTCGGCGAGAGCCTGCTGGCGGGCTTCGTGCTGGCCCTGATCGCCATGGCGCTGGACCGCATCACGCACGGTTTCGCGACCAGACCCAAGGCCATCGAGCGCGCGGGCCGCAATCCGTGGCTCGTCGCCGCCGCCGTGGTGGCCGGCGTCGCGGTGCTGTCCCTGCTGGTCCCGTTCCTGCGCGAGTGGCCCGAAACGCTGGTCTGGAACCCGGCCCCGGCGATGAACGCGGCACTGGAGCGGCTGGTGATCGACGGGCGCGAATGGATCGACGCCTTCAAGAATTCCGCCTTCTTCTTCGTCATGCTGCCCATCAAGATCGGGCTGGCCAAGGCCGTCAGCCCCTTCACCTGGGGATTCGCGCCGACGCCGCCGATCGTCGCGGGCTATGCGGTGCTGGTCTGTGCGGGGGCGGCATGGGCGTGGATGAAGGGCCGCCGGACGCTCGCCGCGCTCGTGCTGCTGTGGGGGGTCGTCTCGTATATCGGACTGACGCAGATGCCGTGGCTGGCGCTGTCGGCGATCATCACCTATGCGGCCTATGTCACCGCCGGGCGGGGCCTGGCCATCGGTACGGTGCTGGGCCTGGCCTTCCTGCTGCTCGCCGGAGTGTGGCCCGAATCGGTGCTGTCGCTGTATCTGTGCGGCATCGCGGTGCTGATCTGCTTCGTCCTCGGCACGGCCATCGGCATCTGGGCATCGCAGAGCGCCACGGTGTCCGCCATCGTGCGCCCCGTGATGGACACGCTCCAGACGATGCCGGTCTTCGTGATCCTGATCCCCTTCGTCATGGTGTTCAAGATCGGCGAGTTCACCGCGCTGCTGGCGATCATCGCCTATGCCGTCGTCCCCGCCATCCGCTATACCGAGCACGGGTTGCGCAACCTGCCCCCGGCGGTGCTGGAGGCGGCGGAGACGATCGGATGCTCGCGGTGGCAGATGCTGGTGCGGGTCAAGCTGCCCCTCGCGCTGCCCGCCATCATGCTGGGGCTGAACCAGACGATCCTCTACGGCATCGGGATGCTGGTCATCACGGCGCTGGTGGGCACCAACGGGCTGGGGCAGAAGATCTATATCGGCCTCGGCAACGGCGATTTCGGGATGGGGATGACGGCGGGAATCGGCATGGCGATCATCGCCATGATCGCCGACCGCATGACCCAGGGCGTCAGCCGCCGCCGGCAGGAGCGGTTCGGGATGCGGGTCGAGGGGATCTGAGCGGGCGAAATCGCGCGGCGGGGGCTTGCGCCGCGCGAAACGGGCCGACAAGGTGGGCGCGACATCCTCAGCCGCCGACGGACCCGCATGGAAACTCTCAACGCCCTCGCCCTGCTCGGCAACTTCCTGATCGTGCCGGGCATCACCTACGGGTGTCAGCTGGCGCTCGGCGCGCTGGGGATCACGCTGATCTACGGCATCCTGCGCTTCTCGAACTTCGCCCATGGCGAGACGATGGCGTTCGGGACGATGGTGGTGATCCTCGTCACGTGGGGATTGCAGGGGGCGGGCGTGTCGCTGGGGCCGCTGCCGACCGCGCTTCTGGCCCTGCCGTTCGGCATCGCGGCCAGCATCGGGCTGCTGCTGCTGACCGACCGCTACGTCTACAGGTTCTACCGCACCCAGCGTTCGACGCCGGTGATCTATCTCATCGCGTCCATCGGGGTGATGTTCCTCTATAACGGCCTGATCCGCTTCATCATCGGCCCGAACGATCAGCAATTCACCGATGGTCAGCGTTTCATCATCAAGGCGCGCGAATTCAAGCAGATGACCGGCCTGGACGAGGGATTGGCCATCCGGACGACCCAGGGGATCACGGTCGTCATCACGATCATCCTGGTCATCGCGCTGTTCTGGTTCCTGAACCGCACCCGCGCGGGCAAGTCGATGCGCGCCTATTCCGACAACGAGGATCTGGCGCTGCTGTCGGGCATCGACCCGAACCGGGTGGTGATGATCGCCTGGTGCCCGACGGCGGCACTGGCGACCATCGCCGGTACGCTGTACGGGCTGGACAAGAGCTTCAAGCCGTTCACGTATCTCCAGATCCTGCTGCCGATCTTCGCGGCGGCCATCGTGGGGGGGCTGGGGTCGCCGGTGGGGGCGATTGCGGGCGGGTTCGTGATCGCGTTTTCGGAAATCGCGGTGACCTTCGCCTATCGCAAGGTGTTCGGATACATGGGATACGAGGTCGACGGGCTGATGCAGCTACTCTCCACGGATTACAAGTTCGCGGTATCCTTCGCCATTCTGGTGATCGTGCTGCTGGTCAGGCCGACCGGGCTGTTCGCCGGGAAGTCGTTCTGATGGGCTGGCGCGGGGCGGGGATGTTCGTCGTGATGTTCGGCCTGCTGGGGCTGGTCGGGTTCATCCAGAGCTGGCCGCTGGCCTTCACGATCCTGAACCTGTGCCTGATCTCGGCGATCCTGTCGCTGGGGGTCAATATCCAGTGGGGCTATGCCGGATTGCTGAATGTCGGGGTCATGGGCTTCGTCGCGCTGGGCGGTCTGGCGGGGATCGTGGTGTCGATGCCCCCCGTGACCGAGGCGGTGCAGGCGGGGGGCGGGGGAATCCTGCTCTCGCTGCTGCTGGCGCTGGGGGTGGTGGGGATCGTGTGGTTCCTGTCGCGGGCCTTGGGCGGGCGGCTGCGGATCGTGGCGATTGCGCTGGTGCTGCTGGCCGGGGCGTTCGCCGTGCGCGCGGTGTTCGATCCGGCGGTGGAAGCCGTCGAGGCGGTGGATTCATCGCGCACGGGGTTTCTGGGCGGGCTGGGCCTGCCGATCCTGTTCAGCTGGGTCGTCGGCGGGTTCTTCGCCGCCGGGGCCGCGTGGCTGATCGGCAAGGTATCGCTGGGCCTGCGCTCGGACTATCTGGCCATCGCCACGCTCGGCATCTCCGAAATCGTCATCGCGGTGCTGAAGAACGAGGACTGGCTGACCCGGGGTGTCAAGAACGTCACCGGCATCCCGCGTCCGGTCCCCTACGAGGTGGATTTGCAGGACGCCCCGCGCCTGATCGAGTTCGCGGACCGCTGGGGCATGTCCATCGTCGACGTCGCCTCGGTCGCCGTGAAGCTGTGTTACGCGGGTCTGTTCCTCACCGTGCTGCTGATCGTGCTGTGGTTCTCGGAGCGGGCGCTGAAATCGCCCTGGGGCCGCATGATGCGCGCCATCCGCGACAACGAGGTGGCGGCGGAGGCGATGGGCAAGGATGTCACCGCCCGGCATCTCCAGGTCTTCGTGCTCGGCTCGGCGGTGCTGGGGGTGGCGGGGGCGATGCTGACCACGCTGGACGGGCAGTTCACGCCGGCCTCCTACCAACCGCTACGCTTCACCTTCCTGATCTGGGTGATGGTGATCGTCGGCGGGTCGGGCAACAACTGGGGGGCCGTGCTGGGCGGGTTCGTCGTGTGGTTCTTCTGGGTCGAGGCCGAACCCATCGGGTTGTGGCTGATGGACCTGCTGACCAGCGGTCTGGCCGAGGATAGCGGGTTGCGCGAGCACCTGCTCAAGAGCGCGGCGCATATGCGCCTGATGACCATGGGCGCGATCCTGCTGCTGGTACTGCGCTTCGCGCCGAAGGGGCTGATACCGGAGCGGTAGGGCCGTGGCGCCCCCGCCCCGGGCGACGATCCGGGGCCTCGCGAAGATTTTCGCGGTTTCGACATCGCGCGTCGACCGTCGAGGCCCCGGATCGTTGTCCGGGGCAGGGCTACGCCCCCGATGCCGCCTTGAACGCGGGCGACAGGTTCGGCACGCCTTCCTGCGCCAGTCCGGCCAGATCCCCCACCCTGTCCCGCGCCTCGCCGGTATAGCGTGCGCCGTCGATCAGCCACAGGGGGCCGTGATCCGCGCCGATGCGGGCGGCGGGCAGGCTCTGCAACGCCGCATCCATCGCCGCCGCTGCCCGGGCGGGCCGGGCGAAGACCAGGAGGATGCCCGCCCCCGTATCCTCGACCACCGCGCCGCCCTGCATCAAGGCGACCCGGCGGCAGGCCGAGATCTCGTCCGCCCCCCGCGCGCTGATGACGACGAGGGACAACGTGCCGGCGGGCTGCGCATTGTCGAGATCCAGCATGCCGATCGGGGTCGCGTCCCGGCATCGCTGCCAGGTCAGCCACTCGCCCAGCGAGGTCGCTTCGGCGGGCCAGTCCGCGCGCTCGACCACGGCGGTCGCGACCTGCTGGCCGTGATTCTCCAGGACGAGGCTGTCCGCCGTCTCGGCCTTGATCCAGTCGTCCCCGACCTGGACCAGCGCGCCCTTGCCCCCCCCGGCGTCGAAATCGAGCCGGATGCGCGCATCCGCCGTGCGCAGGACATGGGGACCGCGCGCCAGGGTCGCGGGCAGGTCGCGGCGCTCGTGCGGGTCGAGGATCTGCTGCGCGGCGATGCGCGGCGATACCCCCGGCCCGCTGGCGCAATAGACCATGGGCGACGGCGTGTAGATCGAGGGATGCGGCGCGAACACCACCTCCACCGATTGCGCATAGTTCGTTTGCGCCGTCGCCCCGCACCGGCGGCAGGCGGTCGCGGGGGGCAGGTCGCGGGGCAGTGCCACCTCGCGCACCACGCTGCGGCAGGCGGGGCAGATCAGGCGGAACCGGCGCTGCACCGCATCCATCTCCGTCGCGATCACCATGGCGACCTGCGCCTCGCTCTCGCCGATGCCCAGCGCCCGGGCGACACGCTTGGCGCGGATGTCGCGCAGGTCGCTCTCGAACGCCACCGCCAGCCAGTCCAGCACCTGCTTCGCCAGCGCCCTGTCCGGCGCGGCCACGCCGGGGGGAACCTTGTAGGCATCGCTGCGCTTGCGCCGGGCGGCGGAGGCGCGGGTGGAGGCGAGATTGGCGTAGAAGTCGCCCTGCGGCTTGCGGGCGTGGGAATCGATCATCTTCAGGATGCGCTCGAACGCCTTTCCCGCCTCGCGCAGATGCCCCGTGCGCGCCAGCATCGCCCCCGCCGCATTGCGCGGTTCGGCGGACAGGGTATAGGTCGCGACGGTGCCGCCCCGGGGGCCGGGTTCCAGCACCAGCGTCCCGCGCGCCCGCTCCAGCGGCCCGGATTCGTACAGGCGTTCCCAGCGCCACCAGTGTTCCTCGGACCATTCGAAGGGCGGCTCCTCCCAGCGCACGACTTCGCCGCCCTCGTCGTATTCGCCGTGACGCCGGTGCAGCCCGTCCTCGCCGGTGCTTTCGCGCAGGCGGTACGGGGGCAGGCGCAGCGCCTCGTTCAGGCGCTCGGTATCCGAGACCAGCGGCCACAGGGCCGCGCGCGGGGCCTTGAGGTGCCACGTCCAGTTCTTCTCGACCCGTTTGCCTGCCATGTGCGTCTTCCTTCAGGGGTGACAGCCCGAGTTAAGCCAAGCGCCGCCGCCGGGCAAGCCGCCCGCCCGGGAATCCCGATCCGCACGCATCCGTGCGAATCGCCGCCTTGCGCGGGCCGGGGCGCAACCCTATTGTATGCGCCAACCTTCCCGCGCCCTCATCCGGACCCCGCCCCATGCTCGAATCGCTTCGCAACTCGGTCAATTCCTGGACCGCCAAGGTCCTGCTGGGGCTTCTCGTGCTCAGCTTCGCGGTCTGGGGAATCTCCGACGTCTTCACCAACCGCGCCGCGACCGTCGTGGCGACCGTGGGCGACAAGGAAGTGACGACGGCGGAATTCGCCAATGCGCTGTCCAACGACCTGCAATCGCTGCAACGGCAGGCCGGGCGCGTGGTGTCGATTTCGGAGGCGCGGCAACTGGGCCGCGAGCAGATCGTGATCGCCCGGCTCTCGACCCGCAAGGCGCTGAATGCCGAGGCCGAGGCGCTGGGCCTGTCCGCCTCGCCCGCCGCGATCCGCGAGGCGATCCAGACCGCCCCCGTGTTCCAGGGGCCGGACGGCACCTTCAACCGCTACAGCTACGAATCGGCCCTGCGGCAGGAGGGGCTGACCCCCGGCGAATACGAGGACGGCGTGCGCCAGGATCTGGCCCGCGACGCGATGCTTCAGGCCGTGGGCGCCGGCACCGCCGCCCCGCGCGCACTGGCCGAGGCGCTGCATGTCTATCGCAACGAACAGCGCATTCTCGACTACATCCTGCTGTCGAAGGCCGATGCCGCCGACCCCGGCGAGCCGACCGAGGAGCAGGTCGCGGCCTTCCACACCGAGAACGCCGACCGCTTCAGCGCGCCCGATTTCCGCGCGCTGTCCTGGGTCGCGCTGACGCCCGAGAGCATGGCCGATTCGATCGAGGTCGACGAGCGCCGCGTCGCGCAGGCCTACGAGTCCCGCCTGCCCGAATTCACCCGCGCCGCCACCCGCAGCCTCGACCAGTTGCTGTTCACCACCGAGGAGGACGCCGCCGCCGCGAAGGCCGAAGCCGACGACGGCACCGATTTCGCCGCGTTAGTCGAGGAGCAGGGCCAGACGATGCGCGACGTGTCGCTCGGCACGGTCGAACGGGGCGCGCTGCCTGACGCGACGGACGAGGCCGCCTTCGCCGCGACCGAAACCGGCGTCGTCGGCCCGGTGCGCACGGCCTTCGGCTGGTCGCTGCTGAACATCCGCGTGCTGGGCGAGGAGGTCGTCACCCCGCTGGAGGACGTGCGCGATACCCTGCGCCGGGATCTGGCGATGGTCGAGGCGCGCGACCTGCTGATCGAGGAATCCGTCGCGATGGACGACGAGATCGCGGGCGGTGCCACCCTGACCGAAATCGCCGACCGCACGGCGGCGGTCTACGGCACCACCGGGGCGATCGACGCCCGGGGGCGCGGCCCCGACGGCGAACCGGTCGAGGGGCTGCCCGCCATCCCCGGCTTCCTCGCCGCCGCCTTCGCCGCATCGGAGGATGCCGAGCCGGTCCTGGTCGAGGCCGACGGGGGCGGCTATTACGCCCTGACGGTCGACGGCATCACCGCCGCCACCCTGCGCCCGCTCGAAGACGTGCGCGGCGAGGTGGTCGCCGCGTGGCAGGACGCCCGGCGGACCGAAGCGCTGGCCGATCTGGCGGCGGATATCCGCGCCCGCCTCGGCTCCGGCACGACCCTCGCCGCCCTCGCCGCCGAGCAGGACAAGGAGGTCGGCACGACCGTCCCCGTGCGCCGCTCCGACGTCGCGCCCCCCCTGACGACCGAGATCGTCGCGGGCCTGTTCCGCGCGGCCCCGGGCGGCGTCGTGGGGGGCGAGGTGGCGGGCGGCTATCTGGTCGGCATCCTCAGGGAAATCGTCGTGAACGAGGCGGAGGCCGAGACGGCGGCGGTCGATGCCACCGCCGAACGGTATTCGCGCCAGTTCGCCAACGACATCGTGCAGGGCTTCTCGCGCGATGCCGTCGACCGGCATCCGCTGGCCCTCTACCCCCGCGCCATCGACGAGACCCTCGCCAATCTCGGCCAGCGGTACTGACGCGATGATCGAGCCGTCCTTCGAGGAATTCGCCGCGCGGTACGAGGCGGGTGAGGCGGGGGTGCTGTGGAGCGGGCGCGTGGCCGATGTCGACACGCCCGTCTCGCTGGCGCTGAAGCTGGCGCAGGGGCGAAAGGACAGCTTCCTGCTCGAATCCGTGACCGGAGCGAAGGAACGCGAACGCTATTCGATCATCGGGTGCAAGCCGGACCTGATCTGGCGCTGCCGGGGCGAGACGGTCGAGATCAACCGCGCCGCCCGCTACGACCCCGACGGATTCGAGTCGCAGGACGCCGCCCCGCTCGCCTCGCTGCGCGCCCTGATCGCCGAGAGCGCCATCGACATGCCCGCGCATCTGCCGCCCATGGCCGCCGGGCTGTTCGGCTATCTCGGCTACGACATGATCCGCCATGTCGAGAAGCTGCCGGAACCGAACCCGGACGTGATCGGCGTGCCCGATGCCCTGCTGATCCGCCCCACCCTCGTCGCCATCGTCGACAATGTGGACGATACGGTGATGCTGATCACCCCCGTCCGTCCGCAGGACGGCGTCAGCGCCCGCGCCGCCTATGCCCGCGCCGCCGAGCGGCTGGCCGATGCGCTGGACGATCTCGACCGCGCGCTGCCTGCCGAAATCCCGGCCCCGCGCGGCTACGAGATGGGGGAGGGCGTGTCGAACACGACGCCCGAGGAATACCACGCCATCGTGGAACGCGCACGGGAGTACATCCGCGCCGGGGATATCTTTCAGGTGGTGCCGTCGCAGCGCTGGACGGTGCCGTTCACCCTGCCGCCCTTCGCCCTCTACCGCGCGCTGCGCCGCACCAACCCGTCGCCGCACATGTTCTACTTCGATTTCGGCGGGTTCCAGATCGTCGGGGCCAGCCCCGAAATCCTCGTCCGCCTGCGCGGCAAGACCGTCACCATCCGCCCCATCGCCGGAACCCGCCCCCGGGGCGCGACCCCGGAGGAGGACGATGCGCACGAGGCCGACCTCCTCGCCGACCCCAAGGAACGCGCAGAGCACCTGATGCTGCTGGATCTGGGCCGCAACGACGTGGGCCGCGTGGCGAAGATCGGCACCGTCGACCCGAACGAGCAATACACCGTCGAACGCTACAGCCACGTCATGCACATCGTCTCGAATGTCGACGGCGTGATCCGCGACGACGTGGATGCCGTCGACGCCCTGCTCGCCGGAATGCCCGCCGGCACGGTCTCGGGCGCGCCGAAGATCCGCGCGATGGAGATCATCGACGAACTGGAGACCGAAAAGCGCGGCATCTATGCCGGGGGCGTCGGGTATTTCGGCGCGGGCGGCGAGATGGACACCTGCATCGCGCTGCGCACCGCCGTCCTGAAGGATGGCAATATGTACGTGCAGGCGGGCGGCGGCGTCGTCTGGGATTCCGATGCCGAGGGCGAGCGGATGGAGACGGTGAACAAGTCCAGGGCGCTGTTCAGCGCCGCCGAGGAAGCCCTGCGCTTCGCCTCGGGGGACAGGCGCAAGAATCGGTAGGTTTCATCAGCGGTCTTTCCGGAAGAATTCCCCTGCCCCGGACCTGATCCGGGGCCTGTTCGCGGCGGAGAGAGGCCCCGGGTCCGCGCCCGGGGCAGGGGAGTTCGGGGTAGCGGTCAGACCCCCAGCGTGCACCACACCGGCACGTGATCCGACGGCTTCTCCCAGTCGCGCACGTCCCTGTCGATCCCGGCGGTGCCGAGCCGGTCGGCGGCCTGGGGGCTGAGGAGGATGTGGTCGATGCGGATGCCCTTGTTCTTCGGCCATGCGCCCGCCTGATAGTCCCAGAACGTGAACCGCTCGCCCACCGGATCGACGCTGCGAATCGCGTCCGTCCAGCCCTGCGCCATCAACCGGCGAAAGCGCCGGCGCGTCTCGATCCGGTAGAGCGCATCCTCCGACCAGGCGGCGGGGTCGTGCACATCCTCGGGCTGGGGGATGACGTTGTAGTCGCCGAGCATGGCCACGGGTTCCTCCAGCGCCAGCAGCGCCGCCGCCCGCGCCTCCATCCGTTCCATCCAGGCCAGCTTGTAGTCGTATTTCGGCCCCGGCACCGGGTTGCCGTTCGGCTGATACAGGCCGCAGACGGTCAGCGCGCCGTGCTCGCCGGTCACCGTCGCCTCGATCCAGCGCGCCTGTTCGTCCGTCTCGTCGCCGGGCAGGCCGCGCGTCACCGATTCGAGGGGCAGTTTCGACAGGATCGCGACCCCGTTGAACCCCTTCTGCCCGTGGGTCTCGACATTGTAGCCCGCATCCTCCAGCGGCCCGCGCGGCACCGCCTCGTCGACGGACTTGATCTCCTGCAGGACCACGACGTCGGGGTCGGCCTGCTTCAGCCACGTGGGCAGCGAATCGATCCGCGCCTTGATGCCGTTGATGTTCCAGGTGGCGAGTTTCATGGCCGCGCTCCTTGTGCAGCCCTGGTTCTAGGCTGCGAGCGGGCAAAGAGAAAGGGGCCCGAAGGCCCCTTTCAGGATCATTTGCACAGTGAGGTTCGGGAAGGCCGATCAGTGTTTGTCGGTACCGGTCTTCGCGTCGTCGGCAGCGTCGGCCGCGTCGTCGTCGGCTGCGTCGTCGTCAGCACCGTCGGCGCCGTCGGCACCATCGGTCCCGGCGCCGTCGGCACCATCCGCGCCGTCGACACCATCGGCGCCATCAGCACTGTCCGAAGAGCTTTCGCTATCCGCAGAGTCGCCGCCGAGCTGGGAGATCAGCTTCGTCAGTTCCTTGATCATGTCCTGAAGCTGTTCGAGGATCTTCCCGATCTGCTCCATCATCTCGTCGGAACCGCCTTCGGCTGCATCGGCACCGTCGGCGCCCTCGGCTGCATCAGCGCCTTCAGCTGCGTCGTCACAACCGCTGCCACCTTCGGCATCGTCTGCTGCGTCGCTACCTTCGGCACCATCAGCGCCATCAGCACCTTCGGCACCATCAGCTGCATCGCTACCTTCAGCCGCGTCGCCGCCCTTGGAACCTTCGGCTGCGTCGCCGCCCTTGGAGCCTTCAGCCGCGTCGCCGCCTTTGGACCCTTCGGCTGCGTCGCCGCCCTTGGAACCGCCAGCCGCATCGCTACCTTCGGAACCACCGGCAGCATCGCCACCCTTGGAACCGCCAGCCGCGTCGCCGCCTTCAGCACCACCGGCACCGGAACCGCCAGCCGAGCCAGCACCGCCAGCCGAACCGGCACCACCGGCTGCGCCGGCACCACCAGCCGCTCCACCGGAGCCTGCATCGCCGCCACCCATCTTGCTGATCATGCTCATCAGCTGCGAGATCAGCGAGTTAAGCTGCGACATCAGCGAGCCCATGGCGTCGTTCTGACCGGAGCTGAGGCCCTGGGCCGAGGTCTGCATGGTCGACATGCTGCCGCCCACGTTGCCCGCGCTCGATGCGACGTTGCTCGCACCGGACTGCATGGCTGCGCTGTCGCCGCCATTGGCCATGGTGTTCTGCATGTTGCTCACGGCACCCTGCATCGCGTTGGTCTGGCTTCCGAGCGAGGAGACCATGCCTGCGTTCGTCTGGCCAGCCGAAGCACCGGACATCATCGACACGACATTGCTGCCGCCACCGGTCTGGTTGGGCGCTGCATTGTTGATGATCGCACAGCTTCCGCCAGCACCACCAGCGCCGCCGGCACCACCGTTACCGGCTCCGCCGTTGCCGCCCATTGCGCCGCCAGCGCCGCCGTTGCCGGCTCCGCCATTGCCGCCGGCACCACCGGCACCGTTACCGGCACCCGCACCGCCTGCGCCGCCGGCACCACCGTTACCGGCTCCGCCATTGCCGCCCATTGCGCCGCCAGCGCCGCCGTTGCCGGCTCCGCCATTGCCGCCGGCACCACCGGCACCGTTACCGGCACCCGCACCGCCTGCGCCGCCGGCACCACCG
>Ga0115031_1003531_pt1 | contig 11599 bp, 15 predicted proteins | sample Maine_Asex4_meta_FD_87301 | JGI IMG/M metagenome (GOLD analysis project Ga0115031, IMG submission 87301) | Marine algal microbial communities from Maine, USA - Maine_Asex4_metaG | ecosystem: Host-associated > Algae > Red algae > Unclassified | place: Maine, USA | collected 2015-01-05 | reverse complement strand
CTCGGAGGGGGTGCCCCAGACACCCCAAAAAGGCCGCGTTTCCAGGCCATATGAGAGGGAGCCTCATTTGAGCCTCATCTGAGGCTCATTTGAGCCTCGGGAGCAGTAGAATGGACACTAGGCGGCTTCTACGGCGATATTTACATATGCTCTCTTGTCTGAGTAGGGGTTGTGGGGTCTACGCGCCCCACAGTCGTGGCGTCATCATCTAAGCTGCGTCGCCCACTGCCGTGCTCACTTCAGTACGTGTCTACATGGCGAATGAGCGGCATAAAAGAATGATCTGCTCTTTTTTTTTTTACGGCATGAGACGCACAGGGTGTATTTGGATGTGGAAAGATAAGCGTCGTTGACACCTTGTATTTTCGGTGTCATTGCTGGGGATTTCTTTTTGCATTACGTGCTGTGTTTGTGTCTGGCTTTGCGCAGTGATTAGGCGTCCGTGACTCTGGGCTCCCTACTCCCGCAGGTGGACCATGTATACGTCAGCGACTGGTGACATCAAGCCTGTTTGCGTCAGGACGGGGCAGCAGAGGCGTGCGCGAGGCGAAGACAGTACCGGCTGCGAAGTGGCCCTCAATTTCGTGTGTGCGTCCTGCGACTGACGAGTGTAGATTTCTCAACACATCATCCCGATCGTCGATCGAGGACCCATTTTTGGCTGAAAGTGGGGATTTGAGTGCCACACCACCGCTGATCGCTCTCTTTCAAGGCCAACCGCGCACCCCACCCCCCCATGTCAGTGGCTCATCTGGCAGCCCGCGACGACTGGCACCTCTCCGAGTGCACACAATCGAGGCCAACCGCGCGCCCCCCCCCCCATTTCAGTGGCTCATATGGCTGCCCGCCACCACTGGCACCTCGCCGAGTGCACCCAATCGAGGACAACCGCGCACCCCCCCTCCCATGTCAGCGGCTCATCTGGCAGCCTCCAACCACGCGCGCCCCGCAGATTGCACACAACCGAAGCCAACCGCGCACCCCCCCCCCCGCCCCACGTCAGTGTCTCATCTGGAAGCCCGCCATCAGTGGCACCTCGTCGAAGGCGCACAACCGAGACCCACCACACACTTCCTTTCCTCTTTATGGCTTATCTGGCTGTGTGCGCGTTCTCCTGCTGCACTGGAGCATGTTGGCGTGGCCGGGAGTATTTCAGGGTATGGACTGGAGTGCCGTGTGGACATTCAACGGCACGTGAGATGCGTGGAGCGCTGGACGGGGCCGGAAACACCATGCCCCACTTCTTCGTCCCACCAGGTGCATCATGTTGACCTCATCTCGGCGCTCATTACTGACTCATTGTGTCGCTCACTCCCTGTTCGGTCTGTGACTGTGTCTGGAAAGGACCCACACCTCCGTTCATGTGACGATGTCACCACGCGTAGCGCGCCGCACCACGCGTGCAATGCGTCGCTCGTGGCCACAGAGATGATGAGGGTGTGTATGTCCAACGCCGTATTATGCTCTCAAGCCCGGAGGTGTTGCAATTCTTTTGCTTTGTGCTGTTGTTGTGCCACCATCGCCGCGGCAAGAAGTGTGCATAGTGTCCATACCAATAGTCTATTCACTCTGTGCTTTTGTTGCACCGTACCTGTTCCACTTTCTTGTCCACGTCCGGTCCATTGATGTTCTGGTTTTTTGTCGCCCGGTGTTCTTTTGTACTGCTTGGAACGTTCCTGTGCGCACTCTGTGATCGTGTTGCAACCTGCCTCCTCTGTTGTCTTGGCCACATATGCTCAACCGATGCTCTGGTTTTCGTTGCCCCATGTTCATCTTCACTGCATTGATTGTTCCTGTGCTCGAAGCAGGTGTTGGATGGTTGTCACTTTGGGGAGGGTGCGCGTCGGCACGGGACTACGTTGAGCCCACTAAGTGTATCTTTTGGGGTGTGACTTAGGTACTGGGGCATCGTCTCGTTCGTCGTTCCACTTTGTGTGTGTGTACCTTAGGCATCTTTGTTTCTTCATGCCATCGCGCTCTGGTCCCACATTCTTTGCTTGCTCACATCTCCTTGCCACGTTGTATCTCCTGTCCTCTGTACACTAGTTGAGACTGCCTCTAGCGATTGCTTCCACTTCATCATGCGCGGACAATTTAGTTCTGTTCCTAGTCTTGGCCGGATGCGCGTTCCGTGCCACATTCTACGGCCAAGGTGTCTTCAACGGCATGCAAGTCGTCCTCCAATCCCAACCAGCCGTCCACCACCAACTTCTTGTCAGCCGCATCTCCCTCACCAAAGCACTTTTGAGCAATGTCACAGGTCCCCATCATACCAATGACTTCTTTAACGTCATCGGCTATGCAGCGACACGACGCGCGGTACTCACCGTGGTCCGCGAGCAAGCAGGCTTCCATTGCCAACGGAAAAATGCATGCCTTCGCCCTACAGTGAGCAATAATTATCGGAGACATAGCCTCCCACTCCTCTAAAACCCGCTGCGCGAAATCCCCGAGATGTGCGGTGGCGCCGTGCCTCACGCTCAAGACTGGGCGCGGAAGCGCTGCTCGGCGGCGGCTGCGCCGAGGGTTTGGCCGTGCCGCCCCGTTAGGAGTTGTGGGAGGGGCGGCTGGGCGCTCAGCCCACACGTTGGGTCTGGCCGCCAGCGCCAAGTCCCTCAATCTTGGGACTTTCAGACTATCGACAATGGGTGGAGCATACGAAGACGCGGCTGCACCCCATGTTGACGACAGGGGCGTCGGTGGCAGACTGCTCGGCATAGCGGTGGTTGTCACAAGAGGGGGTGTCGGGAAAGGGGGGGCGACCGCTTCCATAGCGGATGCAGGGGTATGGGAAGCGTGACATTTACCAGCCAATGGCGGCGCCCCAGGTTGCGCCACCAGTAAGGAGATCGCACCTGGCCGGTCGGCCAATGAAGCGTCAATCCAGGTGCCGCTGGAGCCAACATCAGTGTCCAATGAGCTTAAGGGCGCCCAAACCATCCCAGCGCCAACCCCCAGCACAGTCCCTGGCGCAGTACCCGTAGCCACGGGCATTGCGGATCTAGAAGCGCAGGTAGATGTACCGCAGGGAGCTTGTGCGCTGGCTTCCGCCGCTGCTGCATGTGAATTCGCCGCCGCGGTGGATGCTGCGGGCGCCACGGCCGCTGCCGCCTCTTGTAGACGCCGCTTTTAAGGTAACGCGCCCAACACCAGCAAAGTCAGCCGCCCCTCGTATCTGCGTTTGAGATACGCGATGATGCCAGCGTCCAGTGGTTGGTGCACCGGCCTCACGTGTGGGGGTAGCGGGTAGATTGTGACGCCATCACTCTCGAATTTGGTGTGTGCCCCAAAGTTGTCGACCACAAGGATGACGGCAGAGCAAGTTCTGAATGGCACGTTCGGCACGAAAACCGTCTTGCACAACTTCTCGTAGACAGTGCCGTCCATCCATGCCGACTGTTGCGAGAAGTATGGCAGTGGGCAACCCTCTCGAGGCGGCTTGAAAAACTGTGGGACAGCCGCACACCCGATGATGGCGACGGGGATCTTGTGTGAGCCAGTAGCGTTGCACGCCAAGACAAGAGTCACGTGGTCTTTCACCTTTATGGCCTTAGATCCGCGCACACGCCGTTGGCGTCCTGCAGTGATGTAGGTGCGACTGGGAAGACACCGTTACTGCAAACCGGTCTCATCTATGTTGTAGAGGTTTTCTGGGTCACAATCTGCGAGATTCGACCAAATTTCCGCTATACGCCGCTCTCCCTTGCGCACGGCCTCGGCCGCTGAGCCCGCCTGGCCCCACGGCTTCACGCTGTTGAGACGGGGACGGGACGCCCAACGTTGGATGAACCCTGGAGAGCCCACGAACCCCTCGATGCCGAGATATGTGGAAATCTTTCTTGCCCTTGCTTCCAGGACCGCAATCGTCATTGGCAGCTCTGCCCCGCCCATGGACTCGATGCCATCAAGCCAGGTCTTTAGAGAAGCGTCTATCTCTTCAAACTTGTACCGCCGTGTACGCGTAGTGTCCAATGGCTCGCCGTCACGAGCTCGTGTCAGAATCCGAGCGCGCTCTCGCTGCTGATATGTGCGGCGGGCAACCTAGCGCGAAGTCTCCGTGGGGAAGGCCTCTTAGAGGGACCGCCACGTATGCACACCGCTGTCATATATGCGTATGAGCTCAGTCTTGTCGCCAAAAGTCGAAGTCGCCTTGGTCTTGCGTGGCCTCTGGGGGGGTCGGGAAGATGGGCGTAAATCTGGCTCGGTCGGCTCGTTTCGAGACGCAGTTGATCGTCCAGCCAGTTGATCAGTTGATCGGCACGGCCTCGACGGTGACAATGTGGATGGCTCGTGGGCACACGCGCGAGCAGCCGAACCATAGTGAACTGCAGATTCCGCGGCAGCAGCAGCGGACGCCAAGCGAACGGCGTGCAGCGTCTCGTGAGATGGATCTACGACAACCTCCTGCACCGCAGCTTCGGCGGCCGCGGCCGCAAGGGCAGGTGCTGCACCTGGAATCACAGGGTTCATTTGTGGAGCACTGCCGCGCTGCTGGCACGGAGCCCGTGGCGGTTGCGGTGGGGCTTTGGGGGAGCCGGGAAAGTGAAAGGAAGAGGGAAAGGGGTGGTAGGTGAGCGGTGACAACTGTGGTTGCGACAGCCGTGGTCGACAGCAGTGGTCATGACGACGGTGGTTACGACGGCGGGTGCACCCGAACATTACCGGCAGGGAGCAGCGATAGTGAGTTGCTGTCCGATCGTCAAATAATGATCGCTTCGTAACATTGTCTTACTCGAATCAGCAACGGTCGATCTCATTCACTTATTGAGCATCCTACTCTCCAAGTGAATGGCACATAAGTGCATATTGACTGTTTTACGCACCCGGCACCAGAAATTTTACCATTCCTGTGGCTGGGGTCCGAGGCGGCGGAGCAAGCCGGGCTTTCCAGGCTGTGCCGCAAGGAGGCGTGTCCAGCATGCCGCACGCTCGCTGAGAAGCGCAACCATACAGCGGCACTCAGTGCCACGCGGCCTGGGCTGTCGGCAGCGGAATGCAAATCGAAAGCAGGTGCGCGTGCTCAACCCGCCGCACCCGCAGCCAGGGCCCTTGTGAGACCAGTGACATGCACCGTGACGCATTGCTCAGAGGGAGTGAAGGCGCACCACGCAGCAGCACAGGCGGGCACGTCGGCCGATGGCGAGCCAGTTACGGCGACGGAATGCGCTCCCGCCCCAGCTGTGGAATTTGCGCCTGCCATGATGGCGGATGGGGCTCCCATTGTGGCGGCGGATGGTGCTCTAGCTCTGGCGTTGGATTTCGCACGTGTGGTGATTGGGGTATCCCTTCCCGCCCAGCCCATTGTCGATTCTGCCATCGCCACTGCGGCAACAGCATATGGCACCATGAACGCAAAGTCAATGGCAGTCAGTCGGGACCATCCTCCGCGCTCACCTGGTGGCTAAACAGCCGAGTGCGCTGCGGACCAGGGCCAGAAACGGAAGGTATCCACTTTACACCCATGAAACTGTGCCTCACAAGGCGGTCGTCGGCCGTAGGCATGCTCGCCGCCGGTCCCTCGAGGCGTCGGAGACAGTCGCCCGATGGTGCCGGGCTGACGAGGCTGCTGTAAAGGCAATTCTCAAGAGCGTCTGCCGCAAAGAACTAAACCTTGGGATTTTTGCAGTTCTTCCATCGACAGCCATCGCGGCGCTTCCCGTGCGGCTGCAAGCCCAGTTCCACGTGGCTAACAGTGATAGCTACGAGACGTGGAGGCTGGTTCAGCGCCTGGTGGGCGGGTCGCTGACCGGGCTGGCAAGTGCCCCCGCCATGCGTGCGGAAGGCAAGGCGGCGTTCTCAGAGCCACTCAACCGCGTGACCTCGACGCCTGTGAGCGCCACGATGGTCAGCCTAGAAGCAGCCTTGGAAGCCCTGATGGAGGATCTTGGGGCGCGGAACCAGTTCATCGAGTGGCGTGTCGCTGCACGGCAAGCTGGTGAGAGTCTTCTCGATTTTTTGCTGGAATAAGGGTGGACGTCAGAGCTCCTGCAAGGCCATCCTCGTGTGCATCAACAATCCACATCCTTGCAGCAGAGAAATTACCATCCTTTTTGGTTGATTTCAGTGCCAAAAGTACGACTACAGAACCCTGGCGGCGATGGCGGATCTTGATGTTTCGGACCTAAAAGACCTGCGGGCGGATGGGACCATGTTCTTGGGGGGCACGCGACTGGTCCACCTGACGCTGCTCGGCGACCACTTCGTCACGACGTCAACTGACAGACATGCGGGTGCTAGCTACCGTTTACCCTGTGGCTACTGTTGCGCTCTGGCTTGGCCGTCTGCCAAAGCCATCAAGCTTATCTGCAAGTGCGTCGACTACGGCATAATACAGGACGGCAGCCGCGACGCGCGCAATTAATGCACTCTCGCCCAGAAGGCGGCAGTTGCGGCGCTGTACACCGACGGGCCGCTGACTACCCTTTCGGACCTTTTTGCCGTACCGGTCACCCTCTGGATTATGACGCGGCCGCTGATGCTTTTCGATCCAGAGCATATTTTGACCATGCCGCTTCACGTTACGCTAGGTGTCAGCCCGCTTTCGTTGACGCTGGGAGTAGACGCGGTTGTGTTTGATGCGGGGCCGGCGCGGGCGCACAGGTGCGCATTGGAGCTGACAGCTACTCTGCGCCTGTACTTGGGCGTGTCGCCTGCCCCTTACTTGGGTGGAAATTTTAAGGGAAGGGCCTGAGACAAGATTGAGCCGCGCCTTGCGGCCGTTTGCGATGTGCTGGACCGATATCTTCCATCCACACGTGCGGCAGCCTTCCGCTGGGCAAGCGAGCTGTGGGCAGATTTGCTCCCGGTTCTGAAGCGGGCGGCAATGTTTGCTGCCCGGAAGCGGCACTCCTCCCGGCGGCAAGCGGCTGACTTCGTGGATCTCCTACAGTCCAGCTGTGGGTGGCTAAGCATCACACCTAAGCTGCATATCCTTGCTTGCCACGCAGCTGACTGGCTGGACTACTTTCGGTGGCTGGGTCTGTTTGCTGAGTTGAGTAGCGACGCATGGCGCGGCTACCGGAACCAGAACGCCGCGGTGTTTGCGGCGGGCTTCTTCTTGCAAAGGTGCGTGCGAAAGGTGCAGCGGGCGGCAGTAAGCCGTGGCCCCGGCCACGCGTCACTCACCCAGGGGAAACGCCGGGCATGGGCTACCCCGATTGGGCGGTGTGCCGAGCGCGTCCGAAATTTGCGAATCGACTGGACCCACTTGCAAGCTGGTCTAAGGATCCGGCAGCCACCGCAGACACCAACGCGGACAAATAGGCCAACACTTTCTACCGAGCGGCGGTTTGCAAGATTTCGACCTACCATGCTAGTCCCAAATCCGTGCGTGGGCCAGCGCACTGCGAGTCGGATTTTCAACGCCGGGATAGTTCTAAATTTGCCGGCTTCTAAATGTATAACGAGTAGACGCGAAAGACTGTTTTGAGATTGCCATGCTAAGCTCCTGTGAGATGGCCGCAGCTTGATTTGGAGGATGATGTACACAACAGTTACGTGGATCAGCCAAAATCCTACGTTTCAGATTACCTGTATCTCGAGTCACCTCTGTGATTCGGCAGTTAATCACTACAGTTTCTGGACTGGTTCAACAGACCATCTTTGGGACAGATTCTGGGATCGTTCCAGCAGCACTGTCATCCTGACCCACAGATCATCTCGGGGACTGTCATTCAAAAAAAAAAAACTGAATGGCGAGGACTAGTTCAACGGATAGTCTGACTGCCTTTTCCGAAAACAAAATGTCTGCCAATTCCGTCAGCAGCGTGAACAAAAACATTTTGACACTCCGAGCGACGCCCCATGGGCAGGTCTTGCTTTCTGATCGGTTTCGGCAGACCCTCCTCACGACGTCACTCGAAGAAGTCCAGGCTATCATCTACGATCGAGTCCTTGAGGCAGGAATCTAGATGAGTCTTGCGCGCTCGTTCACTTAAGGTATGACTACGATCCCCAGGATGATTGTAATCCGACGCCAGGACCGTCCTGCGCACGATTCCCAAGATGATCTTACTCGCACTTCAGGACAGTTCTCAGAACGATACGCAGAACGATCAGAACCAGCAAATCGGAATGATCCTTCATGAGCATGTGGCAGCAACTTCGCCGGACAATTGCCGAATCTGCAGGTGCTGGTGTTAAGATCATTTCCACTGAATATCGGTGCAGATGGTCTCTGAGCACTTCTGAAATCCACTGCGGGCTCTGTCTCCAAGATCAATAAAAAGTGGGCCTATTTTGATCACATGATCAATGTGCGACAGTTCTGCGAACCGTCGGTCGGCGTGTTCGAATCTGGCAGTTCTCAATGTTAAGGAATCGGGGACAAAACGCTGTGCGGCCGCCGCCGAAGCCCTTGATGTCGTTGTAACGACTGAGAACGAGGCGCATCTTCATCAGGCCGAGGATATTGGCGTGAAAGCGCTGCTTGAGGACTGGCGCAGTTCGATGGATAGCTTTTTCGGACGAAAATTTGAACGAAGAGAATCTCAACGCCGCCGCAGCTACGGGTCTGCTTTTTGTTGCGGCCGACGACAGAATCACCGAGGCACGAGTGAACCGAATGCAGGCGTGAGTAACACCGGGTGCGTTCTCACTGGCTGGAGCGTGGGTCCTGCGCAGGCGGATCACGCTGTGTTGACCCGATGGATTGTGCGGGCTCGTCGACGCGCGCAACACGCACACGCCCAGTTAAGACGGGGCTTCCTGTCCTATCTGGGTTTCACAGCATATTATCGCATCCGGTTGGCCCCCTGGAACAGTTCTGAACGGCGATCGGCTCCAGCCCTCCATGTCAGAATCATTGCAAAATCTTGGAGTCATTCTTCGCCAAGGCTTGAAGAACGCGAGAACCCGGCCCCAGGTAGCAGCGAAGGGGGTGATCATTGAGACGTGACAGCGAGGAACATGGAAACAAGCTTTGAAAACATAAATGGCGGATTCTGTTCTCGTGAACGCGAGGTGGATGACGCCTAGCTGCGAAGAGATGAGTCCCAGACTGAAGTTCGAATGGAAGGGATGAAGGACACATTAGGTACAGTCGGCATGGTCTTGAGAGCAAAGCTTTCTTTGTCATTACCCCCCCCTCTATGAACACCCCCCCGTGATAAGGCCCAGGAGAGACGCGCACGGACGTTCGTAGCGTCTCAGCAAGCTCATACGCGTACAGTAGCCCCACAGCGCGCCCACGACAGGATATTATCAGCTCCACGGCCAACCGCAGAAGGCGGGTCGTCACTCCCATTGTGATGTGAAGAGGAATCGGAACGACTTGCCGAGGATCTAAGGAAAGCAGCGGCGCCCTAGCGATAGACCGGTGAGCGTGCTGAAAGAGCCTTGCGGTAGTCGCGTGAGGCAGAGTCGCGGGAGCGAAGGTGTCAGCCATGGTGCACAAGTGCCCAGCCGTTCGTAGATTGGTAGCGGCTGGCAACTCCAGGTCTTGCACGGTCCCAAACCGCTCGTCTAAGTCCGCGTGCGACGCTCAGGCAGTATTAGGACTGTAGCACATAAGGCATGGCATTGTGGCACTTCCGCCTTTGTGCCCATGAAAAGACCACAGGGCCTCGTAGTCACCCGAAGAAAACAATCGCACAGAGCGCCGCTCGCCATTCACGACGACACCGTCGCGCACAAGGTCCCGTACGTGCTGCAGATGCTCCTTCAGCATCTTGGATACCTCATCGTAGGAATCCTTCTCCGCCGCGCAGACAGCGACGAGGATGGTATTACTGAGCCAGTGGGGGTGCTTCTGGTTTGCCAGCACCAGAACGACTTTCACCGAGCCAGGAGAGCCCCCCTTATCCAAGCCCAACGCGAGGTGAACATCCTTCAAGGTAGGCGGGGGTGACGCCGCCAGAGGGCAGCTGCCACTACCCACTGACGGTGGTGAGTAGGCATCCGTTTGAAGAATTAGCACGCAGTCGGCGCCACGAATGAGACGCTCCACGAATCCATTGGAAGCGCTCAGAGCAATCAGCTTCTCAGCGACCGCCTCCTTAAGGTTGACCAGATGAGCCCCTGTACTTGCCACGGTGACGCGTTTTTCCGGTAGATCAGCAAATCGGGAACGTGCAGCTCTCAAAACCGGCTGGCTCGCGAGAGCCGCACGCGACCCGCCCATCCCCCGCCCGATGCTATAAAAGGCAGTCAGGCTCACTCCGTTGGTCTCGATAAGTCCGAGCTGCTGCTCTGGGGTCAGCGGGAGTGGTTGAGCGGCCTTGCTGCGTCGCCTCTGAGCCACGGTCGCCCGACCGCTCGCGACCGCTCCCAGCGCTACGGATTGCACATGAGAAGCCACGTCAGCATCCTCCTGGGACACGACCACCTTCGCCAATAGGCTCGAGCCAATCGCACTTCGATGATAGCGCTGACTGCGCTTCACACGTGCCTTAAGTGGCGACATCCGCTTAACGTACACGCTCTCGTGACCGTTCGCCCGCTTAACGCGAAACTCAGGGGGACAGTCGTGTAGCTACATGGCCGCCTCAATCTGCTGTAGTGTAGGACCATCGCGGTCGTTCCGAAACGCGCCACTGCGGAGAAGCGCCAAAATTTCCGAGCAGCTAGGCGAATGAGGTGGAGGGGCGCGGGCTGATGCAATCGCTGATTGGGCCGCCTTCAGCTGCTCGTTCAGGCGGACGACACACCGCCTCTCAAAATTAGCTTGGTTCAGCGCCTTTGCACGCTCGCGTGTCAATGTGCACACGCGTGCAGCAAGGTGGGAGAGGCTTGGACCTGCCGAAACGTGAGTGGTCGCCAATGAGCTGGCCAGTGACGAGCCACCGACGGGAGCACTGCCAGACGCCGCGCTAGAGTGACCACGCCAATTCTCACACGACATTGGGGCCACCAAAGTCGGCGCGGCCGAAGGTGCTACAGGGCCATCGACGAAATTCGTCTCTGCGGGAGCCTTGCGTAGCCGTGCCCGCTTACTCCGACAGTAACAGCGGTCGCAAGTATCGTGCGGACTACCAAAATCTTCGGTGGCATGTAGGGACAAGCAGGGGATGGCAGGCAGCGCACGCACGCATGCAAGCAGCACGTCGTCCAGCTCGGGGAAAGCTCGGTTTTGCCAGGCTCGCAGTCCATGACTGGGCCGTAGAAAGGCGTCTGAGCATCCCGTGCAGCGATACGCCCAGACAGCTCCAGGGAACGCGCTCCTGGTATCAGGATCAGACAGACTGCAGGTGGAATGCAAAATATATGAGAGAAAGAAGAGCAACAGAGCGATTTGTGATAGTGTGAGCATACGGACAGCGTATGTGGATTGACACCTGTCTCTCGCAAAATCTGTGGCGCGTCTGCAACAGGTAGGCCCTGCCGATGTCCTTTCTCACGCCATACGTTTTGCGTCCTCGCTTGCCTGCCATGTTTTCCGGCGAAGAACTCCGTGTGTTCTCAGGAGTTATTTCCTGCTGCACCATATTACACTGAAGTAGAGACGTTGAGGAATACCATTCAGTCGTTAAGCGGAAGAAAAGATGCCCGTGCACGGAAAATGTCAGTAAGGCCATCACGCGATTGCCATTAGCGACATCGTTTGAGTTTACAATCTGCCTTCGTTTGGGTGTCAGCGGCGCACTTACTCTCGTACGGTCCT
>Ga0115031_1003518_pt1 | contig 11625 bp, 6 predicted proteins | sample Maine_Asex4_meta_FD_87301 | JGI IMG/M metagenome (GOLD analysis project Ga0115031, IMG submission 87301) | Marine algal microbial communities from Maine, USA - Maine_Asex4_metaG | ecosystem: Host-associated > Algae > Red algae > Unclassified | place: Maine, USA | collected 2015-01-05 | reverse complement strand
TGGCGCAACCAATGTGATTCCAAATGAAGTAAAAGTAGAAGGTACTTTTAGAACTATGGATGAAGCGTGGCGAAAAAAGGCGCATAAAAAGATGAAAAAACTAGCAGAGGGAATGGCAAAAGCTATGGGCGCAACCTGCGAATTTAATATTGCAAAAGGATACCCTTTTTTAGTAAATAATGAAGAGTTAACCCTGCGAACTAAACAGTGGGCACAGGAATTTTTAGGTAAAAAAAATGTGATTGACCTACCGATAAGAATGACCGCTGAGGATTTTTCTTATTTCTCTCAAGAAATGCCTGCTTGCTTTTATCGCCTAGGAACGGGCAATAAAAAACGGGGTATTATTTCTAATATTCACACCAATACTTTTGATGTGGATGAAAGTGCACTTGAATTGAGTATAGGTTTGATGGCTTGGTTGGCGGTGAAGGAGTTGGAATCTTAAAAGGGTTGGACGAAAACCAGTTTGTCGTTTCGATTTATTTTTGATAATATTGGTTGTTACAAAATCATCAATATTTTTTAGAATGGTTATTAAATCTCCCGAAAATTCCTTTTCTGGTAAGTCTTTATCCGTGATGCTTAGTCCTGCGATTTTTCCTGTTTTGTCATCTATGCCTATTAATAAATAACTCGGACGTTTGTGATTTGGTAAATCATTAGAAAAAGTACAAACCGCCTCTCCTAGCTTATCTTCTCGAAAAGAAATGGTTCTTTCAATCCTATCGGATCCCATATCTTTAATTAATTCATGTAGCTCTTTTTCAGAAATCATTGATTAATCTAGTATGATGAATTTATTATAGGGATGAAAGTATAACTATTTTTACTTAAAAACAATTTCATTCCGGTTTAAATAATAATGAGATATTGCTTTTTGAAAACAGCTTTTTAAGGATTTGTTTACTTAATCTGCTAGTTCCAGAAGAAATTAATAATCAAAGTAAAATTTCTTGTAAAATCCAAAAATGTCCGTAAATTTGTCCGTGTCCGTAAATTTGTCCGAAAACTATACAAACTATGTCTGCAACTATTAATTTTTATTTAGATAAACCTGATAAAAAGGGAAATGCACCCATTTTTTTAAGAATTAATTGTAATGGAAAACAAGCTAAAATCTCTATAGGAGAAAAGATTGCCCCAGTTCATTTTGATAAAGAAAATCAACTAGCCCTTGATGCTTACCCAATGGCAACTGGGCTTAATAGCTATCTGCTATATCTAAAAGACCGAGCAAATGATCTAATTAATAAATCTACTAAAAAAACATTTACTGCCAAAGAAATAAAGGATAATCTCCATGATTTTGTAGATTGTTATAAAGAAGACCACACTGTGAATATTGTAGAAGAGCAATTACCTTTATATGGTAAAAGTTTTTCATTTATTGATTTTTTTGCTGGTGCGGGTGGATTTAGCGAAGGTTTTTTACAAGCAGAGATAGGTAAGAAATATTTTGATTTTTTAGGTGCAAGTGATATTAATGAAAATTGTGAATTAACGCATGTAGTTAGGTATAATCACCAATTGGGTCTAGATGCCTATTTTTTATGTAAGGATATTACAGATTCAGATTTCATCCCACAATTAAAGGCAAAAATCGGAGATAGATCGATAGATGTTATTTGTGGAGGTCCACCTTGCCAAAGTTTTAGTCTAGCTGGAAAAAGGAGAAAATTTGACAAAAAAGATGACTTATTCTCTTACTATTTAGAGGTCATCAAAATTCTAAAGCCGAAGTACTTTGTAATGGAGAATGTTAAAGGCATTTTGACGAAAGAAAAAGGAGCAATTAAAGAATTAATCTTAAAGGAGATTAAATCAATTATAGATAATGCAGCTATTCCAAAGCTTTCCACATTTATTAAAAAACTTTGGACTCGTAACCCTGAAAATCAATTTATATTAGAATGTATTTTAGACAGAATTGAGTTTGAGTGCAAGACAGGAAAAGAACAAATAGAAATTCGAAAAAACTACATTAATAAGTTAATTAATGTATTTAAAAATCTGACTCCAAAAATAGTAGATTATCATATTAGTAAAACAGATGAGAAAATATCGACCATACGACATGGTTTAAATTTATTATCTAATCATCATGAATTGGCGGAGATTAGAAAAAACATCATCAAGCAAAAGGATAATAATTACCTAGATAATGACTATTATGTAGAAGCCTTCGATACATTTATTGAAGAATTAGATGCAACAACTATTGTCCAAAAAATAGAAATAGCATTTCAAAAATTGGATGTGAATGCTAGTTTCAAAGACGAGATAGACCAATTTATTCAAGGACTACATATTTATTCTTGGATGCTAGAAGATTGTTTTTCTAATTTAAAAGAAAAAAGTAAGGTTGCTAAATTAGAAGAAGAGTTTAACAAGATTATGGAGAAATTAAGACTCTATAATATCAATGCACCTTTTGTAGCGAATGCTTCTGACTACGGTGTGCCACAGAATAGATCGCGCGTGCTTTTTATTGGTTGTCGAAAAGATCAGAAACTAATTGAAGAAATCCCAGCAACGGTCTCTGAATCAGAAAAAGTTAAAATCTTTGAGGCTCTTTATGATTTAGATTTTATTGGCAATAATACGCATGCTCATAATTATGAAAAAGTGGATATTAAAAGCATGTATAATGGAACAGCAGAAAAAATGCAAAGCCTAGTAAAGGAGAGGGCTATTGATGGGAAGATTATTAATAAAAAAGGTAAAACATATAGTGCATGGAGCAAAGAGGGGAGATTAAATCGACGATTTACTAATGCAAAACCACCTTTTTATGTTAAAAGTAGGGAAGCGCTAGAATTGGAAAAAAAAAGCTATGATAAATTGCATAACCATCAAACGAGCAATCAAAAAGAAGAGGTCGTTAAACGACTAAAAACAATCATTGAAGCAGGGGATTATAAATCTGCAAAGGGAGCATTAGAAAAAGCAGGACTCAGTTCTAAAAAACGAAATTATAATCTATTAGACCCTGAAAAATTAAGCTCCACGGTCATGACTATTCCTGATGATTATATACATTATAATTCTCCGAGAGCATTAACAGTCAGAGAAATGGCTCGTTTACAATCCTTTGACGACTCTTTTGTTTTTCAAGGCAAGCGGTCAACAGGAGGGAATAAAAGAAAGACGGAAGTTCCTCAATTCACTTTGGTCGGAAATGCTGTTCCTCCCTTACTAGCTAGAGCCGTTGCTATGGAGATTTTAAAAAATATAAAGTGATGAGGTCGTTAACTGAAATAGAAGAACAAAATTTAAAATTACTAACGGAAAATTCCGTCTCTTATACTTTAATTGAGCCGACAGAAACCGCCCTGAAGAAAGGAATCATGGATGCTACGGGTATGGTTAGAAGGTATTTAAAAGATAGTGGTCTTCATAATTATGAACTTCAAGGGGCAGGAGCAAAAGAGAATGGGGTTCAGATTGAAGGAATACTTTATGAAGCATCTGCTGCTGTAAAAACAACAGCTTCTCTTTACAGACCTAAAGCTAAAGGGAAAGGAGGTGATCCTCGAATATGGTTCTACGGTCTAACTAAGAAGACCAATCCAAATGACATATTGGTATTGATTTCTTTTGATGATAAAATTCATGTTATAAACTTAACTCAAAATTTTATTCAAAAATCATTAAACTCACCTATAGCAAACCCTTTTAAAGAATTGGTTCAAGAGATTAATTCTGTTGAGAATAAAATTTCCAAAGAACTTCTTTTCAAACTCAGAGAGATCTCAAAAAACGGTTTTATTAAATCTTTAGTAAATGCGGATACTGGTATAGGAAGAACTCTGGAAAAACTTCTAGATATTGAGATGAATTCTTCTAAAGCTCCTGACTATAAGGGAATAGAGTTAAAATCTTTTAGGGATTCTAGAGGTACGAGGAAAGGTCTATTTGGCAAAACTCCGAATTGGAATCTTAGTAAATTCAAATCAAGGGTTGAGATTTTAAACAATTTTGGATATTGGGAGCAAGGCATTTTTAGACTTTATAATACGATTAGAGCTACAGGGAAAAACGCACAAGGTTTAATTTTAAGAGTAGAATATGAAAAAGATTGGTTAGTTGAAAATTCTGATAAAATAGAAATCGGAGATTTTCTAGTTTGGGAATTAAACGTGTTAAAAGCAGCCTTATTAAAAAAACACAAAGAAACTTTCTGGATTTCTACAGAAAGCAGAACTATTGATAACCAAGAATATTTTCTTTATAAAGAAGTAGAACATACTAAAAATCCAAGGGTGAATCAATTTGAATTCTTAATAGATATAGGAGCTATTACTCTAGATTATCCTATAAAAAGGCTTCCTAATGGAAGTGTAGTAGATAAAGGATGCAATTTTAAACTAAAAGCAAGTTCTTTAGATTTGTTATTTCCTCCTAGCGATAAATATGATTTAATCAATTTTTGAGTTAGTAGGAGATAGTCATGAGTTTGACCACTGTTTGGTTGATATAAAACTCAGCTGACTATTGCAAAAAATGCTCAATCGAATTAGCTAAAGTCTCATCCGATAAGCGATTTTTTTTGATCCAAGAGGCATCTCCAAAATACTATATAAAGTAAGTGTAGGGGGTGCGCCACTTTAGTAATTTGGAAACGGTGATTTTCGTCGAAGGCTGCATACTCTAGATCACCGTCGCTTTCTTTTATGGCGGTTTCGTACTCTTCGTCATAGACATTACAGATGCGTTTGAAGAGTAGGGGAAATATGTATTGTTTGTAGTCGCCTACCGAAATAAAAAAAATCATAAAAACAACGATTCTAGCAATCCTCCTAATACTGTTATCGGTAGGCGCATTTATGATGACAGGCAGAGCGATGTATCGACTACATCAACTAGATTTATTAGGCAAAAACTATTGGAAAGATGGAGGCCGTTGGTGCGCCCTATACGAAAGGACGTAAATATTAGAATCCTAAATAACTATCTGCCACTAACTAAGTGAATGTTCCAAAGAATCAACAACTTGGTTGTCTACCGTATCTTTGTTCAAAAACTTATTAATAGTAAAAATAAAACGACTACCTTCCCCTTCTTTGCTTTCCACCCAGATTTGACCACCGTGTTGCTCTACTATTTTTTTGCATAAAGCAAGTCCGATGCCCGTTCCTTGGTATTCTGCTTTAGTATGTAAGCGTTGGAATAATTGAAATATTTTTTCTTTAAACTGTTCATCAATCCCAATTCCATTGTCCTCTACTTCAAATCGCCAAAAATCCACCTGATCTTTACATCGAATTGTTACTATAGGAGCAATTCCTTTTCTAGAAAATTTTATCCCATTTGTAATCAGGTTTTGTAGTAGTTGCTTGAATTTGACTTTATCAGCATATACTATTTCAGGTAAATTGGATAGCTGAATAATCGCATTTTGTTCTTCTATAACAGTTGCTAATTCTGCTTGTATGACTTGAAATAATTTAGACAGTTGAATCGATTTGATTGTTCCTCTTTTCGCATTGACCCTAGAGAACGTTAGTAAAGAATCTACTAATTCTTGCATGTTCTCAACGCTTTGTATGATAAAACCTATAAAATCTTGCTCTCTTGTATTCAATTTTTTATCTAGACTTTTTACCAATAAATCAGAAAAACTTTTAATAGTACGAAGAGGCGCTTGTAAATCGTGGGACGCAATATAGGCGAATTGTTCTAGGTCATAATTGGAGCGTTTTAATTCTTCATTATAGGCTCGGAGTTCTTGAGTCCTATTTGCTACTGTTTCTTCTAATTCGTCATTTCTGTTTTTTAATTTTTTCAATAGCGCATGAACTTCCACGTTTTTTAATTCTAACTGTTCGGTCCGTTGTTTCACTAGCACCTCCATGTATTGTTCTCGTTGATGTAGCTCTTTTTCAACTCCTTTACGTACCGTAATTTCTTGACTTAAATTATCGGTATATACTTTGAGTTCTTGATTTCGTTCTCTAACATTTTTTGTATAATACTGCATACCCAAGGCGGAGAAGAAAAGTAGGGTAAAAAAGAGGAACCCTTTAAACCACCAAGTTTCCCAATAAGCAGGCTTTTTAACAATAGAGAGGGTAGTGGGCGATTCATTCCAAACACCGTCATTATTGGCACCTTTAACTTTGAACGTATAGGTACCATGTGACAAATTTGTATAGACCGCAGTCATTGCTTCGTCTGTATAAGTCCAATTTTCGTTAAACCCTTCTAATTGATACGCATACTGATTCTTTTTAGAATTAATATAATTTTGAACAGAAAAATTAATGGATAAATGATAGTCGTCATACTCTAATTGAATTGCGTTTTCATTTATGTCATTGGTTATAAATACTCCTTCAGGATTGAGTTTTTTTACACTTGTGATTACTACGGGAGGGATCTTTTTATTGGTCTTTAAATCAGTAGGATTAAACTTGGTAATCCCTCTCTCACTTGCGAAAAATAGATCTTGTTTTTCTTTGCTACTAGTTTGTAATCTATACATAAACCTACCTATCTCGTCTTTACTATTAAATATATGAAAAGTCTCCTTTTTAGTATCATAAGAAAATATACTATTTTTAGTGCTGCCCCATAATTTATTATCGGTTCCTATTTCTAGACTTGCTGTTCTATATCTGGTGTGCGATTGATTTAAATTTTCAAAATAATCCGTATCAATATTATATCTAAATAAACCCCTTTGAGAGCCTATGTATAAATAATTGTCTACTTGTTCTAGGGCTGTTAATTGATTGGTTAGAAGGCTGTTTTGTGGGTTATTTATATCATAGTAATATCGTTTAAAAAACGTTTTTCCCGGCTGATTAATATCCGTGCGATTGAGGCCTCGAAAAGTTGCAACCCAAAGGGAACCATTACTATCTTCAAAGAGGTCTTGTATATGACTATCACTAATAGAAGTAGGGTTTGTTAAATCGTGGCTAAAAAAAGTATAGGTGCCTGTTGTTTCATCCAATCTAAACAAGCCAGTATGTGTGCCTATCCATAGTTGATCTCTATGATCTTTCAACATACAATTAACATGGAAACTAGGATGTTGATCGCTCATTGTTTTAGGTAAAGGTATAGAGCGAGTATTTAAGTTTTTAAGGTCGATAATTGCTATACCTTTCGCCGTACCAACATATATTTGCTCCTTATCTTTACTGTATAATTTTGTCAAAACATTATCTAATAAATTATCATCTCCTATGGTAGGAACTGGTTCTAATTTATTACTTTCCGTATTAAACTTTAATAAGCCCTTCCGATCTGTACTTATCCATATTTCTGTCTCACTAATTGATAAAATATCTTTTATTTCTGGTGCGGAATCTGTATTATCAAAAATTGAATAATTTTGAAATTGATTTGCTTGCCAACTGTATTGACTAATTCCACTTTCGGATCCAAACCATAACAATTGTTGTTTGTCTTCATAAATTGTGTATACATTTCCAGAACCGATACTATTAGTACTTGCTGGATTCGCATGAAAATGTTCAAATTCTAATTTCAAATTAGAATAATCTTTGCTTGTAGAAGTTGTTGGAATTTTAGTTCGACTTAATCCCCTACTGGATGCTAGCCAAAAATAACCTTGACTATCTTCTTGTATATCAAAAATAGCATTGTTACTAATACTTGTTTTGTCATTTTCGTCATGCGTGAAACTATGAAATTGAGGTGTCCAATCTTGTTGTCCGATCTTATTAGTAGCTTCGGAGGGGAGTTCCATCAAATAAATACCTCCCCCTATAGTTCCTACCCACATTCTATTTTTCCTATCTTGGTAGACTGTCCATACATTGCCTGCTTCTGTATTAGTAGAAGGATAAAAATGTCGAAATTGACTATCTGAAATATTTTCATTGCTATTTAATAATAGATTGATACCGCCAGCCCATGTTGACAACCAAATTCTTCCGCTACTGTCCTCTAGAATATCTACTACTGCTTTGGCATTGATAGAGGTAGGATCGGATGGATCTGGTAAAAAAGTATAAAAATTATCTGTTTCTTGATTGTATAAATTAAGTCCCTTTTCTGTACCAATCCAGATGCGTCCTTGACTATCTTCCAAAATTGATAATATATCATTATTACTTATGGAATATGGATCATTCGTATCAGATAGATACGTTTTCCAAGTTTCACTTGGTTGGTGAAATTTAGTTAAGCCTCCTAAAGTGGTGCCAATCCATATATTATCTTGACTATCAGCGTATATAGTTCTAATGGTATTGGATTGAAGCAACGAATCCTCTTTTTTATAAGCTTGGATGGAATTAGCCGCATCGAATTTATACAAGCCATCCGCAGAAGCGACCCAAAAGAAACCTTGTTTATCTGTCGTTATGCCAAATATTTCTTGTTTGGGGTAGCCTTTTATATCTGAGAAATTGGTAAAACTAATTTGTTTTCTAGTACTGTCTTGTGCGTACAGCGTTGCTGTACTAGCTATAAAAAAAAAATAAATAAGGGGAGTTAAAAAAATTAAAAAACCTCGAAGGGGGAGCGTATTGATAGTATTCATTCAATTATTTTTCCAATAGTAACGACAAAAGAATAATTTGACTAATTGCTAAAGGCGGAAAGGAGATAATTTTATTAACAGTAATTTACCCTACTGATAAGCAATAAGGTACTTAAGGAACGAAGGAAAAATAAAATGAATATTTTATTTTTAAAAACCCAATCCCCATCAGGGTTTGAGTACCAAAAATTATGAATGTATTTTTTTCCTGTTCCTAAGTATGATAGTAGTAAGATTCTCTATCTTGAAGGGCGAGATTTTAGAGAGAAGAAAAATTAGATAGAAATACGTTCTAATTATAGAAGTTATTCAGTCAATATAAGTAGTCTCTAAATAAGATTTATAGTTGCAATCAATATGCCAAAAGAAGGCAAAAGTTAAATATATCATCCGTCGTAAAAACAGAATTTATTTCAAATATGCTTCAAATTCACTGGTAGAAAGTGTGTTTAAACAAAATGCTGCTGTGAGTAGACCTTTTCTAGCAGCTAAAGTGCCAAAATGAATATCTGTAATCCCTTCTAAACTATGTGCATCTGGATTGATAGCTATTTTCACTCCTTTCTCCATAGCGTAAGGAATCCATTGATAATCTATATCCAAGCGATAAGGATTGGCGTTTAATTCAATCGCTACTTGATTAGCTGCACAAGCATCAATAATTTTTTTATGGTCAATAGGATAACCTTCTCTGGAGAGTAATAAACGACCTGTTGGATGGCCTAAAATAGTCGTGTAAGGATTTTCAATTGCTTTAATTAATCGGGTAGTGGCTTTTGCCTTATCCATTTTTAGGTTGGTATGAACGGAAGCAATGATAAAATCAAATTGTTTTAAAATATCCTCCTCATAATCTAAAGCACCACTTGATAAAATATCCGACTCTATGCCTTTAAAGATTTTAAATGCACCATTGTAAGTAGCGTTTAATTCGTCAATCTCTTTCCATTGTTCTTTTAATCTATTGACCTTTAAACCATTGGCATAAAAAGCAGATTTAGAGTGGTCCGTAATGCCTAAATATTGATAGCCTAATTGTTGGCATTGAGTAGCCATTTCTTTTAAAGAGGCAATTCCATCACTATAGGTACTGTGTGCATGTAAAACCCCTTTTATATCCTTTTTTTCAACTAAAGTAGGTATTTCTTGCTGTTTTGCTTTGGTAACAATTGCTGCATCCTCTCGTAATTCAGGCAAAATATATGGAACACCTGCCTTTTCAAAAATAGCTTCTTCGGTTGCTATATTTTTAAAGGATTTTTCATTTGCTTTTGCTAAAAATTCTTCTCTAAAAGGCACAGTGGCAGAACTTAAAAATAACTTAGAACCGAATTCTGCTAGTCCACAATGATAAATAATAACTGGACTGCTAGTTGGAGAGATTGCTGTATAATTTTGCTCGTGTGTTTGTAAGGCTAGACCATCTTCTGAAAAGATACTATCTATCGCTTGGTCACTAGCTATCAAAATTTCAATAGCGGAAAGAATAGGGGCATTACGCCGAATCGCCCCTGTGAGGCTAATTTGCGCATTGGGTAGTTTTTTTTGTATGGTAGCTACTAAATCCTTTGCTTCCTTTTCCAAGCTCGCAAAATGAAATTGATGTTTGGTTTTCTGATAATACTCTAGTTTTTTTCGGAGATCCTCCTGTGTTTTTTGTCCAAAACCTTTTAATTCCACCAATCTATTTTCATTGCAAGCATAGATTAGTTCGCCAATGCTTTCTACCTCCAACACTTTCCAAATATCATATACTTTTTTGGGACCAAAACCCTTAATGTGCAGCATTTCTTGCACGCCTACGGGCGTTTGGTCTTGGTATTTTTTTAGTGTTTCTAAGGTTCCTGTTGCTATAAATTCTTGAATCTTTGCATTAATCGCTTTCCCTACGCCTTTAATAGCCCCTATTTCTTCGGGGCTCATATCTACTAAAGGGCTGTCGAGTTTTCGTAAGGTGATATAGGCATTAGAATAAGACCGAATTTTGAACTTATTCTCTTGATGTAGTTCCATGATTTTAGCCAATTCATTGAATACATTAGCTATTTCTTTGTTATTCATAGTTGGTGTTCTGTATATTTATTTTACTCAGTTGTAAAATTCTTTACTCAAAAATACTAAATAATGTTTTTCCGTAATTACGCTCTACTTTAAAACGAGCATGGTCTTTAAAAGAATGATTCGGATTATGTTCTAACACAAACCAACCACCTTCTTTTAATAAATCATGTTCAAATATTTTATCAGGAATTGTAGTTAAAGTAGGCAAAGGGTAGGGTGGACCTGCAAAGATATAATTGTATTGAAAAGTGTCTCTTTCCATAAATTTAAATACATCGCTACGGATAATTCGTATTTTATCCTCTATCTCTAAAGTAGCTACCGTTTTTTTAACAAAAGCAATGCAGCCACCAAATTTGTCCACATAAGTCACATCTTCACAACCTCTAGAAATAAATTCATAACTATGGTTACCTGTCCCGCCGAATAGGTCCAATACTTTCAATTCATCAAAATAAAAATTATTGTTAATAATATTAAATAAGCCCTCTTTAGCAAAATCTGTAGTCGGTCGAGTCGGCCAGTTTTTTGCTGGAGGATAAAATTTTCTGCCTTTAAAAGTACCACCTATTATGCGCATAAAAACATTAGAATTGAGAATTGAGAATGGAAAATTGAGAATGGAAAATTGAGAATTCACTAGACGCAAATTAAACGTTTAACTTGCGTCTAGTGAATTCTCAATTTTCCATTCTCAATTCTCAATTAAATAAGATTATTTTTCTTCGAATTGCAAAGAAACAGAATTAATACAATATCTTAAACCTGTAGGCTTGGGACCATCGTCAAAAACATGTCCTAGATGCCCTTCGCAACGAGCACAATGTACTTCGACTCTTCTCATACCATAGCTAGTATCTACATCTTCTTCTACATAAGCCGCACCAATCGGCTCATAAAAACTAGGCCACCCTGTGCCAGATTTAAACTTCGTGTCAGAACTAAATAAAGGCAATTGGCAAGCTCTACAGATATACGTGCCTGTTTTTTTATTATCCAATAATTCGCCCGTAAATGCTCGTTCCGTACCTTGTTCTCTTAGC
>Ga0115031_1003515_pt1 | contig 11628 bp, 8 predicted proteins | sample Maine_Asex4_meta_FD_87301 | JGI IMG/M metagenome (GOLD analysis project Ga0115031, IMG submission 87301) | Marine algal microbial communities from Maine, USA - Maine_Asex4_metaG | ecosystem: Host-associated > Algae > Red algae > Unclassified | place: Maine, USA | collected 2015-01-05 | reverse complement strand
CTCGTGCATGGCTTCTATGGATTCCACTACATTGTAGCCGTTTTCTCTAGGAGATTTGATCCCAAAGTTTTCGTCCAGGGCATCCAGTAGACGAGCAGGTGGCCGCTCGTGTATACCCATGGTTCTATCGCCTTGTACATTGCTGTGCCCCCGCACCGGGCAGGTGCCCGCACCAGGTTTGCCGATGCTGCCTTTTAATAGAAGCAGGTTGACCACTTCCTTTATGGTATTGACAGAATTTTTATGTTGCGTGAGACCCATCGCCCAGCAGGCAATGATTTTCTTTTTGGCTGCTAGGATGTCAGCTACAGCCTTTATCTGGTCGATTGCTATGCCTGATTCTTTAGCCAATTTATTCAGATCCAAAGTTCTGAGGTGGTTCAGGTACTCGACTATGCCTAGGGTTTTTTCATCAATGAATTTCTGATCCAGTACAGAGCCAGGGGCTGAGTCTTCTTTTTCCAGTAGCAGTTTGGCGATGGCTTGCATTAGCGCCATATCGCCGTTGATTTTGACTTGTAGGTAGATGTCTGTCAGTTTGGTCTTGCGACCCAGCACAGAAGAAACTTTCTGGGGGTTGCTGAAACTGACAAGCCCTGTTTCCACTATCGGATTGACAGATATTATTGTGGCGCCATTCTTTTTGGCTTTCTCCAGAGCTGTGAGCATCCTCGGATGATTAGTGCCTGGATTCTGTCCAAGTATGAGTATGACTTCTGTCTCATAGAAATCTTCCAATTTGACAGAGCCTTTGCCTATGCCTAAGGTTTCTGACAAGGCGACGCCGCTACTCTCATGACACATATTGCTGCAGTCTGGCAGATTATTGGTTCCGTATTCTCTGACAAACAGTTGGTATAGAAATGCGGCTTCATTACTGGTCCGACCTGAGGTGTAGAAGATGGCTTCATCAGGGGAGCCGAGAGAGTTCAGATTGTCTGCTATGATAGTAAAGGCTTTGTTCCAGCTGACTTCTTCATAATGTGTAGCACCTTCAGATAGAAACATTGGTTGGGCGATCCTGCCTTTCTTGCCTATGCGATAGTCAGAGAGTTCTGCAAGTTGGGCGACGCTGTTTTTCTTAAAAAATTCTGCCGTCAATTTTTTTGCGGTGGCTTCCTCTGCGATGGCCTTGGCACCGTTTTCGCAATATTCGGCTATTTTACTTCTATCATCATCGGGATCAGGCCAAGCACAGCCAGGACAATCGATACCACCTTTCTGGTTGAGCTTATTGAGTACGGTGAGGCCTTGAGCTAGACTCATTTCACTCATGATATGCTTTATACTGGAGGCTACGGCTGGTACTCCAGCAGCGACAGTTTTAGGAGTGTCCGTTCTGAGTCCTGTCAGTTTTTCAGAGGTCTTGGGATTAGGCAATTTGTCTTTTTCTGGCATGGTACAATTTACTTCTAACTAATATTATTTGCACCATTATAGATATTAAAACTATCAGATTTCAGAAAACCAACCAGAGTGATGTCATATTCTTCTGCTGTTTCAATGGCAAGCGTGGAAGGAGCCCCTATGGCTGCTATGCATCTGATTCCTGCCACCGCAGCTTTGTGTACCAATTCAAAACTTATTCTTCCGCTCAGAAGAAGTATATGGTCATTTGTTGAAATATTGGGGTCCAGCAGACTAGCACCGATTAATTTATCCAAGGCGTTGTGCCTACCCACATCTTCCTTGAGTAAGATTATCTGGCCTTGGGTTGTATAGAGAGCTGCTGCATGAATACCACCAGTGGCTGCAAATTGCTTTTGTTCCTTTCTGAGAGCAAGTGGCAAGGTTTTTAGAATGCCGCGTGGTACTATGAGCGCTGGCTTATCAGAGCTGGGGACAAAGGTTTTCAAAGCTTCAATGCTCGCTTTTCCACAGACGCCACAACTACTACTGGTATAGAAGTGCCTATCCAGACGACTCAGATCGACATCATCCTCTAAGCTGAGCTCCAGATTTATTTTGTTATCAGCTGGATAGCTATTTAATAATTGGCTCATGTTCCTTATGATGCCCTCAGTAAATAAAAAACCCAGCGCTAATTCCAGGTCAGCACCCGGTGTTCGCATGGTAATTGAAATAGTCTTGTTGAAGATTTTGGGTCTAGCAGAAGGAACGCTAATGGAAATATCCAGAGGTTCTTCTTCTGTGATATGATCGAGAACAGAAGAAATTTCTGAACCCTTGACCTTAGTGATTTGTCTTTTGGGCGTGAAAGATTGAATCATTATCCTACACTTTTACCTCATAACTTATTCAAAAATTAAAAATCCTCATTCAAAAATTAATATTACTTTTTCTTAGGCTTACTCTTATCTCTGAATCTTGGCTTCTTGGGTCCTCTGTCTTTATACTTCTTTGACTTAGCTTCTTTTTCTCCTCTATCTCCTTTTTCGTCTTTTACCTTGCTTTCTGATCTGTCCTTTTTCTTGAATCGGCCAGACTCAAATCTATCTTTGGTTGACTTTTTCTTGCCCTTTCCGTCTCTTCTTTTGTGTCCACCGCCTCCGCCGCGGCCTCCTCTATCTCGATCCCTTCCACCTCTGCCTCTGCCTCGATCCCTGCCGCCTCTGCCTCTGCCTCGATCACCACGTCCGCCTCGGTCATCATCAGGGCTGTTATCGTTAAGATCCTTGGAGCTACCCAGGTTGAGGTCTTGTATTTCCTTGACCAGTAATTTGGCTATGAGTTCTTCTTTGGATATCAGTCCGAATAATAGGTTCGCTTCTTCTATGAGTTCAGGACTGACTTTGCCTTCAGGCTTGATGTCGAGTATGGACATCACCCAGTTACGCGTTCTGATTTCTGCAATGGCATCCACGTCTGGTATGATTACCGGAGCAAAGTTGATGCCCAGTTCCCTTTCCAGTCTATTGATCCTATATTTTTCTTTTTTACCTACAAAAGCAATAGATGTTCCTTCCTTGCCTGCTCTTGCCGTCCGACCACTTCTATGTGTATAATAAGCGTTCTCATCAGGTAGGGTGAAGTGAAAGACATGTGTGAGATCATTGACATCAATACCTCTTGCGGCAACATCTGTGGCTATGAGTACCTGTAATTCATTCTTCTTGAATCGGCGCATGACACGATCACGTTGCGCTTGTGAGAGATCACCATGCAAGGCATCCGCCCGATACTTTTTCTTGACTAGATGTTCGGCCAATTCCTGTGTATCCCTTCGGGTTCTACAGAAGACCACGCCTCGCATTCCTTCTTGTATATCCAGGAATCTGGTCAGCGCTTCCTTCTTATCCCGCTGTCTGACGGTGACGAATAGGTGTTCTATATTCTTATTGACCTCGTTCTTACTGTCGATTTTTATCTCGATGGGGTCTTCCATGTACTTGGTGACGATCTTCTTGATGAATCCCGGCATCGTCGCAGAAAACAACCAAGTCAGTTTTTCTTCTGGGGTATAAGCGAGGATCTCATCGAGTTCTTCTTTGAAACCCATATTGAGCATCTCATCGGCTTCATCCAGTATGAGGTATTCTAACTGGTCGAGCTTTACTGCTTTTCGTTTGATGAGATCGATGAGTCTGCCTGGAGTCGCTATGACGACATGTTGTCCTCTTCTGAGATCTTTGATCTGATGCTGTATCGGTGCCCCTCCATAAACAGGAAGGACATTGATTCTGTCCTGATACTTACTGAAAATGGCTAGCTGCTCAGCGATTTGCTTACCTAGTTCCCTGGTAGGAGCGAGTATGAGGCCTTGTATGTGCTTTGAGTCAGGGTCCAACCTTTGCAATAATGGAAGACCAAAGGCAGCTGTCTTTCCTGTTCCAGTCTGAGCGATCCCGATCATATCCCTGTCTTCTGTTAAGAGCCTGGGAATAGCATCTAGTTGGATGTCAGTTGGAGTTTCGAATCCGAGCTCTTCCAGTACTCTTAAAATCTCATCAGATAGACCCAGTTCTTTGAAAGTAGTCAAGTGCAGCTTTTACAGGGTAAAAAATGCCACAAAGGTAGTCTTTATTAGCTGTAGTGTAGCAGAAGACGTGCTAACTGTATCAATGTCAGGCAATTGGCAATATTATTGTAGTTGTCAAACGTATCCATTTATCATCGTCAACCACCAACCTGATGAAAAATCTATCTGTCCTCTACCAGAGGGAGGGTAAGAATGTACTAGCATTCCTACAAGGCTCACTGGTCAATCTTGCCGCGCTCAATCTGAAGGCAGCCTTACCCACTATGGTTAATCCAAATGACAATTTAGTTATAGACCTAACTGAGGTCACAGATGTAGACACAACTGGTCTTAATGCCTTATATCAAACCAGGATGTCTTGTGACATAAATAATATTGACATGGTTCTCAAATTTCAAAAATCCCACCCGCTGCTCAATCTGCTGAATCTGACAAGATCCGAAAATCATTTTGAGATTAGGTATTCGTAAGGATGTACCAATATTCTTTACAAGAGGAACACTAAGAAAGAGGGTCGGGTTGTTTTCAAAAAACTTAATATGACTTCAACCCATTACACTCTGTTCTCTTCCACCGACGGGAGAATAGGACTAGATAACAATTTGATCGAGAACAAATAAGACCACTTTCATTAGGAAGATAGAATTAATTAAGTGCGGGATTATAGGATCACATAAGGCCGCTCAGAGAATTGCAATTATAGACAGCTTCATGGCAACCTGCAAAGCCAATGACGTATACTCTTATCAATAGCTTAAGCAAACACCCTCTTCGTTTCTGAAGGAATTTCATTTTCAGAATACTTTCTTAAAAGTAGGACCCTCAACTTTCTGGCACCCAAATCTGGATGCTTATTCCTTATCTTGATGATTACGGACTCTATTTTCACTGAGCTTTTGTGCGGAGATTTATGCCGCGTTGTAGAGTTGACCAGTAAACAACTTACACCATCTTTCTCAAATCTATGCACGAGCTATACTCATTGGTTCTTGAGATATTATATCGATCGCACAAGGCAGTCATCGTGTAATCTCCACTCTGCCACATTTTGATGAATAGTAATTATTGCTCCATTACACTTTTTATGTTTCAGCTCATATTCGCTTTTTCAAGCAATTTCGAGCTTTTAAAAAGTGTAAACTATGTCCCTTGTCTGTACCCTGCTTGCATATAACAGAGAAATGTATGTCGTCGTCTCTGGGATGAATTGAAGAGATATGCGATCATAAATCTTGTTAGCTGCTGCCGTGTGCCCTGACTGTTACTGGGTACAGTTCCAAGATAAATATTTTGGACTAATAATGGTTATATCCACACCAAATTTTGAAACTACTCCTCTCCACCCTAACTCAGTATCACATGCAGATAAGGTTGCATTGTTTAAAACTAAACTGCTTCCTTCCTCCAATAGAATTGAAACTTCTATGTCAAAATTATAGGTTTATTTTTTTCGAAAGTTAAACAAATGATATTCAGTATTATATCCGTTATTATAAGTATAACTTACGTTTAGCGATAAACAAATAATTGCGTACAACTATGTATTAGTTTTATAGTTTGTCAGTACTGAATTTACCACTATTTTCTAAATTCAGGCTTCCACTTAGACCTCACGCCTTACGAGACATCATCGCCTCCACCCCAAAACTTGCCAAAATAAAAGTACCTCCCATCAACGTTGTAACTTTAGGAATTTCACCTAAGAAAATCAAAGGCCACATTATTCCATAAATGGGTATGATACTACTGAGTAACGCTATCGTCACCGCAGGATATCTTTTCAGATTTACAACAAACAAAGTGTGACCGATACAAGTCGTAAAAATAGCCAGCGCCAAAATAAATGGCCAGTCATGCGAGAGCAATTGAGCGCTGGATTTCAAAAATAAAAAAGGGCTTAACATCAAAGTCATCACACAAAGCTGAAAGAACATCATACTCGAGCCATTATATTTAGGCATAACTTTTCTGGTGAAAATTATTCTGAGTGAATAGGCCAACGCAGAAAACAGACCAAAAATGACTGCCTTCACAGTGTCGTGATCAGAATTGAATGATGGCACAATGAAATAAATTCCTACCATAACCAGCAGTGCCAAAAAGAGATGATAGAATTGAAATTCTGTTTTCAGTATCAGTGGCTCTAATAAGGCTGTCATTGCAGGAAATGTATGTAAACTCAGAATGGCAATTGCCACGCTCGATAAGGACAGTGAATAAAAATACGTTACCCAATGCACACCCATCAGCACACCACCCAATAGAATCAAATTGAAATCCTCACGACTTTTAATCCCCAGACCCAATTTTCGATACTTGACGAAAGAGCCTAAAATGATCACTGCAGCTAGACACCGCCAGAATATAGTAACCTCTGGGTCCATAAGTGTAGGCTTACCCAATACTCCAGAAGAGCTGATAAGTAGTAGACCTAAATTCAGACCGAAGAGAGAGGCAAACTTGGGATTCGCTGGGAGATCTGCAGATGTAGACAAGATTTAAATCAATGGTTGTAAAGCCGCCCACACATTTTCCAAGAGAATTTTCTGACCTTCGATATTAGGATGTTTTCCATCGGGGAGATTCAGATCTTTCTTGCCTGCCACCTCATCCAGTATAAATGGAATGATAGCGGCTTTATGTTTCATAGCCAGATCAGAGTATATTCTATTAAAGTCTTTTGCGTAATCATCACCCATGTTAGGCGGGGCTAGCATACCTGCTATTATTATTTTGGCGTCAGGATATTTGGCGCTGACTCTGATGATGATATTATCGAGGTTTTCCTTGGTGTTGTCTACAGCTAGTCCTTTCAGCATATCATTGGCACCCAGTTCCAGTATGAACAGATCTACATGCTGCTTGATCACCCAGTCCAGTCTATTCAGTCCTCCTGAAGTTGTCTCACCACTCAGTCCTGCATTCACAACAATATAGGGTTCGTTTAAAGAATCCAGTCTGGCTTGGAGTAGTGCAGGCCAGGCTTGATTCTCATCCAGGCCATAGCCAGCGGTGAGACTATTACCGAAACAAAGTATCGTCTTTTTTTCTTCCCTGGGAGTTGTAGTTTCCACTATGGTCGTTTTAGGGGTTTTTGTCACAACTACTGATTGAGTTGCTTGTTTATCTTTGCAGCCTGTCAGCAGACACAAGAAGAATAAGTTGAAGATTGTAGAATGGATGAGGCGCATAATGGATATTTCTGCAAATTTAGCAAACTGGCAATCATAATGATTGTGAAAACGATAAGATGAAAATTATACTCAGCGTCAATGATATTTCAAGAATCTATAAGAGCGGTTCCAGGGAATTGACCGTCTTGAAATCAGTGAATTTCGATATACCTGAAGGACAGACGGTTTCCATAGTAGGACCATCAGGGAGTGGAAAGACGACCTTACTAGGATTATGTGCAGGATTGGACAATCCTTCTGAAGGATCCATATTGTTATGTGGAGAGCAATTGGGTGGTTTGGGTGAGAATGAGAAGGCCGCATTGCGCAATAAGAAAGTAGGTTTTGTGTTTCAGAATTTTCAGCTGATACCGACCTTGACAGCTCTGGAGAATGTGATGATCCCGCTGGAATTGCTTGGTTCCAATTCTGCAAGATCATTGTGTCAGGAATTACTGCAACGCGTGGGATTAGGAGATAGAATGGATCATTATCCGAGTCAGATGTCAGGAGGAGAGCAACAACGGGTATCGATTGCAAGAGCTTTCAGTAATGCCCCTCAGATCTTATTTGCAGATGAGCCCACTGGTAATCTCGATGAAGAAACAGGTGCGAGTGTGGAACAATTACTTTTTGAGATCAATAGGGAAAAAAATACAACTCTGGTCATTGTGACACATGATCTGGAATTGGCCAAGAAGACCGATCGAATGATCAGCCTAAAAGGGGGTAAAGTAGTTATAGATACGGAAGCACATTAAGATGGGACAGTTTACATTTCTAGCCAAGACGGCTTATCGCGATAGCCGAAAGAACAGAGCTAAATTGTTCATGTTCATGTCATCGATCATACTTGGTATAATGGCCTTAGTGGCGATTAACTCGTTCAATCATAATCTGGTAAGGGATATCGATAACCAGACCAAGTCCATTTTGGGGGCTGATATCAAGACTGAGGGCAAGCAACCTCTCCCGCCCAACTTGCAATTCATGTTAGATTCTGTTCCTGGCGAACGGGCTTCCGAAATGGAGTTTTTTTCCATGGCCTATGTGCCCAAGTCAGATGAAACCCAGTTTGTCAGAATAAAAGCCATAGAGGGCGAGTTTCCCTTCTATGGTAAGCTTGTAACCCAACCTGAAGAGGCAAGTAACACCTATCAAGCATCGGGCTCTGCACTAGTGGATGATGCTTTGATGTTTGAGTACGATCTTAAGGTGGGCGATATGATCAAGCTGGGTGAAACAGAGTTTCCTATTGCTGGTCGATTGATGAGTAGTGTAGGGACAGTTTCTCTTGGTTCCAGCTTTGCCCCTACGATTTATATAGATCAAGAATATGTTACAGCAACGGGTCTAGCCCAAGCTGGCAGTATCATCGAGTATAAATATTACATAAAAACCCCTGAAGGTTTTGATAGGGAAGAGTGGGATAACAGTAAGAGTAGAATGGCACCTTTCCATGATGCTGATTTCAATGTCACGACGATAGAAGATCAAAAGCGAAGGCTTGGTCGGGCTTTTGACTTTCTGAATAGTTTTTTGAATCTCATCGCGTTGGTGTCTTTGATTTTGGGTTGTATAGGTGTTGCCAGTAGTGTATTTATTTACATCAAGTCCAAGATTCCTTCCATCGCAGTTTTCAGATGTCTGGGCATGACAGGGAATCAAGCTTTCTTGGTTTATTTTTTGCAGATTTTTGTGCTGGGCTTCATAGCGGTCTTAATAGGTGCAGCTCTGGGTAGTGGACTGCAGGTGGCCTTGCCTATCTTGCTCAAGGACATTTTACCTTATGAAGTCAATATGAGTATTTCATGGAGGGCTATAGGGCAGGGTTTGTCTATCGGCGCTATTGTCACGAGTTTGTTTGCGATGTTACCTTTGCTGGCTGTAAGATTAGTAAGTCCATTGAGAACTTTGCGTTCATCGTTTGATGAAGATGTAACGCCGCATGATCCGTTGAAGTATTTAGTTTTTGTGGGAATAATTATTACGTTGGTTATTTTTCTATGGAGTCTGACGAGGGATTGGCAGGATTCTTTTATTTTTTGTGCAGCCTTGTTAACGGCCTTTTTAGTACTTTATGGTGTGGCGTCATTGATTATGTGGGCTGTTAAGAAATTTGTTCCGACCAAGTGGAATTTTGTTTTCAGGCAGGGCTTGTCGAATCTGTACCGACCAGATAATCAGACTCGAACATTGATCGTGTCCATAGGTTTGGGTACGGCGATTTTGACTTTGCTCTACATTATCCAAGGACTGATTCTTTCTAATGTAAACTCGATGGATGCGGGTGGCCAACCCAATATGATATTGTATGGCATAGAAACTTATCAGAAGGACGACATTGCAGCCATCACAGAAAAACAGGGTATGCCCGTAGTCCAGCAAGTACCGATAGTGACTATGAGATTAGAGGGCTGGAAAGGCAGGAATAAGAGTGAGTGGATGAAGGATAGCATCAGGACGTTTGAGAGATGGGTTGTGCACAGAGAAGCGCGGGTGACTTACCGGGATAGTTTGGAATTTGATGAGACTTTGATCGAAGGAACCTTTGAAGGAGAAGTTGCTGAGGGTGATTCGGTTTTCATTTCTGTGGATAAGGGATGGGCAGAGTCACTGGATGTATGGATAGGGGACGAGCTAGAGTGGAATGTACAAGGAGCTATGATCAAGACCTATATCAGTAGCATCAGAGAGATAGAGTTCAGATCCATGAGGACACGGTTTTTCGTTTTGTTTCCAAATGGTGTTCTGGAAGAGGCACCGCAGTTTCACGTGCTGGTCACTAAGTCTCCTAATAATGCAGTAATGGGCGACTATAGAAGAGCTGTTGTAAGAGCCTACCCCAATGTTTCTGTTGTGGATCTCGGTTCTATCTTGACGACACTGAATGACATATTGAGTAAGATTTCTTATGTGATAAAATTCATGGCGGGCTTCAGCATACTCACAGGGTTGATCGTATTGATCAGTTCTTTGTTGCTGAGTAAGTATCAGCGTATCCGAGAAAGTGTCTTGCTGAGAACGATTGGTGCTCAGAGCAAACAGATATTAAAAATTAATGCGACGGAGTATGCGTTGTTAGGTTCCTTATCTGCCCTGACTGGAATAGGCATAGCTATTATCGGGAGTTACTTTTTAGCGTCGAGCGAGTTGGATTTGGAGTTTAAGTTGAACTGGTGGCCGATTCTTCTAATTTTTATATTCATTGTAGCTTTGACAGTATTTATAGGTGTTTTCAATACACGAGAGGTATTGAGACGATCTCCTTTGGAAGTGCTTAGGAAGGAGGTGGGTTAGCCTTACAACACGGATCAGCTCAGGATTACTTGTACTCTGCTCTTCTGTTTCATTACAGGCATGCAGAGACGACACATAGTCCTAGTGGTAATAATAATGTAAGCTGGTTCATAATTGAATTATAGTAGATAAGAAATACCTAACTTCAAATCGTAGTGATTCAGATAACCAGAAAATGATGATTCCGTGACTGGGTAGCTTCTTAGAAATTCATTCATAAATCGGCCCCCCTGAAATTTAGAGTATATTCTGAATTTATCAGAAATCCGATAGCCGGCTTGTACTTCAGTTAGCCCTGATAGAGTAGTATTGAATCTATATTTTATCCCCTGATTTATTCTAGCATCTATCAGGTAGTTTGTATTATTGAAGAAAAAATTTACACCTATCCCGACTGAAGCAGATACATCAAACTTTTTAAGCGCTAGCTCATAACCCACCAGTATCGGTATCTGCAAGCTATTCACCGTAAAGATGTCTTTACTAATCTGATAAGTATTCAGCACTTCTCTTTCTACCTCGCTAATTCTAATGACCTGATTATCCATATTGAAGGTCAAAATTTCATCTCCGACTTCTTCATTGATGACTTCTGTATTTATCAGTTCACGATTATTAAATGAAGACCCTTGATTCAGGTAATTCAATCCAGTGTTAAGCTTAAGACCAGAATTGAAAACTTTTTCAACGTTGATACCAAATGAAAAATTAGAACTCGCCGAACCTGGACTGTATATTGTGTCAGGTAATACTGAATTCGATGTCTCAGAATTGTAACCGATCTTAGCTCTATTAAAACCAGCATCTATACCTATGCGCCAAGCAGATTTTTTTACAGGAAGATCAACCAAATTAGGGTTGTAAGAACTTTCAGTTTTACTGGGTAGAGGTAAAATACTATTACGCTCCAAAATTGCCAGTGGGTTCAGACTTACCTGCTGATCGTCTAACAGGATTACGCCACCAGAATTATTGAGCACTGGGAGTATGATGGCCAAAGGTTTTTTTACTTCAACTTTTTCTGAAACTTTATTGGCAGGAGGGAGAATATCATTTATTAATTCGCTAGGGCTACCATATATCTTATCTGTTCCAGCATTACTTGGATTGACTACATTATTATTGCCTGATGTTTGGCTTTGTCTAGCAGTGTTAGAAATTTCGGAGTAATTGGTCGTACCAGATTTGCTGGACTGATTACCATTCGTTTGGTCT
>Ga0115031_1003508_pt1 | contig 11638 bp, 10 predicted proteins | sample Maine_Asex4_meta_FD_87301 | JGI IMG/M metagenome (GOLD analysis project Ga0115031, IMG submission 87301) | Marine algal microbial communities from Maine, USA - Maine_Asex4_metaG | ecosystem: Host-associated > Algae > Red algae > Unclassified | place: Maine, USA | collected 2015-01-05 | reverse complement strand
CGGCCCCCCCCGCCCCTCCTGTTTTCTGGCGGGGGGCGGCGGGGGGGGGGGGGGGGGGCAACGTGGCGGGGGGCGGCGGTGACGGCGACGTGTCGGCCGCCGCGCTGGTGACGCTATCACCCGTCGAGCGAGGCGGCAACGGCTCGAGCGGCGGGTCGGGCGATGAAGACCAGCTTGTGGTTCTTTGTTCGTCCAGGTCAGATCGCATTGAGCGAGGCGCTCACCAGTCGGAGGCGGGACGGCGTCGGTCAACGAACGGTCAGTTTGTTGTCAACCCTGAGGCTGTGTGCGGTCCTCCGTCGAGCTGCTCCGAGACTCTCGCGCAGCGTTTCTTGCGGATGCAGCGGCCGCGCGATCTGGTTTCTGCTTCCGATGGTGGATGCGGTAGCAGTCGAGACGGCGCGGCCTTGGCGGCGGCATGGCGGTGGCGGTACCGGGAGTGGCGGTTGGAGCGGTGCGCCGCCGACGCGGCGCAAGAGCACGCCTGGATCGAGTCCAAGTACGCGTTTCCCGGCTTTCTTGCGGAGCTGGACACATGCAGCACGCCCCCTGCCCCGGTATCCGCCGATGTGCGCAACGCCATCATGAAGGACGCTCGGGACCGATTGTGGGGAGACCACACGACGGGGGAGGTGTGCGGTGTGTGCAACCGGCTCGTCGTGGCGGCCAAGGTGGAGGAGGTGGAGCTGCGTGGGCGCCTGCTTGCGAGGGTGCTCCGCCGCTGGGCCCTCCCTCGGGATATGCCGTCGGAGTTGCGGTCACAGTACGACTGCAGTGAGGTGCCTGGAATTGAGGAGCTGGCCTCAGTCGGTTTGTCTCCGCGCGGCGTGCGACGCGACGGGCCACGGGTGCTTTTGACGCTGTGTCGGATGTGTCTACGCAGCCGTTCGAGGCCGGCGCACATCCCGCCGCGGTTCGCCATCGCCAACAAGTTTAGCATTGGACTGCTCCCGGACGACTTGCTGGACTCTACGTGTCTTGAGATGCGTTTGATGTCTATGGTCACGGTTTGCATGAGCGTCGGCGTCGTGCGTGGCGGCGCCAATCGTGTCTTGCGCTCGCACGTCGGCGTGTTCGACGCTCGGCCTGCCACAATTGTTACGCAGCTTCCACGCGTTTTGGAGGACTCTGCGCAGACGTTTATGGTCATTTTGGCTGGGCTGCTTTCGTCGGCGAAGGAGCTGGCCGTCCTACGGGCTCATCGCGTGCGTGGGCAGCGGCTGCGGCAACTGTTTGAGTTCTTCACGTCGCTCAACAAGTTGTATGGCAACGGGGCGGTGTCGCGACGGGACGGTGGATTTGTGGACCAAGAGACGCACCTGGAGCACGACCAGCCGGCGAAAGGGAGATCACATGCGTCTGAGGGATCAGGCGGGGCGGTGGATGCTACGTCTGAGGATGGCGGGCAGGACGCGGCGGTTGTCGCGCTTGACCGGGGGATGGCCGCGGATCAAAGCAATGTGCGGCAGCGGGTCGACACCGACGTGACGAAAACGAGCGCCGATGAGCTGCTCGTGCGGAGAGCGGCAGGCGTGCACCTCAACGTGGAGGGAGTGTCGTCCACGGAGCGGCTGGAAGCCGTCGTGCCGGAGATTGGGCGACGGCGGTTTGCGGGCGGCGCGCCGGTGGTCATCCGCCAAGGCGGTGCGCTCGTGTCTGACCAGACTTTGCATCTGGTTGCCTTGATGTTCCAAGGGTTTTTTCCGTTTGGGCGCGGCGACCCGGACGAGCCGAGGAGGGTGTCCGTGTCTAGAGCGCAATGCCTGCGGCACTATGCGCTATTGTCGTCTCGCCGATTTGCGCAAGATACGGTGTACCCACTTGTGGCGTTTGACATTGTCGCGCGGCACATGGCGCTGAGCCGCGCGACGCTTAATTGTCGGATGGGCGGAGCGGAGCAGAACGTCGCCGTTGCGCATGTGTCGGAGAGCCAGCTGGCGGCGTTGCTTGAGTACGACGCATCTTGTTTGGCAGCTGCACGCAACAATGACCCGCGGCCGGGCGTCCCCCCTACCCTCGGCTCTGCGAAGGTGCTGTCCAATCGGGTGCGTGCCGCAGCTGGATACGCGCCGGGCTCCAACGCGCAGCGTCAAGTGCAGCAACGCCGCGGGTTTGGGTTGCAGACGCTGTTCGGCAGCGCCTTCGTGTTTGTGATGGCGAGCCCGAAGGACAATGGGTCGCTTACGGTTGCGTACTTGGCCGGTGACGTCGAGGCTTCGAAGCTGATACACGTCGGGTCTCGGGACCTTCCAACGCAGGCACAGCGGTTTGCTTCATCGGCCAAGGACCCCGTGGCGGCTGCAAGGTATTTTCACCGTGCGTCTACGACGTTTTTTGAGGTCCTTCTTGGGTATGACATGGATGGCCAACGGCCGCTGGCCCGTGGTGGCATCTTTGGGCACCTAGAGGCGCTGATAGCTGGTGTAGAGACGCAGGGGGACGGGACGCTCCACTTCCACGCGCTGGGGTGGATCCAAGGGACCCCGCGACTGTTTTCGGGAGTTGCGTACTAAGCTGGAAGATGCTTTCTACTGTGAGGCGTTCACTGCGTTCGCAGACGGCGTGCAGCAGCAGTCGGTGCCGTTGACCGTGGCCAAGAACTGCACGCAGTGCGCGTTTCCAGGGAACGAGATTGTCGCAGTTGCTCCCGGGCCGGGGGCCTTTCGCAAGCGGGGCGGTGGCGCGGCGGCGGTCACGGCGCGTTGTATGCAGTGTTCGGCGGACTTTGTGCACGACGACCTGATCGGCATGGCGTTGAGACGCGCGCTAGGGGACTTGCTGGGCGAGCCGGTGAGTGCGCAGGATGTCGAGATGCTGCTGCGGCCTCTGGTAAACCTGCCTCCGTACGCGTGGGTCGAACTGGCGGTGGGCAAGATTGCAATGGAGGATGAGGACGTGCGGCGCCGATAGCTCGCGGAAGCGATTATCACCACCTACATGGTGGTCCACTGCAACGTACAGCTCTGGCAACATTGTGATTCGTGCTTTAAGAAGTCGCGGCGCACGGGCGATCTTGAGGAGGGGTTGTGTCGGTACCTGTATCCCCGAGAGCCGACGAAAGTGACGGTGATTGACAAGCAGATGTCCGTTTTGCCGCGAAGGGCAATTGGGTCCGAGTACGTCATCGCCTACTCATCGACAATCATGCTCGTGATGCCAACGAACCACGACATCCGCCTGTCGGCCGGGCCGGACGTAATGTACTACGCGCTGAAGTACGCGTTGAAGGACCAGCAGGCGATCACCAACAGCGCGTTGTTGGTGACGGTGTTCCAGCGGCGCCTCCGCCGGGACGCAGCCCTCCTTCCAGCGTCGGATGATGTGTTGGCGCGGCGGCGGGTATGCTCCCTCGTGTACGCCGTGAACAAGACGCAGGAGGTCGCGGCGCCGTTGGTGGCGCACTTTCTTCTCGATGGTGACGGCGTCTACGTGTCACACAGGTTTGCGCCGGTGCTGCTTGGTCAGGCGCTCGCCAGTCACGAGAGCGAAGAGCACGAGTGTACAGTTCAGCAGTCGGCGACGGGTGCTACACTCTGCGCTGGCATGGAGGACTACATGTGTCGGCCAACCGAGCTGGAGAACGTGCCGTTGTATTGGTACATTGCCCACTTTGAGAAGGTCAAGGCGTCTGCGAGTCGCGGTGATCGCGTCGACGGAGCCGACATTGAGTCGGGCGCCGAGGATGGCGACGAGGCGGCGAACGCGGCGCACTCCACAGCAAACAGGATGCGCTTGATCTGCGGGCATCCTCAAGCGGCAACTCATGTCGTTGTGGAGCGGGCCAAGCTCGTCGTGCCAGACATCACTGGTCCACGCGTGCCGGACCAGTCCGCTTTTGCGGACCCTCCAATGTCGGAGCACGACATTGTCGCAGCGGAGCGGTATGCCCTCATTGCACTCACCTTGTTTTGTCCATATCGCAGGCGTGTAAGTGCCGGACCGTTGTGCGCATCGCTCCACGAGGAGCTGGCGCGCTGGCGGGCTGATGAACGTGGGGTCTGGCTCGCCAGATCCATTCTGGTGCTTGGTCACGCTCAAGACTACTTCAAGGCGAAGAACGCGGAGAAGGAGGGCACCCAACGGCAACAGGACACATTGCGGGATCGGGTTGGTGACGCACTTAACGCCGATGGTTCCGCAACTGGCCTCGACGGTGTGACGGCTGCCGATGAGCATGCAGTAGCGGATGTCAGTGACGACGTAGACGTGCCGTGTGCGCCAGAGGACGTGCACGAGGTCATTGCAGACACGTGGACGCGGAGGCGCCGGCGTGTGGAGGGCCTTCCGGACTCTGTTCATCGAGCTGCAGATTTGGCTGGGCTGCGGGGGGTGTCGAGCGCAGTGGGGCAGCAGTCGGTGATTTTCGATGGTGCTGACCGCGTCCGCGTGCAGCGCATCGAGGGTGTGCTCAACAAGGCCCGGCGAGGTGCTGCCGTCGTAGATGCTGACAAATCCACCGCCGATGGTGTCGGCGGGAACGTGGACGCTGGTGTTCGCGAACACGGTGTCTGAGGCGGTGGTACGGCAACTGTTGAGCTGCTGACGGTGGCGTTGGGGCAACGGCGGCAGCGGTCGGAGCTGTCCGACAATGAGATTAGCTCCATTGAGCAGCGGCATGGTGCGGCGTCCTTCTTGTCGCTGAAGGAGGTGTCCGTTGCGGCTGGGCTCAACACCGAGCAGCACGTGGCATTTTGCCTCGCCAGGTCGCAGCTGCTCATGGATTTCAAGGAGGGAGTCGCTGGCGGCCCACGGCGCGGCCTGCCTCAGCACATCATCCTGCACGGTCAGGCCGGCACCGGCAAGTCGCGGGTGTTGTCCTGTTTGACGACGCTGTGCGAGTCGTGGCGGCAGAGCGAGTCGCTGATGCTGATGGCCCCGACCGGTCTCGCGGCCGCCAACATTGGTGGCCAGACGGTCCAGTCGGCGGTAAGATTCGGGCCGTGGAGCGTGCGGACGGGGGTGGGGGGCAACGCGCTTCCCAAGCGCCAAGAACAAGAGCTGCTCACCAAGTGGACACCTGTGCGCATGGTGGCCATTGTCGAGATGTCGATGGTGGACACGCAGTTGCTCCATCAGATCCACGCGCGGCTGCAGCTGGTGAAGGGGAGCACGGACGACTTTGGGGGCATCAATATTGTCCTTAGCGGTGACCTGACGCAGCTCCCGCCCATTGTACGACAGCCGTTGTACATGCCTTTCAAGAAGGTAAGGCCGGGAGCCGTGGTTGAGATTGACGGGCACGGCTTGTACCTACTTTTCAAAAAGGCGGTGATGCTCGAGCGCAACATGCGCGCGGCGGTCGACCCAGATTGGACGGATGTACTTTCCCGTATGCGGTTGGGAGTGAGTATGTCGGCGGATCGCGCATTTTTGCGCGGCCTCTCGGGCTTTCGAGAGCGCCTGCAGGTGGGGTAAGAGGAGGTGGCCGCGGCGGCTGCGTCGACGAGCGCTGTGGGCGTTGTTGATCATACGCCTCTGTCACTGTTGTGTCTAGTGATCGTGGCCCCCAACCGAGAGTGCTACGACGTGATTTGGTCGGTGGTTCAGGCGACAGCCGAGCGCAACCGAGATCCCCGTCGGCGACCTGTGATTATTCCCGCGGTGTTCAATCCCCAGCCGGCATCTCGTGGCTCGTCGGCCACGGCGTCGCGGCCGCCGTCGGCGGCCACCCTGGAGTCCCTCTTTGGTAAAGACGACGTGCTCCGCTCGAAGCCCTTGTTGCATATCGTGCATAATCTCCCGTACATGTGTTCCGCCAACCTGTGCGTCGCCTTGAAGGTTGCAAAAGGGACGCTGTGCCACCCTGTGCTGGTGCAGTTCCCGGCGTCGTGTACGTTTGATGAGCGCTTCATCGGAACGTCGTCATTTGACGAGGCGTCTGCCCCAGCAGAGGTCATCTGGGCGCGCATTCCTGGGCAAGACTTTTCTTCGCGCTTTCAGCAGCCGGCTGGCCTTGCGAGAGACGCTTTTACTTTGCTGCCGGTGATCAACAGTGGCGTCGTGCAGATGTCAAACCGCAAGGTGTCGGTCTCTGTACGGCAGTTCCCCATCACCCCGGCGTGCGCCATCACGGTTTTTAAGTGCCAAGGGTTGACTCTGCCTGCTATGGCGGTGAGCCGTCTGCGCTCCCCACGGATGAGAAAACCTCGCACGGCTTTGTACGTTGCATCGCCGCGCACCAGAGAGTCGCGATGCAAGATTTTCCTGCACACTCCGACAGACGCGGACCTGCAGTTCTTCAAGCCTCCCCCGTCGTTGTTGCGTGAACTGGAGCGTTTGGCAGGCCTGGCGGTCAAGACAGTGGAGGAGTTTGGGCGGGATGGGAGGGTGTAAGGGACGTTGCGGAGGGGTCAGCGGGGGCTTCGACGACGTGGATTGGTAGGTGCGCCCCACGGAGGCGTGAGCGGGCAAACGTACACAACCAACTGGGGATGACGAGCAGCGGTCACATGGCTGGTGTCAATAGTCTTGGTCATGGTCAGATGGGCACGGAGGCCGCTGCGTCCATCAGCGTGGGTCAGACTAGCTTCGTCGATGTACTAAGCATGAGCATGCCGGAAGATTAGGGGCGATGGTCAAGTTCGCTGGGCCGTAAACAGCAACAAGCACAGCTCACCCTGGACTGTCAGCAACTGTTTCGGGCCAATTCCGGCAGCTTGCCGCCCTGCGGTTCCAGCCAAGCTGTGGCGCATAATAGATGAGTTGGCCGGTCGCGCGTGCCGGTGCAGAGAGCGGACCTCGAGCGTGCGTGACACCGTTCCCAATTACATGGAAACGTCGTCGCGACCGGCCGAAGTGCCAGCTGGTGCGTGCCAGACCGAAGGCCTGCCAGCGCCGTCTCGGCGGCTCCGTTCGTTTTCATGCTGCACGTGTGGGGTCGTGGATCGTCCTGGGTGCCCAGCCGCCCCTTCCACCATGACGGCTTCTCCGGCTGCGCTGCGGTGGCGTGGACCAGACTCAGCTTGCGTTCGGGACGGCGACGCCGCTCCCCCTCCCCTGTCAGATGGCGACCGCTCTTCCGGCAGCACTCTGCCCAGCGGGCATTGCTCGTGTCTGAGGAGTGTTCCCTGCGGCCCCCTCTATTGCCTCTCTCCTCCCCCTCCCGCACGCCGTTCCTGTCTCGGTGTCCGCTTGCCGTGGGAGAAACTGTTAGGTGCGGTCCGGTTTGCCGGCATGGTTCGGTGGACTGGGGGCCTCAGCGTCGTCGTCCACCGCGCCGTTGTCGTTGGTCACGTTCACCGTTTGTGTGGCTCTGGCGTTGACGATGACCCCCACTACGGTCGTTCCGGAGCTTGGTGACGCTGCTCCCGGCGATGAATACGCCGTGTCTCCGTGGACGGGCAGGAGGGCAGTCGCTCGGCCTCGACATTTCGTGTGTCTACGTGTGGAATCTGGCCTACTCGCTCGCCGAGCTGTTGCCGTCGTGGTGGAGTCTATGTCTGGGTGTGAGCTCTATTGCCACCCGCGCGAGGAGCGGGATGGAGACGTTGAGGTGTTCCGCTTTTCCCAGAACCTACGCCGAGAGGGACGACGCGCGTGCGTGTTTTTGTTTGTGCACAATGATGTCTATGAGGGAAACCACAACCCCCTTTTGAATTCCCTTCGTGACTTTAACGAGCGCCAGGCGCGCAGCATGCTGACGGGTCTGGTAATGATTTGTGCCTCGTACGAGCCCGCGTTCATGGCGATGATGCAGGAGCCAAGCATCCCGCGCCCACGGCCGGTGGGCCGGCCTTACTGGGGCTTGGGTACCCGCAAGAGGGCTCTGTCGCCCGAGAAAGTGCGCCACGAGGTGGGAGGTCGTGCGTCTTCAAGCGCATCGTGCGCCATCGGTGCCGGCCCTGCTCCCGCGCGGAGCGCAGGGCATCCGCCTGGTGTCGTGGCCCCAGCTGTGCGACGTCAGCTTCATTGGGATGGGCAGGCGAACGGGCCAGCTGCAATGCGTGTGACGGAGTCGCCGACGTCGGCGGCGTCGCAGGCGGCAGTCGACGCTGAGGTGGCGTCTGCGACGCAAGCGTTCCTAGGCTCGTTAGCCGAGGATGAGGAGGACAAGTCGGGCCCGCCAGTTCTGACCGGGCCCAAGGCGGTCAACAACGATATCACCGTTGAGAACAAGGAGCTGGGGGCGTCGGCGAAGGTACGCAAGCGCAACGGTGGTGATGTCGGTGTCGGGGTAAGCGCCCACGTGAACTCGGTGCTGCACCAACACGAAGCGGACCGCAGTATATTCGAGAAGGGGGTGACGGACGGGACGGCGGCAATGTGCGCGGGGTCACCGCGTGTCGCTGGCGGCAACGCGGGCAAGGACAAGGTGCCTAGATACAGTGAGACAGTGGAGATGACGGAGAAGAAGGTGGCGAACGGGGCGGAGGCGTCACGCGCAGGGTCACCGCGTGGTGCTGGCGGCGAAGCGAGCAAGGACAAGGTGCCAAGTGACGGTGCGGCAGTGGCCATGTCGGAGAAGAAGGCGGCGGACAGGACGGCGCCGTCTTCGCGCGGGTGCTCTTTGCGTGGTGCAGGCGGCGACATGCGCATTATGGTGTTGCCGAGAAAGAACAGCGGCGTGCTGGACAAAGTGGGTGTGGTGACTGCGGGCGCTGGCTCTATGGTTGATGAGACCCCGGAGCCGCCCCGTCGTCGGTCGGTCCGTCGCGGCTAGGGCGGTGTTTCGTGGTGAGTGTTAGTGTAGCAGTGTGTCTACGCTTCGTGATACCCCGGCGCCGTCGCGCCGTCGGTCTGTCCGTTGCCCCCTAGGGAGGCGTGATACCGGATGTGTTAGATGGCGTCTCTCGTGCTGTGCTGGTAGGACGATGCAGTTGTGTTGTATGAAAAGTATGCATGTACCCTTTTGTTTGCTCAAGCACACTTACTCGTGCTCAGAGAAGCTGTTTCGGCGGGTGGGCCGATTGGGGCGGCCATTGATCCGATGTCTTGGTGCTGGGCAATCAAAGAGAGGCGCAAGGAAACCTCATGTGCAATTAGCAGCACTTCATGTGGCAGCCTGCGCACTCACATTGGCGCCGCAAATTGGACGGCCGTGCATATCAGCGAAGGTACTTGTGTGCGTGCTTTTGTCAGCATGCCGAGTCGGCCTGCACTGAGGCCTGTCAGTGGCTGCTGCAACAGCACCTCCCTCGACGGCCACGGACGCACCGCGCAGCAGAGTGGGGTGCATCCCGGGGGACGGCAACCACTCCCTGGAATCCGTAGTGCCGGGCTGTTTGGAAGCTTCCACACCGACGCAGGGTGGCGTCCGGTTCCAACGGTGGATGCTTTTGGGTCGCCGCGGAGGACCGCCGGGCGATTGGCGTCGGTGGCGGCGATGGTGCGGGAGAAGAGGAGGGGCTCCGCCGCGCGTCGTCTCCGGCGCGGAGCGCCATCTCCGCGGCCGCTGTAGCGCGTGCGGCTGCCCAGGTTGCGGCGGTGGCGACGACGCTGCGGGAGGCGGGGGGGTGTTGCGCGGGGCATGGTCTCCGCGGCCGTTGCAATGGCGCGGGTGGAACCACAACGGATTGGGTGGCGGGGATGTGAGGTCAGTGGCGCTCATTAGCGCCCGGTGGCGCGCTGGTGACCTGCCAGTGGCGGAATTCTGGGACCGCCGCCAACATGAGGACCGCCGAGGGCGGCGGCCCGGGGAAAGTGCGCCGGTGACGACGCGGCGGGAGGAGGGGGGGGTGTGGCGCGGGGCGTCGTGTCCGCGGTCGTTCCAGCAGAGGCGGGGGGCCGGGCCAAATGACGGCGAGAGCAACCGCGTGGGCGGACGCCATCTACCGCCGGGCCCCGCCCGACGCAGGTGGGAGCATGCCCGTGCCGTTGCAGTGGCGTCCGCGCACGCACGTACTGTGCCAGGTGGGCAGGTGGGGAGCTCTGGTGGAGAACCGTGGTGGGGGGGCGGAGGCGGCTGTGGTGACGAGCGCGGTGGCGGGCGTCGGTGGAGGGGTGGGGCGGGCACCTTGACTTGAATAAGAACTCGGTGAGGGCCTCCTCCGCCTCAGACATTCACTCCGCCCACCTTTCCCGGTCGTCTTCCTGCTCCCCCTACCCACTCTGGCCCGTTGTCTTCCCTCCCCCCCAGCTCCCCGCCATGGTGTACCGGCCGGAGGTGGTCATCATGCACTTCCCGTAAGAGTCCGTTTCCGGCGGCGCGCTGACCATCACTGAGAACACGCAAGGCCATACCTTCTCGGACAACATGGTCGGCATCCCGATGACCATCAACTACGTGCGCATGCGGCGCGACAATGTCGGGGTTGTAGTCGCCGGGCCCGCCAACCATGCGATGCACGTCACGGGGGCGCACCCGGCCAACGGGCGGCATGTGCGGCTGGACCTGTCAACGACGCGCAGCTGGACGGGGTCGCACACGTCGTCCTTCCTCTACGATTCGATGACACGACTGGGCTCGCCCATCCCGCAAGCGCCCGCCTACCATACGGAGGTGTGCGTTCGTCCTGCGTGCGGGATATCCGTGTACCGCGTCAAGGTCTTCGGGAGCGAATCGGCAGCGATGCTGTGGAAGCAAGCAGACCGCGTCGCGCCGCGCATGAGCGCTGGGCCGGCCTTCGGCCGTGTTTTGGACTACGACGACGTGGCCGTCTCTGGACAGGCCTACAGCCTCGTGTCCGGCGTCACGGACGTGTACCTCACACCGGGGGCTGTGCTTATTCGTCCGCGCACCTATTGGAGCACGAAGTTTGAGAACCTTGTGTTGTCGGTGCTTACTAATGCTGCGCGGGCCGACCTTCGTTCTTGGCCCGAGTGCGCGGCGGGCGCTGCGGTGCGGCAGACGGATTTCTCCGACTCTGGTAATGACGTTGATTACAACGTGGGCGAGTCCGACGAAGAAGATGACGAGGACGAGGATGGGCCTGTGGGGATTGTGTGATGAGGACATTGGTGTAGCGGGGTCGTGCAGTGTGGGGTCTGTGGGGTCCGTTTGTCACACGAAAGCCGGCGGGGCGCTTGTGTCTCGCACACAGCGCAGAAGTGAAAGCAGTGTCCCCGAGATCGCGGTGGTTATAGGTTGGTTCAATTGAACCCGGCGGCATGGCAAGTCCAGGGTGTTTTCGCGAACGCGCCTTTCAGTACAGCCCACGCGCCCGACCAGATCGACGTTTCCGGGGGTCTGAACGCATCACCCTCATTCTGAGGCAGCTGACCCGGATGTTCTACGAAACGTGACGTACGGCCTCCGTCTGACCGCGTCTGACATGCTACAGACGAGAAAAACTGCAGAAGCTGTTGGACGCATGTTGCGCACCGAACCATACCAAAACGACCCGCTGCAGTGATCGATACACTGCGTACCGCCCGAAAAGGTGTGCACACGGGGCAAACAGCAAGTACTCTCGCGCGTGCACTAGAAAAAAAAAGTCATGTGTGTGACCCCATGCGCGTGTTGATAAGTACCCTAAACTAAAGGCCAGGGAATTCCCTTTCATCGTCCACCACTATCTGTTTGCGTCCCCTTTTTACTCAGGGGCGGTTCATACACAGCTTGTGCCACTGGTTGCTCTGTCAACGCGTCTAGATTTATCATCGCTTGGGTAAATGCAGGCGTGTGCGTCGGGGTGGTGGGGGACTACGACGTTGTTGAGTAGGGGTAGATGGTGGACAGTAGCCGGGACGCTGGGGAACT
>Ga0115031_1003506_pt1 | contig 11642 bp, 7 predicted proteins | sample Maine_Asex4_meta_FD_87301 | JGI IMG/M metagenome (GOLD analysis project Ga0115031, IMG submission 87301) | Marine algal microbial communities from Maine, USA - Maine_Asex4_metaG | ecosystem: Host-associated > Algae > Red algae > Unclassified | place: Maine, USA | collected 2015-01-05 | reverse complement strand
GGGGGGGGGGGGGGGGGGCATGGCGCCGTCGGCGTTGCGGCGGCGGAGCAGCGTCGGGTGGCGCAGAGGGGCGGCGCAACAAGCGGGGTACGCAGGGACCCACGCGGGGCGGTGAGGGGGGCGACGCGCGTCGGCGGCGGGACGCGTCGGCCCGACCGCACGCACGTCGGGGAAAGGGGCGACGCGGGCCGCCCCACGCAGACGCCAACGCGACACGGGCGGGGTGGCGGTCCGCCAGACCAGTATGAATAGCAACGAGCGGGGACGGCGGGTCCACCCGCGCGGCGTCGTCTGCACCACCACGTCGCCGTCGGGGGATGGCAGACGATGGCGCCGCGCCACGCACCGCCGCGGCGGCAGACACACGCGCCCCCGGCGACCCGCGGTGAACGCCGCCGTCGGTCACTGCGCATGGGCTCGAGGTCCACGGGGGGGCGGTGTTGCCGCCGCCCGCCTCCTCGTCTCGGCCGACACCCGTCCACGGCGGCCACCCGTCGCGGTCGTGGCATGGCGTGGCCTGCGCGAGGCGGTGGCACGCCCCAGCCCCCGCGCGCGCTGCCGGTCTGCGCGGTCGTGCCGCCGCGGAGGGTGGGCCGCTGCGACCGCGCGCGGCGTGGCGCCGCGCCGGTCTGCGTCGGCGGCCGGACACGGCCCCCCGCCGGCGGGCGTTGACACTAGATGCTGCCAGTGGCGTTGCCAATGGGTCCTGCGTCGGGGCCACCCAGGGCAGGCGAGTCAGCTGCGGGGGGTGGCACCGTGTGCGTGTGGGCGCCCCCCCCGGCGGACGCGGGGGAGACGACAAGTGACGCGGCTGCCGCCAGCGAGGGGATCCCGCGCCCTCTCTCCCCGCGCCCTCGGCGGCCAGCGAGGAGCCCGGGGGACGCCCTTCAGCTGTTGGCAGAGCGCCAATCCGCTGGCCGCATCCGTGAGGATGGCCTCCCGTCACGTTTCTCTCGAGAGCGAAAAAACACAGCAGGGAACAAAACGCTCTGTATCCAGGCTGCGCCAATAAAAGCGCACCCGTTGGTGCCTCGCCCAAACTCACGGTGAGCTCTCTCGTACAGACCGGGCGTGACCCGATGCGACATTTGGGAGATGAAATTTTATTGCTGCCACGTCAGTGATGGAAAAGCGTTCGGATATGTTCGCTTTCATGTGACAATCGCGTACCTAATTCAAGCGTAAAAGGCTGATAGCTTTCTGAGGAGCATCAAGAGCCTATCAATGGTCGAAAGCCTCGGCACAATCGGCTGAGAATCGACCTAGCATCAGACTTTCAAAGTGTGCTGTACTGAGCTTGGGCCGGACAAGTCCATCCAGTGTGAAATGGCAAGTGCACGACAACCCATCGTCCACCACGGCTGCTCGAGCCGCAGTCGACCACCATGGCTGCTCCAGCCGCAGTCGACCCGCCCACGTGAGCACCGGACTCGACCTGTCCCGCGCGCTACGTTTGGGTCGCTGGGAGCGTACCGGGGTAACTGCTTGGTACAGTAGCAAAGCGAAAGTGCTGAGTGCATTGATCAGAAGAGAATGGGACGGCTGTACTGGGAGTGGGCGCCCGCTACTCGGTGACTGGTTGCTTGGTGTCATTTCGGTGGTAAGAGGTGCGTACGGAGGCGGGACGTATGCGGGACCTGCCAGAGTATCCAAGAGGGCGATATTGTCCGCACTGCCGCTGGTGAGGGTCAATAGCACAGGACGTCCAGAATGCGATCCAGCGGATGGCTCGAGTCATACGGAGGCCGCGGACCGGTCAAGGTGAGCGTGCCGACATCCATGCTGACGAATCGCAGGACCGTGGGATGTGCGACCGGGCGGTGCTCCATCAACCATGCGGTCCAGCGGCGGCAGCTCAGGTCTACGGTTCGTAACGTGGGCATGCCTAACCCGACCGCACGGGCCATATACAAAGTGCATGGAGAAGAAAAAAAAACAGAGAAGCGTGTGATACGGTACCACTTGGGCTCCGCCCGGCTCTGCCCGGCATGATCTGCACTATCTGACGCACTGTCTGTGCAACCATGGGTTCGCTCCGCCGCTCAACCCTGCCACAGGCCAATAGACCAGCGCTGTCCACAACATCTAGTCGCCGACCACCACCAAGGGCGGTCGAGGTCGTCGGAGCTGCCCAGGTGGGAGCGCCACGCAGCACACACCGTCAAACGCCCGCCGTCGCGACGTCCGTCCGCCCAGCCCGAGGCGGCGGCACAGCCGCACCGCCCCGCAGATGACCGCTTACAGGCCAAAGTCGGACTCGTAGTCGTCGTCGTCGTCATCGGGCTCCGCAAAGTGCTCGAAGTTGAGCTCATACCGCAGGAGCCCGCCAATGCCGCCAAAGCCGCGCACAAACTGGGCGCCCTCCTGGGACCGGTTGGTCACAAACTCGAGGGTGGTGCCAAACGACTTGTAGTTGTCGGCGAGCCAGTCGACAAATGGCTCGCTCGAGCGGGATTCCAACTCGGTGCCGTCCTCGAGGAAAGCTGCAGGGTCCTTGGCCTGGTCTGGGGAGAGCACCTTGATCACCTCCTTGCCGGTTTGCGCATTCTGGAGCACGTACCGCTCATGCTCTAGGTTTTCCCAAACAATGAGCGTCGACACCGCCCCCTGGTCGAGCGCGTTGGTCGTATCCTCAATGCCAAAACAGAACTTGTTGGTGTCCTTGGAGATCTCGTCAAAGTAGCGCTGGATCAGGCGCTTCTCTTGTATGAACTTGACGTTACCGAGCGTCTCGGCCGACAAGTCGATGGCCTGGTTGAAGCCGTTCTCCCCGCCGTACGACACGTCCACAATCTTGATGATTTTGGCGCGGAGCCGCTGGTCAAACATTTCAGACGTCGACAGGTCGTTCTTGAAGTCGGCCGACCCCGCCAAGATAAGGCCTGTCACGTTTGGCCGCTGCCCGTCCGGCACGTATAGCTGCACTGCAATCTCCGCCACCTTGCGCACGAAGTTGTGCCGCTTCTCCATACGCAGCCGCGCAAAACGAAGCGCCGACTGGCCACCGCGGCCGTGTTTCTTGGGCAGGTCGACCCCAAACTTGTGCAGCACGTTGCGAGTGTTGCCAGTGAGTAACCCAAACAGCGCCCCGTTGCCGTCCATGACGATAAAGCCAAACTTTTCGTCCGACTCGAGCAGGGAGCCAAGCGCTTCCGTGTGGAACTTGTTGTCACACAGGTAGAGGGAGGTGTTGATGGCCTTGAATGGCTCAAAGTCAAATGTCACCTGCTTCTCCTTGTTGTCGTCCGTCATTATTGTTCCGCAGTAGATGACCAGCCCATTGTCGGGCACGCGGGTGTACAGTTTCAGCCGTTGTTGGGTGGACGTGATGGCGGCCAGCACGGACTGCCGGTTCACGCGGGACTTGATGTTGGAGGCCGTCCCGTACTCGTCCGCAAGCATGCGGTTGACGCGAGAAATTTGGTCCCGCGGGGGAACAATGAGGGAGATCATGGACGTACCGTTGCCGCGGGCAGCCTCCAGGGCCTTGATCAGCTTCTTGACCCGCCACACGTTGATGGCATGGTCCCCCTCCTCATCACCCGTCGAAGCGACCGCACTGCGGTCCAGTACCTCCGCCATGATAAGATAGGCTCCGGGCGGTTGCGACAAAGGGCACAGGACGAGGGCGCGAGGAAGATGGCGGCTCAGGCACGTGCTGCAGGCGGTTCAGGTGGCCGGCCTGGCGGCGGAAACTGCAGGGGCGGGGCGGGACCCGCGTGCACGTTGTTTTTTGGTGGGCTGCATGCGCTGGCCTGTGGCAATTTCGAAGTTTCACCCGCCGTCCTTCGGGAGTTATCACAAATATACATCAGTTGCACGCCTGCGGCCGCCTTAGCACTTGTCAGCCAGACTAAGACAACGCATGAGGTGGCCTGACAAGCTACAGACGTGACACCGCGCCGCCCACGCTGAGCCGATCGACCAACCAGCCCAGGACGCCTGTTGTCGTCGCCACATCCCCCTTCTTTCTTGTAAAACCTAGTGGCCTTTTGTGTCCTGCTATGGAGCCTTCATCGCCCGTCTCTATGCCTGATCCCGTCGCCCCTCCTCCTGCTGTGCCGCCGGTCGTAGAGGTCGCCCCACCTCCACCGGCAGAATTGCCCGCGGTGGCACCAATGGAAGGTGTGGCCTCCACCCCCTCTGCGGACACTGAGCCTTCCCGTTCCTCTGCCTCGGCTTGCACTCTGGTGGTAAAGTCGCTGCCTTTTCACCTGACTGTCGCGGCCATCACGTCCGCCATCAGCGAGCGGGTGGTGACGCCGCCATCGTCGGTCGCCCCCGTCCGGGACCACCGCGGTGTCTTTCGGGGCACCGCCTTCGTCTCGTTCGCTTCTCTGGCTAGCGCCAATGCGGCTGCCGAAGCACTGACGGGCGCGCAGATTGGCAGTCGTCGCATCATTGTCGAGCGGGTCCGCGAGTCGGTGTCGGCGGCTGCTAAGGAAAAGGAGCTCCGCCGTGCTGCGCTGGCTAAAGGCGTATCTGCCGAGGCGGTGGACGCCATGGAAGCCTTTGTGCTCTCCTTTTTGCGTTCGCCAAGCTCGGCGACGCCTGCTGCGGACGCGCCGACCAGCAGGGTTATCGACCGCCCCCTCTCCTCCGCCGAGCGTCGCTACGTACACGCGCGGGCTGGCTCCCTTGGCCTCGTCCACTTGACCGTCCCCTGGGGAGACAGCGAGTCGGAGCGGACCGTAGAGGTTGGGGTAAAGACGGCAGGCGTGTCGCCGCCCGCGGCCGCCGACGTGGGGGATGGTGGCGACGGGGGGGCGGCGGCGGAGGTGGCGGCCATGGCGACGGCCAACAGCAAGAAGGGCAAGAAGAAGAAAATGAAGGCGATGGAGGAGGGCGATGGTGACGCGGTGGCCGAAGCGGACCTTCCCCCCTTGGTCAAGGGCCGCCCGGACGTCATGGCGCTGGCGCGCACCCACAAGCTGTCGGGGCCCAACGAGTCGTACGTGGCGCCGGTCAAGGGCGAGGTGCGCGCGGAGGACCTGAAGGGCATCAAGTTTTTCCGCCCCCGGTTTGCTGCTGCCGCCGCGGCTGCGGCCACTGCCGGTGGCGTGGCGTCCAAGGCTGCAGCCGGCGCTGCGGCACCGCCATCTGCGGCCTCTCCGAGTGCACAGCCGGCTGCGACTAGGGTGCCGGTGACCGACTGTCGGCCAGACTCGTCGGCCAAGGACGGGGCGGACGGCATCCTCGTGAAGGGCGGCCACCGGCAGTGGTACGCACCTCCACGGCAACCGACCGGGCCGGATGGCACGCTGGGCTTCCATTCTGCCAGGAAAGCTGCCGAGGCTGCGCTGGAGAAGATGAAACTGGTAGGGGATGCAGGCGGTGTTGACGGCAATGACGCGGTAGGCAATCAGTGCGCCGCAGACGGTTTGGGGGAAGGGGGTGGGGACGGCGCAGACGCTTGACGCAGCCTCTGCCGGGAGCGCGTCTGCTTCGGGTCGGGGCGGCGGCAGATTGTGGCTCTGGTGGTGTGTGCTCCGTACTTGTGGCAAGCTGTGTGGCAAGCTGTCGCCCTGTCATGCGCGTGGTGTCCTGTGACCAACGACTGTTCTTGATGGTCTGAAGGTGGTGTTTTCTTGCCCTTTTGTACCGCCGGGCTCGTCGTGGGCGCCATCTGTACACAATTGAAGAGTGCCATACAAGAAACGGTTACGAATGAGGTTTCCTGGAAGAGGCAACAGTAGATTGCTGGGCTCGGGAATAAGGGGCCCGCCACTCACAGACACAAGCAGACGACCTACAGCGCAGGGCGCATCAAAACAGAAGACGGTGGGAAAGGGCAAGCGCAGGGGTATTCGACGCCAACCGCAACGCATAAACCACGGCAGCAATCTTGCCAAGAGCAGCGCACACAGCAGCGCCGTAGAGGAGAGAGAAAAAGGGTAGACAGGAGGTCCAACAGGGCGAACGCTCACCCTCACGGTGGTGCCGAATTCGCATCCACAGCTTGTTGACCATCCTGCACCGGCGGTAGCACATCGTGCGCTCCGCGGCCCTGGCTGTCCGCACCAAAAGTGTTGCGGCTAACCTCAGATTGCTCAGCGGACCGGAGGTCGGGACCACCACTGGCGCCCCGGTCGTCGCGCTCCCTGTTCGGCGCAGATGCGGCGCTCGCCGTTTCAGCATCCGCAACCTCCTTCGGCTCGACTTCACGGCTGGCCCCAGCACCAGTGGCGCACGCGTCTCCACCGCTCGATGTGGCGGCCGCCGGCGTCGATAAAGGCTGCACGCTGTCCGAGTCCGCAAGGGCATTCTTGATCAGCTCCACACAATCGCTCAAGCCGTCCGGCATGATGCAAACGACCTGCTCGTTGGGGGCTGACGGGTCTGCCGCGCTCAGCAGCTCAAACGTGACCAGCTCTGGTCTGCTGCGCTTGAACGTGATGCGGACAATATCGTGCAGATGCCGGATCAGCTTAACCTTGAGTAGGTGGCTACGCAGGCCGTGTGGGCTCAACAGCATGAAGTAGCGGGTGGATACGCCCAAAAAGCGACGCTTGAACTCGCCGCTGCTGCTGGGCATGTCACTGACTCCACTTGCGCTGCCGCTTGCTCTGCCACGTCCACGAGCCGCCGCCACGGACGTCTCCGACCGAGCACGGCAGGAGAAGAGGCGCAGCCCGGTCGTGATTGCCGCGTCCGACGAGTCGACGACGAAATCCTTGGGGATGGAGCCGAGCGGTAGGGTGCGATCGTCCAGCCAGCCCGCCCACGCCTCCCGTCGCCACTTTGCTCGCCCCGAGCTGTCCACCCTGCCCTTGGTCGACGATGTGCTGTCCGCCGCGCCACCGCTTGGGCTGCTGCTGCTCCCGCCGCCCATGGAACCGAACAGCCCGCGGCGAATTGTCGCAACGGTTGACCGCGCAGAAGAGCTCCTGGAGGGCGCTGGCTCCCGGTGCACGGGCGTCCCAGCGCTGCTTGCCGGGTGGCGGCTCAGCACGTCAGGAGAGACCAAGTTGCCGAGGCTGCTGCCGCTCCCGACTTGGCCCAGCCCCAGCCCCGCGTCTATAGATGCTGACGTCAGCCCACCCGAGGAACCGGCACTTGCCAGGGATCTTACCCAGTCTCTGGTCGGTAGTGGTCGTTGTGCAGAGCCCACGGTACCATCGGGCTCCGTTCGCGAGGTGCCGCCGAGTGGTGGCCTGCCTTCAGCATCTGGCGACAGTACACCTTGCCCGGCAGACAACGGCGAGGACGGTGGCGACCGTGGGCGACCGTTTAGGGATAGGGAACCAGCAGCAGAAGAAGAAATGGTGTCCTTGGGTCGCCCTGCAGCCTCATCGTCGGGTGCAAAAGCAGACGTCGCGTGGTCCGTGGCGGCCGTCGAAACGGGGGAAAAGACGGGGAGGGCTGCGGTCGGCGGAGAGGTGAGGGCGCTCAGGTTGGGCGGACGGACTACGACGCCGTTGAGGGCCCGATTGAGCGCGCGGGAAACCTGTCGACAGCACAACATGCAAAACACGTCGGCAGGAGAAGCAGTGAAGCAATCAAAGAGATTGGTAGTCAGCAGCCGACAGAAAAAAAAGGAGCAATACCAGAAGGCAACGCAGACGCAAAGAAAATGCATGAAACAGGAGAGCACGTAACGAGTCAAGCTTACCTCGGCGTCGGACTTGTCAAAGAACGAGGATATTCCAAAATTCTGCTTGTCCGCCCCATTTCCGCCGCTACCGCCCGACGGCCGGGTTTCGGTACCGGCTTGACCTGCCTTTGGTTCTGGGGCTGCCTCCAGCACGGCAGACGGCGCGGTGGCGGTAGTGCCCAAGAGGCCGAGGAGGGCCGTACCACTGCTGCCACCGGTGCTGCCGCTGGGCGCACCCCCATCGCCACTGCCGCTGCTGCCCTGCGAGCTGCGGCGACGGCCCAGAGCAGTGACAGCCGGCGACTTGACCGACACATCTGACTGCACGGACCGACCCTGCTGTCGGTCCAGCCGCGACCGCCGGTGGGCCTCGGGCTCATAGTCAACCAGCTCAACGCCGCTGATGGAGCCGTCTGCCTCAGCCGCCGACACCGCCGCCGCAAACCCGCCGCGCAGAGTGGACACGAAGGGGATCCCCACCTCTGTCAGGTACAGTGCTAGGGGGTTGATGTCCGTGTCGTCCTCCTCCTTGTCCCCCGAGCCAACGAGGCAAATGTGGGACTTACCACGCAGGGGCTCACACAGCGCCACCGCGGCGGTGAGCTCTTGGCGGGCCGCGTCGGTCAGCACCGCAGGGCCGACATCACCACGGCAGCCGCGCAACGCGTCTAGCGGCAGGTGCACCGAGGCGGCCAGGTGGCCTGCCCCAAACTCCGCCTTTGTGCGACAGTCCCACGTGAAGTAGTTGACGCCGCCAGCGGCGGCAAAGAGGTCGTCTGGGGTGGTTTGCAGGCATGCCGACGCCTGCATGGAGCGAGCAGCGGAGATGGCCGTCGGTGACGGGCGGCCCGACGCCCGCATCAACCGATCGTTCATCAGTCGCTGGTAGGACGGGGGTGTCGCATCCGACCGCAGCTTCTCCCCCAACGCCCATAATGTGCGCACTTCCGACGCCGAGTGTGCCGTGAGGCTCATGAGAGTCTCAGGCAGCAGCGACGGGTCCTTCGTCACGAGAATATCGCGCTTGGACAGCAGCAGGGCCAGCGCAAAGAAGTAGGGCCCCAGCGGATTGTCCTCCAGCAGCAGCAGGTCCCACAGCGCCAGCACCGCCTCCACCGAGAAGTTGCGGGCAAAGAGGGTGACGAACCAGGACGTGGCGTACAGGTCCGGCGTCATCCCATTGCGCTCCAGCAACCAAAACAGCACGGGGTCATGGTACAGCAGCAGCCGCCCAAAGTACTTGAATGCCCGCTTCAGCACCCCAAACACGTCCGCCTGGGACGTGTCCAGCATCCACGGCGCGAAGCGGCCGACAAACGCCCCAAACAGGGCGTACACAAACCGCGGGTTCCCCCCCGTGTCGGCCAGCAGCACAAATGGGGCGAGCAGCTCGTTGAGGCCCTGGATGTACTGCACGCGAAGGCGCGAACAAAATAGGGAGAGCAGCCGCAACAGGGCGCCCCGCACGGCCGGCTGCTGGAAGCGTTTGAGGCCCGGCCGCGTCCGCTCCACGTCCTTCCATATTTGCTCCTTGGAGTTCTGCTCTGACACTGCCTCCCGCGCGACGCGAGCAAAGTCGGTCGGGTTTTCCGCCGTCAGGTCCTCGGCACGCAGCGAGAGCAGGCTCATCCACACGTGGCCGCGGGCCTCGTGCGGGATGGCGCCGTTGAGCTCCTTCACAAGCAGCGTCCGCAGGTTGGCCACATCGTGGGGGGAAGCAGCCGCCTTGACGCTGACTTGGACCTGTAGTTCCGGCCAGCAGTAGTCAGGGCAAGCGCAGCGACAGCCGACACAGGAGGGTCAACACGGAAATGGTACATGCAGGACAGCATCGAAGGAGCTGACGGGGAGTTGCGCCAGGACCAGGACAATGCGCACAAGCCAGGAAGAGCAATGGCATGTTAGATACGCGCCATTGGGTCACAGCACGACACATGTCGGCGCTGACGAGTGCTGGCCCCGCATCCCGCCTCCTCACGTTCTCAGTACCCATGACGCAGCGCCGTCAGTCCAGGCAGCAGACCGGCAAGGCCAAGCACCCACCCGACGGCAACCGTACCTTCCGCAGCAGCGCCGGATCACTCGGCTCGGGTACCCATTCCAAATCGTGCAGGTTCATGACCCGGACTGCCGCAACGCCAGGCACGCCAGCGCCCCAACCCCACCCCAGCCGTCACCAACGCCCCAGTCGCTGCTCAAGATGTCTCTCTGTTGGCAGCCCGCCACCACCCGCGCCGCAACGTCGGCGGACCGAGTCACCGGCGGCGGCAGATTTACGACTCAGGCAGCAACCACGGCGGGCGCGCCGCACATGGCCGACACAGTGGCACGGCAACGCCCCCGAGCGCCCCCCTGTTGCCACCCAACGAAGACAGACAGAGACCACACGGCGGCGAGCGAGCCAGCCAGGCGCCAAAGGCGGGAGGCCGGACCTCGTGTCGCCCCGCGTCGCCCGCCCCACCCCGCTACCGTCCCCCGTCCAACCGACCGCCGCGAGGCGGCTGCGCTCCCGCGCCAACGTCGTCGGTCGGCGCTGTGCCGCGCGCGCACGGCCGCCGCGACGCGGCGCGGGGGCGGCGGCGTGGGGGTCCCGCCCCGCGCCCGCCACGGGCGCCCGTGCGGCGGCAGCGGGGGGCCTGCGGGGGCCCGGCGCCGCCTGACGGGGAGAGCGTCGGCCGCTGCAGCGGCTGCGGCAGCAGAGGGAGCAGCAGCAGCACCCGAGTGCAGGGCCGCGCCACCTCGACACGTGGACAGACTTCGGGACTGCGACTGACAAAGCGATGAAAGCGCTGCCAGAAATCACCACGCACGATAGTGACACCCCTGATATGGCGTGTCACAGAAGAATGATCGGACCTGAGAAGAGCACGACGTGACCTAAACCTTTAAAGTGATGTGCTGTGTCTTTGCTGAGAGCTTATCCCGGATCCGATAATTGGCCCAGGACGCCAGCGATGAGGAGCGTCTTCTTCCGCCAGACCGAGACCTCTTTCGTGACGTGGGTGGCCCACGGGCCACGCGCCCCACCTCCGCCCCGCCATGGGCAACTGCTTTGGGCGCCCCCCTGGAAGCTCCACCATCCACCCCACCTCTCCTCCCGCCACCCACCCCACGTTCCACTCTTCCTCCTCGCGACAACAACCGTCGGGGCCGACCCGACCGCAACCATCCCGGACACAGCCAACTCGGCCACATGAGTCCCGGCCACACCCATCCCGGGCCAAGCGGCGACCGCCGTCTCGCCCCATCCCCCCCGCCGCCGACGCCGCGCGCCTCGGCCGTGCCCGCCAGTCAGCTGCCGCCACCGGCGTCCTGTCCCTCAACAAGCTCTCCCTGACGGCCGTCCCCCCCTCCCTGGCGTCCCCCCCCCCTCTCACCGTCGTCCGCACCGTCTCGGTCGCCCACAATGCGCTGTTGCGCCTCGACGGCCTGCCAGCGGCCACGCCCGCGGCGGTGCGCGTCGACGCGCCACACAACCGGCTGGTCGACCTCGGCAGCGTCGGCGGGTGGTCCCGCCTGCGGCGCCTCGACGTCTCCCACAACGCGCTCGGCGGGCGGGCGCTCGTCGCGCTCCTCCTGTCGGGCGGCGGGTGGGGCCTCACCGCCCTCGCCGAAGTCGACGCGTCGTTCAACCCGGCCGGCCCGGCGCTCGCGGCCGCGCCCGCCGCGGCGGCGGCGGCGGCGGGCGCCCCCCGCCCGCCGCCCGCGCTGCGGGTGCTCCGCCTCGACGGGTGCGGGCTGACGGCGATTGGCGGCGGGGTGCTCGGCGGGCTGGCGGGGAGCCTTGCCGAGCTGTCGCTGTCGGCCAACCGCCTCGCCGCCCTCCCCGCCGACGTGACGCGGTGCGGGCGGCTGACCGCGCTCGCCGCTGATGGCAACCGCCTCGGCGGGCTGCCGCCCGATTTTTTTGGCGCCCTCGGCGCATTGACCGCCCTGACGGTGCGGGGCAACCCGGGCCTGCGCATGGCCGCCGTGGCCGCCATGGACGGGTATGGGGCATACGAGGCGCGGCGGGTGGGGGGGGTCAATAAGGCGCTTGGGGGGGGGG
>Ga0115031_1003505_pt1 | contig 11642 bp, 7 predicted proteins | sample Maine_Asex4_meta_FD_87301 | JGI IMG/M metagenome (GOLD analysis project Ga0115031, IMG submission 87301) | Marine algal microbial communities from Maine, USA - Maine_Asex4_metaG | ecosystem: Host-associated > Algae > Red algae > Unclassified | place: Maine, USA | collected 2015-01-05 | reverse complement strand
TTTTTACCTTCATAGCGCTTAACGGACATCTTTAAAAAATGTAGTGGAAGAACAATCCATATTCCCTCCACCACACACCACTTGGCAACTGCTGCAATCCTTTGCAAACTCCGTGTCGCCACATCCTAATACTCGACGCAATCACTTATGGAACGCTAATATCACCTCTACCATTCCTTGCAAAAACGACATTCTCACCAACCGTTAAATCACACATTTCATTACCGCTTACACTGATACCCCAACCAGCACTATCTTGAATAGTGGAGTGTTCTAGATAGAAGCTCACATTCGTATTGCAATCCATATTAACCGTCGCTGAGGTGGACGTTTGTCCATTACCAGCAAACTCAAGCGTGGCGTATTCCATACGACCTGACGAATTACCAAGTAAAGTTACGCCATTCCATGCACCTCGTATTCTTGAATCGTGTGTAAAAACAATCGGTGAGTTTATGGTTCCTATTGCACGAAATTTCGAGCTAAGATTAAATTTCAGCTCAACAGCATTTCCCAAAAACAGTTCTACTCCTGCGTGCACTGTTAAGCTTGCGCCAGTTAAAATTATCGAATCAATCAGTAAGTAAGACACTCCTAAATCATAAATATCAATATCCGCATTGATGCTTGCAATCGAAGGATTGGTTATAGTGATTGTTGAATTAACATTGTTATCAAATTCAATATCACCTTTGAGTTGCTTCAATTGACTAAAAGGCAAGTGAATTGTTTTTTTATTGTTGCTTAATAGCACCATTCCATTAATTTCAAGCTTAGATGAGATAGAGGCAATTTTAATTGCGTAAGATGCACTTTCCACAATTACTACGTTATCGACATCAACTTCTCCACCATCAACTAACAAACTGGCTTCCGAAGAGTCAGATCTGCTCAACCCACCATAGTAAATCCCAATGTGCTTAAAATTAGCCTTTCCACGCACCAGTAAACCTTTCCAATGCCCAGGCTCCTGAAGAGTTCCGGTTAACAACACGGGCTTATCCTCAGATCCAATAGCAGTTAAAGAACCATCTATTAGAAAATCTGCACCCTCACGAAACTGCAAAACAGCACCTTCATTAATTCTCAAGTTGCCCACACGAACCGTCATGTCCGTAACAACATAAGGCACCCCTAAATCATCCAGCGTCATATCAGATGTCACCGTTGCTTTCCCAATATCTATCCAGTCATCACGATTCTGTGTGAAGTCATTTCGTCTGGTGACATTATCAAGGCCATGAATATCCACCGCGACAGGGCTGTCACAATCAGTCACAACCGTTCCGTCGAGCTTTACGATTTTTGCATTTTTGTCTAGTGCCTTTACACCGGCTCCAGAACAACTTCGTATTACGCTGCCAGAGATTTCGATCCGCGATAACGCTGTAGATACCGCTATTACTGATACTGCCGCCGCCTCACGACCTCCGCCGGCGAACTCAACAACACTATTTATCAATTTATTTCGAGCGCTGTTTGAATTCGTAAAACCGATTCCATTCCAATACCCCGGAGTGGGGTCTTCCGCTGTCAAGACTACCGGCAGTGCTTTCGTACCTTCGGACGTAAACGAGCCACCTTCGCTGACAAGAACACCAGTACCAGCTGAAAATTTAAGCACTACACCTGGCGACAACCGTAGATTGCCACCGTTGTTTATTTCTATCGACTCTTCAACCTGATAACAACCAGCGGATATCACCTCACTAGTATCAATGACATAGGAGCTCCAGAGTTCCTCGCAAACCATATTCTGCGTATCCGGAACATTGAGCCCAGCCAATGGAGGGACTGTGGGCTCTGGCGCATCTGTTAGACGTTCAACTGCATCGCCTATAGCCATCTCGCAAGCTTCCATACTTCTGGGTGACTCATTTCCCGAAGCATCAATTGCCACAACTTGATAACAGTACTTAGCACCGCTCGACACCGTGACGTCTGAATGAATGGAACCGGTGACCGTGGTTAGAAAATCCAGCGAGCTGTTGTTAAGCCCTCGATAGATATCAAATTCAACAACATCGCCTATATTGGACTGCCCCCACAACAGGTTCATTCGCCCTATCTTCGGCGTAGCGGCAAGTTGTACTGGTGCAGGTGGCGCCATCGTATCTGGCTCACCCAGAGTCCCACTGGTCGTTGGAACAGATGTGGCTGATCGGTTGTTACTAGCATCGAAGGCAATAACCTCGTACGTGTACAGCAAATCTGACTCTAAAGCGGTATCTATGAACACCGGGTAAGGCGTTGTAGCGATTAACTCGCGCTCTCTATACACGTCATACCCAACAACCCCCTTATTATCCAACGCAGGCTCCCAAATCAGAATGATTTCGTTACTAGCGCTCGGTAAGGCTCTAACCGATTTTGGCTCTTCTGGCGGTTCGTTGTCTGCGTCAGAGGTTAACTCAAACACGGAGAACCCCAATCTTGTTGTACTTTGGTTATCTGTTACCGGGTCAGTGATCACTAATGCGACTTTTTCGTTCTCAATAAACATTGGGTTTTTGCGTAAAAAGCTATCAATGCCCGAATTGTTGTTGCTGGTATCGTAGTCTCCGGACAGTAACTGATCGCCTGTGAGCTGATAGGATTCAAGCACGAGACGCACATAAGAGAAGAATACGTTAGCGTTCTTTTTAAACTGCAATTGCGATGGCAGGTTTGTTGTGAATTTCTGCTGCTCGAATTCAAAATCGATATCGCCATTACCCGACTCAAACCAGTTACGCATAATGACGTCCGTATAACTATGTACATTCGCTATTTCCTGATTGAACGCGATGCCATAACGAAACTCGTTATTTCCTAAATCCGCTCTTAAGAGAAAAGGTGGCGAACCAACGATATTAGGCGCTCGATATTGTCCAGTATCGTCAATAACTGCACGGCTCACCTCGCCACTGCGTGCTTTAATGAGTAACGTATTGCTCGCAAACGCTCTGACATCTGTCACAGTGCCTCGTAAAATTAATCCCGAACCAATGACGCCACCTTCGCTTCCATCATCTTCAGGCTCTGTGCCACAACCCGATAGTAGAGTCAGTTGAACTACGAAAAGTACCGTTAGCGAAATTTTTATGGATATACGTTTAAGCATGCTCTTCACTCATCATCTTTACACTTTTAACCTGACTAGCACCTTCAAAGTAATAGATGCCTAACCCAACACGTCTTCCAGACTTGTTAGCAAGAGAGTCAGATCTTCCGTTATCCGTTGAAAGAAAATCATTTAGCGTATCGAATAAAGCCATAGCTTTTTGACTACCAGCCTCATGAAATCTATGCGCTATCTTTTCTTCGATACCACTGTATACAAGTTGCCTTTCGAATCGAATATCACCGGCATGTTCATCCGAACTGTGCACAGCAGTGGTAAATAAATCAGATACGCACACTGACATAACACGTATTTTTTCAAATTCATCATGTTGATGAGCCAAACCTGTTCGCACTAACTTAATTGTATCGAGGCTTGTTTGCGATGTAATACCAAGACGGTTTAGCTCATCAAGCAGCTTGCTACTGCTGATGTTTTCACAATGCTTGTTAACCAGGTTGGAGAATGAAATTTCATTATTGTCGATGGCAATTTCTATTGGCTTTTTATCGCCATCAATATAATCAAGATCGGCAAGCCATCCATGAATAAGTCTCATCGCCTGAGTTTGCATATGATGACGAGGGGATTTTTGTTCAGCCTCACAACGTAAGATGTCTGAATACAACCGTACAACTTCCTTTCGACTGAGACCTGTCAAGATCGCCGCTCGTGAGTACGTCATTTTCTTATTCGGTAATGCAAAGCCATCGTAGGCGACTTCTACATAAGTGCGACGCACTAGTTCGGTTAAATCCGAGTGGGTAAATTCGTTGCGCGTTAACACCTTGATTAAGGGTCGAAGAACCGACGCAGCCATGTCCGTAAGAGCTGATTTATTTAAAATATCCATAGGTGGGATAATTATCCCCCTTGCAAACTAAGTCAACAAGAAATTTGAAGTGGTTCACGAATTATCTTGCTGGTGTTCGTCTATCTCTTTGTATTTAAATTAAAAATGTTTCAGAAATAAATAGAAAATAGTTTTTCAACCACCTCTGAATTGCATTCACTTTTCCATGTTTTCGCATTTTTCGGCACAAAGCCATCTCTACTGCCCTAACCGTTCGACTAGTTTTTGCCTTTAAACGCAGGAATCTAACGTCGCATAACAACGATTAATCTTTTGTTTTTCCGATCTAACTTTGTTACAACTAATGAAAATTAACTTATCTTTTTCATTGATCGGACCTGCTGGACTCGGAATTATCTAACAGGTGCAACTGCTACATAATTCCGGCTGGTCTTCTATCAAAATCACGTGCCTGAACTGTTGATATGCTTTTCGCTCATCTAGATTTACGTTAGCTAAACGCGTTGAATTTGAGTTTCGATCAGGACTTTGTTCACAACTAACCAGCGTTAAAACCGACTCAGTCGTACTGGCGTTTTTAGACTCATCAATCGAGTATGAATAAACCATTAGAACCGACGAATTGGTGAAATTGACCTGAACAGCGACAAACAGCTTGAGCCCCCTCTAAACGGACTTAATCAGCAGATCCCCCCATCCCATTGCCCTTTCACAGCCTCATTTCCCCGCGACGTTGCCAATAATCTCAAATTCCTGTAATTTCCAGTTACAAGCTTCGGGGCGGGGCGTAATTCCCCACCGACGGTAGGGTGTGTTTCGACATACCAAGCCCGTGAGCTGCGAACATTCACCTGTTTGTGGCTGATCTGGTCAAATTCCAGAGCCGACGGTCATAGTCCGGATGAGAGAAGTTTGGGACAGGTCTATTTCCGTGCGGCATGCATAAAGCTGCCAGCTCGGCTTGCATAGCGACAACTCGTGGCCATGCGCGCATCCCTGTGTCATACCGCCCCTTATTTTATAGTTGGGGTCAGGTTTTTGCCGACACACGAACATTACATGCAACGCGCCATTGAACTGGCCGAACGAGCCCGGGGCAACACTAGCCCGAACCCGCTCGTGGGCGCAGTCATTGTGCGTGACAACAAAGTGCTTGCTGAAGGGTGGCACAAGCAAGCTGGCAAGGCGCATGCTGAGGTCGACGCCATTCAGAATGCCAAAGCCGATGACCAGACAACCAAAGACAGTACTATCTATGTCTCTCTAGAGCCGTGCTCACACCATGGCAAAACCCCACCGTGCACACAGGCAATTATAGATGCAGGGATAAGCACCGTTGTGTATGCAACGTCCGACACCAACATTGATGCCAGTGGCGGTGCAGAAAGTCTAAGAGATGCAGGACTGGAAGTAATAGGTGGTGTTTGTGAAGAACAAGCACGATACGTCAATCGATTTTTCTTTCACTATCAAGAACACGCCACACCCTTTGTTATTGCAAAGTTTGCATCAAGTCTTGATGGTCGAACAGCGACTCGCACGGGCAACAGTCAATGGATAACTGGAAGCGACGCACGCAAACACGGACACGTAGCCAGGCAAGCAGTTGATGCAATTATTGTCGGTGCGCAAACCGCTATTGCAGATCAACCACAACTCACTGTACGCAATCCAGATGCACATAGACACACACACCCTGCTCATCCGCTGCGCATTCTAATGGACAGCAAAGGTCGTGTGCCACTAAGCAACTCACTGTTCGATAAATCACTACCCGGTAACACGGTTGTTGCCACGACTGATGCGATGCCTGACGATCATGCGACAAAACTTAAAGAGCAGAACATTGAGGTCATAAAGCTACCAATCTCGATGCAAACTCATTATCCCGATATCACACAGCTGTTAAAACAGCTTGGTAAGCGAAAGATTCAAAGTGTGCTAGTTGAAGGCGGAAACACGGTAATCGGTGATTTTCTCGACAACGAACTTATAGATGAAGTCTGGGCGTTCATTGCACCGGTTTTAATCGGCGGCAACAATGCAGCACCCAGTATCGGCGGATTGGGATTCGATCAACTTTCCAGTGCACCCAGACTCACGAACGTAACAGTTGAATACCTTAACGAAGACATTCTCGTCAAAGGCATTCTCGTCAAAAACAAATCCAACGGAGTTTTTTAACCTATGTTTACTGGCATAGTCGAAGAATTAGGTCAGATACTTGAGTGCCGACCAACAGCGACAGGGTTTGATTTATCAGTCAAATGCGACACGGTATTAAGCGATACACAATTGGGCGACAGCATTGCTGTGAACGGTGTGTGCTTAACTGTTACCGAACTTAGTCCATCTAGCTTCACAGCAGGTTTAGCTCCAGAGACCCGCAGTCGTACTAACCTCGATAGTTTAAAAACTGGAGCGCCGGTTAATCTTGAACGCTCCGTTACACCATCAACGCGTATGGGTGGACACTTTGTCCAGGGTCATGTCGATGCCACCGGCACCATCAAGAGTTTTAAGAAAGATAAAGATGCGCTGTGGGTAACCATCGAAGTACCTGCAGAGCTGATGCGATACATCGTAACGAAGGGCTACATTACGCTCGATGGCACGAGCCTTACTGTAGTTGATACGGGCGCTGATTGGTTTAACGTCACGCTGGTTGCGTACACTCAACAACATATTGTTATGCCATCGAAATCGACAGACGAATTAGTCAATGTTGAAGTTGATGTGCTTGGCAAATACGTGGAACGCTTAATTTCACATCAAACCAATCAATCCTCTGATGCAAGTTCAAACTTGTCAGCTGAATTTTTAAAAGAGAAAGGCTATGACTGACATTCCTATTGCGCCAGTCGAGCAGGCAGTTGCAGCGATTAAGCGCGGCGAGTTCGTTATTGTTGTCGATGACGAAGACCGTGAAAATGAAGGTGACCTTGTTATAGCCGCTGAGTTTTGTACGGCCGATAAAATTAACTTTATGGTGACTGAAGGCCGAGGCCTTGTTTGCATAGCCATGGCCCATGCCTTGCTAGATCGATTGCAAATACCCTTGATGACGCCAAAGGATCAAAACCGAAGTGGTTTTGGTACGGCATTCACTGTGTCAGTCGAGGCGATTGAAAATGTCAGTACTGGCATCTCGGCACCTGATCGAGCGCAAACCATAAAAACCTTAATCGACCCAAATTCCAAACCAACTGACATAGCCACACCAGGACATATGTTTCCGCTGCGCGCCGCCGATGGCGGTGTTCTTGAGCGTCGTGGCCAAACTGAAGCGAGTGTCGATTTATCCATTCTTGCATCGTTAACGCCGGCTGGGGTCATTTGCGAAATTATGGATAAAGGCGGTGAGATGATGCGCCTTCCCGAAATATGCAAGTTTGCAGCGCAACACAACATATTAGTGACATCGGTAGATGCTATTGCAAAATACCGCCAAGCTAATGCGCCAAACATCGACTCAAACAAAACCATTGATAAGCCAACAATTAGCTTGATTGGTAAAAGCAAACTACCCACTGAACACGGTACGTTTGACATATCCGTGTTTCGAGATCAACAAGGTCAAGAGCACAGCCTTTTAACGATGGGCAACGTGTCAGCTGCTACACCGTTAGTGCGCTTACATTCTGAATGCCTTACCGGTGATGCGTTTGGGTCGTTACGGTGTGACTGTGGCGAACAGCTGCAAATCGCTCTGAGCCGTATTGCTCAGGACGGATGCGGCGCTCTGGTATACCTTCGTCAAGAAGGTCGCGGCATTGGGCTTGGTAATAAAATTCGTGCATACGAACTACAAGATTCTGGCATGGATACCGTTGATGCCAATCACCAACTCGGATTTCCAGCTGATGCTCGTGTGTACGACACAGCAGCTTATATGCTGCAAAACCTACATGTCACCGAGGTACGACTAATGACAAACAACCCAGAGAAAGTATCTGGTTTAGAGTCCATGGGGATAAAGGTTGTTGAGCAAGTTCCGCATCAAGTTGAGATGCATGAACATAACAGTCGCTATCTGCAAACCAAGGCCAAACGCATGGGTCACACACTCAAGTAACACGCTCTTACAACTCTATCGGACACACAATCATGGCAACAACTATCGAAGGCAATCTCATTGGCACAGACCTGAAAATCGGCATAGTCGCCACTCGTTGGAACGATTTCATGGGCAAACAAATGCTTGCCGGTGCAACCGATGCATTGCACAGACACGGTGTCTCTGATGACGATATAACGGTTGTTGTTGTGCCTGGTTGTTTTGAGATTTCATTAGTGGCAAAAAAAATGGCCGATAGCGGGAAGTACGACGCTCTGGTTTGCCTAGGTGTTTTGATTCGCGGTGGCACTATCCACTTTGACCTTATCGCATCAGAGGCAAGTAAAGGCATTTCGAGCGCGGCGAATTCCAGCGGTGTGCCTTGTGCGCTTGGTGTGATCACCACTGAAACGATTGAGCAAGCTATAGAGCGTTCTGGTTGTAAAGCGGGTAATAAAGGTGAAGAGGCGGCACTTGCCGCTATTGAAATGGCGAACTTACTAAAACAACTCTAATACTTGACCGCCTGCCTAGTGGTGGAAACCTCAAATAATTGGCGCTTTATAGCGCCATTTTTTCGCCTATTTTTTAGTCATCGCCATTGTTACTGCGCAAGAGCATTAACGGCTGTGATCGACACAACATGGTTACCTGTTTCTAAAAACTTCAAAACAAGCTGATCATCCACTATTGTGAAAGAATCAGCACCTGTAACGCCGTAGTTGTTCTCCATAGCTTCACTTAACTCAACCACTACCTCACCCTGCCCGCTGAAGCTAAAAAACAATTCATCTGCGTCGCCATCAACACTGAACAACCGAGCTCGCATTGGTAGTTCAACAATCCGCGTTACCTTGTCTTGCTGTGCGCCTAGATTAATAGAGAACTCACCACCACTATCGGGGATATAAACAGCCCGCTTATTGTATGCAAACCAGTTATCGACGCTGGCAATTCCCTGCCCCTCATCCAACTTAAGAGAGAACTGCCCAAGACCAGCACCCTTTACGCGCGCTGTAATAGTTTCATTCATACCCGTGTAGAAGTTTGCAGCTTCAAGCGCGTTTAGGCGCGAATGATAATCTGCAAGCGTGGTAAATTCAGCTCCAGATTGGTGCGCAATTTTAAGGGTATTTTCAAACATGTCTTTCGAATAACGACCCGCTTGCGCCTCAGCAGTTGGCCCATAGTCATGCCATAACCAATGCATTACAGGCATGGCTGCATTAGCGACTATATCGTCGATTTCACTTTTCCAAATTAGTTTAGCTTCGTTCGGTGAGTAGTTAAGATAATCAATTAATTGGAAGTCCGGTGTCATATTCAAATTGAAATAGCGCATATCATGGTCAGGGTGCAGAAAACCAAATCCACTGCGATACCCGGTTGCGCCGGGTAAAGATCGTCCGGAGAAATAGTTAAACCATTGATTGAGATTTTCAACAACCGAAAGGTTTTCGGGGTTCCCAGGCACTGCACCACCCACAACCTCAATGCCAAGCTGCGTATTTATTTCTAAACGACTTTGATTGAATTCATACTCGAGTTCAGCACCAGTTAGGCTACTGGTGTCGTGCGGATGTGTCCATGAATGCGTACCAAATTCATTACCTAGTGCAAGATAATCTTGATAGAGAGGTGCCGAAACACCCCAGTCAGTATAAAACCCTTGTAAAGGGTTGTTGCCGATATCAATGTAAAACGAACCAACAAAATTGTAGTCACGCTTAAAGTCTTTTACTATTTCCAACAAAGGCACCGTATTGTCTTTAAGTGCAGATGGGATCATCGCTTGATCCATGTCATTGCGAGCGATGAATAAGCTTGGCGCACGTGATGGTGATAACGACACCTTTGCGGTATCATTATAGAGCGCCCAACGGATTGCACTCCAAAGTAGATTACTATCAGCTATGAACTCATCGTTAGCGAAGTGCACTACACGACTTGGCCGCTCTAGTACCTGCAGTATTGCGTGTGACTGCGCTCCAATTTTACTTTCAACCAGTGTTGTCGCCTGACTCGGATTAATTGGTGTGTAGTCTGCAAACCAAGTTTGCTGGTATTCATCAATTAACTCATTTACGTTATAGAGAGCAGTTATAGGGTGATCGCTACGCGTTACTTTTAATAGTGCGCCAACGCCGACTTGATAAGTTTTTGGCGTCAAACCTAACACATCAACCATCGCGGAATAGGCGTTAGGATACGCTTGATTATCCTGATCGTAGGTCATAAATTCTGAAGAAGTGACTATCGCTAATCCATTCTCTTGCGCATTTAATAGCGTGTTGACAATGTCGCCACGAACGGCGCGATCAACATGACTCATCACGGGGATGATCAACACATCGTATTTAGATAAAATAGTGGAGCTTGTAAGGTCAACTTCTTTTATTAGATCGTATGGAATACCGGCCTGCATTGCTTGATGCTGCATGACAGTAAAAAGCTGACCATAGGCAAATTCATCGAAGTATTGCTTCGCTGAGGTTTGCGAATAAACGATCGCAACTCGCCTCTCTTTAAACGGCACCGGTGCGTTAGCTGCACCAACGCTCGGCGGAGGCTCGCTTACGTTTGGCTCGCTTACGTTTGGCTCGCCTGAGATTGGCTCTACGGAACTTTGCTCACCTGAGAGCTGTTCAACGGAGTTGTTTTCGTTGTTCTGATCACAGCCTACAAGCAGTATTGCAAGCAGCGTGTAGCAGAGCCACATTCGCACAAATGACATATCGCTCTTTAAACATTTTCACCCGTATATCCTTCCAGCGGCTAGCGATATTTATGCTTAAATGAGAATCTCAGCAATTTCTACCCAACAGCAGTGGAATTTAATTCTATCTCTTTGTTTTTAATAACTTTAATCGCCAAAAGCACTGAATTACAAAATTAGTACTTTCGTCGCTGACTCGCCCCGTGATAGAGAATGTCGCCGAAATTCTGATCGACTAATTGACGCTGTGATACTGCATGAGCGTCCATATTAGTGGCAGGTCTATTGAGCAAAATGGTATTCGCATCATCACGCATCTTCCCACGCACAGGGAGCCACATATTCTTGCCGATATGCTGCTGGATATCATTAGACATGTAGGATTGTAATGCATACCCAATGCGTCTTTCATTGCTAAGATTTGGCTGCGAGCCGTGTACGATTTCGCCATGATGGATAGACATTTGACCCGGCTTTAGCAACAGGTCAACCGCCGTCGACTCATCAACATCTTTTACAACTTGCCCTCGTGTAAGAATATTGTCTTCGGCAAACGTATCATCGTGTGGCTTGATATTATTTTTATGGCTACCGGGGATCATGCTCATGCAACCAGTCTCGCGGTTACTCTCAGACAATGCAATCCATGGTGTGAAAAAATTATTAGAAGTCATACCCATATAGGTTGCATCCTGGTGCCAACTAACAAAGTGGTTGGTCCCAGGGTCTTTGATAAACAACACGCTACCCCAAAGCGAGATATCCGGACCAAGCAGATCTTCCGCTATATCTAAAATAGTTGGATGAAATGCTAAGTCATCCAAAAAAACAAACACCAAATGCGCATTGTTACGATTCTCCGCATTGATGTGCTCAGGGTGTAGCCTCTCGGCCTCTTCCAATCGTTCTCGAATTTCAATAGCATCAGCTTCTGCCATTAGATCTATCGGTG
>Ga0115031_1003502_pt1 | contig 11644 bp, 8 predicted proteins | sample Maine_Asex4_meta_FD_87301 | JGI IMG/M metagenome (GOLD analysis project Ga0115031, IMG submission 87301) | Marine algal microbial communities from Maine, USA - Maine_Asex4_metaG | ecosystem: Host-associated > Algae > Red algae > Unclassified | place: Maine, USA | collected 2015-01-05 | reverse complement strand
GAGGCCCAGGCGGTTGTCAACGTCGTCGCCCCGGCGTCGGCTCGTACCAGTCGTTTGGATTGTGTCGCGGTGGTGGGGCAGGCAAGCAGGGCTCTGTCGCCGGGACTGCAGCAGGCCTGCTATCGTCTGGTTAGGACTAGTTTCCATCGAAGGGCGATTTTCGATGGCTCCTCGATGGAGACAGTTCGATGGACCTAGATGGGACCTCGATGGAAACCTTCTCGATGGAGGTTTCCCCATCGCCAATATGACCAAATATGGACGCGCTCGTGGGGCGAATCTGCAAGGGTGTGTCCGGGATACGGCGGCGGTCGATGCGCTGTACTGTTCCTGGGCGCTTCCAGATGCGGGGTTTCTGGCCTGCGGCGTGGCGCTCTCTTGCTCCTGGACGGGGCTACAGGGGCTACGGGGGCAGGGGCGCGGACGCGGGCGCGGCACGGCACGCTGTTCTTGGAAGCGTACGCGAAATCCGCAGCCCGTCGACCACCGACTACCGGCCGTCAAGGCACGTCATGAACAACGCAGAAGAAAAAACAAAGGGAACACTGTGAGGGTAGAGCGCATCGCCTCACACGCTCCAGTAACCCGCCTCAAGAGATGCACGAGCACAAACACACACACCCTCACGGTGGCACGTCATGCGTCGTACCCAAGCATGTATACACAAAGCATCAAGCGCGTCATGAAAACAACCGCGCACCCACACAAAAGAGAACAGATGCGCCACAGAGCGCAAACAAGATAAGCGCCAAAGGGCACGTACCAACATCAAGCCCACAAACACACACAAGACAAATCAGGGCTTACCGAGAAAGTCCGAGGCGCCACCATCCGCACGTCGCCCAACGCTCAAGACACCGACGATGTAGCGGGTGCCCATGCACGACTCTCAAGCGGTGGCGTCGTCCGCCATGTCGCCGCCCGCCCCCGCCGTTGCGGCCGCGTCGGGCGCCGGAGCCATCGTTGCAGTGCGCTTCGTAGAGGCATCTGCGACACCGTTCGGCCCCGTCTCACTCGCGGCAGCGGGGCGCACCACAGGCGCAGCCCCGTCAAAAGTGCCGACCGTCACCACCTCCTTGGCCGGCGCACCAGCCTTGGTCGCAGCCGGTCGGGCTCGAACTGTGCGTGTGCGCATCGCGTTGACCGGCACCGGCGGGTGCTCAAAGTCGCAACACGACGGCGAGTTGGCGTCGCTGATGACAAAACCGCGCCACGGCTCGGTGGTTGTGGGCATAAGCGGGTGGACTGTGATGACCTCCCAGCGCCAGCGGTCGTACCAGCCGTTTTTCTTGCGGCGGCGCTTGCGACGGACGCCAGCGGCTATCTGCTCGAGCTCAGCGCGTACGAAAGTAGCAGCGAGGGCGATGTGTCCCATCGTGGTATACGCGGTGTCCTTGTTTCCCAGACCGGCCGGCAGGCGGATGCGGTCCGTGACGCCGAGGTGGATGAACATCTCTTTGACAGCCGCCAAGATCCCGTCATGACCGTCGTCCGAGCAAATAAAGCGCGGCCGCACGGGCGCGTTGCGCTGCTCCTGGGTGATCTCGTCCTCGTCCTCTGGTAGCTTGTTCATGTTCTCCAACCAGGTAGATGCCACCTGCCTCTGCATGGACTTGGCAGTGGAACCCACCGTCGTGAACCACACCGGTACGATGCGCTTCTTGATCGCCTCCAACACATGGGAAATGGACTGGGTCATGGGCTGGTACGCGCGGATGACCTGATCCGCCCTCTTCTTGGCTGCACCGGCCGTCGTGGCGGCCCCGGCTTTCTTGGTCCCGCCGACCTCATCGTTTGAGGACGAGCTTGAGTCCGAGCCGGAGCTCGCCTCGGAGCCCGAGTTGGTACCGCCGTCGGCACACGTCGTCTTGCGCTTGGCCTTCCCCTTGTCCTTGCGCTTCGATTTGACCTTGGCCTTCGACGCAGCCGCGCGCTTGCGCTTGGTGGGCGACGATATGTCGGAGGTGAGGAAGTCGTAGGCCTCGGGGGCATCGACATCGAGGTCGGACATCGTCTCCTCCATCAGCATCTCCCAATCGGCATCCGTATCTGGCACGACGTCGTTTGTGATGGTCGCCCCTCCGACATGGCCAAAAAAGCGGGACTTGACGCGTCGGCGGATGGACAGCATCTTGAGCGTGCCCTGCTGCTTGACAGAAACCACCTTGCCCGTGGCTGCCAGACGCATCTGGGCGTCCGAGAGCAGCGGCGCGCCGCCCCCAAGCGTCACCCCGCAGATGTCCTTGAGCTCCGCGTCCTCAGAGTACTCTCCGTCAGAGTCCACAAACCCCCGAAAGAGACGCCGTGTAGGTGACGGCACCGTCACGGGCGCCGCTTCTTTGATGCGGCCGACTTGAACTCCCAGGTTCTGCATAGCCAGGCCCTAAGTCTGCAACTTGTTCCCAACGGACTTGCCGGCGTCCGCCAGGGTGCCCACCATCCGGTTCATTCCCGAGAGCATTCGCATAATCTCGGTACCCGAGACACCTTCCACGACCGCTTCGGCGTCAATCGCCGCGAGGGGCTCCCCGTCGGCCCCACGTGGCGCACCAGCGCCGGAAGCGCGGCCACGGGAAGGACGCCGAGCACGCACAGGCGGCAGTGTCGAGCCCGGAAGGGCGGCCAGTGGGGCGGCCGCACTCGCAGCCGGCAGAATAACCACGCCCACCGGACCCGCCGCGTCACCCACGGAGCCGCCCGAGACATATGAGACAGCAGCCGAGGCGAGACCTCGGTGAGCACGTCCAGCGGGCGCCTGAGTGGGGGAGGCGCCGCCAGAGACAATGCGGGAGGCCTGTCCACGGGAGGCGTGACGAGAATGGGCCAGCGGGTTCGCCGTGCGCGGAACGGGGCCCGATGGGGCATCCACGCTCGGGGCCGAGGAAGCGGCGGCACTCGTTCGCGGCGGGGCCACGTCGGCCAAACCAGGAGCGAGGGCACCCGGGCCCGCCGCTCGCGACGACGTCGTCCGTGGGCGAGGCGGGCCAGTGCGGCGCCCCGCTCGCACTAACGCCGGCGGGGTCGTTGAGCGCTCCACCGCAGACGGCGTCGTCGGAGATGTCAGCAGCGGTGCACGCGATCCAGGCATGCGAGGAGGGGACGACGTTGGCGGAGTTGTAGACAAGGGCCCAGCGCCAGTACGTGCTTCCGCCGCAGTCCCCGTGGGACCCGCTTCCGGCGAGGCCGCGGCCGCCATCACCTCCACTGCCAAGCTCGCTGCAATGGCCGCGTCGTCAACCGGGGCGACGGCTCCCACCATCGTCATGGTAGCGGCCGGCGTTTACAAAATGGAGGTCTGACCGTGCCCGGCCTCCGCCGCCGTCACGGGTGCCGTCGGTGCGGCCGCAGCCGCCGCAACGTTGCCGTCCTCGCCAGCGTTGACGCTTACTGCCATGGCGGCAAAGGAGCCGACCGCATGCTGCTGGGAGGACTCCCCAAACATCTGCATCGGTGCCGTGGCCACCGGCATGGCGGTAAAGGGGGCGGGCGCCCCCGGAAAGGGGGCGCCGTATCCCTGCATGCCCGGCACCATCGCCATGTTGGGCATGCTGCCGTAGTAGCCCATCGATGAAGGCATCCCCGCGGCCGCCGCCATAGAGGGAAAGAACGGGAACAACGACGTGTCAAAAAGCGGCGGCGGGGGAGGCGCCGAGAACTCCACCATAGGAGGCATGTGAGAACCGTCCGTGCCCAACAATGCACCGCCCGACGACGACACCGGGGGCGCGGCGGAGCTCAAAGTCGGTGGCGGGCCAGGGGGTGAGGCATGCGACACGAGGTGGGTGACGTCAGGGGCCGCGACGGCGGCAACAGCCGCCTGGTGGGCGGCAGCAGTCCTCTCGTCCTCGGCGCGACGGTCTTGTTCGTTGGGCGCCATGGACACAGCACCGACACGTGTGGCCTTGGCAGCGCTCTCAGCAGGTCCGGCCGCGCCACCAATGAGCGGGCGCTTGCCGCCTCTGCCGCCGCGGCCCGTCATTGCGGTGCCAGACGGAGCGTGGGGGCACGCAGGAGTGGGAGGGTACCAGGAATCAACGGGTGTGGGGGGAACACAGCGAGCAAGTGTTGGCGGCATGAGTCCATCAGGGACGTGCTCTGCTGCAGAGGTCTACCACCTGCTTATGAGGAGCACGGACGCTGCCCCAGGCCATCAGCAGCAGTGATACGAGCCGGGCTGGGCTCACAGCCGGCCTTGTTCCTGCGGGCAACAACGTACAGTGTGACCAAGCAACCCTGCCCGGGAGATGCCGAGCTCTGCCGGGAGAACAGGACGGAAAAGGCGCGAAAATGAGGCAAGCACGAGATGCCACTCTCAAGCATGAGATACGCAGCACGAGCGAGCGAGCTTGGACGAGGCGGGCGAGGAGCAGGTCAGTCAGCGAGCTGGGGAACACATAACAGCCACAGCTAGACTGGCCCTCAAAGAGACACCTTGCGCGCGAGAAAAATGAGCATCTCAATCTGCCCGACAGCACCGTGCTCCAGGGTTGCCAAGCGTCAATAGAGCACGCCAGGCACGGTGAGGCCAAGCGGCGCGTCCGTCCGCCAGCGTCAACCCACACTGCTCACATGCAAGAGATTATCTAGGCGCGTCAGAGCGTGTCGGGCACCCCGCAACGCCGCCCAAGCACGAGATACAAAGTACAAGCGAGTGAGCTTCGACAATGCGGGCGAGGTGCAAGTCAGTCAGCGAGCTGGGAAATACGTAACAGCCACAGCTCAGCGGACCCTCAAAGAGACGCCTAGCGCGCGGGAAAAATGAGCATCTCAATCTTCCCGACAGCACCGTGGTACTGGATCGCCAAGCGTCAAAAAGGCACGCCCGACAAGGTGAGGCCAAGTGGAGCGCCCAGCAGTCAGCGTGAGCCCATCCTGCTCGGATGCAAGAAGCTGTCTCGGCGTGTCAGAACGTGACGGGCGCCCCGCAAGACCGCCCCCGCACACGAGTCGTCGAGCGTGTTCTCGGTCGGTTCTCCGCAGACACAAGTCAACCATCCGCAGGGACAGGCGTGGTTGCCTTTCCCCCCCCTCTCCAGACGGCGGGGGAAAGGCAGCATGACGTTCAGCCATCAGGTCCTGGTGCGGGGGCGGCAACCGTGTCATGGGCTGAGGCGGAGTCTTGGCCCGTGGTGTCGAACGAAGTGGCTTGCATCCACCACGACAACTGGGCCGGTGGAGGTGGCGCGTCCCGCGCACTCGACCAGGAGATCGAGTCAAGTTGTCGCATTGACCTCGAGCACAGCAATTCGTGATAACAATTTTCTCCTCCAACGATTGTTCGGCCCCCCTTGTAAGTTTTTTAGAAAACAGGAAGCCGTCCATCAACGAGGGGCACAGTACACTGTTCGCGCACCAAGATATTGCAGGGGGGCTTTCGTGCATCAACTCTTTATCACAATATCACCCGTGCTGTCCGCCATGGAGTTCGTTGTCGTGCCGAGTAAACTTAGTCAGACCGGCCGAGCGACCTCACACGTCACGTCGCGTTGGTGAGCTCGGCTTCGTCTGCCTCCTTCCGCTGTGAGAACCATCACGTCCGATTGCAGCGGACAGCTGCCGGCACTGCTGCTGTCGGACGCCGTGACTGACGACAAGAGAAAGTATGTCTCCTGCGCGGCGGGGTCGTGAGGGTGCGTGTCTGCATCACGCTGATGGAGACTCGCACTTGGGTGCCAGCTGCCACAGTTTCGTGGCGCGGCGCCCACCCGACAGTACCGTGTCGCTCAAGGCTTGCCGCGCAACGCCGCGTGGAATGCTCACTCTTGCAGCTTCATGGGACGCTGGTCGCAATTTCGCCTCCGTTGGCTGCATGGCAGCCATTCACCCGGCTATCAATGAAAGGTAAGCATTTGACAGCTCATGAGCAACACTTTTGAGTGACCTTGAGAGCGAGAGACCGCTTGATTACTCCGCGTGGGTGCTGAGCTACTGTACTGCGAGTGGCTGCAACGGGGGATTCTCATGCGCATGGCTGCTGGCTTGGCCTAGCTGCTCCTGTACCTTGACTCGTGCACCAAAACCATCTCTGGCTTCGTGCCCGTCTCCTTGTGCCGATGGGTAGTCTGTATGTTTATTTTGACTTGCATGCGACGGAGGCACCTTAAGGACCGCCGTGGCGTTGATTTCCGCCTGTGCTTGTCTACGCAGTTCCGAGCCACGCCTCGTCGCCATACTCGCTTACGCTGTCTCACACCCGGTCTGGCCCACACCCGCTTCCGTCGCCCGCCTGACGGCGGGCGGCCAGTGTCGCGTGCATCTTGTCCCTCCCTGTGCCTGTCACGCGGCCATTGTTACTCGCGGTTTGGTACTTGACCGTCCCCCGCCTGCAGAGCTGCAGCCGCCTCAACTGCTGGTGGCCGCCACTCTGTGCATCCAAACAGCTGCTGCACGCACGTTGCTCCCCCTTGGCTGTTGCCCTAGGGTGAGCGACCATGTCTGTCCCCCCCCTCCCACCCGACGGCTCCCATGGCGAGGACAACCCGTTGATTCCGGCAGCCCGCAGCGCCCTCGATTGTCCCACGTGCTTCACTCGGTGCGCGACACGCAGCGGTCTCATGTGGCACCGACTGGGCCATTTACAGGCATCCAATCGCGCTGGGGAGCGCGGTCGCGGCCGGGCTGCCGGGAGACCTCCACCTCTGACGCCTGCCGGCGCCTACAAGACGGCTACAAGCGGTGGTCCAGCGGCCGAGACGCGCTACTCGTCGAGCGGCGCCAAGAAGGGCGACACGGATGGGCAGGCGGTCCTCGATGGCGCCGTTGCGGTGGGACCGTCATCGGCTGGGAGCGCTGCCGGCGCTGCGGAAGCAGCCGTCGCTGGCGGCGGTGCCAACGCCGCCAGGTCACCCGAAGGTGGGAGCCCAAGTGCGGCGGTGTGCCCGGCCGGCGCGATCGGGGGGGGTCCGGTTGGACCCGCTGCTGGAATTTCGGGACGGGAGCAGGCGCGCACCCTCGACGCGGCGGCCGCCGCCGCGGACAACACGGCCGGCCCGGCCACGAACGGCGGCTGCAGTGCTGAAGAATCACCGGCGGCCGGTGTTGACTCTGCCGGCATTTCGGTGGATGCGGGCCACCCTGCAGCCCCTGGTGCCGCTGCCCGGGCAGCACTAGACCCCAAGCACATTGAAGAAGGTGTCAAGCGACACATCGAGTCGCTATTGGCAGTCTCTCGCCATGCGGTCGCAGGCACCGATGCCGGTCGCGGACGTAAGAGGCGCCGACTCGACGGTGGGGGCGCGTCGGAGGCGGTGGAGTACACTGAGACGACGGTCTCTACGGCAGTGCAAGCCCTATACGAGGAGGAGGAGGACTGGAAGCACTCGACCCCGCTCGTCGACCGCCGCAAAGGCTGGCGGCCTGGCCGGTTTAATTCCTCCCGCTTGTGCGCCGTACAGCGGTTTTCCCTGGAGAGTGGAGGCGGGGGGCTGTCGCTCGAGGGTATTGAGAAGGTGTGGGACCTGTTAGATACGTGGGACCGCACGAAGCCCGGGATGCCGATCGATGGCGGGCACGACGACACGATTAGGGACTCATTCAACTCTGTCAGAGACTTCAAGAACGCGGTGCGGGACGACGTAGACGATGCCGCGCTGGGCGCCGGGTGGCTCAAATGCCCGCTCCTTGTCGACGGCCAGACGTTTGTCGTCTTTTTCCGGCCAGTCCTCGACGTGATTCTCGACATGCTCAAGCGTGGCAAGGACGTGTGCCTCTGGAGCGGCGAGACCGGCCCAGCGCCGCCCTTCAGCAACCGCGAGACGCCGCTGGATGGCGACGCGTTTCGCCTTAACGAGCAGGAGCTCATGGCGGAGAAGAAGGACGGCACGTGTTTCGTGCTCGGGATGCACGTGTACATTGACGCGAGCCAACTGTCATGGTCTGGTGGTACGTTTTCTCGGATTCAAGAGAGGGGAGCAGTACTGCGGGTGGGACTGGTGTCAGACGAGCACTGTTGTGTAGGTAGAGTGGTGCTGTACCCAATGCTGGAATGACCACACTCGGTACAAGTTGAGCCTAATAATGTATTGCATCGCTACGACACCCTCGTTTCCCTTCGTGTCTGGCTTTCGCGTCACTTCGTTTGGTCAGCTCACAAGCTGTACCCCCTTCGTGTCCGCGTTGTCAACGTCGTCACCGGGGAGGCAGAATGGGAATCAATTGCCTACATACCGCTGGTACGCAAGCAGAAGGAGCCGCCGGCTGAGGTTCGTGGCCGAGAGCCCCGCGGCGCCATTCTCAGCGAGTCCTGTACTTGGCTTTTCGCACCACTGTCGTTGCAAGCCACGTCGGTGTCCTGTATGAGCACGAGGGCAAGAGGCTTGTGGCCTTCCCCCGCCTCCTGCTCTACATGAGCGAACAGCCCGAAGAAAAGGCTGTGTTATGTTTGAAGGGTGGCAGTTGCCAGCACCCGTGCTCTACCTGTGTTGTTCGGGTCGACTCGGCCGGGGCCCCAGCCGCGCTGAGCGCCGAGGAGCGCAACGCGGTGCTGACAGTTAAGCGGCAGCTGGAGGGGGCGGCGCACAAGCGCTACCAGAGGGAGAGCGTACGGCGCACCGAGCTGCAGGCGATGGACAGCGCCCACAACCGGGTGCCTGTGGTGGCTGGCATGGCCGGCATGACGACGGCACCATTCCTGCTGTATAAGTGTATTGGATTTGATGCCCTTCACGCATGTTGGTTCCTCTCTTCTCTCTGCATGGTCGCATGCAAGCTTTAACCGTGGAATGGCGGGTGCTTGTCGTGGCCGTGGTGGGTGGCCGTGGCTGGCCATCGGTGCTCCTGGAGTTTTCCTTGTGACGTGCCCGTCTAACTGAGAGGTGCTTACGTTGTGGACCCACATGCTCCCCTTCTTGCTGCCCGATACAACCTCCTCTTGCTCATCCAGGTTCTGGAGTTGGGTGTCACGCGCCTGCTAGTGCATCGGCTTGTGCGCGTTTTCCCGTACATCTGTGAAGGGTACTATCCCCTATGTGAGACGATTTGGGCGACGTTCCGAGTGGCCAACAAGCGGATCGAGTTCATGGGTCGGCGTAGCAGAGCTAGCCGAGTGCCACCTGGGTATGCTGTAATCGCTCTCTTGCGTGGCAGGGACTTATTGTGCCCTTTTGGCACCGCGTGCGTGCGGCGCCGCGCGCGCGGTCGGGATGAACTGTTGCCTTCTCGCTTGTTGGATGTGTGGAGTCGAGGCGCCCGCGGTCTTCTGAAATTGAAGGAGACTGGGTGCTCCTGTCCCTCTGCACCGAGCTGATCTGGTACGATTCCCATCTCTGATCAATGCGTGTGCTCGGACTCCCCGCAGGTACATTGCTCCAGAGGGTGACAAACAGGCAACGTTCACAGAGGCCGACCAGCGAGCGGGCGTGTTTGTTCTTGCGTACGCAGTGGCTGGTATCTTTGGCCGCGGCCGGCCTCGTCCGATCAAGGACAAAAGCGGTGCCGACAAGGGCGCTACTGCCGGTCGTGACCAGGCGGCAGCTGGCCCAGCGGCAGCTGGTCGCAACGGCGGACGCGCATGCGGCCGGGTGTAAAAGCGAGCCAGGAAGCCCGCGGCGGCCAATCCAGTCGATGGCAGCGACGGCGGTGGTCTCTTCGGCGGTAAGGACCCTGATGACGATGAGGACCTACCCACGGGCTTCAAGTTCGACTGGGTGGCGTATCGGGCGGCATTTGGCGAGACCCCCATGGAGGATGCCGTCCCATCATGTTTGCGGAATATGCCGAGCTTTACGCCCGCTTTGCTGGGTGGACGACCTCCTCCACCCCCGAGCCCATGTCGCTTGAGGAGGGTCAAGACATCCAGAAGCAGGCCGCCCACTTCGTGCTCAACGTCATGTCGCCCATCCTCGGTTATGTGCACACGAGCAAGGTGCACAAGCTCCTGGCTCACACCCTGGACTCGATCCGCTACCACGGTCACTTGCGGCACGGCAACACGAGCTCCAACGAGGAGGCCCACAAGTTGGACAAACGTTTTTACCGCCGGACCAACATGGCCATCGACACGTTTACAGGGCAGTTGGTGCGTCAATCGCAAGGCGCCCGCGAGATTGGGCTACGCAACGACCATGCCGACGCCCACGATCGTGCCACGCTCCGGCTTGTTCCACCGCTAGTCGGCCCTCGCCGCGCGGGCTCCGCAGGTGGCAACGCGCCCCCTGTTTCCGGCAGTGAGGGGGCACCTGCGGCTGTACGTGGCAGCGCGCGACCAACAACGAGCGGCGTGGAAGCCCCTGACGCTGGCGGCGGGGTAGCGCTTGCGGCTGGCGGTGGGGGAGCGGCTGCCCCAGGGTCCAGTGTGGGCAAGCCGCGGAGGAGGTCCGCGGATTACCTTACGCGGCAAACCATTGGCGTCCTGGCGCAGCGGCCCGGCCTTTCTGACCTGAGCGCCCTATTCAAGTTGCCCCCAACCAGCAGAGTTTCTGTTCTTTCCACCGTGGAGTTCACGGCAATGTTCAACTGCGGCACCAAGAGCAAGCAGCTGCTGCGGGCGTCGCCCCACTTTCGCGGCTACAGGCCCTGGTACGACGCATTCCTATTTTCTGTTGAGAAGCTGGCGGGAGGGGTTGACGGTGGTCGCACGGGCAGGAGCTCCAAGGATGGCAGCGGCAGCGGCAGCGACGGCGACAGCGCAGATGCAGGTAGAATCCCTGACGAGGTGCACGTCGCGGAGGTGCGCGCAATCATCCGCTGCAAGGAAGATGACGTTGCCGTTGTCTGCGACATGGACGTGGTGGACTCAGTACCTGGGTGTCCATTTGGGCAAAGGGATTGCATCAGGCTCAAGTGGGCCCTGTCTTCCTCCGGTGGGAGCATGATACGTGCGGTGCCGCTGAGCCAGGTGCGACGGCTTGTCCATGTCGTCCCCGATTTTCAGGAATTGGCGTCCAGGAAGGGGCTAGCGGCTGCCCCAGCTGGCCTCCGTTCCCGAGCTGCTGACTGACGCGCCATGCGTTATTTTATCAATGAGTTTTATCCGTGGGCTTGACGGGGAGTGGAGGGGGGCGACGGCGGGACGACGTGTGGGGCCGGGAGCTGGTGTGCTGAGAGCGGATATGGACGGGGCGGGCGTGTGATGCTCGACCTCAACGTTTTTCAGCCTGTCTTCTGTGCATGTCCTTCGACGGCTGCTGCCAGAGCGTACCGCACAACGGAGCCCCCAACGCCGCCGCCACACCACTGCCGCGCCCAGAAGTGACAGCGGCGTCAGTGATGGCGCCAGCGGCAGCCATTGTGCAACACGTGACCAAGGTGCACGGCCGCGAGTGGCAGCCGTCCAAGTGTCTTGGCCGCGAAGGGCGGCCGCCTCCGGCGGCAACGGTCAGCAGCGCAAACGGTGGCGAGCAGCAGTGTCACGGGCACGTCCGTCGCCGACCCGTGCCCGACCGCGGTGGCGGACCCCAAACAGCCGGCGGCGATGGCCTCGTCCACGGACACCCTGCGCCTCGCCCCGTAGAATCGGGTCGAGTCGTAGGTGGCTGTGTCGTCGACAGAGTCAACGTTGTGCACCAGGAGCATCGAGACGCGGGAGGGGAGCGGCGGTGGCGGCGGAGGCGGCGGTCTACAGCTCGAACCGCGATGCTGACGTCGGGGGGGGGGGGGGGGGCGGCCGAGACGTCGGGGGGCGGGGGGGGGGGGGGGGGGGGGGGGG
>Ga0115031_1003498_pt1 | contig 11651 bp, 13 predicted proteins | sample Maine_Asex4_meta_FD_87301 | JGI IMG/M metagenome (GOLD analysis project Ga0115031, IMG submission 87301) | Marine algal microbial communities from Maine, USA - Maine_Asex4_metaG | ecosystem: Host-associated > Algae > Red algae > Unclassified | place: Maine, USA | collected 2015-01-05 | reverse complement strand
TGCGGCAGCCTCTGCGTTCTCTGCCTCCTCCGCGTCCGTCTGCGTGAACCTCTTCCGCTGCGCAGCAGCTTCTTCCCAATGCGGTAGCCCTGCCCCGCCTCCAAAGTGCGGCAGCCTACAAGGACCACAAGACCACCAGACTACTACCTCACCCACCGATAAGTCCCCTTCACCAAAAAGGTATTCCGCACATCATTGGCGAACAAATCCTGCGTCAGGGCCTGGAAAGCACTCTGCGAAGGGTCCGTCCCTCCGGAGGTGCCCTGCGACCAGACCAGGAAAATGGTGGAGCTGGGCCGGTATTCCCAACGCACGACCAGATTGGAACGGAACTGAAGGAAATTGAAATCCGGGTCGCCAAATTCCCAGTCAATGCCCCGGTCCGTATCGTCATCAATCTGGTAAGTGCCAGACTCTTCATTGAAGGCGACTTCGCTTTCCGGGAAGATGGTAAAACGATCGTCAAAATCCTTCGCCAGCGGATCATCCACGATCTTGAACTCATCGTACACGCCACGCGCCACGAAGGGCTGGGCGTAATACTGGATCGTAAAATCGGGCGTAAGGTTAAAAGTGGCCCGCATGGTGAGGCTGATGACCTGCTGATCGATCTGCCCGTGCATGTAGCCCGTCCGCCCATCATCAGTGAGCGTCGTGATGTACTGGTCGCGGCGCGTGGAAGGGTTGAAGCTGGGCTCGAGGTAGAAGGAGAGTGCGTCCGTTGGTTGGTAGTTAATTTCCAGACCTACCTGCCCACCCATCACGTTGCCGTCATAGCCCTGGCCACCGTTGAAGTAGAGGTAGGCGTTGAGTTTTTTGCGCTGATCCGTACCAAATCCACCGCCAAGCGCATAGCCCGGTGGGCGGCGGAACAACGGCCCCCCACGCAGCGCGTTGCGGCTAATGTCCTGTTGCTCCAGGTTGAGGAAAAACCGGAAGTTGTAAAAGTTCTTCAGCTGCCCCCATACGTTGGTGTTGTAGCTGCGGTTCAGAGCCGCTCCGCTCCAGTCCCAGCCCGCAAAGATGTTGTGGTTCCACTGGAATCGGTTAAAAACCTTAGTCGGGTTACGCCAGCGACGCGCACCCCAGGCAAAATAGTTGACCTGTTCGGTGTTGTTCAGAAAGCCGATATCGTTGAGCTCGAGACCGGGACTGCGGTAGGTAAGTCCCGTTTCGAACACCCAGTCGCCCTCAGACTCACCAATGGCCAGCGTACCGCCGGTACCGCTCAGGCGGGTAGCGCTGCTGTCTACCGAAAGGTGGTCCGCATCGGGGCGTTGGAAGTTGTGCTCAAAGGCCGTCTGCGTACGGGTGATGGCCGCCTCACTGCCCCGCACCTGACTCCAGACGGCATTGGCCCGCAGCACCCAGGCGCGGTCATCCCAACGGTGGACGAAGTCAAGACCACTCGAATAAGCGTTCTCGTGCAGGAAGTCGAGCTCCTCCGTCTGTAGGTCGCGGTTAACACTTGTGAGCATCACCCCCAGAGTCGTCTGCCCTTCGTTGAAGTCTTGTTGCACTCGCCCGACGTTGTAAGAGGTAAAGGGTTCTACTTGCTCCTTCGTCTCGCCGCTATTGTCAATCACGGTCGCAAATTCCCGCTCGGTGAAACTGGACAGCAGACCGAGCGAAAGACCGCTACGGGTCTTGCCACTCACCTTGGCTGCACCGAGAATGGTCGTATTCTCCGGCTGCTGGACGAAGCGCCCGGCACCGGTGTTTTCCGAAGCGGCTGACCCAGCCGGGCTGGGTTTGTTTGATGGGGGCCCAGGAACTGGCCTCCTGCTCGCGGAACAGGTTTCGATTTACCTGCAGTCCCCAGGTCTGATTCTCTTCCTTACCGAAGCGAAGTTGGGAGAAAGGTATCCTGGCTTCGGCGGTGTAGCCTTCATCATCGGTCTTAGCCTTAAAAAACCAGAAGGGGTTCCAGCTGTCGTCCCAATTATTGCCGTCATTACTGATGAACTCGTCTCCGCGCACACCACTGGCGGAAGCAGAGAAGGAGAAGGCCGTTCGCTTATCGTTGAAGCTGTCGAAGTTGATTTCTACCCAATCGCCGGGGAAATCGTCCCGTCGCCCGAGCCTGGCTTCAATTCTATCCGGGTCGGTATCGTAGGCCCGCCAGGCGACGTAGAGGTAGCGCTCATCATACAAGATCTTAAAGGCGGTCTCCTGGGTTACTGGCGCAGAATCATCTGGCTGACGCTGATGAAAGTCCGTTCCCCATTCCACCTGCTGCCAGGCGGGGTCATCGAGGTCGCCATCAATCGTCGGCGCGTCGCCCTGGATGCGTTGGGTGGTGTATTCGGGGTGGGCATCCTGAGCCGTGAGGGCAAAGGAGAAAAAAGCCTGCAGCAGCAGAAGAGAAAGGGAAAGTCTCATGGGGTGGTATTACTAACTACTAATGTGTTAGTATGTATGGGCGAAAAACGGGAGGGTTGCATCCTGGCAGAAAAAAAATTGTCGGAACAGCCATCTTAACTAAAACAGGCCCAAAAACTTTTTCCGACAGACGTTTTTTCGGTTGAGATCCACCACATCGATAATGTCTTCACTTTCAAAACGGGCAAGAAGCGCATCAACGCCCTTCTTCATTTTGAAGTCCATTTCTTCGCGGTAAAGGGGAAGCATAGTATAGAAGGTGATATGCTTACCTTCCTTAGTTTCAAGATGCATGAAATCATATCCAAGACTGAGTGATGGCAGTAGTAGTATACAGCCAAGTTGCGTATTGTTGGAAAATGGCTCTGCAGTTTCGCCGTTGGGAATTGTGTGTCCATAGCCAACCCAAGTGTTGAGTTGATGAGGAAAACGGGCGATGATTTTTAGCCAGCGGATGGGCCAGTAGAGCTGTTCGCTATTTTCATCGCCTTCCGAACTATTTAGAATTTCCGCTACGGGCCACTCGGGCGGTAGGAGAATACAGAGCTCAGTGTGTTGCATGGATAAGTGCTCCGGAATATCAGTCGGGACGTTCATTGGCCGGTCACTCATTCCAGAGGTCACCAGACTGTGATACGGACGTTCTGCACTGGGTTTTACCCAGTAAACGTCGATATGGACGGTGTCAGAAATGATCTCATGAAATACAGTTTCTATTGGGCCGATGTGCTTTTCAATATGCAGACTAATCTGTTCGATCGTCGCTTCATCTCCGATGGCAGGTTCGAAGGAATGCTCGGTGTTTTCGTCGTAGCGATATATGGGCGCGCCGCTTTCGCTCTTTTCGGGTTCTTCGTTTTCGTTCGTCATGATCAGATAGGGGTAGGTTAAAAAGGGAAAGGTTTACCCCGATTATTTGTCGGATAAACCTTTCCCAAAATAAGCAATTTTTAGATTACTTCCACTTGATCCCGCAGCCCGCGCTGGGGTACTGCTTGTCGGGAGAGGTACGCCCGGCCAGCAGGTCGTCGAGTGCGTTACGCAGGTCAGTGCCGTCAGGTTCGCGGCCGGAGCCGGGGGTGTTACCGTCAAGGCGACCGCGGTAGAAGAGTTTGCCTTCAGCGTCGAAGAGGTAGAGGTCCGGAGTGCAGGCAGCGTCGTAATTACGGCCGGCGGTTTGTTCTTCGTCGTAGAGGTAAGGAAAGGAGAAGTTGTATTTTTTGGCGAAGGCCGTCATGTTGTCCGGGCTGTCGACCGGGTAACGAACGACGTCGTTAGTACTGATGGCCACTGCGCCGATGCCCTTCAGTTTATAGTCGTTGGCTACGGCGATGAGCTCGTCCATGACGTGCAAGACGTAGGGGCAGTGGTTACAGATAAAAAATACGAGCGTTCCGGCCTGCCCGCTTACGTCAGCGTAGGCCAGCGGTTTTCCGCTGATGGTGTCTAGGAGGGAAAAGTCTGGTGCCTGGGTGCCGATGTCGATCATCGTGGATTCTGTAAGAGCCATGTTTTTTCTTTTCAAGAATACGCCTGAACCCTACTATGAGGTTCATTCTTAATGACTACTCGGAGTAAAAAGGTACATGGTACTTTTAAAACTCAGTAGCGGTTTTAACTGGGGCTGGCAGTCATTTGGGCGCAGACGCAGGTGCAGGGGGAGGTTAAAGGAGCGATGATTCTTTGCACCTGCGTCAGCGCCTTCTTGTCTTCCGGGTTCTACATTTAGCCGACCACAATGCCCAAAATATTTTCAGTAATGTGGTGCCCCGCTCGCTGATATTAGAGCAATGGGTAGTAGCTTTGAACGCACTAAAGAGACACCAGCTATGACTTTCCTTTGCATCTCCTGCTATTTCAAGGGCGCGCCCTTCCTGCGCGCCAGTAAGGAGGCCGGTAATACCGTCTACCTGCTCACCATGAAAAAGCTGATGAATGAGCCCTGGCCGCGAGAGGCTATTGACGAGTTCTTCTTCATGGAAAAAGACAACAATAGCCCGGAAAACATCGGCCACATCGCCGAAGGTCTCGCCTGGCTGATGCAGGAACGAAAGATCGACAGAATCGTTGCACTCGATGATTTTGACGTGGAAAAAGCCGCTTACCTCCGCGAAGAATTCCGGATTCCCGGAATGGGACAGACGACGGCCCGCTTCTTCCGCGACAAGCTGGCCATGCGCACCCGCGCCCTGGAGCAAGGGGTGCCCGTTCCGGCCTTCTCGCCACTGTTCAACAACCAGGACCTCGGCAAGTGGGCGTCAGAAATCGAATACCCCTGCCTGATCAAACCCCGCGGGGAGGCCAGTGCAACTGGCATTCAGAAAGTCCAGTCGGCTGATGAGCTTTGGGCTGCCATCCATGCCCTCGGCGAAAAGCGACACCAGTACCTCGTGGAGCAATTTCGCCCGGGAGATGTATACCACGCCGATGCGATCAGTGTCAACGGAAAGGTCGTCTTCTGCCAGGTGTCCCGCTACCTGAGTACGCCCTTCGAGGTGGCCCACGGCGGCGGCATCTTCCGTTCCGTCAGTGTGCCCCACGATGCGCCCGACGCCGTAAAGCTGCGCGCCTTAACTTCGGATGTCATGCAAGCCTTCGGCATGCGTTTCAGCGCCAGCCATACCGAATTTATCAAAATGGCTGACGGCCGCTTCGTCTTCCTCGAAACCGCCAGCCGGGTGGGCGGGGCCCACCTCGCCGAAATGGTCGAAGCTGCCACCGGCGTCAGCCTCTGGGCCGAATGGGCCCGCCTGGAAACCGCCATGGCCCACGGCGTAGAATATCACCCGCCGGGGCGACGCTACCGTCAGTCTGGCATCGTCGTGAGCCTTTCCCGCTTCGAGCAGCCCGATATGAGCCCGTTCAACGACGAGGAGATCGTCTGGAAAATGGACAAAAAGCAGCACGTTGGTGTCATTGTCGCCAGCGAAAAAGAAGGGCGTGTCCTGGAGTTGTTGGATAAGTACGCTGGCATCATTGGCCGGGATTACCACATGGCGATTGCGGCTCCGGAGAAGAGTACGCACTAGAATTGGTCTTTTGGTCTTTTAGTTCTTTGGGGCTGCTGCACTTCGGAGGTGTTGGAGATCTGGGACTGTCCTGCTCATTAGCTACCTAATGTGTCTCATCTAAAAAAAAACATTCAAGTAAAAGCTGCGTGTAAATTGACAATTCTCACGCCTCCACCACCTCCAAAGTGCGGCAGCCCAAAATACCAACAGACCAAAGAACCAGACTACCTTTCGGCTACCTGAATCTGATCCTCCTCCAACAAGGGCTTCAACTGGTAGCGGAAGAATAACTGAGCGGTCGCCAGCACGTCCTTTTCACAGTAGACCGCAATGCGTTCCAGATCGTCTTCTTCCCAGAAGACGCGCCCTACCTGACTACCATCGATGTCGTCTTTCGGGGTGGGGAAGCCGAGAGCGCCGGCGAGTAATTTCAGGGAGGTGTAGGATTTGTAGTCGCCGAATTTCCAGAGGGTCATGGTATCCAGCAAATGATTGGTCTCCCACGGCTTTTTACCGGTGATTTGCAGCATTTTGGGCAGGGAGAGCTGGTTGATGATCATCCGGCGACACATGTACGGTACGTCAAATTCCTTGATGTTATGACCGCAGATGAATTGGCGGCTGGTGTCACCGTAATATTGATCCAGCATGGCGTTGAAGTCTTCCAACAGCTTTTTCTCGTCGCGGTCTGCAAAGGACTTCAGGCGGATCTTGAGGCGCTTGTCTTTGTCCCGGTAAACCGCCCCGACACTAATGCAGACAATCTTGCCGAACTCGGCGTAGATCGCTGCGCGGTCCACATAGCTATCGGCCTTTTCTTCTTCGGTCAGTTCTTCGCCATAGCGCTTAAGCACGCTGGGTGCTTTGTATCCCCAGAGGGCTTTGAAGTCATCGCTTAAATCACTATATGTAGCCTTCCCGCTGACGGTTTCGATGTCCAGAAAGAGGACTTTAGTGGCATCAATGTGTTCAATCATGCTGTTTTGCGCTTTGTACTTACAAGATACGCCTCAATACGCAATTAGTTGAATAAATTATGTTTTATTCACTAAATGCGAATTATTTTTCACGCTCTCCCAGCTTTTTCAGCGCTCGCACGAGGTTACCGACATTGTTGTTCAACACGAAGTCTATCCTTCGGTTGGCCCGCTGACCTTCGGGGCTTGCATTAGATTGTACGGGGCGGTACTCACCGTGGCTGGCGGCAATTACCCGGTTGGGGCTCAGGTAGTAGGTTTCGGCCAGCTCTTCGGAGATGGCGGTTGCGCGGCGGGCGGCGTATTGCCAGTTGTTGAAGCCCCGCCGGGGGTTGGTCTGATTGTCGGTGTGGCCAATGACGGAGAGTTTCAGCAAAGGGTCAGCCTGTAGCGCATCCATCACGGCACGCAATATGGTAGCTGCCTGATCATTGATCTGGTCGGAGGTGCGGCTTTTGAACAGCAAGTCTTCCTGAACGCTCAGGGTAACCTCACCGGCACCGATGGAAAGGGAGTAGCTGTTGTCAGGTACCATCCCTTCTACGGAGGACCGGACGACCCTGGCGGCATTATCAACTCCTTGCTGGAAGCGGTCGACAATTTCGTCCTGGCTCATTCTGAGACTGTCATAGGTCAGCTCGATGTCCAGCTTTTGGGCCCGCAATTCGGCCATTTGCTGGTTCATCTGAAAGTTGCTGGAGGTGAGGTTTCCCCGCAGTTGATCGAGCTCGTCTTCCTGAACCTTAAGCCGGTCTTGCAAACGGTTTTGGGTAACGAGCAGCATATCGTTTCCTCCGCGGCTCCTCTCCAGAGCGAGGCGGGTCGTCAGCAGGCTGTCTTGCTGGCGATCCAGGCTCCGCTGGCGCTCGGAAAGCCGGGCTTCGTAGTCCTGAATAATCTCCTCGTGGATTTTATTAGAAACACAACCACTAAACACAAGGGCAAATAAGGGAAGAAGAAATAAACGCATAGTCAGAAAGATGGGGATGAAATATTCCGCAAAACTATATCAGGCTCGGTCGTTGCAGGTTGTTTTTTTTAAAAAAGCTAACAATCCTATGATTTACATTGACAATGCGGAACCCGCAATGACCGAACCGCTGCTTCGCATAAGCACGTCGGCAAAAATGCCATCTTTTGCGGACGAAAGAAAGAGAACTGCTTTGAAAATGGCTCCGTTACACCGCCACCGGCTCAAAGAGCAATGTCTTGCCGTGTAGCCGCAGCCATTCGTCATACTCTTTGTAGTTGGGTAAGGCCCGTTCGACTTGTGCCCAGAAGCGGGAAGAATGATTCTGCTCTACGAGGTGTGCCAACTCATGAATAATGACGGCGTCCAGGATTTCTGCGGGGGCAAGTAAGAGCCGGGTGGCCAGGTTGATGTTGCCCACGTGAGAGCAACTCCCCCAGCGGGAGTAAGTGTCGCTCATCTTTACTGCCCTGACGGGGCGGCGGAAGTGGAGGGTGTTCAGTTCGTGAACCCGCTCGCTTACTTCGGGCAAGTAAACACCTCCAAAAAACTTGGCCAGCAGCCTGGGGATGATTTTTCCACCATTTACCCGTGGATCTTCCGGGTTGAGTCGAATCTCCAGATCACGTGGGCCCGAACGGAGGATTTTGTGATCCCGCAGACCGTGGCTGTCAACGCTGATCTGATAAGTGGCCTCCCGAATGGCAAACTCGTACTGACTCGCCGCTTCTACCCGACGGAAATGAGTAAATGCTTCCGGTTTGGTCTTCAGCGTTTTCCGCGCCCAACTCATCATTTCTCCGAGTTGCTTTTCCCGCTGTACCGGCGTTAGCTCTACGGGTAAGCGAATGATCAATGCCTTTGAGGTAACGGAGGCCCGGGTACCGTTCCGAAAGGCTTCGGTGATGATCTTTACCGGAATCCGAAAGTCATCGATTTCGATCATGTCACGCTTTTCGTGGACTTTTCGCGGTCTTCTTGCCATGCCGAAAGAAACGAAAAGATCAGGAATGAGTGAGGGTGATATTTCTGCGGAACCACTCCCGGCAGGCAATCAGAGAGGTCTCTCCGCTGGCCACCTCCGTGGTAAGCTGCCACCATACGGCCGAATTTCCCTTGCCCTGAGCAGGAACCTGCTTTCCGTCCTGCTCAACAATTTTAAGCTTTTTGTGGAAGCTTCCGCCGTTGAGCCTGACGAAAGTTCGCGCGGCCAGCAGCGCGGTGCGTGGGTTAGCATCTTTAAACAAAGAGCCAGTGGCAAGGCCGAACAAGTAAGCAGCGGCTTTATCCCCCAGCTGGGGTAGCTCGTCAGTGGCAATTTCTTCCAGCAGGGTGGTCAGTTCGTCTTGATCCGCCAGATTATCGGGCGCTTCAAACTGGCCGCCGTGTGCTTTGATGGTACGTTCGTTAAGGTGCGCGAGGTCGTTTTCGGTCAGGTAATCGATCATTTGGCCAATTTATTAAGCACGTCTTTCAGCGTAACGAAGTCTTCATCAATGAGCGCATCAATCTTAGCACGCCGCTGTTTAATGTCGTTCTGCCGGCCACTCTGGTTGAGTTGCTGCACGAGGGATTTAAGGTCGCTCAGGTCGGGCGGTGTATCGTTGATTTTCTTGCTCATATATCAGAGAACCGCCCGGGAAGCGGGGAAGTTTTGCGGCGCACACGCAGGTGCAAAGGAAGTTTTTAGAGCAAAGATTGCAAATGCAATAATTTTCATAGAACTTTGCTATTCAAAGTAAATCATTAATATGATCTCCCGAAGAACCTTTCTCCGCGCTACCGGCCTGCTCTCCGCCGGTGGCTTACTGGCGGGCCTGTATACCTGGCAGGTAGAACCCTTTTGGCTGGAGTTTGTCCGGCGGGACCTTCCCATTGTTGGTTTACCGTCTTTTTTAGCGGGTAAAACCTTGCTGCAGATAAGCGATATCCACGTCGGAAACCGCTTTGATTACCAATTCATCATCGACTCCTTTAAGAAAGCTTCGGCGCTGGAGCCGGACATTGTGGTGTATACGGGCGACTTCGTCAGCTGGGAAGGCGAGCAGCAACTATGCCAGCTCCGCGAAGTGATGGCCCATGCCGTAAAGGGTAAGCTTGGGACCTTCGCTATTCTTGGTAACCACGACTACGGCGATAAGTGGAAAGAGGGCAAGGTGGCGGATGAGATCGTCGGTGTCCTCGGGGAGGCTGGTATCCATACCCTGCGCAACGAGACGGCCGCTGTTGAAGGGCTGCACCTTACGGGCATCGATGACCTGTGGGGCACCAACTTTAATCCCGAAGCGGCCACTGCTCGTATTGACCCCGCCGCCGCCAATCTCGTGCTCTGCCACAACCCCGACGTTTGCGATATGGACGTCTGGAACGGCTATCAGGGGTGGATACTTTCCGGGCACACCCACGGCGGACAGTGCAAGCCGCCCTTCTTGCCGCCGCCCTTACTGCCGGTAGAAAACCGCCGCTACACCGCTGGCGCATTCGACCTGGAAGATGGCCGCCAGCTGTACATCAATCGGGCGCTGGGGCATAGCCGGCAGGTGCGCTTCAATGTCCGGCCCGAAATTACCGTCTTCACCCTTGTCTGACCCTGCGTAGGCTGCCTTTGGTATCGACCGGCCAAAGTGTTTTTCAAACTGGCTCTTGCTGTGAAGGCAGGATAGATTGCACTATTGGCACAATATTTTTCTCGAACCAAGCGCGACATTCCTTGAGGCTGATATTACCAGAAGCCATTGCTAGGGTAAAGGCTTCCAAGTCATCATCGTAATTATTTCCCAAGATTACGGGGATGATGTCGAACTCAATGTTTTCAAGATTTGGCCGAAGCTCATATCCATTAATCAAAAGAAAGGTCAACGCAGCGGTTAGTCCGGTTCGCTTATTACCATCAGAAAAAACGTGATTGCTGATGATGTTGAACATGTAAAGCGCCGCTTTATCCGCAACAGTTGGATAAAGTGCAACACCGAACATCTCCGCATCCACAGCTTCTACGATGTATTCTAAGTGTTCGCCGTGCAGCAAATTATGGGGAGGGACGAACTGACCACCATTCTCTTCGATGGTCATCCTATTCAAGGCAATTATTTGAGAAATAGAGAGTCTTTTCATTAAGCGAGCGCATCAAGCACTTTTTTATGCTTAGAAAATACTTTCGCAGCGGCTTTCTGAAAATCGTCTTCGTTGGCAAATTTCCCGTCACTAGAATTTTGCGTTACAGCATTACGAATCTCTTCGCGCACAACTTTTCTAATCATTTCTTCTAAGACCAGAATATCTTCTTTCTGTAAAGTCATGGAGTCAAATTTAGGTATTCGGATAACACCCGTCAAAGGGCAAAAGTTACCCGTAGCCTTGTTTTCGCGCGATTACCTACATTAGAGTGATGATTCGATCTATACCTCTTAACCTCCTCTGCTCCCTCATCCTCCTCCTTGCATCCTGCGGAAGCGCCCCGGAAAATAAGGGAGGAAAGGAAGGAGAGGAGAAAGGAAATCTCCGCGTGGAAGAGGTAGATGAGCATCTCCGAATTCTTCATATAGACCAACCTGTGCTGGAGTACCGGATCCAATCAGAGATACCCGCTGACCTGCCCCAATACTATGAACGCACCGGTTTCCTCCACCCCATTTACAGCCCCTCCGGCCTGATCGTCTCCGACGGATTTCCCGCCGGCTACGCCCACCAAAACGGCTTCTTCAGCGCCTGGACGAACACCACCTTCCGCGACAGCTTCGTCGACTTTTGGAATACGCATAAAGAACTGGCGACGGTACGGCACAAAACAGTAGAAGAATTCATCGATGTAGATGGTTACCTCGGCTTCAAAGCCACTATTGTCCACCGGAGTAATGCCCAGGGATGGGACGAACCCATCCTGGCCGAAAACCTCACCGTCCGCGTCCACGACCGCAACGACGTCTTCGTCTGGGACGTCCGCAGCGAGCAAACCAACGTCACCGAAGACACGCTTTTCCTCAACAAACACCTCTACGGCGGCCTCGGTATCCGAGGCAGCAAACACTGGAACCCGAAGGACACCACCAACTTCCTCGGCCCCGCCGAATTCCTGACCAGCGACGGCCTCACCCGCGATTCCGCCAACCACACCCACCCGGAGTGGACGGCGATCTATGGCGACCTGCCCGGCGGTAAAGCGGGCATGGCCGTCATTCCACACCCGGATAATTTTCGCTGGCCCGTGGGCGTACGGGTACATCCTGACCTGCCCTATTTTTCCGTTTCACCGGTCATCAAGGAAGGCTTTTTTATTGCGCCGGGGGAGACCTATGTGGCGCGGTATCGGGT
>Ga0115031_1003494_pt1 | contig 11654 bp, 10 predicted proteins | sample Maine_Asex4_meta_FD_87301 | JGI IMG/M metagenome (GOLD analysis project Ga0115031, IMG submission 87301) | Marine algal microbial communities from Maine, USA - Maine_Asex4_metaG | ecosystem: Host-associated > Algae > Red algae > Unclassified | place: Maine, USA | collected 2015-01-05 | reverse complement strand
TTAAAACTAAAATTATTACAAATAAAAATCCACATTAACAGAAAAGAATATGATAGTGCATTAGATGGTATTGACTATATAGAACAAAACAAAAAATTCAATCAATACAAGATTGAATATTGTGAAACCATCATTTTGAAAACCCAAACCTATATAGCTCTTGGTAAATTAGATAATATCAATCAACTTGTAGAAAATAATACAAAGTGCGCTGAAAACCTACAAATGTATAACTTAATAATTCAAGCTAAAAAAAATGAACTGGATCTATATTTTGCTAAAGGCAATCTTAGAAAAGCACAAGAATTAAGTAAACAATACCTTTTACTAATAGAACAGAATACTGAAAAAGAAAAACTATTTTACCAACAAGATCTTAATGCAAATTTTAGAGATGATAGACAAAAAGAAGAAATTCAAAGGCTTAATCAACATGCAGTGCAAAGAGAGTCAACCGTCAAATTCCTAATAGCCGCTACTATATTCTTTTCAATATTGGCGCTGCTTGCGACTTGGTTTCAAAATAAATATAGAAATTTAAATCAATCTCTAAAAACAAAAAACAACCAGATTGTTTCAACACAAAATGAACTAAGTTCAAAAAATAAGGAACTTCAAAAATACATAGAATCAAATATACAATTAGAACAATTTGCACATATAGCGGCGCATGATTTAAAATCGCCATTGCGTGTACTCAGTAGTTTTACTGGTCTTTTAAAGAAGAAAACTAATAAAAAACTTGATTTAAAAGAAAAAGAGTATTTCAAATTTATTGAAGACTCCGCAAAGCAAATGTCCTTATTAGTCCAAGACCTATTGGATTATTCAAAAGCAAATTCACAAGTATTAGCAATCGCAAAAATCGATCTTGAACCTTTTATAGTAGAAATTTTATCTATGTTTCAAATCACCAATTCGATTGACACAGATTCAATAACAATTGCTGACTGCAAAAAAATCATATATGCTGACCCAATCAAATTAAAACAAGTCTTTCAAAACATTCTCTCTAATGCATTAAAATTCACAGAAGATCATCAAGTTGCAAAAATACGAATTGAAGCACTTGAAACTGACAATCATTTTAATTTTAGTATAACAGATAATGGGATTGGAATTCCAGATGATTATAAGGATATTGTCTTTAACTCATTTACACAATTAAATCCTAATAAATTCGATGGTTCAGGAATTGGATTATCTATTTGTAAAAAAATTATTGAGCGCCATGAAGGGAATATTTCAATAGCTGATAATCATCCACAAGGAACAAAAATCAAATTTTCTATTTCAAAGAGCCTAGAACAGCGTTATCAAAATTAAGCTTCTAATAATCTTTCCAAATCAATTCGTAATTGTTCAGCATTAGTAAACAACAAGGCATCTAATCCAAATTTCTTAGATGCATCAACATTTCTTTGATTATCATCTATAAAAATGGCAGCCTGCTTATCAATTTGAAATCTATCCATCATCAGTTGGTAAAACTTAGGTGCAGGCTTACGCATACCTTCTTGGCCAGACACCAAAACACCTTCAAACCAATGTAAAAAGTCAAATAAGTCTAAAGCCATAGGCCAAGATTCACGAGACCAATTGGTTAATGCTAGCACTCGATAATCTGGATCTTCAATTAACTCTTTTAAAATAGATACAGTACCATCTATTCGACCGCCCAACATTTCCGTCCATCGACCATAAAAATCCAAAATTGCTTGTCTCCATTTCTCTTCAGGAAATTTTTGTAAAAGTTCTTTTGTCCCGTCTTCAAAACTACGACCGGCATCTTGTTCTTCATTCCAGTCGCTTGTCGCAATATGATTCAAAAAATAATTGACCTCTTCCTCTGTATCAAATATTTTTCGATATAAATATTTAGGATTCCAATCTATCAGGACACCGCCTAAATCAAAAATTATTGTATTTATCTTCATCTGTTTTATTATTTTGGGGTATGCTAAACTGGCTTAGCATTTCTGGGTATTTAATAAATAAAAAAAGAACACATAGTATTAAAAATATAACAGAAAAAATCGAACCTTCATAACCAAATTCACCTCCTGTTAACAAATCACTTCCCTTTTCATTAAGTGATAGCCAACTATATGTTTTTACTCCACTCACCTCAAATCCTAAAATAGTACTTTGGATATAATTCCAACTAACGTGTAGTCCAGTGGGTGCCCATACATTCCTAAACTTAACAAATAAAAGACCCATCAAAAATCCACCAATCGTTAAATCTAAACATCCAATAAAACTAATTCCATTATTCCCTAAGTGCAGCGCCATAAACCCTAAAGACGACAATATTAATGCTGCCCATGTTCCCAATCTATTCTCAATTGTCGGAATCAAATATGATCTAAATATAATTTCTTCGCCAAAGCTCTGTATTAAAAACATTAAAAAAAATCCACCAATTAAAACCCAATTAACATGAGTCCCAACAACATCAATTTGATCTAAAGCCACCAGTATTAAAAAACCTGCTAATATTAATATTGCTCCTAAAATCCAACCATAACCAAACTCATAGAGTGCTCCCTTTTTATTAAATCCAAGCAAGCTTTCACTTCGCTTAAACAACATCACATGGACTCCCCACATCGTCAGTAATGTTATCAGTGTTATAGGAATATAACTTATGAGTAATGATTCTATAGGGTTTTCTTGTAACATGGTTTGGGCATTACCATGCAATAAGTCCGCATCTAGAATCAACGGATATAAAAACATAAAATACCCAGTGAGAGATAATATTAAAATAAAGACAAATAAAATTAGCTCTAGCAATAATGCTAATGTTTGTTTTCCATAAAATAATTGATTACTCGTCGCCATATCTCTTATAAAAATTCAGTCATTTTATTATGTAATTCTATTGGTGATTCTTGAGGAATTAAATGCCCAGCACCATCCAGTTGTATGCAAGTCGACATTCCCGTTTGACTTTTAATGTCACTCCACTCGTCTTCTGTCCTCATCACATCTGAATGTTCTGCTCTTATAATTAAACACGGATGTTGGATTTGTCTCAAATAAGACCAAGGACTATTCCCCGTTCCATAAACCCTCGCTTCCCATTCTCTAGAATATGCTAATGTCAAACTGCCATTTGATTGCTGTCTAAGACCATGGGTTATGAAGTCCTCTTTCGCAGTATCAGAAAATCGCTGAAAAAATGTCTTAGACTCAAAATATTGAATCGCGTCTTCTTGACTCAGCCATTCATTTCGTCTTTTCATTGCTTTTTCAAGTAAAGGATTCATTTTTCTCTTCTCTTCGAAACTTGCATTTTCTAGCAATTGATAAATTTGTTCCGGCAATATAACTGGATCTATCAAGACAATCTTCGAAAACAATGACGGTTCAATTTGTGCTGCCATCAGAGTAGCATTTGCTCCCATCGAGTGCCCGACACCAATGACATTCTCAAATTGATTTTGTCGTAAGTGTTGAATCAGGTCCTCTGCAAGAACTGTCCAATCTTCAAAAGTACCTGGAGATGAATCCTCCCACATAGGCCGTTGGTTCAATCCTACAACCGTGAACTGATCCGTAAATAACTTTAGAAAACTGGAGTATGTTTTAACTGGATAAGCATTTGCATGAGCAAAGTGTAACAATGGCCCGGTGCCACCAAAATCTTCCAATACATTCACAAAACAATAATTTTCACAAAGATACTTGAATAAGTCTGACTATCTTCAATTTCATGGAATGGTATACAATTCAAAATGTTCAAGAAGTCGACTCTCCTTCAATCATTATTTATCAAGATAGAGTAGAACAAAACATTGATACAATGATCAAGCAAGTATCATCGATCGATCGACTCATCCCGCATATTAAAACGAACAAAATGCATGAGGTCGTCCAATTGCTTCTCAAAAAAGGTATCAACAAGGTTAAAACTGCCACTATTTCTGAGGCTGAATTAGCGGCAAAAGCCGGAATGAAATATGTCCTTATCGCTCACCAGTTAGTCGGACCGAAACAACAACGATTATTTAAACTCATCGAGTCATTTCCAAATACACAGTTCTCCACCATAGTGGATGACAAATCTATTGTCAATCAATTATCATCTCTTGCCACCAAGCATCAGGTCACACTACATTTATACTTAGATGTGAACAGCGGCATGAATAGAAGCGGATTCCCTATCGAAGGCGATATCCTCTCATTTTATAAATCCTTAAGTAGAACACCACAAATCATTTGTAAAGGTCTCCATGTTTACGATGGTCAATTCAGATCGGCTGATGCAAAAGAAAGACAGTCAGCTATCCAAGATTCCTTTACTCAAGTTCAACAACTTATCAAAAACATAGAATCCTCAGGTCTTATAACACCAGACATTATTGCTGGTGGTTCTCCGTCATTCAGTACACATAGCCAATTTATAAACCGATTGGTCAGTCCAGGTACTGTGATTTTATGGGATGCAGGATACGCTGAAAAATACCCAGAACAAGAGTATATTTTTGCAGCCTTAATTATAACACGAATTATATCAAAGCCAGCAACTGGAATCATTACTCTTGATCTTGGCCATAAAGCAATCGCTGCAGAAAATCCAATACATAATCGAGTCCGTTTTTTAAATTTGACTGACTACACATTACTCAGTCAAAGCGAAGAACATGGAGTTATCCAAAGCTCTGAATGGGATACATTGAATGTCGGAGATGTTTTATATGGTGTCCCGTATCATGTTTGTCCGACGGTAAATTTATACGATGAGGCGTACATTATTGAAGAGAATCACTTTTCAAAAATGTGGGCGATTGAAGGGCGGAAGCGTAGGATTTTGATTTGATTTTTAAGTTGTTCTATTTCATTTTCAGTTTATCATATAAGGATAAAGAGGTGAAGGTGGAGCTAAAATAAATTGCAAAAATATCTTCATTTTCTCCACCTCCTCATGAAGAAACTCTGTTTAACCTGCTCCGCTCTGATTTCACATGTTCCCCTTGATGAGAGTAAGAGGTAGAATAAACTATGGATTTTAATTTAAAATTCAGCCGAACCTATACTTTGGAAAATTTCGACGATCACCATTTAAAAAGTCACGGTGTAACGCCCTTGATAACAAGTGTTTACATTAGTTTTTAGCTGTTTCCAGAATATGATTTATAATTTGTATCATCTATTGATGTTGATGAATCAAAATCACATTTTCATCAGGATCAGAAACCATAAAACTAACAGGACTAGAAGTGTTGGCTTCAATTGGATGTTCGATGTCAGAGAATCTTCATTTCTTCATAATGGATATTTTCTTTCTAGATCTCTACCAAACACTTTAAAGCCTAGATTTCGTAAAATTGTTTAGTCGCTTGAATGTCCTTAACATTCAAGCTAACTAAAAAGTCGCCTAATTTCATAATAGATATTTTGACGATTATAATTTTGTGCGTTCTTAACTTTTGAAGATGAGTAAAAGACACGGCACTTAATGAGCTATGAGCTAAGTACTGAATCTAAAGCATTTTAATGAAAAAATAATTAGGTATCGTACTAGACACATTCATTATCTTCAATACATTCAATATCTCCTATAACCGATTACACTATTCAAGGCTTGTTATTCATTTTACGACTCCACTCCGTCATACTTTTCTATAAGACCAAATTGGTAAAAGTGGTATTTAAAGTGTTGGTAGTGAAACAGCTCTTGATCTTCAAAAGTAAATTCTCCCATCATTGGATTGAAGGTTTTAAAATCCGGATTCTGCTCAAAAGTTTGGTATAGTCGATCGACTGCATCTGGAACTTGTTCCACTGCCTCTGCTAGAGATCCATATTTTAATTTCGGTAAATCTGCTGCTGTCTTTTCAGTTGGTCGATGCTTGAATACTGCACCTTTATCCATAAATTTCCTGAAATACATCTGCGAGTCTGTCGGCTCTGCTTCTGGTTCGCCATGTCGTGTGAGTGAACTTTTTGTCACCCACGTTAAATGTTCCACCATATGCTGAGGTGTCATCAAGCCAAATTTAGCTTCTGCGCTATCAGTAAGATTCGTCAGCAATTGCGGAACCTGCATCGTTAAAAACTCTCTTTTATCGTTTGAAATAATCATAGCTACAATGTATAGTTAAATCAATTATAATGCAACTGATCCACCTGTCTCAGCTGCTTTAAATATACCTTCGATAATATGGATATCTTTTAATCCTTCTATTCCAGGGCACATTAATTCTGTATCATTCAAAATGGCTAAAGCGTCATCATCCATTTGTATCGCTTGTTGGTTTGGGACATAGGCTTGTAGGTCCGCAGCACCATCACTCCGATTACCAACGACACCATTATACGCTTGCATCGGAGACAAATTATACCATCCATTTTCACAATCAACCTGGAGAATATTATCTGGTCTACCTACACTTGCCATTCCATTAGCGATTAGACCATTTGACATTCTCAAAGAATAGATCGTCGTCTCATCTACCTCAGGAAACAACTCAGGTCGATCAATCACAATTTTAGCAGAAATCACTTCTGTAGCATCTAGTCCAGTAGCATAGCGAATACCATTTACCGTGTAAACCCCCATATCATACATAGCACCACCACCCATCGACTTCGTCCCTCGCCATACACTTGGTCGTCCTCCTGCATAACAGGCAGATGCATTGATACTATTTATTTTACCGAATGGCTGACTATCTACATAAGAGATCAAAGTCTTTGTATTCGTCTCGTGCAACATGCGATACCCGATAGATAGTTTGACATTATTTTTTGAGCAGGCATCTATAATACTTTGGCACTCTTTAGTATTTATCGCCATTGGCTTTTCGCACCAAACATGCTTTCCTGCATTAGCAGCTGCCACCGCATATTTCGCATGAAGCCCTGTGGGAACCACGATATAGACAACATCGATATCATCATTGTTAGCAATGTCTCCGAGCGTATCATAATTATAAATATTTTTATCAGGAATCGAATGTGCTTTCTGCCACTCCGGAACCTTTTCAGGACTACCCGTCACTATTCCAGCAAGATGACAATGATTCGTCAATTGTAAAGCTGGAGCAAGTTGACCTTTACTATAACTACCGAGTCCCAAAAGGGCGACGCCAATACTCTTTTTTTGATTGTTAATGGTCGTTGTCTTTGCTTTACATCCCAATCCAAATCCTACTGCTCCAACGACACCGGTTTGCTTTATAAATGTTCTACGTTTCATGGAATCATATTTGTAAAATTATTTCTTATTGATTAAATAGCCATCGTTAGAAAATGCAAATCCTTTATTACCACTAGCGCCTATCATTATGGCTTGAATAACTGGTTTAATTTCGTTATCTGAATATAATTTTACAATAAAATTAGCTCCGGGTCCGCCCGAAGTATCTTCTTTCTCTATCACATAATTTACAGTTGCCATTGGAGATAAAACAATCGGCTGTTCAATATAGTTTCTTACTAAATGTCCTTCTGTATTATAATAATCTACAGTTGGAATAAATAAAGAATCACTAAAACTTGTATTACGAATACTTAGAGTGGCAGACAACAATGATCTTTGGTTAGTTCTATCTAAATATATATCAGAATATATAGGAACATAAATAACATATTCAAATCTTTTATCTTTTTCAGATAAGGCTCTATTCAATTCTAATGATTTTAATTCATCTTCCCCAGCTTTCGTCGTATTTGGATCTGGGTTACTGCATGCCATTGTCATCAAAATCAATAAAGTAAAAACGAAATAATATATTCTCATAATTATTAGTTTAATTTTCAAACAGCAATGTCTTCAATCTTAGGTTTTTCTCGAATCAATGGAGATTGGCTAATCATAGCAAAGCCAAAAGTCATCACGCCTAATCTTCCAATAAACATAAGTATTGAGATAATAAGCTTATTTGCAGTGCTAAGCTCAGCAGTAATACCAGTAGATAGACCTACTGTACTTAATGCTGAAGCACATTCAAATAATAGTTTATCAAATGAAAATTGTGTACCATCTATCTGTACCACAATCCATGTTCCAAACAATAAGATAACAGTATAAAAAACACTAGAAGAAATAGCTAGATAAATTTTATGTGCAGGTATTTCTTTCTTAAAAAAAGTAATGTGCTTCCTCTTTTTAAGTATAGAATAAAGCAATCCAATCAAAGCTGTTACCGATGTAGTCTTGATACCTCCTCCAGTTCCTGCAGGGGATGCTCCTATAACCATTATGACTATCATTATTAATATTCCACCCAATTGAAAATTTTCAATTGGAAAATTATTAAAGCCTACAGTTGTATGTGCTGAAACTAATTGAAAAAATGCAATCTTCAATCCATTAAAGCCTTTAGAGATTAACAAGCCATCTGAAAAATATAACAATATTGTACCGATTAAGATATAAAATAATGTACTGACCAATATAATCTTGGACGTCAGCGTGACGTACTTACGTTTTCTAATAATTTTAAGCCAAAAATCCAATAAAACAATAAATCCAACAGAGCCTAAAATACTTAGTATCAATATTGTATTTGTGATTAAACCATTTCCTTGAAACGATGACATAGAATCGGTGTGCAGACTAAATCCTGCAGTACAAAAGGCAGAAACACTATGAAAAATAGCTGACCAAACAGCTTGATCAACGCCAATATTCTTAAAGCCAAAATACAACACAATTGCACCTATGCACTCAATTAAAATAGTAAAAACAAATACGCTTTTAATAAAAGATAATAGAGGATACCTTTCAGGAAGATTAAATTCCAATCTTAATAGTGATACTGACAAGCTAGGTAATTGGGAACTATTCTTCAATATTAAAAAACTACTTAATGCCATATAACCTATGCCACCTAATTGGATAAAAAATAGAGCACAAAACTCTCCAAAAAGAGTAAGTGATTCACCAAAATCAATCGGTGAAAGTCCAGTAGTACTCACGATCGATGATGCTAAAAATAAATGGTCAATAAATGTGATAGTCGTTGTTTTACTGATTGGTAACATTAAGATAACAAGACAAAGAATAGTCAAGAATAGATAACCTTGTATCAGCAATAGCAATGCTGATTTAGGACTACCGTTTCTTTTCATTAAATATTTTTTTAGGCTATCTATTCTGTTCATATTCTAAATCAATCCCATAGAGATAAAGCTATCATTTTTTCACTTACCATGTCTAATTTTCAAATTTAAAAGGGAATAATATTTTCTTATTTCTCAATAGATATTTACAAAGGATTTGATAGATGACGAGTCTCTTGATTGGAATATTATTAAGATTTTCCTATCAGGTTTTATAAACTTTATATGAACAAATAACAAGTGTACTCGCCATACAAGATTCCAATTTGATTTTTGAAAAACATTATCAAGGTAATGATTAAATGTCAAAGCATAATACATGATCAGCAACTAAAACTCTTGTGACAATACTTACTGGAATTTCGATTGACAAAGGATATATTGGCTCAGAAAAAGATTTTATTTTCAATTATTTTAAGACATTCTTCCTGTTAAATATCCAGACTCTAGAAAGGATTCTATCAACATTGAAGACTTACTGACGATGAGCTCTATTTTAGAATGTGGTGACTAGAATAATCACTCAGGAGGCCACGAAGAGAAAATGTATTATATAGAAGACTGGACGCAATTCTTACTAGACTTACCAGTTAGATCTTATCCATTTAATGGGTCACCAAAGGACAGAAAATATGGAAGAGCGTTCGCTTATGCTTCTGCTAAGTCCGCAGCAGTTGGCGATTTAGTCCAGCGAGCGACTGGCCAATCCTTAGATCATTTTGCAATCGAACAATTATTTAATCTTCTAGGGATCAAGGATAAAAAATTACATTATACACCATTATATGTATTCAATACAGCTGGTGGGATTGGATATAGAAGTCGTGATTTTACTAAGTTAATTCAGCTCATGTTCAATTAGGGTGTTTGGGATTATAATCAAATTATTTCGGCAGATTGGATAGAAAAAGCGAGCACTCCAAAAGCTCACGCTTATGACATTTTCGATTATGGCAACTTTTTATGGCTAAGGCGCTTCCGAGAAAATGACGCTTATAAAGCATTTACACGAATGGTAACGGTGGCACTCACATGATAGCAATCCGAGATTTATATTTAGGAATTGTGATCACTGCCACAAATTACAATTATCGAAATGCACATGATTGTTCCTATGAGTTGACTTAAAAATTTATATTGCCTCATATATTGGGTAAAGAATGAGTCGAGGAATTGGACCAACATATATCATACAGCTTTCCTCCGTGCGAAGGCCAGAAGGTGGAAAATTGACGTATATTATTGCGGGATAATTCAGATTCCAATCCTTTATTCCCTCAAAGCTAATCTTATATGAAAGAGTGTATTTCTAATTGAATAAGAAAAATTGTAATTATAGTTTTGTCGCTTTAATATCCTCCTTGAGGACGTAGGGAAGTGTTGAGATGATTAATTCTTATGGATAAATTCTAAGTATTCTTAATTTCAGCAACTAAAGCAAGAGCTTCCGCTACCTTATCCTTGATCTTATCAAACTTTTTTTCCTTGATCAAATCATTAGCCAATAATTTAGAACCCATTCCCACACATACAGCACCTGCACTAAACCAAGATTCTAAGTTTTCTCTATTTGGTGAGACACCACCAGTTGGCATGACTTTCGTCCAAGGCTGTGGTCCCTTTATTGACTTAATAAAATTAGGCCCGTATACACTTCCAGGAAATAATTTGACAATATCACATCCTAACTCTTCGGCAAAACCAATTTCAGTTAATGATCCACATCCCGGCATAAATGGGATTTTACGACGATTGCATACAATAGCAATATCTTCTCTCATAGCTGGTGTGACGATAAAGGAAGCTCCATTTTGCATGTACAATGAGGCAGTGGCTGCATCAGTCACTGATCCAACACCCAATGCCATACCTGGCAAATCTTGTCGACAGTATTTACTCAATTCTGCAAAGACTTCGTGGGCAAACACACCTCGATTTGTAAATTCTAACAATCTAGCTCCGCCATCATAACAAGCCTTGACAACTTGTTTGCATACATCAATATTCGCATGATAAAAGAGAGGCACCATGCCTTGATCTTCCATCAATTGTAATAGCTTAAGTTTTTCCATAATTCTTTATCTAGACACTCTCCCACTCTTGTCGCCGGACATTAATTTTTCGACTTCTTCGACTGTGACTAAGTTAGCATCGCCTTTAATTGTATGTTTTAAACAAGAGGCTGCGACAGCAAAATCCAAAGCTTTTTGGTCATCATCATAGGTCAGTAATCCATAAATTAATCCTCCCATAAAACTATCTCCTCCGCCCACTCGATCCACGATATGGGTTATCTCGTAAGAAGGTGCTTGATATAAAGTCTGACCATCATACATGACACCTGTCCAAGAATTATGAGACGCCGAGATAGAACCTCTTAGTGTTGTAATGACTTTCTTTGCTCTAGGAAACATGGTCTGTAATTGTTTCAATACAGACAAGTAAGCTTGTCCATCTACAGTATCCCCATGGGTGACATCGATACCTTCTGGATGTAATCCAAAGTGCTTCTCTGCATCTTCCTCATTACCCAATATCACATCACAAGCTGCGACTAAATTGGGCATGACCTCACT
>Ga0115031_1003490_pt1 | contig 11670 bp, 14 predicted proteins | sample Maine_Asex4_meta_FD_87301 | JGI IMG/M metagenome (GOLD analysis project Ga0115031, IMG submission 87301) | Marine algal microbial communities from Maine, USA - Maine_Asex4_metaG | ecosystem: Host-associated > Algae > Red algae > Unclassified | place: Maine, USA | collected 2015-01-05 | reverse complement strand
GGGCGGCTCCGCAGCGGCGGCCGAGCCACGGTGGCGTGGGAGGCGGCGGCGTTGGTGGCGGGGGTCAGCGTGGCACTGAAGCGGCGGCTTAGCCGCGGCGGCGGCGGCAGCGTCGGGGGCGGGGGCGGGGGCGGCGCCGCAGCGACGACTGCCGTCTCGGCGACGGCGCCGGCAATGGCACCCAGGGCAATGGCCAATGAGCCAGTAGCGGTGGGCGTGGCGGCAGGGGTGATGGGGTCGGCGGGGGCGGCGGGCGTAGCGGAGGTGGTGGGGCGTGCGGGGGGAGAGGGAGTGTGGCGAGGGTGGACGGAGCGGCTGGTCGGGCTGCGGCTCCCTGGGGGGTGATTGGGCACGGTCCCGAAAACGGCTGTGAGCGCCGCCAGACGACCCGACAGACTGGGCCTCGAAGGCGCCATGACGTGTCAAATACAGCCAATCAGATGCCGGCGTCAGATTGGCCTCAGCTTTGACGCACCCTGATCAATAAAATGCTAGAGTTTCCTGTCTTGTCCCACCCGACCGAGGACACCTCCGGCCGGGGGGGGTACGGTCGTGCGTGGCCGCGTTTCCCGCCACTCCCCCCACGTTGCCCGCGACCTCTCACCCACCTGACCGGCGCGCCCTCGGCACGCGGTCCTCCCCAGACTCACACGTTCCCATCCTGCGGCTGTGCCCCTGCCCTGCCGTCACGAGGTCTCTCCCCACACACAAACGACAGATCGATTTGATTTATGTGGTCACGCCCAAGTGCTGTCGTTGGGTGATGGTGCTTGCCAGACCCGCCGATTCGGCGACGTGGCAGGGGGGAAGATTCTGAGTCGGGGTGAGGGTGGTGGGCGGCGGCTCCTCGGAGGACGACGCCGACAGAGGGGAGGGATACATTGGCGCAATCCGACGGCTCCCGCCATCCCCCCCGCATCGCTCGCACTCGCAGCTCCGCCTACCTGCCATGCCCGGCCATACAGGTAAATCATGTCCTGTCGCCACACTGCTGGCTGGTGTCTGGTGTTGTCGTTTCATTTTTTGAGCCCTCAGCCCTAGACAGTGCGCAGTTGCGTTGGGAGGGCGGTGCGGACCGATTGGTCTGGCCGCTCGGCGGTCCAGTGATGTGCTGCGTCGGCTCCTGCCATTCCCCCGGCATCCACTACGCCGGCCCTGAGGTGGGGGGGAGGGGGGCATGGACCTGCGGGCGGGTGCTGGGCGGGTGTGAACGGCCTGCGCTGATTCCGAGCTAACTGCCCGCCCGGGCTGGGGCTCTTGTCATGCTGCTACCACGAGGGCGGCACTTGTACGGGGGCGGGGCTGTGATGCCTTTAGTAGGCTCACGTGAGCCCCCCCACGTCCCACGTGCCGTCCTTACCGGCGCTCCTGCCCAGTGGCATCCTCAATGTCTTTCCAACGTGCGGGGGCTCCGCGTATGGGTCCCCGCCTCGCCCTTCCTCTCTACCTCATGCTACGTGACATGTTCCTGTTTTTTCCGTGTCAACTCAGGAATGGCACATTGTATGCGCGGGGCGGGCGTGCCCGTTGGCAGTACGTCGCGTGGACGTGGCCGAGCCCTGAGCATGGGCGGTTTGCCGCCGTTCCGCTGGAGAATTTGGGGACGCCGCGGTGGCACTGCAGCGCATGCAGTCCATTACTTTCTTGGGGTGGGTGGTGGGGGGCTGGTGTGGTCGTCAGATCTCTGAGAGGCCCAGCCTACGGGCAGATACCGTGCGAGTGAGGTGAGTGGTGCATGTACATATACGCTCGGCCGCTCGCCGCGTTGCTTGCTTTTCTTGTGCACCCACCGTGTGTATCACCCGAGTCGCTTGCTCATCCGTGTGCCGCCGTTGGGCTTCGCATCTCACAATCAGCACTCCTATCCCTCTCCCCCACAATAGTTGACAATTCACCTGCCCCACAAGCCCGTGTTGAGACGGGACCGATTCCCATCTTGCCTGCTGTTACAGATGCAGGTGGTGCAGTGAGAGCAGACACCTGTGGGCCCATGGCGGGCGACGCTGCCGCGGCCTCGTCCGCTCTCCCTCCCAAAGCCAAAAGGCGGTCCATGAAGGAGCTACGCAAGGCGTACAAAAGCCTCGGCCATTCGACAAACGGCAAGAAGGAGGTGCTCAGCCAGCGCCTTCTGAACCACAATCTACGGAACGACCTCGTGGACCTTGCGCTTCGGGTAGACGACGATGCCGTCGTCGCCGTCGGAGAGACTGCTGCGCGCGTGCAGGCCCCCATGTTCACCAAGAACGAGTTTGCTCGGCTCTTTCACGTGCTGGCTCTTCCTTCTGTAGCCTCAGCGGTGGTTACGGTGCGCGGCCCGCTCACTTGGCAGCCGAAAGACGCTCGCGAGGACAAGGTGGATGTGTGGACAGCCACGGTGTCCTGGCACTTCAACTCAACCTCGGAGTACGATGTGCGGCATCCTGTGCGCACTTTGGCCAGGACTCTTCCCTTCATCCACACAAGCGCTCTGGGGATAAGTTAAAGGCGAAGTTACAGGAGGTAAGTGCCGCTACCTCCGGCGTGCTTGTTTGGATTGGTTTTTGGAGAATTTGGGTTCGTTGTGTTGACCAATCATTCCAACGCGACTGCTGACGGAAACAGTTTGTCATTTGTCGCCGCAGAACCGAGCCAGCTGTCCCAGCTCGCTGCCGAGAGTTTCCGAATCGCTCTTTCGATTCTGATCAATCGACGTGTCTGCGTCTGCCGCCTTGTCCGGCGTTGTTGCTCCGAGGGCCGGCTGCGAGTCGTTTCGTCGGAAAAAGTTGTGCCAGAGGATTGCCACCTTGATGACTAGTGCTTGCTTGGAAAAAAAGCATCCGCAGCGGTCGCCAGAAAATCCGCCACCGCCTAACGAGTTGACCAAATGCCTGCTCAATGTGCATGCGAGCGGATGACTGGAAAAAATTGTACGCCTCACGCCAATCATCTCCGCGTCCGCCGCCTGGCCCTGGCGTAGCGAGAAGCTCACAATCGCCGTACGCTTCGTCCGCAGCGATGCACAGGCCCTCAGTAATCAGCTGAAGGATGACTGGATGCGTGCGGTTCTTGAGGAGCTGCCCGAGGTCGCTGCACGCCAGGGCTGTTGCGTCGTGAGTAGAGCCGGGTGTACGGCAGCTCATCCACAAGAACTCGTAGTTGTGGTCGCACACTGCCTGGACGTTAAGAGCAGGGAAACTCTTTCTGTTCCAGTAGTCTTTTGGACACGCCACCTCCGTGTACGCAGGCATCTCTTGACGAATGGAAATACCGTCCAGGGCGCCGATGAGGTTGATGGGGGGGTTGTCACCCCTCGCCTGGAAGCCCAACGCGGTCTCGCGTCGCCACGTGGCACTCCACAGCGGCATTCTCGTCTGTAGCTCCGGAGCCAGCAACATGGCGTCGACAAAGTCTCAGAGACAATCATAAAAGGTAGTTTTAGAGACCCCGTGGATGGAACAAACGTCAAGGTAGCTCGCACCTGCAAAGCAACGCAAACTCATCGAGACGCGGGCCACTGCCGCCACGCGACCGACAGAGAATATAGGTCTCAGGGTGTCCACCAGCAGCGTAAACGACGCCTCGGACATGCGCATTGCGCGGCGAAAGAGTGGCCCATAGGCGTCGCGGATAGTCTCGAAGGGGACGCGGGGCTCGGCTGGGCCGCGCTCCGCGTCTTTCCCGCCGTCTGCGCCGCTGGCAGTGTCGGCTACGGCAAGGTGCAAGTTCATCATGAAGGCCTCCTCGTCAGAGACCATGTCAATAGTCGTGGTGGGGACGGTTGGGAGAGTGGAAATGGGGGCGAAAACAGAACGGTGGCCGGCGATGAGACAACCTCGTCTGTGTGGCGATCCACGGAAGGTGGCCGCGCAAGCGCGAGCGCCAGGCGGGGCACATAACTCTGAGCACGCTTCTTCCGTCTCCTCTCAGAGAGCAATTCTTGCCTCGTGCGCTCCATTTGTGGACGAAACTTAAGCGGCCAACAGACGCAGTTAGAAAACTGGGATGTAACGTCCCGGAGTGCCTGCTCGATATGACGCCGAGTGTGTGGCGCCACAAACTGGCACCACAAACTCGGTCCGTGTCTTGGAATGGGTGTGAACAGCAAGTGTAGCGATCCAGCGTGTGCAAACCGTCCTCCCTCACCACGGACTCCTTCAGACCAAGTCTATACAGTCTTTCTCCATTCTTATCGCTTCAGTTCTTGTCCAGGGGGGGATAGCAATGAAAGTAGGTCGACCGACAATCGATTGCTGCATCGCCCCAGGTTGGTCGATTGACCTTTGGATTTCTCAACCACTTAACTCGTATCAATTCTTCCATCAGCGTTTATCAACGGCAAAAACGCCGTCGTCGAGCCCGCGGCCATAGCGCCGTCGTCACACCGACCGTCGTTACCGCGCCTGTCGTCCCCGTCACGATGGTCGTCCCAACCCCCCCCCCCCCCCCCCCCCCCACCAATACCACCCTTCCCGCCCCCCCCACCCCCCTCCCCACCTACCCCGCCGAACCATGCCATTCGTACCACGGCACCTCCCATCGCACACCCCCAACCTACCTCCCCGCGTCCCCCTCTGCCTCCCCCTGGACCAGACCACTCGCTTCTCCCCTGCCGCCCTCCGGGTGGCACGACCGACACCACGCCACCTTTGGCTACGTCTTGGGATGCTATTTCTGCTACTGTTGAGGCTGCGTTTGAGAGGGCTGTGCCAGATTTGACGCATTAGTGGCTCCATGCTATCCGGGAAGCAGCACAAGCAGCGGCGGCAACGTGTCAAGGACTACTAGCGACTGGGGGAGCTGCAGAGGCGGCTGCAACGATCCGTGGCTACAACGTGGCAGCGGCCAATGGCCCACGACCGGCCACCATGGTGGCTCGAAGGCGGCGGAGCCAGCCCCGAAAGGAGATATTGATCCGCACTAAGAAACAGATTGTGCGCCTTAGGGATTCTGATGTCCACTGGGCGGTGGTCTTGCGGCATCTGCCGATCCCTATCGCTAAGGATACGGGACGGAGGATTTAGCGGTCTGCCGCCAAGTACCGCGCCATGCCAAACGATAAACAAACGTTGGCACGGACGAACTGTCGGCAGGGCAAATGGCCAGAGCTGGACACTTCACTGTACAAGTGGTACTTGGCTGAATACTCGCTGGGCCACCGTCGCATCCCTATCACCACCGCTCTTCACCAGGAGGCGGCGTGTATGATCGCTGGGCGGCTGTCGATCACCGGTTTCTCGGCCAGCCATGGCTACATCCGCGGGTTTTTGAAGCCGTACGACATCTGCAACATTGCCGTGCACGGGCAGGCAGGTGGCGCCAACATAGCCGAGGCGGCCGCGGCCGTGGAGGATATACGGCGGAAGCTCGAAAACTTCCCCCCTGATTGTGGTTACAACATAGACGAGACGGGGCTATTGTATAAGTGCCTGCTCTCCCGATCCAAGGCCATGCGCAGTATGGACAGAGTCACTCTGGTGCTATGCACGAACGCGACGGGGACGCACAAGTTGCCAGTCGCCATGATTGGCTCGGCCGCCCGCCCGCTGTGCTTTCTTGGGGAAAGCAACGAATGCCCATTGCCGTATTTCGACCAGAAAAAGGCTTGGATGGACAAGCATGTGTACGACACATGGTGGAATGACGTCTTCCTACCGGCCATTCGCCAACGGCACCGGGGCGCCAAGTGTGCTCTAATCATGGATAATTCATCCACCCATGTCGTTGCACAAAGCTCCGAGGACGTGGAATTAATTTTCCTTTCCGCCAACACGATGGCGGTGTACCAGCCAATGGACGCTGGCGTAATTGCGTCGCTGAAGAGGCGCTACAAGCGCCGCCTCTTGGCCATCCTCGTCCGTTCTTTGCCCGTTCGTCTGACTTGCCCGTCACCCACGCCTCAGGTGCCGCCCCCACCGCCGCCCCCACCGCCCCCCCTACCGCCCCCCCCACCGCCCCCCCCACCTCCCCCCCACCTGTGCCCATGTCGCTTCTGCCGTCCCTCCCACCCGCGAGGGCTCCGTGGGGCTTCTTCCCGGATAATGAGCGCCTGTGGCGGGCCCTGTCGGTTGATGTTCTATGGGTGTATGGTGCGCCGCGGTCGGCGGCGCTTCAGGCGCCCGACAACGCGGCCGACGCGGCCGCCCAACAAGGCCAACTCGCTGCCCTTCTGCCGCCCCCGAACCAGACACCGCACCCGGCACGGAACTGTGGCCTGGTCGGGCGCGGAAGTGCCCACCTGTTGAATCCAGCGACACTCATTGCGGAGGAGTGGGAAAAAGTGATGTCAACATCTACTTTGCACTGTTGGGTGAAGTCCGCGATCCTCTCAGTAGCTATGTCTGCCTGCCTCGCTGCGTCTCATGGTGAGTACCGCAACGGTTTTGTAAACGTGGAACATGAGGTGGATGAGGTGCTTGTGCTGATGCGAGGCACCTCCCTCGGAAAGGACGTGATTGGGGGGACGTCTGAGGGAGACGCTCATGAAGCTGTGCGGTCGTGGCTGAACGCAGAGGATGCGGAGGAGGCTATTGTTGATACGTCGAATATGATCACCATGTCATCTGACGACTGGTCCGGGGATGAAGGTGATGAATAAATGTCGACGACAAAAAAAATAGAACATGGCTGGTGGGGCGGGGTCTGTACGGAAGGGATGGATCGCCAGGTTCGGGTGTGAAGGCAAGACAAGGCTCTTGCTTGATGCACGATAGATGTACTGAAAGCACTCCCCGCACGTCTGCTCGCACGAAACAAGAACAGAAAACGGTATGGAACAAGAAGGGAAGCTGTACTTGGCCCTGACAACCGAAGCTAGAAACAGTTTCCCCCAGACCACCACCACCGACTGCCGGCGCGCAGAAGTCAACCCTCGTGCTCCGCTGCCACGAGCACACGTATCGACCGCCACTCTCGGTTTGTCCCACGAGACTCATTGGGGCGCATGAGCACACCCGCACGATATGCAGACACGTCCCCTGTATGCACCACGCAGCTAGATGTACACGCTTCTGCACATCTTTATCAGCCACCTTGTGCATAGGTACCCTATTCTCCCTCGTGTTGTGCTTCTCTCACCCGCCCCCCCCCCTTGCCCTTCCATCCGTCCGCCCGCTACACCCGCGTGCCCCATGACCCGCTTCGACGCCGTTGTCGTCCGAGCGAGAAGCTTGCCGTGTCGCGTTATCCTATTGAGTTGCACGCATAGACCCTCAGACAGCATGTGCACAAAGAACGAAGAGCCAGAGAGCAGATATCGGCCTGAAAGGGTCCAAGTCCATTTGCCCACGAGCATCCGCCTGTCAGTCTGCTGTGCATCACTCCGGGCCATCACTCGTGGGCACGTGAACTCTGGTATCCTACTGACCTGCACCTGCACCACCAGATATTCGCACTGAAAACCCGCGGGGGATGCACCGGTACCACACAGGTGGCTATGGCGTGACCTGAGTGCTTTGGTCGCCTTGTGTGGGAAAGGGGGTGTACGCACCAACAGGGGGGCACATGGATGAGGGAAAAAAGGAACACCGAATCACAACAACGTACAGGAGAATCCCTTGTCGGCCGGCAGGGATGGCGGCGGTTGGTGGGGAGGCGGAGTTGAGAGGGGAAGGGGAGCGGCGGTACGGAGGTGGCAGGCCCCCACGACCACTGCAAAGAGCCAGCACTCCGACCCGCAGTACATGAATCCTCGCGGTGTGAGGGAGGCACGCGAGCTGCACGTGTGTAGACCAGAGGGGCTGTCGTGCTCAAAATGAGGAGCGCGGGGTGGGGGGGCGCGCACCAAGCAGTCGTCCTGCCAAGCGCGACCGCTCACGGCGCAGACAGCCAAGACGCTCCGAGGCTGTACAATTGAAAGAGCCATGACATGGTTCGAGCGTGCAAACATCCATTCAAGGAGAGAGTTGACTCTGCAGGAACTCCGTCGATCTCAGAGCGAATGCGATCGACAGGCGCTTGTTCGCCCGATTAACTGGCAATCTGATGCGGCAAGCGACGCGCTCGGCGAGAGAACTGGGCCCTCCCCACGCCTAGTTAAGACCCAGTGTTCCTGCTCTTCTGGGTTTTCAAGCGATTTGCGGCCCTGGATTGGCTCCTCCCTCAAATACGACTGCTCATTGGTCACAAGGGGGAGAGTCAGATTCTTCATCCAAAGTTTCAAGAAGATTACAACGTGGACCTGGTCATCCGCTCTCATTGGCCCCGAAGGGACGTTACTGGTGTTCTTGTTTCAAGCTCCTTTCACGAAAATTGACATGCACCGAAGTGGCATCAGACCTGCTCTCACAGGCACGGACGAGATGCACACCACACAAAGAGAAGACATCCGCAACTGCAACTGTGGTAATGCTCTGCGAGCGCTCTGTGGCTCACTTTCTTGCGCTTTGCACCCTTGTGCACGAACCGTCGACTCCTGAGCACGCTCATTGACCAGAAAACAGGTAGTCGAGGGAGCAACATCTACATACAGATGGCCAGTGTTCCTCGGGAAGTGGCTCGGGAAAAAAAGGACTGCAGATTCTGTCTCGGTTTTCCCCGCTTGCCGAGAAGAATGCCGGGGGACCTGCTGGAAGCATTACATTACCCTGGCAGATCCCCCCGACCATCATTGAGAATGAAGTTGCGGGGCATTCGTGATGCAGCAGTATGCCCACACTGTGCCTCGGAACGCGACGACAATGTTTGCTATGAATGCCCTGTTTTCGCAGCAGGAAAAAGAACGAAAGAGTATCCGCGGGGAGGAGACAGGGGTGACCAAAAGAGCATATCTGTGGGTAGGGGGGCAGAATGAGCGTTGTTTCCCGCCGTGTGTTCGGGACTTACGCGCCTCCCCGCTCCCCCCCACGCCCGCCCCCCTCCCTTCACTGACATTACACTGACCCGTGCAGCTACCGTACGACAAAGCGTACGTCCGGTCTTTGTTTTCCTTCGCCAGATTGAGCCCCACCACTGGAAGACGGCAACGGCACAGCGATCACCGGGCGCATACAAAATCGGCTGCGGACGACTGGCGCAGCAACGCGCGGGCAAGACGTGATCCGTCGGATCAAATCACCGCCCACGGGTTATCCTGGATCGTCAGGCACCCCTCTCTCAGAGCCTTGTCAGGCCGAAATTGAGACGGGTGTCACCCCCCTCACAGGGGTCGTACAGGCCGAAACAGGGGACGTCCCCTGTTTCGGCCTCTACGACACCTGTGAGAGGGGTATTTCGTATTGACCACTCACATTTTAGCACGTTGCAGGTTGTTTTTTCATCCTTGCGATGTAATGCTTAGACCCAGAAGAGCAGCCTTAACTAAAGGTCGATTCCTTGCATTAAGGCGCATGAGCGCGACTCATATTGGCGCGCACAGAACTCGGCAATGGAATGAGCGTTGGCGCTCTGCTTGGACGCATCCTGGAGCCTACTTCATCATATTTTTTATGACACACTTTCAGGCGGCTACGACAATAGGCTTGAGAGATAGACGTTCTTCCTTGCATCCCACCGTTGTCTTGAAGGCCTTTTGGTGGCATAAATGGCTCGCTGATGACGCTGCAGGCGGTAACTCGACGTGGCCAGGAAACAAAATGCGTGTCATCGGTGCTGCGGGGAAGTCTGTACGACATTGGTAGCCGTTGGTCAACATGGGCGGTGGTGGCGGGGGGCATGTGATGCTCGTAGCCGGCCGAGAGAAAGTGCATTTCCATGGGATACCAGATCGGATCAATCTGTGTCTTGCATCAGATATTGGTCAGAGCTAGGTCCGGATCGGCAGAGTCGAAGAAAACGGCGCGATTCTCGAGGGACAGAGTAACACCGAGGTGTATCTCAGCGCTACAAGATCCTTTGAGCGCCTACTTTTTTTTTCCTTGAGTACCCACGCCACGGAGACCAGTTCTGTTTACTTCTCATGGTTAAAAAAGGTCTAGAACAACAGGGAAAATCCTTTCCTCATGCGCCTAAATGCATGGAATAGACCTTTAAGCGTGTCCCGTGAAGAGACGATCGCTAAAAGGGGGGTACAGTAAATAACGGACAAAGACTGTATTGCTGTCTTCCGCATATTGGCCGATCCCGTCGATGTCAAGAAGGGTGATCAACAGTGCGAAACTGTGTCTCAGCCAATCATTCAGCCGGATAAAGTGGATCGACCAATGGGCAGTTGACCAAGACCCTGTCTTGACTTCGACCACATCGGCCAAAACTGGGAAGACAACAATAAGTGCTCCATCTGGCCATTCTGCGACGGCGGATGGGGCATGGATGGAAAAAGTTCAAACTCTTGGCGGAGGACTTCGATGAATAGAACGATTAATTGAAAGTTATCCATTTTTAGATTGATTAAACATTAATCTATCTCTTTATTCGAGTCTCTTCTTTGCCCAACGCCGACTGGAGCAACCACCGCCGAGGCGGCCGTCGTCACCTGCAACAATACAGCGTCTGCATCTATACCACGAGCGATCTGCGCCAGGATACCGGTCCCGCCACCGATGCCCACCACACACCAACAGGCGCTACCACCGGCACAGCTCGCCCCTGCAGAGACGGCGCGGCCTGCGGAGGTGGAGGGGGCGCCGCCGGCGGCGCATATGGAACCGGCTACGTTGCGGCTGAGGGTCATTCTACCCCAGCCCGAACGCCCCGAACGTCCGAACGCTGAACGGCCATAATGAAATTCCATTGGCCAAGCATCCCAGCTGAGGCCACGTCGCCCAATGGGATTTCGATATGGCCGTTCAGCGTTCGGACGTTCGGGGCGTTCGGGCTGGTGTAGAATGACCCTTATTGTCTCCGCTTCGTGACCGGCACCGGCCGCGTTCGCACTGGGGGCGGTCAGGCGGCGGTCGCGCCTGAAAAAGCAGCAGCCGCATCTCTGCCGGCCGCCGTCGGCCACGAGGCGGCGCGCTGCCGCCCGTGGCACCTGGTAGTAGCCGACGAACGATGCCAGCGCCGAAAGGCAGTGCGAAGGGGAGATGGTCGGCCGCGTCAGCGACGTTCCAGGGCGCCGCCTCGCGGGCACCGCGATAAAATCAAAAAATGCAACAAATGATTGAGATCGGCTCCTTATTAATCGTCGATTAATCGCAGATTAATTCATTGGACAAAATGTAACGATTTAATCGTTACGATCCATGCAAAGGGCATCTCAATCGGTGCGCCAATGTGCCGTATTCTTTGCCATTATGCCATCGCCTTAATGAAATCTGCCCAGGATCGCGAGAAGGATGGCGAAAGATACTGCATCCTCTTTGAGAACCACGTGGACCAATGGAAGGATGAGCTGAAAGACATTTCTGCGTCCTCTTGCCGGGACTTATGCATTGAGAGGCGATCTCCTGTGCTGGAGAGCTCACCTGCGTTCCGTTCACGCGGCATGGTTCATCGAAAGGGGTGATGCGACTGCACTTACAGATCTATCGAAGGAGTTGACCGATAGACATGCCCTTCGCTGTTGCAAAGAGAAGGAAGAAATGGCGACAGTGCGATGGCGCTCGGCTAGACTTGCTCGTAGGAGGCCCCCCCTGTTACGCTCTTCTGCCAGCGTCGGAGCCTGCCAGTCATCCCCCGCCGCGCCCCGTGGGCGCGTCCCGCGGGGCCCTTCGACCGCCAGCCGCGGCGCTGCCACGCGACGGGCCCTCGCGGCCGCGGTGGCCGCCCCGCCCAGCGCACGCCAAGCTACGGCGGCACAGGCGGCTCCGCCGCCCG
>Ga0115031_1003489_pt1 | contig 11674 bp, 10 predicted proteins | sample Maine_Asex4_meta_FD_87301 | JGI IMG/M metagenome (GOLD analysis project Ga0115031, IMG submission 87301) | Marine algal microbial communities from Maine, USA - Maine_Asex4_metaG | ecosystem: Host-associated > Algae > Red algae > Unclassified | place: Maine, USA | collected 2015-01-05 | reverse complement strand
TTTCATTATGTGTTGGTTCGAGTCCTTCTTCTATGATGCACCATTCGTCGTGCTTAAGGTATTTTTTCTTTGTTTAGTATTGATTAGATTTTTATTAAGCAACTGCAACTGATATGCAGCCCGTTAAACAAATAAACAGTATTAGATCATCGCATAAAAAAGAAATACTTCCAAATGTTTATTTGTTGATATTGTTTATTTGTTTAGTAGCGTGCCTAGTAAACAAATAAACCATTAACGAATTATTCCTTTTTTAAGCGATTATCTAGTAAACAAACAACTCTACTTATTTTTTACTGCTTGAATAATGGAATCAATTGTTAGCCCTTCTAAAGAAGAATAGACAACATGCGCATCCCCTAAATTTTTGGGACTCCCCATACCGACTACGTAAAATCCGCCCGCCAAAGCCGCTTCTACTCCACTCTCTGCGTCTTCAAAAACAATACATTCTTCTGGCTTCAAACGTAGACGCTGTGCGCCCATTTGAAAGACTTGTGGATCTGGTTTACTTCTAGTCGTTTTAGTACCATCAATAATGGTATTAAAATAAGAGAAGATTCTTACTTTTCGCAAGGCTCGTTCTGCATTTTTACTAGAAGAACCTAAAGCAATTTTATAGCCTTTTTTTCGGAGATCTTTTAATAAAGGTAGGACACCGGGCAAAATTTCAGATGGAGTCATTTTATTCAGAAATTCTAAATACCATTCATTTTTCTGCGCAGCCCATTTTAGCTTGTCTGCTTCACTTAACGTTACGCCTCCCCAGCTTAGAATTAGGTTAATGGAGTCCATTCTACTAACTCCTTTTAATTTTTCATTCTCTTTCTCTGTAAAATCAGCACCTAATTCATTTGCCATTCGTCGCCAAGCAGCGAAATGGTACTTGGCAGTATCTACAATTACACCATCTAAATCAAAAATAAAGGCTTTTATCATATTTGTGAATTACGGATCGATAATTTAAGTCCGTAAAGATAAAAAGTACCTTAAATAGATAGTGTATATTTTACGTTATTTATTTTGGTGGGAAAATTTACCGAGGTTAGGAGTACCTTGTATATAAAATCGTGGTGTTATAACTTGTAATCCGACTATAACTCTGTTATAATCTTCCTATTCTTTCTCTCTGTACTTAATAAGACTAATTCTGAATAGCTAATTATTTATCGACTGATAAAACTAATTAAAAATATAATAGTTTTATTTATAAACCAGACTTTTTTTAACGTAACTAAAAACACAAAAAAATGGACTTACCTAAAGTAGCTGCAAAAGTACCGATTAAAGTTGAATTAGAGGAAGGCAAGAAATATGCGTGGTGCACCTGTGGTTTATCTGATAGACAGCCTTATTGTAATGGCGCACATAAAGGAACGGAATTTAGACCATTGGTCTTTGTTGCGGAAGAAACTAAAACAGCGCATCTGTGCCAATGCAAGCAAACGAAGAATCCTCCTTTCTGCGATGGCACACATAAAACATTGTAATTAATGGAGAATTGAAAATGGAGAATTGAGAATTACAAGCAAAACGTTTTCAAGTCGTATATGCAATTCTCAATTTTCCATTCTCAATTCTCAATTCTCAATTAATCAGTTATTTGCTAATCAAATTGTTGCTGCGGTCAACATCTGCCATTCTGATAGAGGGATCAATTTCTACTGATTGAATTTTTTCTCTATTAACATCTATCGAAAACGTATAATTTGGATGCGTCCAAGGCCAATCTCCTAGAACGGTTCTTTTTTCGCCTTTCGTAGCAGGCTTTTCGCCTCGCATTATTCTAAGCGGGATATAAAACATTTCCTTCTCCCCATTTGTATAGGTCACTTCAATATCTAATGGCATCGGCATTTTGCCTACTCTGGAGATACTAATATTTGTTTTATCGCCATCTACGGGTGTAACGCCTATAAGTGCGTAATTAATTTGCTGCGTAGAAGCCACCCAATATTCTTTATACCAATCTAACTCTATTCCAGACTGTTTTTCCATAATTCTAATAAAATCATTAGGATTAGGATGCTTGAATTTCCAAGTATTATAATATTTTAACAAGCCTGCTTTTAAATTTTCTTCTCCTATAATGTAGCCTAATTGCCCCAGAAATACGGCCCCTTTAGAATAGGCTGCTCGCCCATACGCAAAGTTCGTTTGAAAATGATCTGCATGGGTCGTCATAGGTTCCTCTTTTCCAGAAAGAGCAAGTGCATAATAGCCCCCGTAATTACCTGCTTGCGTATTCTCAGCAGGATCTCCAGGTAATGCTCTTACCTTTTTTAAATGATCCATTACCTCACTAGAAGCGTAGCTTGTAAAACCTTCGTCCATCCAAGCGTACAAACTTTCATTTGTTCCCAAAACCATTTGATACCAAGAGTGCATCAATTCATGAACAGAAACCCCTACTAAACTTCCAAGCGTTCGTTCGCCTGTTATTAAAGTCGCCATTGGATATTCCATACCACCATCCCCTCCTTGGATAAAAGAGTATTGCTTGTAAGGATATTTGCCATAATTTTTATTAATAAAAGAAAAGGCTTTGTCCATTATTTTAGGAAGTGCCTCCCAATTATCTGTTGTTTTCTCTCCTTTTTGGTAGAAAAAGTGCATCATTGGACCATCCTTCGCCTGTAATTTAGTATGCGTATAGTCAGGGTCTGCTGCCCAAACAAAATCGTGTACATTCGGCGCGTAAAAATGCCAAGTTAACTTTTTTGCACGAGGATCCTTATTTACTTTCATACCAGCCTCTTCGTAGCCATTACCGATTTCTTCAGGATTTTGCAAGTACCCTGTAGCTGCCACCATAAAATTTTGTGCGATATTAATTTTCACATTAAAATCTCCCCAAATTCCATAAAATTCTCTGCCCACATACGGATTAGCATGCCAACCTTGATAATCATATTCACATAATTTAGGATACCATTGCGACATAGAGTAGGAAATTCCTTCTTTGTTATATTTTCCAGTACGTCGAATTTGGTCAGGCACTTGCGACTTAAATTCCATGTCCAAAATAACCGAACTTTTAGGTGCAATTGGCGTGTGGAGTGTTACTTCCAAAATGGTACCTTCCTCTTTAAATTGTACAGGCATACCATTCTGTTTTAAGGAAAGGATTTGCGTAAAGCCCATACCAGTCGTTGTTAATCCATAAATACGACTAGCAACTCTACCATCAGGATCTTCTATCGTTCGGGAACGAACGTCCATCATACTGCCCGGTTGAAAAGCATTGTAATAAAGATGATAATACACCTTCGTTAACTCATCTGGAGAATTATTGGTATACAAAATTTGCTGAGTTCCTGTAAATTGGTGTCGAGCATCATCAAAATCAATGTCCATTTGATACATTACTCGCTGTTGCCATCTATCAGCTTGTGCCTGCAAAAGCACACAACAACTCATCAATATAGCGGATAATAATAATCGATACATTATAATAGTTTTAAATATTAGAGTAACTATCTAGGAAGGTTTGTTTTTTCTGATTTTAAATAAAAAATCAGAAAAAACAAACCTTCCACCTAACCGCAGTCAAGAGGGGGAATTTTTTTTGGAAGAAAATTTCCAATTTTCTTCCAAAAAAAAACTCCCTAGCTAGTTACATATTAGATTTGTTTGTAAGATAGAGTGGGTTTCTTAAAAATAAAATGAACATTTTATTTTTCCTTCGTACCTATTTCATCAAAATAGGTTTTACGGTTACCCCTTTTTTCTTTAATAAACGCAAGACCCCCTCTTTTCCTGCTAAATGACCTGCACCTATGGCACAAAACATAGAGTTTTGCTGAATCTTTTCAAAAATTCGATCCGCCATAATGTGATTGCGATCTATTAACATTAGCTTTCTAATAGAACCCATACCCTGTTTAGAGACTTTATAAAGCTGCTGAATGTCACCTGTATCGTAAACTTTAGCGATGTGTAACAATTTTTTACGATATTGACTAATATTCTTCACTATGGAAACTAGACTTTTCACTTGATATTCGATAGGTATTTTTTTTAATATTTGCAATTGTTCTTCAAAAGTTTCTATGCCTTCCAAACGTTTTCCCTTTTTCAAAGCAGCTTGCCACAATTCATTATCCATTGAAATAGGATGATATTCCGCCAATATTTGTTCACTAATCAAATTAATGACCATCAAGGGCTGCATCCTTAATAAGGAACGAAGCGGTAAACCTAAAGATTTTAAAAGAACCTTTTCTAATTTTTTAATTTTCTTTTCTGTTAAATAATCACTCAATAATTGATTATCTGGCAGCAGCGAAAATTTTCTTAATAATACAGGATCAACTTCATCCAAAGAAAACTCTGTGGCAAACACTTGGCATAGGTCGATATAATTTAGAAAAGGTGCCTGCCAACTTGGTTTTTCGCTCGGTGGTTTAAGGTGCATAGTGCCTAAAAGATAGGAAATACCATGAATATCCGCACCAGAAAGTCGCCAAAAAGGTGTTTTTTTCTTATTTTTCAAATGGAACTGGTTTTGTTTGTTCAGAAGTCAGAAGTCAGATCGTTCCGTTTTCCAACGGAACTGTCAGAAGTGAGATTTATGACGTATTGAACACGTCCTAAATCTGACCTCTGACTTCTGACCTCTGACTTCTCATTTTCTTTTCTACGGCAAAAAAACAAAAAAGCCCGATTCAATTGACGTTGAATCGGGCTTTTTTATAAAATAAATTATTAGACCCTAAGGATTTCTTAAAGTGTCTCTAATTTCTGTTAACAATTCTTCTTGTGTTGGACCTGCTACTTCCTCTACTTTCTTCTGCGTATTGTTATAAGCTCGTACAACCATGAAAATAACGAAAGCAATAATTATGAAGTCAATAACTTTTTGGATAAAATTACCATATCCAATTTTTACTGCTTCTTTTGTCACTTCACCTGCTGCATTTACTTCAGCGGCTTGAAGCACATAGCCCAAATCTGAAAAATTTACACCTCCTAAAGCCATACCAATAGGTGGCATAATGACATCATTAGTGAAAGACGCAACAATTGCACCGAACGCACCAGCTAGGATCACCCCAACTGCTAGATCGAGCACATTGCCCTTCATGATAAAGTCCTTAAATTCTGAAAGCATTTTTAAGATGTTTTAGTTGAATTTTGAAAAGTTAGATCAATGTTAAGACTATTTTTTGAGGAGAAGTAACAATCGTTATAAATTTTTTTTAATCACATATTCAAGAGTATTTATAAGGTAAAATGGGATTTAAAGTGGAAATATTACCATTTGAAACTCTTTTTAATCAATAAAAAAAAAGCAATCTCCCAAAGTCTTATAAAACCTTTAACTTTGTTGTCTTTTTCCTACTCTTCCTGCTTTTGGGCAGGTGGGGTAGGTTTATTAGTATTTACATTTAATAGCAATGTCAGCAACTCCTTATTTACTATACTCTGATGGAAAGGGCAACATATTTGAAGATGTATCTTTGTATGCTTGTGGAAGAAGTGGTCATTATGGGCAGCCCGTACCGGCAGAAGATTGGATTGTCTTGCCAGAAGGAGGGAACTTGTATGAATTACCTGGACGTAGAGGCATTGGTATTGATGTTAGAACAGGAAAAGTTCGACTATGTGAAAAAGGTTGGGCCGTTGCTGCTTTTATACCACCAGCTTATACAGGCCTATATATGGCCTCCTATGCGAATGATAAAGATGCGGAAGTTTTGCCCCTTTTTTGTTATACGGCAGCTGGGTGGAAAGCAGATGAATTTTATGTGACGGCCGTGCGTATAGAATCAGATATTCGGCAAGAAGCCGTAGGATATGACGAAACAATCGTAGCAGCGGGTATCCAAAAAATGAGGGAGGAATACCCTCAAAATAGATTGGTAGAACATTTAGCCAACAACTGTGCTTTAACCTATCATTGCCCAGCAGCCCGCAACTATTTTATGGGCCGTTGGGAATGTCCGATTCCTAGCTCTCCTGCTTGTAATTCTAATTGTCTAGGCTGTATCTCTTTTCAACCAGAAGAAGAAACGATTATTTCCAGTCATGATCGCTTAGATTTTAAACCATCTGCTGGAGAAATAGTAGAATATACCGTTCCGCATTTAATGAATGCTCCTTTCCCAATTATTAGTTGGGGGCAAGGATGTGAAGGAGAACCGCTATTGATGTGGGAAACTATGTTGGAAGCAATTCAGCAAATTCGTCAGTTTACAGATAAAGGCAGTATTAATGTGAACACGAATGGCAGTAAACCAGATGCGGTAGACGCACTTTGCAAAGCAGGCTTGAATAGTATTCGGGTGAGCACTAATTCTGCTCAAAAAGAATTGTATGATCCTTATTACCAACCCAATAATTATGCTTTTAAAGATATAGTGGAAAGTCTTAAAGTCGTCAATCGACATGGAGGATGGACGAGTATTAATTATTTTGTTTTCCCTGGAGTAACAGATAGTGTGGCAGAATATGAGGCACTCCGACAATTAATACAGGATACGGGTTTGAAAATGATACAATGGCGCAATTTCAATATTGATCCTGATTGGTATCTAGAGAGAATTGGTTTAGAAGACCCAGGGGAATGCTTAGGTGTTAAACAATTAATGGCTTTAATTAAAGAGGAATTTCCTCATATTAAATATGGCTACTTTAATCCACCAATAGAGCGTATAACAGGAAATTATGAAATAGATTTCGCACATTAACCTCTTTAAAAGAAGTCAGAGGTCAGATCGAAAAATAAATTTTTCTGTCAGAGGTCAGATTTATGACGTGTTCTATGACGCAAGTTAGATATATTCCACTATACACGTCTAACTTGCGTCAGGGAGCACGTCATAAATCTGACCTCTGACAGAAAAATTTATTTTTCGATCTGACCTCTGACTTCTTTTAAGTTAAACTTTCCAACTATCAAACAATCCTCTGTCCCGTCAAATTTTATAGTTCACGAAACCAATCAATGGATTGCCATTAATAAACCAGCTGGTATGGCGGTAGAAGGCTCCAAAATAGGTAGTCCGACTGTTCAAAGTATTGTATTCAATTATATAGCGGAGAAAGAAAAAAAACCTTATGCAGGTATTGTTCATCGCTTGGATAGAGTTACCACTGGCGTTTTAGTAGTAGCGAAGAAGAAAAGTGTTTTAAAAGAACTCAATGAGATATTTCGATTACGGCAAATCAAGAAAACCTATTTAGCACTCTCTGACCAGAAGCCACTCCTGCCAACAGCTACTTTAGAACATCATTTATTGCAAGATAAAGAGAAGAGAAAAGCCATCCTTTTTGATAATGCCCAAACAAAAACAAAAGTAAGTCGTTTAGTCTACGAACATATTGCTAGTTCAGATATGGGCTATCATCTTTTTAAAGTTGATTTATTAACAGGTAAGTATCATCAAATTAGAGCACAATTATCTAGCATCAATTGCCCTATTGTTGGAGATGAAAAATATGGTAGTAAAGCTGCATATTATACTAGAGCCGTTGGCTTGCATGCTTGGCAGTTGCAGTTTATTGATCCAACTACACAAAAGCAAATCTCCTTAAAAACCAATCCTCCTACGGATCCTTTTTGGAATGATTTTAAAAAAATGTTTTCGTAAATAATTATTATTTCCCTATAATTCTTTATTTTGGTGGCTCATAGGTGCTCGCCCAATAAAACCACAGGCACTCAATACGTACTTGTCTATAATCCTCACGAAAAAATAAATAAATATGAGTTCGGATACTGCGGATACACAAATTAATCGTATGTTTTGGGTGCATTTATTTGTCACCTCTTTAGCATGGCTTGGTCCTTTTTTATTTTCTTGGCCGTTAATGCTAATCGCTTATTGTGTGGTCCAATTACAGTACAAAGTATATAACAGATGTTTAATGAATGAAGGGCATGCGCTAGCAGAAGTGGATGATAATACCTTTTACCATTTTTTATTAACTAAGGTAGGATTCAAATTAGATAAAAAACGAGTAAAGTTTGTGGTCAGAAAACGGCTTAATATTTTTTTAGGCTTATTTGTAATCTTCTGGCAAGTAATACTAGGATATAATCCGCTTCTATTTTAGGAGTAAAGGGGTAAAAAATCGCCTCCTGATATTACAAATCTTGCGACTGGGGGGTAAAGAACTAACTAAAAGTAAAGGTTTGTTCTTACTGATTCCAAATTAATAGACAAAACTGTTCTTCAGATAAATTATAAGTTTCCTATCGTATTTAACGGAGCACCCTTATTGATAATTGGCAACAGTTATCTGGGGTGCTCTTATGTGATCTGCACCCATTTTCTTATCGTTTACTCATCCTTTGAGTAGTCAACACTTTATCTTGTGTATCCACCAACTGTATTAAATACATCCCTTTTGGGAGGTCTTCAATCGGATAAGACTTTCCTTTTTCCGCAATAAACTTTTTAATCTTCCGCCCAACTAGATTATAAATAACAATGGCGTTAACGCCAGTTGCCGTTTTAAGTTGAATAAAAGTAGAGGCTGGATTAGGGAATATCTTTAAAGCAGAGGCAACCTTCGTTACAGGAGTTGCTGTACTTTGACCAACCACTTGGGTAGTTGATACAGCAAAAAATATAAAGGAGAAAAGAAAAATATGTAAAATTTTACGCATAGGCAATCAGGATCTTAGGTTAACAGTCTTGTTTGAATAGCTAATATCTTGGGAACGTTTAACTTGTTTGATTTGTTTACAAAATAGCGTGTAAACAAATAAACAACTTCAACAAATAAACAATTTCTTAAATATAGCTTTTTTTAATTTCGGTGTTGCCTTTTGAATTTATCTTGTACCAACTTGATTGAGGAAAATCGAAGAAGGACGAATAAAATTTTAGGAATGTGTGAATAATATAAGAGAGTATTATACGTTCACCTTATCCTTAAGTGCAATTTAACATAAAAAAAGAAGAAGTTCAAGCAAAGTAGCTTTCTATTAAAATAAATTAACATTTATAAAATCATAATATTTAAAAGACAACATGTATTTGTTTACCCAATGAGTAGATGAAGAAATGTAAAAATGAAGAAATGTAGATCGCTCATTTGTTAAAAAGGCGCTCCTTTTACAAGGAAGTATTACAGAAAAAATTTCTATTTTTCACCAAATCCTAAATAGAAACAACCAATTACTAAAAAAAATATTCCACATTAAGTTTTTTTTGTACTTAAAATAGCTTATTATTGCGTCATAAATATGGATTGAATTATATTTTCCTATCTACTTCAGTAATCCCACCTCTTACAATTTTTAATACTTAAAAAAATATTTGTACGATACTTTACTATCAGATTTATTTGTGAATAAATCTATTCTCTGGAACTGTTTACGTGCATATTATGAGTAATTCGTGCTAAGTAATTAGTTTATTGTAACTCTAAAATCACCCAATTGATCACTACAACTTACTTAGTACTCCTATCTACTACTTATTAATACACACAAATCCTATTTTAAAGTTAACCCAAATCTAGTCTTTAGCAGACTTGCTGGAATGTTTCATTGTCTTACTTCCTAACATAATTACTCTAACCTACTTTTTAGTTTTGACTGGCTTTCTATTTAACAAGCAGATTGACGTAAATTCTCAATAGTCTAAAGTCTTAAGATATTCGGTCCAAACAATAGCTATTGATGCTTGTAGACGATCAAACTCATCGACCGACTACACATTTCTACGTCATTCCTAAATGTAAGTAGAGGTATAATTCTTCAATCAATAATTGCATAACAATTATTCAACAGATGGAGGGGCTAAAGGTTAATGCTATAACCCTAGACTATTCCTTTGTAAGGATTAAAAATAAATAGTCAGTTTGTTCTTATAAGTCCCCTGATGAAAAGGGTTATCAAAAAACAAAATGTCCATTTTATTTTTCCTTTGTTGCTTAGTATTGATTAAAAATATTTGGTCTTTTTGTTTTTGAACTGACCTTTTTTCTCATAGGTTTTCAACCCATTAGAAAAAAGCCCATTTCAAAAACGACCAACTATTTTTTCATCGTTGCTTATGTTAATAAAATTTATTCTAATGACAAAAATTAAACTTTTACTATTCTTTTGTTGGTGCTTAACCAGTACAACTTTTCTATCGGGTCAAGTTCAAGCAACATGCGTTGATTGTGATACAACTCCCCCTTTGTCTCTTAAAGTCCAATCTGTTGCCCAAGGAGTCCTAGTTCCCAAAATGACAACTGTTGAACGACTTGAGATAGTCAATCCAGCTAAAGGATCTTTAATATTTGACACAACTGAAGATAGTTTTTGGGTTTTTAACGGCGATTCTTGGATAATCATGAATAGTATTACTAGCACCCAAGTCATTCAAGGTCCAGTCGGCCCTACTGGACCTACGGGTCCCAGAGGACCGCAAGGAATAAGAGGGCCACAAGGCAGAGCGGGTGCTTCTGGCATACAAGGTATACAGGGCATGCAAGGTCCCGGTGGTCCGCAAGGGATGACAGGTAGAAGAGGATCAAAAGGACGCACGGGATCTGTTGGACCTACTGGTCCTCAAGGTATACAAGGCCCTCGTGGTGAAACTGGTGCGCATGGTCCCCGTGGGTACAGAGGTACTACTGGTGCCAAAGGTGACACGGGTGCAATGGGTCCTCAAGGTATACAAGGCCCTACTGGTCCAGTAGGTACTAGAGGCTATCAAGGTTTAAGAGGTGCGAGAGGTCCACAAGGGCACCAAGGCCCTATGGGTTTGCAAGGGTTTCAAGGACTCCGAGGATCACAAGGAGCAAGAGGGCCACAAGGACCAAGAGGTGTTCAAGGACCACAAGGATTAAGTATAAAAGGAGATCCAGGAGCTCCTGGTCCCAGAGGTCCAGTTGGTCCTTGTTGTAGTTCTTTTTTGGAAGATGAATTGGAAGAACTAGCTAGGTTTAAAACAATATTTGAGGAACAAAATACGATAGTAATCACTCAAAAAGCACGGTTAGCAGAAATGAATATTCGCCTAAACAATCTGGTAGAAAAATTGGATAAAGTCTCGGAAAAGCCTACTGCAACAGCAGAGATTCAAAGGGAATTAAACCCTACTTCATTAACTCCTACGGCTAGTCTTTTACTAGACGAACAAGCAACTTTAGCGCAGAATTATCCAAATCCTTTTCAGAAAACAACAAATATTGAATATTATATCCCTTCTACAACTGAAGAAGCTATAATACGGATAACAAATATAGATGGGAAACAAATTGGGGAAGTGCAACTGGAAGGTTCTGGTCATGGTTTACTAAGGATAGATGCAAACACCTATTCTACAGGTACGTTCTTCTATACCTTGATGCTTGACGGAACAGTTTCTGAGACTAAAAAAATGATTTTGAGAAAGTAGAGGTGTTGGGGGTTGCGGGTTAACTCGCAACCCGCAACTCATTTCCTCCTCGCTTTTCTCCATGCCCTTCTTTCTTTTCGATTTCTACGTTTATCTTTTTTATATTGCGCTAAAATATTGCGTTGTTTATAAAATTTTTTCTTTCTCAGATGTAGTTTGAACTTACTATTTCCAGCTTTGTCTGTCTGTACTTCGATATAAATTTTTGGACCTGTAGTCCAATAATTTCTTTTTTCAGGAATACTGGATAAGTCTTTTCGTTTTTTAATATTTGCTATTGGAAAGGAAACCCAAATATTCGTTTTATCTTCATAACTATAAATCCC
>Ga0115031_1003486_pt1 | contig 11681 bp, 12 predicted proteins | sample Maine_Asex4_meta_FD_87301 | JGI IMG/M metagenome (GOLD analysis project Ga0115031, IMG submission 87301) | Marine algal microbial communities from Maine, USA - Maine_Asex4_metaG | ecosystem: Host-associated > Algae > Red algae > Unclassified | place: Maine, USA | collected 2015-01-05 | reverse complement strand
CCCCAGTCGGCTGCCATGACGGCGATCAGACGTGGATGGAGTCCCATCACCTGGGCGTGAGAGTACGCTCACATGCAGAGCTAAGACAAGGGAGGGTACACCGGGGGGGGTGGTTGATGGAGACCGGCGGACGAATGGGGGGGATACACGGACATCAAAAGACAGAGGCGGCAAAGTTGTGGGAAGGAGGGGGGAGGCCGGCTCGTGACCACCGCGCCGGCGAGACATTCTGCAACAGAGAAGAATAAGCACGAAAGGAGATTCCCCGAAACATTGCAGAAGGAGGGACGGTGACGGAGGGGGCGCAGTATCGGGACCAGAAACAGGTTGATCAACCGACGCTGACCTCAGAAAGTGCGTCAGCGCATGCCACGGACATTCAATGTGAGGATGTGTGCGCATTCGGCTGTCTCTGAGATCGCCTGCTCCAATCAGAACAGTTTTGTGGACCACTCTCCAACCAGATTGAGCGCCACCGCCTGCGCCGCCGCCAAGTCGGCTGCCTCGGACCGCGACGCGACCAGGGCGGCAAGCTGGCGATCCGCCCCCGCGGCGGCAGCGGAGAGTGCGGTCGCAGCGGCGCCTCTGCCGCCGCTGTCCCCAGCTACCTCATCCGGCGCCGCTGGTGGAGGGTGCGGTCCTGGCGGCACCGCCCCGTGGCGGCTATTTTCAGATGACGACGAGCGAGCGGTCCCGACCTGGCCCCCGCCCGCCAGCGCCGGCAGGGCGCTGGCGCGCCTCGGAAGCGCCGTCTGCCGCGCCGCCGACCCCACGTCCTGTGGCGGTGGCGGCGCCGCTGGCCTCGCCTGCGTCGAGGCCGGCCACTGTCGGGGCGTCTGCCGGCGCGTCCCCCCGGCAACTGCGTGCCGGCGTGCGCGTCGCCGCCGCTGCCGCGCGGGCACCAGCCACCGCAGAGCGCTGAGCGGGCGTGCTGCCGCGCTCTGCCGCCGAAGTCCTGCCGGCCGCGGCGGTGGCGCGGGCGGTTGTGTCGACCGCATGCTCGCTCACCACCGCCACCGCCGCTGTCGAGGCGTCTGCCGCCTGCTCGTCCTCCCTGCTCTTGCGCGCCGGCGTGCGCGTCACCGCCGCTTCTGGGGCGGCAGGGCGGAACCCACATCCGGGGGGGGGTAACATCGAGGTCGGGGGGTCGGGGCGGGGGCGACGCGGCCGGAGGTGGCGAAGGAGGTGGTGGTGGCGGCCGCGGTGGCCGGCGGCCGGCAGATCGAGTGAGGTGGGCGTCTCCGGGCCGGCGAAGCGTGACAGCCGCCGCCGTCACAACGCGTCGACCGACCGATACGCGGGCCCGGCGCGTTCCGGAATCGGGCGGAGATCCGCCGCCCGCCGCTGCGGCCCGCGCCCGCGCCGCCACCCCCCTGCGGCCGAGGCGGCAGTCCAACTACTCCGCGAGGGGCGCGGTGGCCGACCGCGTGTCGCTGGTGGGCTTGAGACTGTCGCCACGGCCACGGCGCCACCACCCGCGTCGCCGCGCGGCCCGCCAAGGCGGGCGACGTCGCCGGTCCCCACCCCTTCGGCGGGGCTGACGTGAGTGCCGCCCTGGCCGCTGTCCGCACCTGGCGGTCACCGCCGGTCATGGGCGGCAGCGGCGGGGGGCGGGGAGGCAGCGGCGGGCGACGGCGGCTGCGCGCCCGATTGAGACGGCTTCGCAGAGGCGCGACAAGCGGAGAGCGGCGGCGCGGTGGCACACGTCGGCAACGGCAAGGCGCCGACGCATGGCACCGAAAGACCGCTGCGACTGCCTTCGGGCCGCGGCAAGGTGGTGGGTGGCGACGGCGCCGCGGCGGACGCGGCAGCGTCACAGGGGAGCGGCGGCCCCCCTCTCCTTCTCCTCCCGGGCGCGCAACAGCAAAGCAGGCGCGCCCGACGGCAGCAAAGGGGTCCGCCACCCGTGCCGCGCGGCCGCGAGGCACTGCTCGGGCGGCACAGGCGGCGCCAGGCGGCGCCACAACGCCAAGCACGGCGGGCGCACCGGCGGCCGACGGACACGGCGGGTGGGGCGGCAACGCAGCGGGCGGCAGCTCTGGCGGCGCGCCGGCGGTTCTAGGGCCCGACCGGCAGCTGTGAGGCGGGGTGGCAGCGGCGCGGCCGGCCGGATTGGTGGGCGGCGATGCGGTAGCGACGGGCTCGGCGGCGGCAACGGCGAGCGCCCCGCCCCACCCCCTACCTCGTCGCGCGACGACCACTGAGGTGCTGAAAGGGAGGGCGGGGGGCAGCGCCTCCGGCGTCACGTGGCGCAGTGATGGCGGACGGGTGCCGGCGGCAGCAGAGGGCGGCTCCGCGGCGTCGGCCGCGGCAGGCGCACCAGCGGGCGACGGGCTCGGCGGATGGGGCGGCGCCGCGGCGGCCGACGGCGGTGGCGGGGCCGAGTTGGGGCCCAAGCGCGGACGGCCGCCACCGGCAGGGCGGCAGCGCTGTGACCGGAGGGCTTAGCGGTTGCGGCGGCGTCGGCGGAGGGGGGGAGGAGGGGACACGTCCACCGGCGGCAGCGACGGGGATGGTCGGCGGCGGCCGCTGGAGCGCGTCGGCGCGCGAGCGCGTTCGCGGCGCATCGGCGCAAACGGGAGCGCACGGCGGACCGACGGCGGCGGCAACTGGCAGCGAGGCGGCAGGAAGCAACGGCGTCGCCGCGCGGCCTGAATGCGGTCCCCCACCACGCCTCTCCTCCGGGAAACGCGGGAACGCCCGAAGATGGGGCGGCGGCGGCGCCGCGGCGGCAAGGGACGGCGGCGAAGGCGCGTCCTGCGCGCCCGGCGAGGCGGCTACGGCCGGCGGAAAGGCCTCCACCGGCGGCGGTTGCCGCCTGCGGTCACCTGCCTCGTTGCCGACGCCGCAGGCGGGCAACGGTTGCGCGACCGCCGCTGCGGCCGCCCCGGGTGCAAAGCCCGCGACGGCAAGCCGCGGCGGCGCGGGCGCGGCGGTCGATGTCACGCCGTCCGTGTTGCAGCAGGCCATCACGGGGCGAAAACGATCAATATTTACTTCATACAGGAAGAGCGCAACCGAGCGGTACGTACGAGGCGCGCCGGGTGTGAAGCGCAAGGGGGAAGGGGAGAGGCGGCCGGTCGGCTTGGAGCGAAAGGGGAGGCGAGACGAACGCGCGCGGGGGAGTCAAGTGGTCGCAGCGTCCGGCATGCGGCGCCCGACACGGTATTGGCAGCTTCTGCGTGGCCACGCCGCCGATGCCCAGGGGAGGCCTAGCGGCGCGGCGCACTAACCTTCGTGTGATTGTTGGTGGCCAGTCCTGTTTCCTGCGGGGTGGTTGGTTGCAACAATTCCCATTGTCGCCCCCCCCACTCCGCCTCCATTGAATGAGTCCGGTCTGCATGGCGTAGGTGCTCTTTACCAAGCGCAAAAGCGGGATGCTCTGAAAGGCGCCAGAGATGCTCATCCTCTGCGACTGTGATATTGCGGTGCTCATCTTTTACAACACCAACGGGCGGTGATTTTTTGTGTCGGGCGACACGAGCCGAACCATCACCCGGTTCGCCACCTTCCAGGGCACCATCGAGCTCCGGGGGTGAGCAGAGGTCCGCCATCGTCACGCGCTGCTGTGCAAAACGCTCGTGCGCTTTCGTGTTGGCAGCGGCCGCTTTCGGTACACAACAGGCAGCGGTCGTCGGTGGGCGCGGCGTGGACGGCGACTGACGTGCCTCATGGTGCCCTCTACGGTCTATTTCGCGTGTCCCTCGACCTTGGTCCCATCACCCTACCTCAGACTCTTTTCTTTGGCTGATCTCCTCTTCTCTTCTCGCCTCTCTGTCTCTGGTGGACGGCCGCTGGTCGCGGCACCCCCCACTTACCCACAAGATGAGCGAGAGCAGCTGGTTCACCACCGGTCGCTCGACCCCGACTCGCGGCACTTGCGGGCGGTCGCTGCCGCCGCCGCCGACTTGTGTCGGGCGTCGCCCGACCCCCTGGGGGTGCCCCTCGGGTCCCTCCCACCCCCGCCGCCACCGAAACCAACGAAGCCCGCGACAGACGGCGGTTGCGCGGGTGCGGCGAGCCCCGCCGGCGGCGGCGGCTGCGGTAGCGCCAGCAGCGCCGCCGCCGCCTGCGGTATTAATGGCAATGCGGCTGCGGTCACGCCGTCGCGGCCGCCAGCCGTGCAGCAGTCGTCTACCTTCTTGTTCACGTCGCGGGCGTCGGGCAGGCCCGGCCGCCGCGCAACATCCGCGCGCCGTGACGGGTATGGCGGCGGCGACGAGCCGGCGGCCGACGAGCGGTTGGCCGCTCCGCCGCGCAACGACCACGCGCCGTGACAGGTGTGGCGGCGGCGACGAGCCGGCGGCCGACGAGCGGTTAGCCTTCTTACCGGCGGGGGCGTCCGGCCTCGCGACGGCCGGCGGCTGTCACAGGCACGTGAGCGCCTGTGGTGTGTCAGGCAGGCGCCGGCGGCGGCGGCCACGCGTCACTGTCAACGTCGCCGCCACTGCGTTCGAGTGGCGTGCAATTGCCGTCACGGCGCGGGTGGTGGGGTGGCGGGAAGCCATCCCGCACACCACCACCGTCCGTCCCGTCAGCGTCGTCGCCGGGGGGTGCTCCCCCCCACCACCGCCCAGACGACCACCCGTACAGCAAGTGTCGACCGCCATCGGCTCCGGAGGCCTACAGCCTCCCCGCTGTCCGCGGGCCGCCGTCGGTGGCGGCGGCGCGGCCTGCGCCGGGATCGTCCCCTCCGGCCGGGGATACTGCCGGCGAGCGCGCGGGGGGGGAGCCCGGCCGCCGCCGCTGCCAGCGGCCGCACGGAAGACCTGTCAGGATGTGATGCGCGCGCCGCCCCCACTGCCGCGCGCCCGCAACGCCGTGGCCTTCAAGGACGATGCGTGCGACCGCTTCGGCGCGGCCGGCGGCGCCTTGGCGGGGGCGCGGGCCGACCTGTCGGGGAGCATCCACACGCGCGGCCACGGAACGCCGCGGCTCTGCCCGCACCAGAAGGTGCAGACACAATATCCGCTGCTGCCAGCGCCGCCCGGCGCACGGCTCGTGCAGGAACTCGGCGCCGCGCGCGCAGCGCGCGGCGCGGCCGGCGCCGACGGGCGGCCGTGGGGGGTGTCCCCCGCCACAGACGCGCCGGGCGACACGTGGCAGCCCCCTGCGACGATGCGGGGGATTACGCGCAGCCATCCGCACGGTGGGCACCTCCCTCCCCACAACTGGGAGCGCACCACCCGCCCATGGCGCTGCTGGATCCCCTCGGGGGGGGGGGGCACCCGTCGGGTGTACCACCCGCTCGACGAGGCGGCCTCCGCGGGGCCCTGGCAGCCGTGGGTCAACCCCCCCGCCACCGGACCGCCGACGGGGCGGCGGCAGCGGGCATGCGGCGTGCTGCCGCCGTCGCCCCTGCCAACAGCGTCGCATTCGGCAGCCGAGGTGGCGGAGGCAGCCTTGGCAGCGGTGGCCGTCGTGACAATGGTGTCAACGGCGATGGTAGAGGGGGCGCCGGCAGCCATACGGCGGCCGTCAGGACAAGAGTGGCAATGGCAATGGCGGCGGCCGAGGCGATGCCGGCAGCAATGGCGCCAGCGGCCGTCGTGCCGTTTGTGGCAATGTAACTGGCGGTGCCGGCAGCTGGCGGCGGCGGCGCCCATGGCGGTGGCGGCGGATATGACGGTCTTGGCAATGGCGCTTGCGGCTGCCTGAGGTGGCGGCGGCAGCCATGGTGGCGGCGGACGTCGTAACATTGGTGACAATGTCGGTGGCGGAGGGCGCGGCGGCAGCGATAGCGGCGGTCCCCGCCGCTTCGCCGGCTACATGAACGAAACGTCGTCGTCCCCGTCGTATCACGGCTGGGCGACGAGGTACTTGTCTGAAGGGACCTCGTGCCTGGTGGCGGCAGTGGCACGCTCTGGCGTCGTGCTGAGGAGGAGGTGGGGGCGTGTTTTCGTGAGTGCATTGAAAAATATAAAAGCACGCCAACAAACACTGCCGGCGCACGCAGGTGACCACGACGCCCTCCTGCCCACAGAGGGCCTAATTCCACATCAAACCCGACTTCACACCCGACCGCCAACTCTACTACCTACATAAACTCGCCACCACTACCGCTGCCGACCGACATAGGGGCTTTCTCATCACCTTCATCCACGTCGATGGCCGCTGTCGTCCGCCCTCTCTTGCGCGACGGCGCCGCGCTCGCAGCGGCCCCCCCGGACCCCCCCCCGTCTGGCTGCACTTCAGTGCCGGGCGGCGTGACGACCACCTCCGCAACAGAGCATTCGATGACGAGGTTTTGTACCGACTTCGAGATCATAGGCAACACGTTGATGTTCGGCGTCTGCGTGCGTTTGTAGCACAGCTGCTCTGAAACCTCAGCAGGAGAGACCACGCCGCACGTGAGCGTCATCCCTGTACGTACGTGGTCCTTGGCCGCGTCGACAAAGGCCTCTTCCATCCCCGGGAAGATCTGCGCGTTGGCCGTCACAATGGCACCCACAAACACAGCCCGGGCAAGCTGCACCGGGGTCCACTGGTTCACCGTCGGGTGCGAGAAGATCACAGCGTTGTCAAACTTGGCTCGTTGGTCGGGACGCCACACGACGTGGTCCAGCGGGGATGCGGGACTCACACACACAGCAGCAGCGAGCGCGCCACCGCCGCCGCCGCCGCCGCCGCCGCCACCATCTCCGCCGCCGCCGACCACCGAGTTGACAGCCACTCCCGGCGCCGTCATGCGACGAACGGCCGATGCGGCGCGCAGAGCCGCAGCCTGCATGAATTCCTTCTCCTTGGAAACCATGCGGGCAGCGACTAGAGAAACTCCGCCGTCGCTTCCTGCCCGGGAAGACACGGTGATGAGAGAACTCAGGAACGCCGCCCGAGCCGCTCCCCGATCTGCTATCCCAGCCCTCACCCCACCGCGGCCGCGCGCCATCCGAGACGCAATGCTGCCCCCGAGTAAAGGCAACGCCCCAGGTCCCTCCCCACCGCCTCCCGTCGTCTGCAATGCCGTAGAGGCTTCAGCAACGGCCGTTGCCGCCGCCGCCGTCCGCGCCCCACCGCCGCCCGCGCCAATTGCACCCACGAGTCTGCGATGGGCAGCACGGCTGGACGCGGTGCTGCCCGTCGCTGCTGCCATTGCCGCACCGACGGCCGACATTGCAGGATCCATTAGTGCAGCCGCTGTCCGGTCAAAAAAGGCTCGATTGTCAACCGAGTTAGTAGCGGCCTGGATGCCACTCGAGCGCATGACGTCGGCCGCCCCAGTTGTCGAGAAACCTGTTTCGTAAAGGTTGTCCCGCAGCAGCTCCGCGTTGCTGGCCGAGCGTTGCCGCTCGCCCCAAGCCGACCAGCACTTGTCATGGTAAGCCTTGATCCACTCTTTGACACACAGGTCATCGACAGCAGCGCACAAAAAGTCCGCGCCCGACAGCTCAGGGGCCGTTCGCTTGCGGGACGGAAGTCTGCGGCTCCCCGACCACACGTACAGGTCGTCATTGATGACGAGAGTGCGCACGGGGTGGCCTCGTTGTTTGCACTTGGAGCACTTCTCATCGTGGGCGCAGCCTTGCATCGTGCATGTCTCAGGGTCGTAGAACGAGTCGTCGGAGGGGAGTTGATGAAAGAACGGGTAGCTTTTCATTTCACACGACCGCGCTTCGTGTCCCCCCTTGCGCAACTCCCTGTCGTCCTCCCGCCCGAGATCGAAGCTGCACATCGTGCTCCGGCCGACCATTCTCTTGGATCGTCGGTGCGAAACGACACGACGGAGACACGAATGGCTCCTGGTGACCATCCCGGGAGACCAGGGGGGGGACCGAGAGCGTCTCTGGGACGGATCTTGGAGGCTGGAGGCGGGCGCGCGGCACAGCGTCGTCGACGTGCCGTACCAAGTGTGTTCTGATTAGAATTGGTGGAATCCTTCAAGCGCCGTTGTCGCTTCAGCTGCGCATTCGTGCAGCAAATGAGAGTGGTCCAATGCTGAATCCACCGGAAGATCCGGTCTCATGAAACGATCTGCGGCAGGAGCAGGGCCACTGATGGTGTCTCGTGACCGGGCGTGCGGCGCGAGCAGGCCCAATGAAAATAGACGCCGCCACTGGCACTCGACAGATGCGCCGACAGCCTGTCGCGAGATGCGGATGGATATGTTTGCACCACAGAACTTACGGATTGCACGTTGGACAGGCCAGCACGATGTCCTGCACGACGTGCTTTTTTCAGATCGAGAGGCCCGATATTGGCAGCCCTAACCGAGACGAAATCACCCGAGCCGCTTCCGCAGGCTCAGTTAGACGCTGCCGATGAACACAGCACGAAGTGGACATCGTGCATCGAGCACGATGTCGTGCACGATGTCGAAACCGGGAATCTTAATGGCAACAAGTAGCCCGATATTAAGACGTGGCCCACTTTGCTGAGACAATGGGACATCAGATCACTCGCCCTCTTCGATTCCGCCATCCCGGCAACGTGATGGGTGAGAAATGTCCTGGGATCAAAACTCGTGTTGAGCTGTTCTGTAAGACTTCGTGCGCTCCGTCGACATCGTGCAGCCCCTCACGGGGTCTGTGAGAGGGGTGATCGTGCGAACGATCCGCGGCGTGTCTATTTTTTAGGGAAGTGCCATACATCCAACGTGGGTCGGCGACCCACATTCTACCACCATTTGATACCGACGCCCGACTTGCCGACGCTCTCTAATGTGCTACAGTCTTGCTGTCGGCGCTTGACACGCGTCATCGTCTGCCCCCGTCGTCGTCAGCGGGCGCGGTGACGCCGACGGGGGGAGGTCTTGCCGTCGTCCGATTCGCGCTGCGACGACGGCGGCGCAGGCTCCGCAAGGCCCTCTTCTCCCCTGGCGTAGGGGATAGTCGGGCGCCGCTACGCCCGCGGCGTCGGGGCGCGCCGCCCTTGGCGGGCGGCGGCGGCGGCGGCAACGTAAAACTGCTTCCGCCGGCGCGGCACTGGGGCGCGGCGGCGCCGTTGCAAAACGTTCGGTCCTCTGGGGCGGCACCGCCGGACCAAGCGCGGTTCCAATTCACGGGCGTCTTATCGGCGGGGCGCGGAGCGGCGCCCTCGTCATCCGCCGCCGTGGGCGGGCGATGCTGGCGGGCCTCGCCTGGGGCCTTCCCGTCCTCGGCTGCGGATGCCGTTGGTCTCGACGAGTGGGCCGTGGCGCGGCCTTCTGCCCTGAGCTACAGGGACCTCGGCGGCGGCACCGTCTTTGGCGGTGTTCCGGATCTCCTGTTTCGCTCGTCGATGCGCTGTGGGCGGCCTGCGTCGTGCGGCGCGGACGCCACAGTCTCATATGGGGGGCACGTGGTACTACGCCTGTGGCGTTGTACTCGTGGCTGTGGGCGCTGGTGCGCGGGAGCCGGGTGACTGGTGGTGTGTCGCCTTTGTGGCGTGCCGCTCCGGCTTGGGAACGCTTGCGGCGCGCCTGTCCAGGTGAGCTCGTCGAATTATCGTGTGCTGACAGAGGGGCGGGTTAATCCAGATCGGGCAGTGTTATGCATTGGAGGGAATTATCTGCATCGTAGGTATTTGGCAGCGAGGGACCGGGCCAACTAGTGGCCCCGGTCCCCGCGCAGCGGTGTCCGCCCTTTTACGACGAAGTGCGATGACGGTGGGAGGCACCGTCGTCGCCGGCAAGTAAACCGTGCCTATTTGTCTTGGAGTTTCGATCGGCCCGACTTCCCGGACCTCGAGTCCCATAGCGCGTGACTCACGATTGGCGAGGACGGCCGGTACTTCTCCCCTCTCCGAGGTGATCGCGAGTCATTGTTCTACAAGCACCACCACAGACTTTCAATAAATCCACCGACATATCGACGTGTACATCGTGTTCGCACCCAGGTGCACGGGTTGTGTGTGGTAGTGCTACCGTATAATCAACCTGTAGCGCATGTGGGTAGGCACGTGGATTTGTGCGGTTCCGGCCAACGGCGCCATGCCTACAAAGAGACCGTTCGAATCCTCACGGAACCGGGACATGTCGTTGACGTCCATGGACGCTCGGACCTCCTTGCACCGTCCGTCCCCCGCTTGCCTCTCGAGGAGCTTCGCAAGGAGTGTGGCAACACGGTCAGTCCACGCCACCCAGTTGGGGGGAACGCGAGACAGACCGTGTCGCCGGGTAGTCATGTCGGGGAATACCCGCCCCGGAAGGAAACCCCGAAAAGCACACACGGACGGTGTCGACATGGGGGAGACGCCCCGAGCAACAAACACGAGTTGTGAGACCGGAAGTTCACTTGCCCGCGTCGAAGGCCTCGACGCAACACTCACGCCTCGCCCTCTTATCACGTCCGTTCACCTTAAACTCTGAGAAAACGCCCGTCAGGCACCCGCAAAGGACTCGCAGAGAACCCTCCCCTCACGGCCCATGGGGCCAGTCTCAGCGAAGGATTGCCGAAGCTTCGAAAACCGCCTTGAGTGGAGGCGGGGAAAGGGTGCTACGTGACACCCTCGCGGCGCCCCGGGGTCAGCGCCGCGGCGTAATGTTGGCCACTTGTCCAAGTGAGCACTTACGCAAATTTTATGCCCTTCACTGGGGGCCCGCCCGTGGATTTACTAATTCCAGTGAGGTCTCGAGATCGCGGTGAAGGTTGGTGAGCCATGGGGTGATCACAAGTGGATCGCAACCAGAACGACTCGAAATATGCGGAACTTGGGCATATTTGTCCCGAACGGGTTTGACGTTGGTCGGGATTTGTAGAAAATCGTGACAGACCGGTTTTTCGGATCGGCTGACCCCCAAATGACTGGAAACGGGCCCCCTGTCGAGGCTCGAAAAGCAATAACTCTGTCACATTTCCCCCTTCTCAAGGGGTCATCGTCCCGGCGGCCCAAACGTCAAATCAGAGAGAGAGCCCGCCCGCAGCGCAGAGGGAAGGACCGCCGGGGATACTACCCCGGGGCCTGGCTGGTTTCAGGTGACGCGATGCGGTGTCTACACTTGCATCTGAACGAAGCGGGGGTGTCCTCCCGCCCCGCCACGCGGCGTGTGGTCCGCGACCATGGCGCGCGGGTGCGTGGCCTCGCGCCGCAGGGCAGTTTGACGCGCCCTGCGCCGGTGTGGGTCGGAGTTGCGTCTCCTCCGTGCCACGCGGCGCGCGCTCCGCGACCGTGGCGCGGGGGTGGGTGGCCCCGCGCCGCAAAGCAGTGCGTCGCGCTCTGCACAGGCGTGGGGCGAGTGTAGCATATTCCTGCTCGCAATTGGCGAATTGCCACTGGTAGCCCCCTTGACTGGCTGAATCCACGGATTTGTGTGACTCGGCTTGTGGAAAGCCCTTTGGGGGGTTACTTTCGCATTGTTCATTTTGTTGTTTGCTTGCCTGTCCTATCTGTTTGCCGGCACTCATTACGATCGATTGATCGGATGGTCGATCGAACAGTGCCGTTGTTTGTCATGAACCACCGTGGGTCCGGGGTCGCCTTCGTGGGCACCCCGCGGCTCCCCATCGGATGCCCTTCATCAAAAGGTCTTTCTTCCTCGCCGCAACGGCGATAGAATTCGCTTTATTGCTTGGCCACGGTCGGTCTCAGTACACTGGTAATGGAACTATCGTTATTGATACCACCTTTGGTGAAGCAGCAGGGGATACCCTCGTCTTCATCGTGCCTCGCGGCACGGTGTTCCCGAGAACTTTTTCGCTGCCTCGTGGCATTGTGACGGTGTCGATACGGTCGCTTGGCGCGCGGGACGTAGGCCATCGACTTGT
>Ga0115031_1003484_pt1 | contig 11688 bp, 11 predicted proteins | sample Maine_Asex4_meta_FD_87301 | JGI IMG/M metagenome (GOLD analysis project Ga0115031, IMG submission 87301) | Marine algal microbial communities from Maine, USA - Maine_Asex4_metaG | ecosystem: Host-associated > Algae > Red algae > Unclassified | place: Maine, USA | collected 2015-01-05 | reverse complement strand
GTTCGACGATGACGTCGAGCCACTGGCATACGAGGCATCGCTCCCCGAAGTGTTCCCGCAGATGGCACCAGGCAACTTCACCTGGCAGCCCGACATCGACAAATGGGTGTGGACGACGTTCCGCGAGTTCCAATGGGACCTGAACTGGGCGAATCCCGACGTCATGTACGAGATCGGCCACGTTGCGCTCGGGCTCGCCAACATCGGTGTCGACATCCTCCGACTCGATGCGATCGCCTTCACTTGGAAACGCCTTGGCACCAACTGTCAGAACCAGCCCGAAGCGCATCTCGTTGCACAGGCCCTGCGCGCCCTGACGTCGATCGCTGCCCCTGCCACCGTGCTCCTCGCCGAGGCGATCGTCGGACCCGACGACCTCGTGGGCTATCTGGGACGGCACGAGGTCGAACGACGTGAGTGCGAGTTGGCGTACCACAACCAGCTGATGGTCCAGGGCTGGTCGATGCTTGCGACCGGAGAGACGCGCCTCGCCCGGGTCGCGCTGTCGCGCCTGCCGGAACCACCTCCGATCACGACGTGGTTCACGTACGTCCGATGTCACGACGACATCGGATGGGCCATCGGCGACGGTGATGCCAGCGCTGCCGGCGTGTCGGGTGCGGGCCACAGGGCCTTTCTCGCCGACTACTTCCGGGGGAACTTCCCGGGGTCGCCGAGCCGAGGCGTCCCGTTCGCGACCAACGAGGGGACCGGCGACGAGCGAACCAACGGAATGACGGCCTCGCTGACCGGGGTGACCTCGGCGCTCGAAGTCGGTGACGCCAACGGACTGGACGCAGCGATCGACCGGGCAGCGATGCTGTACGCCATTGCATTCGGACATGGTGGCATCCCCATGATCTACATGGGCGATGAGCTGGGTCAGGGCAATGATCTCACGGCACTCGATGACCCGGACCTGGCTGCCGACAGCCGCTGGGTGCACCGCCCCTCGTTCGACGACGCCTCCCGGTCGCAACGAAATGAAACAGCGACCGTTCCCGGCCGCATGTGGTCGGTGATGCGCCACTTGATCGACATTCGTCGAACCTGTCCGGCGCTGCACGGCGGCGCCCCGGTCGACTATGTCGACGTTGGCGTCGAGCAGGTCTTCTGCTGGCATCGCAAGCACCCGCGCTTCGGCGACCTCGTCGGGCTCGCCAACGTCGGCGCGAGGCTCGCAACGATCGATCTCGCGACGCTCGGGCTCCCTGCGACGGGCGGTGAGTGGGTCGACCTTCTCGATCGTACCGCTGATGATGATCGTGCTGCTCACGATCTTGGCACGCTCGCTCCGTATCAGGTCCGTTGGCTCGCATCACCCGAGGCGTACCCCACTGTGCCGCCTGTGCCGCCTGTGCCGCCTGCGCCGCCTGCGCCGCATGTGCTGTCTGTGCCGCCCGCGGTCACCGCCGGCCCAAGCAACCTTGCAAGCATGTCGTCTTGACGGTCGGTGTCACCCAGACGTCTCGCTCCGGCGTCGCCCGAACCGGCCGCCGATAGCGTCCAAGCCGCATGGGTATCGAGATCGTCTTCCTGATCCTGGCGGTGCTCGTCGTTGCCTTCGGCATCGGCGTCGTCGCCCTCAATCGTCGCCGCCAGAGCGTTCAGCCGGAGCAACGACCGCGGTCGCGTCCGCTGCAGCCGCGCCCCGGTGGCGGCTCGACTCTGGTCGACAAACCGCCGCCGCCCGTCGAGCCCGACGAACTCGTCGAAGAGCCGCCGACCGTCGAGGAGCCGCCCGCAGGAACGCTGCGTGAACGCCTTGCGAAGGCTCGTTCGACGTTTGCCGGTGCCATCTCCGGCGTACTCGGACGCGCCACGATCACCGAGGAGTCGTTCGAAGACCTCGAAGAAGCACTGCTCCGCGCTGATATCGGCGTCGGTATCGCCGACGAACTCCTCACAGGGCTACGCGCCAAGGTCAAGGCCAAGGAGATCACCGAACCTGCAGCACTCCTCGACGCATTGGACGCCGAGATGAAGGCGCGCCTCGCCGGCGCCGACCGGACACTCAACTTCGAAGCTCTCGACAGCGGTGGTACGAACGTGTGGATGTTCGTCGGCGTCAACGGCGTGGGCAAGACCACCACGATCGGCAAGCTCGCCAAGCAGCAGGTCACCGCTGGTCGGACCGTTCTACTCGCTGCGGGCGACACGTTCCGCGCCGCAGCCGCCGAACAGTTGACGGCATGGGCGGAGCGCAGCGACGTCGAGATCGTGCGCGGCGCCGAGGGAGCCGACCCGAGTTCGGTCGTCTTCGACGGTGTCGAGAAGGCAGCATCCAAAGGCATCGACCTCGTCATGGCCGACACTGCCGGGCGTCTGCACACCAAGAGCAACTTGATGGACGAACTCGGCAAGGTCCGACGTGTTGCGGAAAAGGGAGCCGGCAAGGTCACCGAGACCCTGCTCGTGATCGACGCGACCACCGGCCAGAACGGCCTGATCCAGGCCCGCGAGTTCGGCGAAGTCACCGACGTGACCGGCGTGGTGCTGACCAAGCTGGACGGCTCGGCCAAGGGCGGCATCGTGTTCGCCATCGAGACCGAGCTCGGCATCCCGGTCAAACTCGTCGGCATCGGCGAGACGATCGGCGACCTGATCGACTTCGACCCCGACGAGTTCGTCTCCGCCCTCCTCGAACGCTGAGGAGCGCGCCAGGTCACGACATCGGATCACGAAGTGTGAGGTGCTGGCGCCGGTTTCGGCCCTGGAGGCTCACAGTTGGCTCGGGGTGGTACGAAGCCGCCCGGAAGTGTGAGCTGGGGACGCCGGTTTCGGCCCCGGCGGCTCACAGTCCGAGCGGGAACCTCTCGGGCCACGATCCTCAGGGCGGATGAGCGGCCGGTAACCTGACTGGCGATGTTCGACAATCTGTCCAACCGCCTCGAAGGCATCATCACCAAGGTCCGCGGCAAGGGTCGCCTGACCGAGGCCGACGTCGACGAGGTGATGAAAGAGATCCGCACGGCGCTGCTCGAAGCAGACGTCAACGTCACCGTGGTCAGGTCGGTCTGCAACCGCATCCGTGAGCATGCAATCGGTGCCACGAAGTCGAAGGCGCTCGACCCGGGCCAGCAGGTCGTCAAAGCCGTCAACGACGAGCTGACCCGCGCCCTCGGCGGCGAGACGCTCAGCATCACCTACGCCGTCAAGCCGCCGACCGTCATCTTGATGGCGGGCCTGCAGGGCTCGGGTAAAACCACCAACTCGGCCAAGCTCGCCAAGTGGTTCAAGGCTCAGGGCCGCAACCCGATGATGATCGGCTCCGACCTCCAGCGCCCGGCAGCCGTCGAACAGCTCCGCACGCTCGGCCGTCAGATCGACGTGCCGGTGTTCTCCGACCCCGAGGATCCGATCCTCACTGCCGCTGCGGGCATGGAGGAGGCGAAGCGTCTCGGGCGTGATGTCGTCATCGTCGACACCGCCGGCCGTCTGTCGATCGACACCGAGATGATGGAGCAGGTCCGCCTCATCTCCGGTGCAGTCAATCCTGACTACACGTTCCTCGTCATCGACGCGATGACTGGCCAAGACGCCGTGCAGACCGCCGAGGCATTCCACAACACGCTGCAGATCGACGGCGTGATTATGTCGAAGATGGACGGCGATGCTCGTGGTGGCGCGGCGCTGTCGGTCAAGGAAGTCATCGGCCGGCCGATCGCCTTTGCGTCCACTGGCGAGAAGCTCGATGAGTTCGAGCAGTTCCACCCCGACCGAATGGCGAGCCGGATCTTGGGCATGGGCGACATGCTCACGCTCATCGAGCAGGCCGAGAAGGCCTTCACCGAGGATCAGGCCGAGGCGGCAGCCACGAAGTTGATGGAGGGCCAGTTCACCCTCGACGATTTCCTCGAGCAGATGCAGGCCCTCAAGAAGATGGGCCCGCTCGGCGGCCTCATGGGGATGATGCCGGGAATGCCGAAGGAGCTGAAGGACGCCAAGATCGAAGACGACGATCTGAAGCCGATCGAGGCGATCATCACCTCGATGACCCCCGAGGAGCGCACGTTCCCCAACATCATCCAGGGCACGCGACGGTCCCGAATCGCCACAGGGTCGGGCACGACCGTTGCCGACGTCAATCGGCTGGTCAAACAGTTCGGTGAGATGCAGAAGATGATGAAGAAGATGGGCATGGCCGGAAAACCTGGCAAAGCCGGGAAAAAGGTCAAAGGCAAGAAGGGCAAAGGCACACGAGCGATGCCGAAGGGACTGCCCGCCGGATTCGACCTCGAGCAGGCCGGTATCGACATCGCCGGCATGCCCGGCACACCTGGGATGCCGGGAATGCCCGGTCTCCCTCGCTGACGACCGAGCCGATGGTCCGAGTGGGAAGCTGACGCTGCGGCGTTAGTCTTTCGACGTTCTCGAATCACCGAACACCTGACACGAACATCAACCTGGAGTGACGATCAAAGATGGCAGTCAAGCTGCGACTCACACGTATTGGCAAGAAGAAGCAACCGCAGTACCGCATCATCGCGGCTGACTCCCGTTCGCCTCGCGACGGACGCTTCATCGAAATTCTTGGTCACTACGACCCGCGCCAGGATCCGTCGGGCCTCACGCTCGACAACGACAAAGCCGTTGCCTGGCTCCACCAGGGTGCCAAGCCGACCGAACGTGTCGCCAAGCTCCTCAAGGTGTCGGGTGCCGCCGAGCAGTTCGAAACCGAGAAGGCCGCCAAGTGAGCGACCTCGCTCCCGCAGCAGTCGCAGTCCTCGAGCACATCGTCCGATCCATCGTCGATGATCCCGACGCCGTCACCGTCGAGGTCGACGAGTCCGGTGACCGTCCTGCGCTCAACGTGCGCGTCGGCGACGGCGACCTCGGTCGTGTCATCGGCCGCCGTGGCCGCACCGCTGCCAGCATCCGCACCGTCACCCGTGCAGCTGCCAGCAAAGACGATGTCGAACTCGACATCGAATTCCTCGACTGATCTCGGCCTCGCCGAACTCGGAGCCAGCTGATGGCCCGCAACGCCCCGATTCCTGACGGCTTCCTCGAAGTCGGCCACATTCGGCGCGCCCACGGGCTGCGAGGCGGCGTGTTCGTCCAACTGGTCACCGACCGCACCGAGCGCCTCGCTGCAGGTTCGACATTGACCACGATGCGCGGCGAGCTCGTCGTCGAATCCTCGAAGCTGCTGCCGAACGGCCGCTGGGTCGTCAAGTTCGCTGAGTTCGCCGACCGCACGGCTGTAGAGCCGTGGAACGGTGTCGGCTTGCACGCAGCGCCGATCGAGGACGCTGACGCACTCTGGTTCCACGACCTGATCGGCTCGAAGATCGTCGAAGCGGACGGAACCGAACGCGGCACATGCGCCAAGGTGCTCACCAATCCGGCGTCGGACATCCTCGAACTCGACACCGGGCATCTCATCCCGACCACGTTCGTCACCTCCCACATCGACGGGGTCATCACCGTCGACGTCCCCGACGGCCTCTTCGAACTCCTCGACGACTGATGGCGGCGCTCCGCATCGATGTGTTCTCGCTGTTCCCGCAGCTGATCGACGCATTCTGCGCCGAGAGCCTGCTCGGCAAGGCCCAAGAACGCGATCTGCTCGACCTACGCACGCACGACATCCGCGAACAGACGACCGACGTCCATGGCACGGTCGATGACAGTCCCTTCGGTGGCAGTGCCGGCATGGTGATGAAAGCCGAACCGATCTTCGACGCCGTCGAGGCAGCAGCGCCGCCGAGGCCATTGCTGCTCCTGAGCCCGGGTGGGCAGCGATTCGACCAGGCAATGGCCCACGAACTCGCAGCGACCGCCGACGCATCGGGCGGGTTCAGCCTGCTGTGCGGCCGCTACGAGGGTGTCGATCACCGAGTCCGCCAGCACCTCTGCGATGGCGAAGTGAGCATTGGTGACGTGGTGCTGAGCGGTGGAGAGGTCGGCGCCTGCCTGATCGTCGAATCGGTCACGCGGCTCATCGATGGCGCAATGGGTAACGCTGTGAGCACAGTGACCGAGAGCTTCGGCGAGTCCGGCCTGCTCGAAGAACCCCAGTTCACCCGCCCAGCGGAGTTCCGCGGATGGAACGTTCCTGACGTACTACGCAGCGGTGATCACGCCCGGATCGAGCGGTGGCGACGAGCGCAGCGGCTGCACCGAACCATGAACGTACGGCCAGATCTGCTGCCCGCAGAACTCGCACCCGACGATCAACGTCTGATCGATGAGTTTCCGCCTGTCCCATATTCCTGATTCGCCCCGTATCATTGTCAAGCCTCATCGGCGCGAGTCCGCGCCGACAGCCAACTCTCGACCGTCAAACTTTTCTTACTGCAGGTATCGCCATGAAAGCCACCGACCTCATCGACAACGATTCGCTTCGTACCGACATTCCTGAGTTCCAGGCCGGTGACGAGCTGAAGGTTCACGTGCGCGTCGTCGAAGGCGGCAAGGAGCGCATCCAGGTCTTCCAGGGTGACGTCATCGGTATCCAGGGCGGCGGCCTGCAGGAGACCTACACGGTTCGCAAGCTCAGCTACGGCGTCGGTGTCGAGCGAACCTTCCCCATCCACGCACCGACCGTCCAGAAGGTCGAAGTGGTCAAGCGGGGCGACGTGCGTCGTGCAAAGCTGTACTACCTCCGGGATCGCAAGGGCAAGGCTGCCAAGATTCGCGAGAAGCGCACCTTCTGATGCGTCGAGCCGACTGATCCTCGGCGCACATTCGGAGCTCCCGTTCGTCACATCGACCGAGAGCCCCCTTCGGGCCGCTGGCCCCAGCACGAACACGACCGCTGGAGGAACGCGCCCATGGGCAAACACCCGACCGAAACCGATCAACGCAACCGTGCCCGCGGTCGATGGGGCGAGAACCTCGCTGCCAGCTTCTACGAGCGCAATGGTTGTCGCGTCATCGACCGGAACTGGCGGTCATCGACGGGCGAACTCGACCTCGTGGTACGCGATGGCGACACCTACGTGTTCAGCGAGGTGAAGGCTCGCCGATCAGACCTGTACGGCCCGGCGGCCGCAGCAGTCGGCGTCGCCAAGCAACGACGAATCCGCCAACTCGGCGTCGAATGGCTACGAGCGCACGGCATCGGCCACGTCGACATCCGGTTCGATGTGATCGCCATCACCGGCAATGACCTCGAGCACCTTCCCGACGCGTTCTGAACTCGCGATCCGGCCCGCCTGAACTCGCGACCGGCCCGCGACTGGCATGGGGATCCCGGCTTCGCGTTGCGCTCAACGTCGAACGACCCGCTGAAGTATCGTCGGTCCATGGCATTCGGTCGTACGTCGACGCTGCGCGGTCGCAACGTCTTCGTAGCGGTGATAGCGCTCCTCGCAGTGCAGATGTTCGCCATCGTCGTCAGCGGAGTCTCGGCGCGAGACAGCTCGGTCGCAGCTGCTCGCGAGGGAATCACCCGGGAGGGCCAGACCACGACGCAGGCCATACTGCGCCACTTGGAGCCTGCAGAGCAATCTGTCGAGGTCACTTCGCTGCTGCTCCGCGACGGATTGCTCGATGTGTCCGAACCGGGCCTCGAGCGGTATTTGTTCACGCAGCTCGCAGTGATGCCCCAGGTCACGGGTGCGTTCGTGGGATACCCATCGGGAGACTTCGTCTTCGTCGCAGTCGACGGTGACGGGTACCGCACCAAACGGGTCACCGCAGGGCCTGAGCGCAGCGTGGATGAGGATCTCTACGACGAGTCCTTCGAACGCACATCGACCGAAGAATTGCTCGACGACGACTACGACCCCCGCGTTCGGCCCTGGTACGAACAGGCCGTCGAGGTCGACGACGTGGCGTGGACCGATCCGTACGTCTTCTTCAGTTCCCAACAGCCCGGCGTGACGGTCAGCGCTGCGGTGCGAGTCGGGGGAGAGGTGATCGCTGTGGTCGGCGTCGACGTTGAGCTGTCCGGTCTGGCGACGTTCCTCGACGACTTGAACGTGTCGGAGCAGGGTGAGGCCTTCGTCGTCTCGGGCGACACCGTCATCGGCGCACCCAGTACGTACACCGATCGGATCGGGACCGGCGACGATGGCGAGCTGCGGCTGCTGACGATGTCCGAGCTCGGGGTCCCGGTGATCCAACGATCATCGCTGACCGATGTTCGTCGGTTTGCGACCGACGAGGGAACCGACCTCGTGATGGCGAGCGAGTTCCCGGCGGGCGAGGGGCTCGGTTGGACACTGGTGATGCGGGCGCCCGAAGGATCCTTCACGGCGATCTCGGAGGCGCAGCAACGGACGACGCTGCTCGTCACTGTCGGCGGCGGGCTCCTCGTGCTCCTCGGCGTGGTGGCCCTCGTCCGAGTGTCACGCCCGATCACCCGGATGCAGGCCCTGGCGGCGACCGATCCACTCACCGGTCTCGCAAATCGACGCTCGATCGACCAGCGCGGCTCGGAGCTGATGGCGGAGGTCGGACTCGACGTCGGTCTGTCGGTGATCGTGCTCGACCTCGACGGATTCAAAGGCCTCAACGATCAGTTCGGTCATCACATCGGAGACCGGGCGCTGGTGGTCGTTGGCCGAGCGCTTGCCGAGTTGCAGGGAGACGACGTCATGACCGGCCGGCTCGGCGGTGACGAGTTCGTCATTGCCCGGACCGTCCGATCAGTCGATCGGGCAGTCGTCGATGCGCGACGGGTCTTGGACGAGCTGCGCTCGCTCCTGGCCGCAGAGTTACCGAACTCACCGGTCGGGGTCAGTGCCGGCATGACCGTCGGGTTCGATGCTGGTGCCGGGTTCGCTGCGTTGCTGCGAGAAGCCGATTCGGCACTGATGTCGGCGAAGGCCGGCTCCAAGGGAATGCTGCGTCTGGTTGATCGGCTCGCGACTGCAGTGAGTTGAGGGTCGGCAGTCGAGGTCAGGCGGTCGACGGCCGAACGCCAACGCCGCTCAACCGAGGAATGCCCAGCCGACGAGTCCGGCTGCGATCGCCAGACAGAGCACGACGAGTACGTAGTCGAGTGGCCGTGCGTTGTACGGCCGGTTCGGGTCGAATCCCACGTCAGCCAGTATCGCTGGATTGATCCGGAAACAGTACGGCTGCGACGGAGTGGACCAGGGTGAAGCCGACTGCGTCGGCAACTGCCTTCGAACCGAGGTTCTCGATGTCGTAGCGGTACATCAGTTGCAGCTCCCCGTCGCGCAGACCCCGAGCACATCGACTGACCACTGCCGCGCCGAGACCACGGCGTCGGTGCTCGGGGTGGACGGTCACGCCGATGTCGCCGAGCGTCGAGTGGTCCATCCACGGTCGTACACCGGCTTGGGCGACGAGGAGGGGCGGATCGGAGCGGTCGTCGACGAGGCCGACGAGGGTGTCGTCCAGATCGTCGAGGTCGAACTCGGCTTCCTCGGCGTCCTCATCGCTCAGCACACCACGGAGTCCGGCGAGGAGTGCGATGTGATCCGCCCGGTGATGATCGAGCCACACCTCTCGGAGTTGACCGACGTCGATGTCGGGCAGCACGGTGTCGTGTTCGAGCACCCTGTTGTCGCCGACTCCTCGAGGCGTGCCTCCGAGCTCGACGCAACGCTGCACGGCATCAGGGAGCGAAACGGTGTCGGGTCCTGCAATCGGAGCCAGCAGGTCGGTCAATGCAGGGTCGCACCGGAGCACCGTCCGATCCGCCAGGTCGTAGACGACAGCGGTGCGCGATCCGCCACGATGCTCGGCGGGCACGATCGTCGTCCCCGAGCCGAGCGATCGCCCGAGGTCGGCTTCGATCTGACCGGTGACGGCCGCGAGGTAGCTCGAAACAGCCGCTCCTGATCGTTGCAACATGTCCGTGAGATTAGCGAGCGGGGTGCCTGATGTAGCCAGCAGTTCACGGGTCGGTGTGACCAATGAGCCATCGCCGGTCACATGCGCACGAAGTGTCGGTTGCCTATCCTTTCGTGTTGCTGCCCGAGGTGCCCGAATGGCGACCAGCGGGCCACCGTGTTTCTGCCCTGCCCGCCCCGCCCCATTTCGCCTGAACCTCCAGGTGCACCCCGCCTGTGTCCACCGAGACTCTCGAACCCGCTGCGCCTGCGAGCCTGCGTGACCGCTTCCACGACGCGTGGTTGTCGAACCCCAAAGCCGACCTGCTGTCGGGACTGGTCGTCGCTCTTGCGTTGATCCCCGAGGCGATCTCGTTCTCGATCATTGCCGGCGTCGATCCGAAGGTCGGACTGTACGCATCGTTCTCGATCGCCATCATCATCTCGATGGTCGGTGGCCGAGCAGGCATGATCTCCGCGGCAACGGGTGCAATGGCCCTGGTCATCGTGCCGCTGGTCGAGGACTACGGGGTGCAATACCTGTTCGCGGCCACCGTGCTCGCCGGGGTGCTGCAAGTCGTGTTCGGCTGGCTCGGTGTCGGCAACCTCATGCGTTTCGTACCCCGCACAGTGATGCTCGGCTTCGTGAACGCCCTGGCGATCTTGATCTTCCTCGCGCAGATTCCGCACATCGTCCTCGAAGACGGAGACAAAGATCAGCTGCCGCTCAACCTGGCGTTCATCGCTGCTGGACTTGCGATCATCTACGGCCTGCCTCGCCTCACCAAGACGATCCCGTCGCCGCTCGTGGCGATCAGCGTGCTCGCCGCCGGAGCGATCTACTTCGACTGGGCACTTCCGACGGTCGGCGACATGGGAGCGCTGCCGGATTCGCTTCCCGGCTTCGGGCTCCCGGACATCCCGTACACCTGGGAGACACTCGGCATCATCTTCCCGTTCTCGTTGACGTTGACATTCGTCGGCTTGCTCGAATCACTGCTCACAGCGCAGCTCCTCGACGACCTGACCGACACCGATTCCGACAAGAACCAGGAGTCGCGCGGTCAGGGCATCGCCAACGTCTTCACTGGCTTCTTCGGCGGGATGGCGGGTTGCGCGATGATCGGCCAGTCGATGATCAACTATCGATCCGGTGGCCGTACTCGGCTGTCGACGCTTGCGTCCGGTGTGTTCCTGCTCATCTTGATCATGGCGCTCGGGGACCTGGTTGCCCGGATCCCGATGGCGGCACTGGTGGCCGTGATGATCATGGTCGCGATCGGCACGTTCAACTGGAAGAGCATCATGCCCAAGACCACCCAATCGATGCCGAAGTCCGAGACCATTGTCATGGCCGGCACCGTGATCGTGGTCGTCGTCACCCACAACCTGGCGTACGGCGTTGCCGCCGGTGTGCTGCTGTCGGCGATCTTCTTCGTCCGCAAGGTCAGCCACGTCGTGTCGGTCACCAGCGTGCTCGACCCGGACAACCATGAGCGGCTGTACGCAGTGAGTGGTCAGCTGTTCTTCGCCTCGACGAACGACCTCGTCCACTCCTTCGACTACGACGCCGTCAAGGTGAAGCGCGTGGAGATCGACTGCACCGAGGCTCGTATCTGGGACACGTCGGCGATCGTTGCGTTGAACGCCGTCGTCGCCAAGTTCGCCGAGCGTGGCATCGAGGCGCACCTGGTGGGGATGAACCGTCACGCCGCTGACCTGCACGAGCGCACCTCTACCCTCGTCTCCAACGACCACTGACTTCTGGCGGGCCAGATGCGGCGATTGCTGCGTTGCGTGAACTCCTCATTGAGCAAGCTCAACTTCGTCGTCACGCGCCTTGCACTCCCCACATCTGATCCCGTCAGAAGAGACGAAGGGAAGGTTCGGATGCGCGAAGGTTCTGGTTCGATGACCGCATCTGTGCGTATTC
>Ga0115031_1003481_pt1 | contig 11691 bp, 7 predicted proteins | sample Maine_Asex4_meta_FD_87301 | JGI IMG/M metagenome (GOLD analysis project Ga0115031, IMG submission 87301) | Marine algal microbial communities from Maine, USA - Maine_Asex4_metaG | ecosystem: Host-associated > Algae > Red algae > Unclassified | place: Maine, USA | collected 2015-01-05 | reverse complement strand
GACGCGGGCGGCGGCGGGGTCAGCGCGCCGTGGCCAGCCGCCGCGGGGGTGGCGAGGCGACGTTGGCGCGCCCGCCGTGCTTTCCAGTTTCTCCCTCTGGCCCGCTCTGTGCTCGCTCCGTTTGCTGGCCCGCCGGTGGACGCGGCGGGCGGCCAGCGGGGGCGGTGGGAGGCGCCACCCCCCCGCGCACCCGCCACCCCCGCGCACACACCCGCCGCCGCCGTCCTCGTCAGCGACACGAGGTGCGGGTTCCGTGACGAGGATCGACGGCCGCCCGGATATCTGCCTGCAAGTCTCGCGACCCACCATCGTTTGGCACGAGGCCGGCGCTGCGGCCGCGGTGGATACTGTACTGTACGACCGCATCGTCTGTTGCAAACAGCAGGCCGCACGCATCTGTTTTGCACTCATGCCATGCCGAAACGATGCTGGAGATCAGCATGATGGTTGAAGCTCCCCGTGGTGAGCATCGGGTTGTCTGTTGGTTGTCCATAGCTGATCGATGCCGATCGATGAACAATTGTTTTGTCAGGGGTTTATATATCTGATGCATTTCTTCTAATGTCCAGCCAAATACTCAGATGGGCCGAAGATTCTGCTACGTGTGCATCTGTGAGTGGGCGACGACACTGCTGTGAATCAGTGCCTTTTTGCCGTCGGCTGGATGCACTCGGAGAGCTTTCTAAAATTAAAGCCATAGAAATTATTCTGCCATGTGACCAAGAAAAATGGTCGGTACTCTAGGTGTCACTGGCAAACGGCCACCTCAACTACGCCCTTCGAGGGAGACGGGCGCGCACTGGAGACGTGCAGCTTGTGTGCAGTAGAGGCGCGCCATTCAACTCGCGGCCTGTGGCCACAACAGCACGCCTGCCGTTCCCATCCGTCCACTCACTGCACGTCCGACCGCTCAAACCGCCGCCCGTCCGTCGTGGAACGAACCGCTCTCGACGACGGCCCGCGACGATCATCAATTAGCCCTTTGACACCTCAGCTCTTGGACGTTCCCGACCTCCTCACGCCACATCGCTGAGTCCGCGACCTACGCACTCCCTCCTGTCCCGACGTCGCCACCACTGGCAAAAGCGACCTTGTTCGGTACGCCTTCTCCCCCCCCCCCCCCCGTTCTTCAATCGTCTTCCCCGGCTCCTCCGCCGTCATACTCCCCATCCCGTCCACGTACTTCCGCAAGCACTTGCTCCCTGCACGGGCGAGTCGCGACCACTCCGTCTCTCTTCCCCACGCCCGCCCCCCGCCCCCCACCCCCCTATCCGCTGTCGCCACGATGGGCGCCCCCTTTACTGGCGCTTTTGCTCCCAGCACGCTGCTGGGCACCCGCGTGTCCGCCCCTGCCGCCAATGCCTGGGCGGTAGGCCACGCGGCTGTTTGTGGCGGCCGGCCAGCCCCAAGACACGCGGCCGCCGCGGCCGCCGCCCCCCCCACCCGCCGGACAACTACCCCCACCGCCCTCTACCAGACGGGCTGGGCCGGCGCCGTCACGTCGGCCGAGCCCCGCTCCTTCACCATCAAGGTCATTAGCGGCAGCAAGACGCAAGAGATTGAGGTCGACTCGGAGACGGACCTGCGCAAGGCCCTCAAGGCCGCCAACATTGGCGTGTACACCCTCAGGGGAAAGATGTCAAACTGTGGGGGCAACGCCAGTTGCGGCTTTTGCGCGATTGAGGTGGTCGAGGGGCTGGGCAACACCAACTCGTCGGGCATGCGGGAGCAAAAGCTGCTCGCCAAGAAGCCGGCGAACTACCGTCTGGCGTGCCAGACCGTCGTGCACGGGCCAGTGACCATCCGCAACAAGCCGTAACGAGTCGGTACCAGCTTTTTTTTTTTCTTTCGCGCCGCCCTCTCTGTCTTTCCCCCTCCCACTCTTGTATGAATCCCTTTTTGCGTTGGCAGTGATCTTTTCTTTTTTGTGGCGTGCCTGGGCACCATTGTGTGTTAGATTCTTTGTGCCCGCGCACCCTCTGTGCACAGCAGTGAGCTGGTGGACGATGTATGGTATTGGTTTTTATGGTGAGCGGCGGAGATGAAGTCTGAGCTGTAGCTCTACCAGAGTCCAAAAGCAAGCCCTACTTTATTGCTAATCCGTATGTGCACGCTGGGCAACCTCGGCGATATCACCCCGCGGGAGCTGACCTCTGGCCACACGCTTACCGGCTGTATGGCTGTCTTGGTGAGTGAACACCGCCGACTTCAGTCAGCCTCGTGACGCCCAAGCCGTCCGCCGGCGGGCGCTCGGGACGATGAGACCCGCCCGTCGGCATGTTGGCGCACCCGTGCGCGCAGTCGCCGTGGTCACTGCTGTGGCAAGCGCGTCGGCCGGCCGTGACGCGTCCAGATACCACGGACTATTTACGCGGCCGTCGACGAAACCGCGCGCCGCGCCGCAGACCCGACGTGAGCTGGCCGTACTGTCTTGGCAGCACCCATCGCGACCGCGCTCCATCGGGAGCGAGGTGGCATCTCACCACAGCCTCCCGGCCTGTCTCTTGGTGTCGGCGACACGCCCAAAAGGACCCACCCCGGAGGTGCTCATTAGACGCTCAACGAGGCCGCAGACTAAAGACGGCTACTGTCTATTCTACCGTGAAATGGCATCAAATGATGCCCGGTGGTGCATCAAGTGATGCACCCTCTCACAGGTCCATACAACGACGGTTCGACCCCCCTTTTTCTGGCGTCTGGAGCACCCCCCGTTTGTATCCGTAGCACAATGGCTCCGAGTTTCCCGAAGAGTAACAAAGCACCTCTGAGTCCGTTTCTGTTGTCAAAAGGAGCGTGCGAGGCCGAGAAGCACGAAAAAAAATGGTGCCAAAAAAGTGCATCAAATGAAGCCCAGGGCATCAAATGATGCACTCGGTAGAATAGACACTAGGTGTGTGCCAGGTGGTCTGCGCTTCTTCTCTTCTTCGAGTAATTCGTGGCTGAGGAGAAGGCCTCTATCTCGCTCATCCAGATTATCCACGTGGCCGTAGACGGTTGGTGCTCAAGTCGAGCCATCTTTCTTGGTTTTGGTGACTGTCGGATCTCCGAGCGTCATTTCAGGGTCTGAGGCCCACGAGTGCTGCCCATCGCCACTGCTTGCTTCGACGTCCTCACGCCCGTGTCCGCCACGTCCCGCCCCTCCTCCGTCCGTCTCCTTTCCCCACCCGCTCCCACTATGGCGGCCTTTGTTGCCAGCGCCGGCTGCGGCCGAGTCGGCAACCCCGCCACCGCCGCCCGCGTGTCGACCTCCCGCCACGCCGCGCCTTTGGCGGCCGCGGCGGCAACTCCGCGGCCGTCCGTGCCAACCATGGTCGCGCCGACCCCGACCAAGCAGGAGCAGTTTGTATGCATGGACGAGAGCCCCATGACGCTGACGCGCTATTTCATGCAGGCGGCCAACGAGAACCTCGACGAAGAGCACGTGGTGGACCTTCAAAACCTGATGGCGTCGATTCAGATGGCATGCAAGAAAATCGCGTCGCTGGTGAGCCGGGCGGGCATCTCCAATTTGACCGGCTACGAGGACAGCGGCTCCATCAATGTCCAGGGCGAGGAGCAGAAGAAACTTGATGTGCTTTCCAACGACGTGCTCAAGCACGCCCTCAAGTGGCGGGGCGGCAAACTCGGCATCATCGCGTCGGAGGAGGAGGACGAGCCCATCATGGTTGATGAGCTGGCGTCTGGCAACTATGTCGCGGTGTTTGATCCGCTGGACGGGAGCAGCAACATTGATGCGGGCATCGCGACCGGCACCATCTTTGGCATCTTTGCCGAGTCGGCCGGCTGTCTGGCCAGCGATTGGGAGGCAAAAATCAACGAAGAGGAGCTCACCTGCCTCTACAACGTGCTGCAGCCGGGATCTAACCTCGTGGCCAGCGGCTATTGCATGTACTCTTCATCGTGCATGATGGTGTTGACGACCGGCAGGGGCGTGCAGGGCTTCACGCTCGACCCGCAGATTGGGGAGTTTGTGCTGACGCACCCATCCATCACCATCCCGCCGCGCGGCACCATCTACTCGGTCAATGAGGCCAACAGCCCGGCGTGGGACCCAGTCCTCCTGGCCTACATCAAGTCGCTCAAGGACGGGAGCAACGCGTCGGGGAAACCCTACTCATCGCGCTACATTGGCTCCATGGTCGCCGACGTGCACCGGACGCTCATGTACGGGGGTCTGTTTGCCTACCCCTCCGACACTAAGAACGTCAATGGCAAGCTGCGCCTACTGTACGAGTGCTCGCCGATGTCCTTCCTCATTGAGCAGGCGGGCGGCATTGCCACGACCGGCAAGGAGCGCGTCCTCGATGTCATCCCGTCGTCGGTGCACCAGCGGGTGCCTCTTGTGCTCGGCTCCCCCGAGGACGTGCAGGAGCTACTCGACAAATACTACGAGGCGGACCAGTAATCGGGTGGGGGAAATCGTTCTTGGGCGACTCTTTTATTTCTTCCGTTCTTTTTATTTGTTTCTTTTTCCCTCCCCTCTTTTTCTCTCTAGTACGTGGGATGTGACCGTCTTGCTCGTTAACCCCAGGACGTGTTCGGCTGTCAGTTGTGCCGCTGCCGGCGGGCTCAAGCATGCTGGCGCACAAGCCACAAGCCTCGCGGTCAGGACGATGCAGTGCGCGTCGCAGCTGTTGACGGGCGCGCTTCTGGCGTCAAAACAGACCTTGGCTTGGCCATCATCTTTCTTGCAGACTTCGTGGCCTCGTACAATTTAGTCGGTTGTGCCGGGCCGCTCGAGGTCTGGTCATGCTCGACGCTTGAACGTGGATGGAACCAAAACCTGTGCGTCCAAGAAACCTGTGAAGGAACAGGGCGCTCGACATCAGGCCACGACATGACGGAACGATGAGGACAGACGGCGAGACGGCGCATACTACACACGAGACCATGGAGGTTCGGGCCAGCTCGATGCAAAAGGGGACAACCCTCCAAAAGAAAAAAGGGTAAGGCGGTAGCGGTATCCCGACAGGGCGCCGCCCAGGAAACGCAATCAATTGAGCCAAAACGAATGTGTACGCTCGGCAACCTTGCTAGTGGCGACGTTGGCCTCCCCCTCCTCCCCCCCGTTGCTCCGCCCAAAATAGAATCGCTGCTTTGCCTTCTCGTACGTCCGGAGACCCTCCTGGTCGGCGTCGTCGAGCTTGAGACCGACCATCACCGGGCGCTTGAAGCCCGCCTCATCCAAGTTGAGCACCGTAAAGCTGCCGACGTGGGAGCTAACCTGCGGCTCACCGCTGACCCGCCGGTCAAGGGACACGTGCACCTCCACCTCCACCGTGTACCGCCGCACGTATACGACGCGGGCAACCAGGTGCAGCACATGCAGCGGCAGCACAGGGGCCTGGAAGCTGATGCGGTCGAGCCCAATGACCACCATCGTGGCGTTGCCGCTAAACCGCCGCGCCGTGTACAGGGCCGTCTTGTCCATGACCGCCAGGATGTCCCCCCCAAAGATGGCGTCGCCAAAGTTCTTGTGCCGTGGCAGGTACTGCTTTCGCACCGTCACAGCAGTTTCAGCCATGGACAGCGCGTACGTCTTGCCGTCGGCGTTGATTGGGTCCTCGACTTCGGCGGCGGTCCACGCTTCGGCCCGCTCGTCCACCGCCTTTTGCATTCGCGTCCAGGTGGCGGTGAGGGCTTTGCGTCGGGCGGCTTCCGCGTGGCGGCGGGTGTCGTCCGGGGACTCGAGTGTCAGCGTAGCGACGCCGCGGAATGGGCGCCGCGTTTCGGGATCGACGGCGACCATGGTCACGTACGAGATGACGGCGGGGATGGCCTGCCGAGTTGCGCGGTCCTCCCGCGTCACCCGCACTTCCACGACAATGGAGGAGGCGCCGACGGACACGACCCGCCCGTGCGTCGTGACGAGGTCCAAGTGGAGGATTGGCTTGAGCATATCCACCCGGTCAAAGGAGACGGTCGCGACGGGGCCGCCACCCCGGTGGGCGTACGCAACTCGGCCGGCAACCAGGTCCATCATTTCCAGGACGACGCCGAGGGGGAGGAGCTTGCCCGACGCCGCCTCGTCGCCAACCACCTCGGCGAGGAAGGTCGCACTTGCCGAGGGAGGGCGGGCCGTAACCGCGCTCCGCGCTGGGGCGCCCGCGGGGAGGCCCCCATCGCTATCGCTGCCGCCGCCAGCGGGGCGGCCAGTGCCGGCAATGCCGGCCACGTGACCGCGCCCGCCATTCATAGACGTCGCGGGCCGGGGGGGGGTTTCCATGACTGCCCAGAGCCCACCCGTTGGTGACGATGTGGGCGATGGCAGCGTCGGTGCTGGCAACAGGCAACAGGAGAGAACGGGGGGAGGGGTAGGGGGGGACGCAAGGGCGAAGCTGTGTGCGACCAACAGACCAAAGGCGGTCACGTTCCTGGGCGAAGGCAGTGGGTTACATTCACGGGCAGTTGATCCAGCATGCTCTGGCTTGAACCTTGCGCATTGATGGCACCGTACGAGCGAGGCTTGCTGGGCTGCTGAGAGTGGCCATCAAGAGCGAGAAATAGTGATCAGTTCATAGTAAATTCGAGACGTGGATTGGGATAAAGTGTAGCATTTTTCCCTGCAGGGCCTTCCAGGCGCAAGTGTGTCGTCTTTGAGGGAGTCTCATTGGACAGTCGTCCTTTACAGTCAATAGATGCCAAACTATTCATACTAGAGTGACTGAGCTGTCTGTGATTTTGAGCACGGTCTGTCACACGTGGCCACTTGGGTGGAGAACTGTCCCGCGTTTTGGAACACTGCTAGCCCACAAACAGACATCACACGATCCGCTTGCCCCGCCGCCTCTGCGCCGCTGCCCATCCGACGCTCGTTGTGTTCCGCCGTCGTCCGCTTCGCCATTCTTGGTGTCAAAGGCTGGACGTTGTGGCACACTCCAGACGGTGTCATTGTACCCTTAGCCTGATTGTCGCGGCCTTTCCCCTGCTTTCCCACTAGTTGCGCCCTTGATTCTCGGTGCCGCTCACACTGCCCCTTCCACACCTTTTCCCTGGCCTCATCTTCTCCCTCCCTGTTCCACTCTGCTCCTTCCACTCCTCCCCTGCTCCCTCCCACCTTGCGCCTTTCCCCGCCACCATGACGACCAGCCCGCCGATGCGGGAAATCCCAACCACGGAGCTGGCCGACCACACCTCCCGCTCCTCGGCGTGGATGCTCATTGACGGCAAGGTGCATGACATCACTGCTTTCCTGGACGACCACCCTGGCGGTGACGAAATCCTCCTGGACGCCACCGCCCGTGACGCGACGCAGGAGTTTGAGGACGTTGGCCACTCGGGGGAGGCGCGCGCGCAGCTGGCCGAGATGGTCATTGGCGTGGCGCGGCCGCCGACGGCCGAGGAGGCGGCGGTCGCAGCGGAGAAGGCGGCAGCGGCGGGGGTGCGGATGGCTTCGGCAGAGGGGGGGGGGATGAGCATCGTTCTCAAGGTCGCCCTGCCCCTGTTGCTCGTAGTCGCGGCGGTGCTCCTGCGCATGTACACGACATGAGGGGGCTGGAGGGGGGCGTGGTGGTTTTTTTTTTTGCGCGCGCTCGGCGGGACTTGAGGTGGGGCGTTTTGGTGGGCTCGTTCTTTCTTTGCTTGGGCACTTTCTCGGGTGGTCGACGACCAACCCACTCGGGTGGATGCGGGAGGCTTCCGGTGGAGCCTGTGGGTGGCGCGAGGGGGCAGTGTACTCTGGGCTAACGCGCGCGCGTGCTCCCCTGTTGCTGGGACCAAAAGATGAAGAAAAAAGGAAGAAATAACACGAGCAAGCATCCAACTCCGCCCCCATTGTCCACTGTTCACGCGGCACACTCCCTCATGCTGCCGCCGCGACCGCGGGGGCCCCCCGCTCCGCCACCGCCGTCGCGCGGCGCCCCCGGATCAGGTGCTCCAAAAACAGCTCCCCCGCGCGGTAGCTCGACCGCACGAGCGGCCCGCCGGCGGCGTAGGCAAAGCCCATCGCCTCGGCTTCCCGCACCCAGGCGTCAAACTCGGACGGGGGCACCCACTCCTCCACCTTGAGGTGCTTGGGCGTCGGCCGCAAGTACTGACCGAGGGTGACCACGTCCACGTCCGCCGCCCTGAGGCGGGTCAGCGCGTCGCGCACTTCCGCGACCGACTCGCCGACGCCGAGCATGAGGCTCGTTTTGGTCAACACGCCCGGCGACGCGGCCTTGACGCGGCCGAGCACCTCGATCGACTGGTCCCAGTTGGCCCGCCGGTCCCGCACCGCCCGCTGCAGGCGGGGCACCGTCTCCACATTGTGGGCGAGCACGTCGACGCCCGCCTCGACGACCGCCTCGGCGCCGCCCGAGCCCCCAAAGTCGGGCACGAGCGCTTCGACGAGCAAGTCGGGCTGCGCCGCCTTGAGCGCCCGCACCGTCGCCGCAATGTGAGCGGCGCCGCCGTCGGGCAGGTCGTCCCGGTCGACCGACGTCAAAACCACGTACTTGAGGCCCCACGACGCGACCGACGCGGCCGTCGCGGCGGGCTCCCCCGCGTCGAGCGGCGGCGGCGCGCGGGACGTCTTGATTGAGCAAAAGCGGCAGCCGCGGGTGCACGTGTCCCCCATCAGCATGATGGTGGCGGTGCCGCCGCCCCAACACTCCCCAATGTTGGGGCACCGCGCCTCCTCACAGACGGTCGCGAGGCCGGCCGCGCGCACCGTCGAGCGGAGGCGGTTGTATTCGGTGGCGGCGGTCGGGTCGCCCGCGGGGCGGACGCGGAGCCAGTCGGGCTTGCGCGGGTGCGCGTACGCGTCCACGCGGTCGCTCGCGGGGGCGGTGGGGGACAGCCGCCGCCCGCCGTCTGCGCCGCCGCCGCCGCCGCCGTCCGCCCCGGCGGCGGGGGCGGCGACCGTCTCGGACGCGGCGGCGCCAAAGGTGGAAAAGGGTGCCGCCGACCGGTTGGCATTGTCGGCGGCGGGGAGGAAGGCGCCGATGGAGCTGTCCCCGTCGGAGTCGTCCTCGGCGAGCTGCTGCCGGAGGGCGACCAGCCGCGCGCCGTACGCGCCCGTCGACGCCCACCGCCGGGGGGGGGGGGCGGTGCCCGCGCCGCCGCGCCCAATGGCGGCGGCGGCGGCAATGGAGCGGAGCATGGTGGCGGGGGGGTGATGGGCAGCGACGCAAGGAAGCAGAGGGGGCTTGCAGGGTCAGCCGCCCCGGCCGACGCGGGGTGAAGGCACAGAGCAACTGCCGCGGAGGGGTGGAGGGCCTCGGTTCTGGCCACGACGGGTGGGGGCCCAGGGACTCGTGGAGGGAATCGATTGGAATGTCCGTGGCACAAAGCATTTTGCAACGTGTCAAATCTTGTTTTTCTTTCTGTTGGGATGCCCCACAGGAGAACTTCCGTGGCGAAAAGGATTAATTTCATATGATTTAATGTCTTTACGGGCGCGGGCGCCAAATCAACCCCCCTTGACGAGGCAGGTCCCTCCAGCGCTGGCTCTTTCCCATTGTCTTTCACGAGTCGCACAGTCGCCACAAAGCAGGCGACCACGCCGGTGGCGGCGCCCCCCGCCTCCCCTCTCTGGCGACGTGTAATTCGGTCGCCGTCGCCGGCGGTGGCTCGGTCGCGTCAGCCATTGCACTGCCCAGCGCTGTGTTGATTCGCCACATACGCCCGCCATGACGGATTGCCTGATCCTCTGTCTGTGACGTGTGGTCGGCAACCAGTCGAGTAGCGCTGAGGGCGACCAGTATGCGGTTAAGATCTGCCCCAGATGGCCGGTGCCCACCGCAGCCGCGTACGTCTTTGGGGTCGTTGCGCGGAGAGAGTGGTGCCGTGCGCTGCCGCAAGGCGCGCGCTGGAAGAAATGAAATGTGGCTGAAAGTACACGGCTCGAAGCGCATGGGCGAAGCGGCACGCGTGGGTGACCACCCTTGCTCACCAACGTATGCTGTGCTTTGCGGTCCCACTCGTTGAGGGTACCATGGCCCTTGGAGACAGCCCCTTGGCCGTCGCTAGGCGACAGGTCGCCTGGAACCGTCCAGATATGTTCCCACGTGCGCGATACCACCCGAACCGACGGCAATCTTGGTACGTTGGAACCGCGGTACAAAGACGGGCGAGCTCGGTGCCAAAGCCGTCCGTCAGAGCCACTTCTTATCTGGGCGAGGCCGGGCCATCGTGTGCCTCCCCGTGCAAAGCGCTCGCCGTTCTGCAACCACCGCTTCGGCCGCCACGGCCACTCGCAGGAAAGTGCTGGGCCGCAGCGCGTAGCCGCGAGGGGATGCGGCAGGTAACATGCTGCAGCCCGGGCGGTTGGGTTACAGTGGGGCGCCGGCTCTTGATCCCCAGCGGCAGCGACTGCCGCCATTGGCTTGGCGCTAGAGCGGGCCGCGGTTCGGTGGCCCAGGGGGTGGTGTCCGTCAGCAGCGGGGCAAAGCGCCACCCTTGTTTCGACACATCGGACGTCCCTATTTGACAGGCCATGTGTGTGGCGCGGTGTAGTGGGCGTCACTAGCCGTGGCGACCACGGCGGGATGTGGCCGGTACCGGCGGGCGGCGGTGCGCCCCGCCCGCCTCGACCTCGTGGAAAAGGCTGCCGGGACGGAGTGCGCGCTCCCACGATGGACGCTCGGCGGCCGCCGCAGCGGCCACCGTCGACGCCGCCGCAGCGGCCACCGTCGACGCCGCCGCGCAGCCCAACGACGACGGCTGCGTCTGGCGCGCCGGCAGGGTAACAGTCGTTGTCTGTGCCGCGTCGCGCCCGCGTTTGGTGAGATTGGTCACCCTGCAAGCTCCCAATGTGTTTCTCAGGAAAACTGGAACCATATCCAAGGCATCTGTTCGAACCGGCAGCCATGCACTCCACCCGATACGGTAGTCCATGGGTTTAGTTGACACAAACTTCGTCTTGAGTTGACTCTAAGAAGCAAAGACGGGTCAGATACAGCAGTCAGGAAATCTGTCCCGTGCCGTCATGGCGCCAGAGCAATCCAGAAGCATCTCGCAGAGAGAGCCGACAGCTCACCTCCGCCAAGCCACCCAATGGGCGCCGTCGAAACGCTATTCTCGCAGATGTCGCTCGCTGGCAGTGTGCGCGTTAGCCAATCGTCAGACGTTTCTTGCCTGGGACAAGCACGCCACTGGCGTGCCCGTTTCAGACCTCGGGGCCACGAGTTGGCTCCACAGCCCGTTGTGGAGGCCTGTTGCTGCTCTCGGCCAGTCGAAGCAACCACGACCGAGTGTGAAAATTGTGCAGGCCAGGCAAGCCTCTGTCTGGAAGGGCCTGGGTGGCAGGAGGAACTGCACGTGCGCTCAGTGCCTCGTGTCACACGCTGGGCCTCCCTCTCGACCGCCAGCGGGGACGCGCCTGGTGGGTGTCGGGCGCAGCGCGCAGCGCCAGGGCCACAACGGGCGCCAGCACTCCCTTGGGCCACCTCGGTACATAAAAGCCAGCGCTGCAGCCCTGTCGCCAGCGTGCGTCCCCCATTACCTCGCTTCCTCCCACCACATTGCGGACGGCGCCCCACCCGCCACCCCCTACTCGCACTGTACGCACCCCCACTCCCCTGACCTTCTCCAGCGTCAACCTCCCACCCCGCCACCATGCAGATTTTCGTGAAGACGCTGACGGGTAAGACCATCACGCTGGAGGTCGAGTCGTCGGACACGATTGACAACGTGAAGTCGAAGATCCAGGACAAGGAGGGCATCCCGCCGGACCAGCAGCGCCTCATCTTTGCGGGCAAGCAGCTGGAG
>Ga0115031_1003475_pt1 | contig 11696 bp, 6 predicted proteins | sample Maine_Asex4_meta_FD_87301 | JGI IMG/M metagenome (GOLD analysis project Ga0115031, IMG submission 87301) | Marine algal microbial communities from Maine, USA - Maine_Asex4_metaG | ecosystem: Host-associated > Algae > Red algae > Unclassified | place: Maine, USA | collected 2015-01-05 | reverse complement strand
TGCCGAATAGCATCATCGGGGCCGCCGTACCGTGGTCGGTACCCTGCGAGCCGTTCTGGAAGATGCGCCGGCCGAACTCGCTGAAGGTAGCCGAGAGGACGCGCTCGTCGATGCCGCCCGATTTGAGGTCTTCGTAAAAAGATTTGATGTTCTTGCTCAGGCTGTTCAGCAGGTTGGCGTGGTCGTTCGCCTGACCGGCGTGGGTATCGTAGCCGCCCTGCTCGATGACGAAGAGCCGCGTGCCGAGGCCGCCGCGCAGCAGCCGGGCCACGAGGGCGAACTGGTCACCGAGGCGGTCGTTCTGGTACTCCGCCGTATTGCGGCCCGCGTCGAAGGCCTCGGCCAGCACACCGGCGTAACGGAAAGTAGTGTTCGCCACGGCGCGGATGTAACCCACCTGCTCGCCGTAGGTGCATTCCGGTACGGCCTCCACGTCGTAGAGGGCACCCGTGCGGGCGATATCGTACAGCTGCCGTGGGTTCTCGGTGGAGATGGCGTAGTTGAAATTGTCGTCGTTGTTGAACAACAGGTTGCTCGTGCCACCGATCTGGATGGCGGGCGGCGTTGTGGGCGGCGTCACCAGAAAATTTGGGTATTGCTCCTGCAGGTAGCGGCCGAGGACGCCGCTGGTCTCGTTCACGTCCGAATCGGAACCGGAAGCCCAGATGTCGGAAGAGCGAAAGTGGCTCAGGTTGGCGTCGGGGTAGCCGACGTTCTGAACGACGCGCATGGCACCCTCGTCCCACAGCGGCTTAACGTCCGCCATTCGCGGGTGAACGCCTACCGTAGAGGTGAAATCCACCACCTCGTTACGCGGAATGTGAATGTCTGGCCGCAGGGATTGGTAGGTGCCGAAATCGTGAATAGGAATGAAGGTGTTCAGGCCATCGTTACCCCCCTTAAGGCGGACGAAGACGAGCACCCGGTCTTCGTCGCCGCTGGTCAGGGCGGCGGAAAGGGGCGACATGCCCATCGCGCTGACGGGCAGTTTGTTGAGCAGGAAGCCGGAGGTGCCGAGGATGCCGAGACTGCGCAGGAAGTTGCGCCGGCCGTGGTCCCGCTCGTGCGCCGGCCCGTCTTGCGGCCGGTCACCCTTGCGGAGGCGGTTGATGGTTTCTCGTTGGTTGGAGTGTCCCATAGTGGACTATATTTTCAACGCCGGAGCGTTGGGGTGGATCGAATGGAGGGGAAAGGAAATGGCGGTTGGCCCGGATGCTTAGTTCAGCTGGAACTGGGGGATACGGGCGATGTGCTGAATCAGCAGCATGACCTGGAAAGGGACCCCGTCATAGTCGAGGTTCCACTGGCCGGTGGTGTAGTAGTTGGCGGGGACGTCCCATTTCAGGACGTCGGTCGCAACTTCGTAAGCCGTATCGGTCAGCAGGCCGCGGGGTACGTAGTAGTCCACGATGGCCGTGGCGATCACTTCCGGCGAGTTGCTGTTGCCGGTGAGGGCTTTGGCGAGGTCGCGGTAGTCGTCCTGCCCGTTGCTGAAGACGCCCCAGGCGTAATTATGAATAAAATCCCAGCGCAACGTCAGGCGGTTGGAGTCGATCCAGGCGCGGTCGCCCATCCAGCCGGCCACGTCGGGCGCATGGCCGAGGTACTGGCCCATGTTGGCGGCGGCCCAGTGGCCCCAGTTGATGCTGTCCCCGAAGATAGGGAAACCGCCCTGGCGCAGGAAGGAAACCATCAGCTCAACGGGACTCTTGATCAGGGCACCGACGTTGCTCGCCTCGAAGAAGTGCGCGCTGGAGAACAGCTCCCGCAGCACGGGCATGACCTGGAAACCGCTAGCGCGGAAGGTGGCGGCCATCGCGGAGATCACCTCCTCGTTCGGTGCTTTATTGACGTAGTAGGCGTAGAGCTTACCGCAGATGAACTTGGAGATCTCCGTCGGCCGCCGGTCGAACAGCACGTCGATCAGGCTTTCGTGGTTCAGGTTGGCGGTGACGCCGAAGACGGTCTTTTCGCCGCCGTCGAAACCCCAGTCGGCGAATTCCACGCCGCCGCAGTAACTCGTCCAGCCGTTGAAGCCGGTCAGGGCGCGGCTGGCCTCCACGATGTCTTGCTGGGTGTAGCCGTTATTTTCGCCCAGCGTGAAGAGCTCGAACAGCTCGCGGGCGTAATTCTCGTTCGGGTTGTCGCGGGTGTTCTCGAAACCGTTGAGGAAGAAAAGCATGGCCGGCTCGGTGGTCATCCGCTTCACGAATTCTTTATAGTCGCCGAAGGCCATACGGTCGATCAGCTTCATCCACTGATAATGGTAGCCGGGGCAACCGTGGTTTTCGTAGATGGTCACCAGATGGTTTTGCCAGAAGAGGGCGAGCTTTTCGCGGACGCCATAATTAACGGCGTCTTCGAGAAAACCCATGTTGAGCTCCATGAACGTTGGGAAAACCTCGCGCCCGCTGGCGATGATGGCTTCATAATCCCAGTACGCCCATTCCGGCTCCGGCCGCGCCGGCCGCGTGGAGGCCACGTCGAGCATTCGGTTGACCGCTTCGGCGGGGCTGAGGGTCAGGGCCAATTCAATTTGGGCGGGCGTGGCACCGAAGCCGGCGCGGCGGAACAGATGCTGAACGCGGGCAACGTTCCACGGCATTTCTTCGCTGGGCACGTATGCTTCGAGGCCGAGGGTGGCGCAGTTAGTGAGCATGGTATGAATTTAAATGGGGGCAGCAGCTAAAGATAAGGCTTTGGGCGGAAGATGGGAGGGACCTAACAAAGTTTTAACGATGGTGGAGTTGGCATATTTTGAAATGGAAGGCTGAAAACGCGAATTAAAATTAAACCGGATAGCGGACTTTCAGGGGTGACGCACTTTTGCTGATGTTGAAGCATCACGTAGAAGCAAAGGAGCTCGGGAGTAGAGATTAGAGTTACCACCAACGCCCCTTGAAAAACCTTCCTTTCGCACCCGCGACCCCGCCCGAAACAAGTGGGTAGTGGTAAGTCAGGCGTCACGCCTCGACTTCCATCCCCCGCAGCTTCCGGTTATCGCCAAAGCTTTCGATGTGGACCAGTAGTTCTTCCGCCAGTTCGATCTCGCGGACGGAGTGGAAATTGAGCACCAGCGTGATGGTCAGCGTGATGAACGCCAGACCGAACAGGAAGCCGTACAGCAGGCTCTGGAGGATGACGTTGGCGTTGTCGATCGTGACGGTGTCGGCGTATATGACCCAGTCGAGAAAGGCGAAAATAAGGGAGCCGACGGTCGTATCCACCACCCACATCAGCGGGAGGGCCAGCAGCAGTACGGTCAGGAAATTGGAGTAGGTCAGCACCAGGTGGGTATAAACGTAGCGGAACACCTCCCGCGCCGTGGCGTGGCCCGCGTACCCCGCGTAGGCGAAGGTGATAAGGAAGGGCAGGGCCAGAAAAACGAAGAGCGACGTGACAACGCCGTTGAAGGCGAAACCCAACGCGATGACCAGGCAAACGACGTACAAAAAGCCCTCCGACCGCCAACCGGCCGGAAGGAGTCTGGTCTCCGTCGCCCGCCAGAAAGCCGTGAACGCGAGCCGGAAAAAACCGTACGGTAATCCCGCCCCGAGCAGGAGGAAGAGCGGCCCGCGATCGCGCGAAAAGGACGTCAGCAGTTCATGCACGTTGTGGAAGTCGCCGAACAAACTACCATTGAAGTAGTAGCGCGTGGCCGGCGCTGAGTCGTAGAAGAAGAACGACAGCCAGCAGTAAACCGCCGCTACCGTGGCCGCGCCGCCCACCAGCGTACCGCCGTGCCGGCGCAGGATGGTGAAGGTCTCGGAAAGAATCTCCCCCGCCCCCCGGATGCGCCCGGCCACGATGGCCGTGGTGGTCGGGCTGGCCGGCGTACCGTAATCCTCGCCCTCCAGCGGCGGCCGGGCGTTGACCTCGCGGGGGTACAGTACGTAGTACCAGATAATGAACGCGAAGCAAAGGAGAATGAAAGCACCGCGAATGGCGTCGGGCACCTCGGTATGCCGCGTCAGGTAACCCTCCAGGAAACCGGCGATGATGAAGAGTGGGACGTGGCCGAGTATGATCTTGAGCCCGTCGCGCGCCGAATCTTTGAAGGCCTCGAAGCGCGACAGCGTACCCGGAAACAGCAGGCCGCTGCCCGCCGCCAGCCCCGCGCCGCCCGCGATCACGATGCTGCTGATCTCCAGCGCGCCGTGGATCCAGATCGTCAAAAAGCTCTCCTGGAATATGCCCTGGTCGTAGAAGAAATACTGGAAAACGCCCACCATCACGCCGTTGCGGATCAGCTGCACGATGGAGCCCACCGCGAAGAACGCGCCGGAAACGAAAGTCAGCAAGGCTACGAAAATATTATTGAGCGTGATGCGCAGCGACATGGCGAAGGGCGACGTCTGCTTGTAGACCGCCATCGGGTCGCCGCCCTCGATGTTGGTCCGCGTCATGTTCATGTAGGCCTCCCCCATGATCGTCTCGGCGAAGGCCGGGTCGATGCGGTAGCTCACGATGCCGATCAGCATGGCCAGTACAAAGGTCACCAGCGAAATGAGCAGCGGCCGCCGCCGGGCGTAGACCACCCGCGGCAGCTCGTCGGACCAGAACGAGAAAAAGCGCCCCGCCTCGCCCTTGCGCCCTTTATAGAGCTGCAAAAAGGTGCGCTGCGCCAGCCCGTTGAGGTAGACGCGTACGGAGCGGTTGGGGTAAAAGGTGCGCGAGTACGACAGATCGTCGGTGGTATGGATATAGAGTTGCTTGAGCAGCTCGGGGTCTTGCTCGCCGCGTTCGAGGGCGGCCTCGTAGCGTTGCCACTTTTCGTGGTTGTTGCGGATGAACTCGGTTTCACGCATGGGTGCAAGATAGGGCGGGAACGCGGGTTCCGGGGAAAGGGCGGGGCGGCGGGGTGGGCGGGGCGGCGTGCGTGTGTCCGGGAACGCGTGTTGCCGGGTTGCACATGTGTCCGGGAGGGGGCGGCGCCGGGTTGCACATGTGTCCCGGGGGGCGGCGCCGGGTTGCACATGTGTCCGGGGATTCCGCCGCCGGGCTACACATGTGTCCGGGGATTCCGCCGCCGGGTTACACATGTGTCCGGGGATTCCGCCGCCGGGTTACACATGTGTCCGGGGATTCCGCCGCCGACTTCGTCAGGCGGCTCCATCCCCGGCCAATCATGTACGGACAGCTACGCAGCCCTGACGTAGCCCTGACGCAGGCGTCAGGGCTGCGTAGCTGTCCGTACATGATCAAGCTCGGATGGAGCGGTGGGCAAAGCGATCCGCGGCATCCGAGGTGTTCGTGGCCCCCCTTTACGCGCCTACCTGGTAAATACTACCCCACCACCCTCCATCGTTCAAAACATCACGCCTCGAAAAGCGTACTCTTTTAACCGGGCACCTTCCCCCGCCCGACCAGCAAAACCTCACCGTAAAATATGAGCCGAATCACCATCCTCTGGGCCGACGACGAGATCGACCTCTTTAAGCCGCAACTCCTTTTCCTGAAAAAGAAAGGATACGATGTTATCACCGCCACCAACGGTCACGACGCGTTGGAGGAGCTGGAGGAACACGGTGACATCGACGTGGTGTTCCTGGATGAGTCGATGCCGGGCCTGACGGGCCTGGAAACGCTGAGCCGCATCCGCGAATCGGGCAACAACATCCCCGTCGTGATGATCACGAAGAACGAGGCGGAGAGCGTGATGGAAGAAGCCATCGGCAGCCAGATCGCCGGCTACCTGCTCAAGCCGGTCAACCCCATGCAGATACTGCTCACGCTTAAACGCATCATCGACGAGAAGCGATTGGTGCGCGAAAAGGTGAACACCGACTACCAGCAGGAATTCCGCCCGCTGATGATGGAGATCAACAACGGCCTGGACAAGGACGAGTGGGTCGATGTCTACAAAAAGATCATCAACTGGGAGTTGAAACTGGACGAAAGCAACAGCCAGGAGATGGGCGAAATTCTCGCCGTGCAGAAGAGCGAGGCCAACGCCGAGTTCAGCAAGTTCATCGAGCGCAACTACCTGGACTGGGTGAACGGCGACGGCGGCCCCATCATGTCGCACAACCTGATGCGCGAGAAAGTCTTCCCCTTCGTCAATAAGGACGTGCCGACCGTCATGGTCCTGCTCGACAACATGCGCTATGACCAGTGGCGGGTGATCGAACCCTACATCAGCGAGCTGTTCAAGATAGAAGAAGAGAGCCACTTCTACAGCATCCTCCCCACGGCGACCCAGTACAGCCGCAACGCCATATTCGCGGGCATGATGCCCTCCGAAATCGCCAAGCATTACAAAGACTGGTGGAAGAACGACGCTGATGAAGGCGGTAAGAACATGCACGAGGCGGACTTTCTCGGTAAGCAGATCGAACGCGTTCTGCGCCGCGGCGACATCAAGTGGGACTACACCAAGGTAACCCGCACCAACTTCGCCCGCCAGATGCAGGACCGCGCGCTCGACTTCCTCAACAACGATTTCAGCGTCATCGTCTACAATTTCATCGACATGCTGAGCCACGCCCGTACCGAAATGGAAGTGCTCAAGGAGTTGGCCGGTGACGAAAAAGCCTACCGCAGCCTCACCCGCAGCTGGTTTGAGAACTCCCCCCTCTGGGCCACCCTTCGCAAGCTCGCCGAGCGTGACGTGCAGCTGATCGTCACGACCGACCACGGTACCATCCGCGTCAACACGCCGAGCCGCGTGGTGGGTGACCGCGACACGAGCACCAACCTGCGCTACAAACTCGGCCGTAACCTCAACTACGAGGCGCGCGACGTGCTGGAAGTCCGTGACCCCCATGAGGCCAAACTGCCCCGCCCAAACCTGAGCTCGACGTTCATCTTCGCCAAGGAGGACAAGTTCTTCCTGTACCCCAACAACTACAACTACTACAACAACTACTACCGGGATACCTTCCAGCACGGGGGTATTTCGCTGGAGGAGGTGGTGTGTCCGGTGGTTCGGTTGCGGAGCCGGTAGCGGGCGGTACTTCGCTTAGCTGCGCGCTTCGCGCGTTCTGTTTCCAAGGAGGGGAGGGGAGGAGAATGAGGAGAAGTTGATACCATCTGATCAAGGATACCTTCCACTTTCAGTATTGCAAAACTATTTTGAATGTCTCCAAGCCGGTAAAACGGGTGAGGACTTGCAGCCCGAAGGTTAGACGGGCTGTCGTGCTTTCTCGTTTAGCATAAACTTCGTTGCTGAAACGCGGTCGGACAGGATGTCCTTACCCGTATTATTATCATTGTACTTACCTCGGCCACCTCAGGTGATTTTATTATAGTCGGGGCGAGCGCAAGGCATCGCCCCTACAAGGCCTCCCCGGGGAAGGCCGCGTTCGCTTCGCGAACGCAAAATCACTTGGGATAACCGACGGTACTATAGTCAGCGATCCCGGCCTCTCCTCCATCTCCTCCCCTCCTTGGGAATTGGGATTGCGCGCAGCGCAAAGAAGAGACGCTACCGCCGCACCCCCGCCAACAACACCTCCGCCACCGCCTCGTTGCCGCTACTGTGCAGCACCGAGATGTCCCCCGTCGTTTCCAGCACCACCGCCTTCACTTCCGATAGTTCGATCACGTTAGCTTCCCGCAGTTTGGCCATCAGGTCGGCGTGGGTGACGCCGGTTTTGGCCATGTTTTTGGTCAGGATGTTGGGCCCGTCCATGAGCATCATCGGGGTGTTTTCGATCATCGATTCGAGGGTGTTGTTCCTGCGCTTGAGGAACGCCGCCAGCTGCTGGAAACTGACGATGGTCGCCATGGCGATGCCGGCCTTGGCCAGCGACTGCCCGCCGTTCATCACCACCGAGGCCATGATCGAGCCCACGGCTACGGTGGAGGCGAAATCGAAGCTCGACATCTTCGCGAAGGTGCGCAGGCCCCCCGTGCGCACGATCAGCAGAATGATCAGCATGATGCCGATGACGGAGGCGATGGTTTGGAGGAGGATGGGGAGGGAGGCGATTAACCAGTTTTCCATGGGGGTGGGTATTTAGCCGTAAAGCGCGGCGGCAGCTAACGGGGTTCTCCCCGAGCGGCAATTAGTTGTCCGCCGGTATCATTACTCCACCACAAGTTCCTCCCCCCTGATAAAATCATACAGCGTCAACCTCCGCAACTCATAATAACCCAACCAAAAGTTCCTTAGCGCCGTAACGTACTGCCGCCGCGCCTCGTCCATCTCCCGCACCGCCAGATTTAGCTCGGTGACGCTGAGCTTGCCGATCAGGTACCGCTTCCGCGTGATGGCTTCCCGGCGGATGGCGACTTCGTTGGCCCGGTCGGCCAGCGCGACCTGGTTGCGGAGGAGGTCGAACTGGCGGACCTGCAGGCTCACCCGTCGCTCGAAGCTGATGCGCTCCTGGGCGATGTTGAGCCGCTCCAGGTCCTGGTTGGAGCGGGCCACCTCGATGCGGCTGCGCGCCTTGCCGAAGTCGGCGATCGGCACGCGAATGCCGAGCGTCACGACTTCCTGGTCGATCAGGTCGTTGTAGGCCTCGCCCAAACCACGGCCCGTGCCGGAGAGGCCGAACTGCCCCTCGACGTCGATCTGAAAACCGTTGTTCTTCCGCGCCCGGTCCAGTTCCGCTTCGGCTTCCAGGGCGCGCCGCTCGAAACCGAGGATGACGCTGCGGTTCCGGACGGCGTATTGCAGTGCCGCGTCCGCGTCCACCGCGGCGTCGGGAATACCGGCGGGCGGGGTGAGCTGGAAGCTGGCGTTGTCGGTAATGCCGAGAAAGGCGCGGAGTCCCTCGTTCGCCGTCTGCGCGTTCAGGTTGGCGCCGGCCAGCGCGGCGTCGGCGTTCATGACGCTGAGTTCGATCTGCAGCAAATCCGTCTCGGCGATGCGGCCCACGCCGAAGCGGCCCTGGCTGATGGCGTACAGCGTATCGGCGTTGGATTTATTCTTGGTGGCCGCCTCCAGGTTGAGCTGGGCGATCAGCAGGTCGAAGAACAGGTCGGCGGCCGTGGCGGCGGCCTGCTCCTTTTCCTCGTGGAAGCTCCGCCGGCTTTCCTGGTAGCGCAGCGGTTCGATCTTCTTGCGCCACTTCAGCTCGTTGTACGTCCGCAGCGGCTGCACGAAACCCAGGGAGACGGGCGTGGAGAGGTAGGAAATGGAGTTCGGGTTGAGGTTGGTCTTGAACACGTCGAGCCGCCGCAGGCCGGTGGTCAGGAACACCCGCCCGCCCGTCGCCACGATGGGCTGCGACAGGAAGACGCTGACCGAGTTGCGCATCAGTGAGCGGCTGATAAAATCTTCCGACCCGTCGGGCAGCACGATGTTGTCGATCGAGCGGTTGAGGCTCGGCAGGGTGGCGTCGAGGCTGATCTGCGGTTTGTAATCGGCCTGGAACGAGCGGTAGCGCCAGAGCGTGTTGTTGAGGCGGGTTTCGGCCAGTTTCATATCCGGCGATTCGGAGCGGGCGATGGCGACGACTTCGGGGAGGGTGAGCTGGTAGAGGGTTTGGGCTTGGGCGGGGAGGGCGAAGAAGATCAGGAGAAAGAGGGTAAGAATGGACCCGTTCGACGTTTTACACCTCCGAGGAGCTCGCGGCTGCGCCAGCTCGACACCTCGGAGGTAAAAACGGCTCACTCCCACGGGGGCGAGTAGATCGTAGCGATTTTCACCTCCGAGGTATCTTTTGGCCTGACGCAGTCGGCCAAAAGTTCCTCGGAGGTGTAAAATCGCGGAAGCAGGAGAAAAAGGCATGGGTTTGGTTCTTTGGTGGGTGGTTGTTTGGAGTAGGGTCCTGAAGGGTAGAGGTTAAGGCCGGCGGTTCGGGGTGAAAACCTGCGTCTTCGCCCATTCCCCCGCACCCGCGCCCCCGCCCGCATCAGTCTGAGCGCAACGCCTTGATGGGGTCCAGCTTCGCCGCCCGTCGCGCCGGGAACAGCCCGAAGACCAGCCCGATCACCGAAGCGACGCCGAAGGAAAGGATGACGCTCCAGGCCGAGACCTCGGTCGGGATGTCGTAGTTCGCGCCGATGAAGCCCGCCGCGCCCACGCCCACCAAAATGCCGGAAATGCCGCCCAGCAGGCTGATGAAAATGGCCTCCAGCAAAAACTGCTGCACGATGTCTTGCCGGGTCGCGCCCAGGCTGCGCCGCGTGCCGATCTCCTTGGTGCGCTCCAGCACGGAGGCGAGCATGATGTTCATGATGCCGATGCCGCCCACCAGCAGCGAAATGCCGGCGATGAAGGCGAGGACTTTGTTGAACGTCTCCTGCGTCTGCTGCTGCGCTTCCAGCATTTTTTCGGGTACCGCCATCTCGTAATCGACCACCGTCTGGTGCCGCCGTTTGAGCAGGCGGGCGATGACGTTGCTGGTGGCCAGCAGTTCGTTGGAGTCCTCCACGCGGACGACCATGCGGTCCAGCTGGTGGTAGTTCTCGGCCGGTGCATTATTGCGACCGTTGTTGTTCCCGATGTTGCGCGAATGGGCGAAACTGCGGTCTTTAAAACGGATGAGCGCGGTTTGCAGCGGCACGTAAATATCCTGGTTGTAATCCCGGATGCCGAGGTTTTCGAGCTGTTTGTCTTTGGCGATCCGCTCCTCCAGCACGCCGATGATGCGCAGCCAGGTGTTGCCCGCCTTGAGGCGTTGCCCCACCGGGTTACCCGCGCTGAAATACTTGCGCACGATGTCTTGCCCGATGATGCAAACGGGGTCCGCCTTCGCCTGGTGGCGGGGGTGAAAGAGGCTGCCGCGGCTCAGGCCCAGGTTGTTGAGCTCGAAGAACGCGTTGGTTACGCCCACCGTCCGGCTCTTGCCGATCTTGCCGTCGCGGATGACCGTGACGGGCAGCACAATCTCGGGGCTGACGGCCGAGACGCCGGGCAGAATGGCGTTGATCGCCCGCACGTCGCCCAGGTTGAGGCCGGGCGACCACGGTTTGGTGTTTTTCTCCTGGCCGGCGGATTGCGCCTCGCCGCCGTCGTCGTCGGCCACGGCGTCCATCAGGCTGGTGACAACGATGTTGTTGGCCCCGATCAGGCGCATCTGGGCCAGGATGGTCTCGCGCGCGCCGGTACCGATGGCGAGCATCGCGATCACGGCCGCGACGCCGAAAACGATGCCGAGGGCCGTCAGGAAGGCGCGCAGACGGTTGGCCGCCACGCCCTCCAGCGCGAGCTGGAAGTTGAACAATAGCTTTTTCATGGGTCAGAGCGTTTACTAAAACATGATAACGAAGCCGCCGTCGTTACCGCCGCCGCCCCTGATTTGGTCCTCCTTCGCTACTTTGGCCTCCTTCTCATCGCCGATCTTACGGCGTTCGTCGCGCTCGCTGAGCAGGAACTGGTTGGCGTCTTTTTTGGTGCCGACGGCCAGCGGCTGCAGCGGCAGATTCGCCGCGTTGGTCGGCGCGGTGAGGTAGACGCGGTCGCCCGCCCCGAGGCCCTCGATGATGACCACCTGGTTCTCGTTCGACCAGCTGGTGACCACCTCCTGCTTGACCGGGCGGCCGTCGACCTGCTGGTAGACGAAGGTGATCGAGTCCTTGTACAAAGCCTCGAGCGGAATGAACAGCTTGTCGCCCAGCACGTCGGTCACGATCTCGTTGCTGGTCGTCATGGCCGGCCGCAAAATCGAGTCGCCCTCGTTGACCTGGATGATGACCTCGAAGACCTTCGAGTCGTAGTTGCGCAGTTTTTCACCGATGTTGGCGACCTGGACCACGAGGCCGGTGTATGAATTATCGGGGAAGGCGTCGACCTGCATGGTGAC
>Ga0115031_1003464_pt1 | contig 11718 bp, 12 predicted proteins | sample Maine_Asex4_meta_FD_87301 | JGI IMG/M metagenome (GOLD analysis project Ga0115031, IMG submission 87301) | Marine algal microbial communities from Maine, USA - Maine_Asex4_metaG | ecosystem: Host-associated > Algae > Red algae > Unclassified | place: Maine, USA | collected 2015-01-05 | reverse complement strand
TGTCCCCATGATGAAAATCCAGCCAAGGTAAATGCCAAAATTTTACAGTGGCTTCTGGAGTTAACCGCCGCTATTTAAAAAAATCAATAGCTGTTATAGAGGGGTAATTAAATACCCCTGTAAACCATCTAAACGCCAACTACTTGAGCGCGTTTATAAGCTTCATCTAAGACTTCGGAAAGCGTGGGATGAGTATGAATATTAAAGGAAAGGTTTTGCACAGATTCTCGCTTAGAGATCGCATTTGCCGCTTCCTGAATCAAGTCAGAAGCATGGATGCCAATGATATGTACCCCTAATAATTCTCCTGTATCCTGGCGATAAATTACCTTCGCCACGCCTTCAGTTTCTCCTTCAGCTAAAGCTTTGGAGTTGCCTTTGTAAAAAGATTTGACGGTAGATACTTTGAAGCCATCTTTCTCCCCTTCTTCTTTAGCCTGGGCTTCGGTTAAACCGACATAGCTAATTTCAGGATGAGTAAATGCAGCAGCAGGAATGCAACGATAGTCTATTTCCTTATCGTCTCCGCACATGTTCTCTACGGCGATAACTCCTTGTCCCGATGCAGCATGAGCCAGCATCATTTTACCCGTAGCATCTCCCACCGCCCAAACATGGGGTACTGGTTTGCCATCGCGCAATACCTGCATTTTGTCGTTGACGGGAATAAAGCCACGCTTATCAATTTCAATTGCAAGAGTTTCTAAGCCGAGCTTTTTCGTAGCAGGAATACGTCCAGTAGCAACTAAACAAGCATCCACTTCTAATACTTCGACTACTTCTTTAGTTTTGGCATCAGTTAGTTCAATTTGCACGGGTGCGCCAGGAGTAATTTTAGTAGCGAAGACACCCTTATAAGTTTCAATATCTCGCTTGTCTAGCAACACTTTTTTGGCAATTTTAGCAATATCAGGATCGAATCCAGGCATCAATGTATCTAAGGCTTCGATCATGGTTACTTCACAACCTAAAGCAGTATAAACATCAGAAAATTCTAGACCAATATAACCACTACCAATAATTGCTACCCAATCAGGAAGAGATTCTAACTTAACTGCATCATCACTAGTAAAGACAGTTTTGCCGTCAATTTCTATACCTCTAGGGACAAAAGGCACAGATCCAGGGCAAAGCATAATCTCTTTGGTTGTATAGGTTTTATCGACCCCTTCTCCAGATACTTTAACCTTCTGTGTTCCTGCAAGTTCGCCCCAACCGCGAATAATATCTACCTTAAGACGCTTGAGACTGTTGGTTAAATCTCCTTGAATTTTGTTAACTAAATTGGTCGCATGGTCGGCGATCGCGCTACGATCGTACTGCACTCCACCTAGTTGAATTCCCATATCTTGTAAATGACTAGAATCGGCAAATTCTCTGACTCTTCCTGAAGCAGCTAGTAACGCCTTAGATGGGATACAGCCACGGTTAACACATGTACCTCCCATATCCCCCGCTTCAACAATTGCCGTCTTCAAACCGCTTTTAACCGCATGGAGTGCCGCACCATGTCCACCGACACCCGCACCAATAATAATTAAATCGTAATCAAAATCACTCATTGTCATTTCTTCTATAAATGCGCCAGTCTTACATTGTAAAGTTTAATCGTAGTTAAGCAGAGGATGGAATCAACACTTTGAAGAAGAAAAATAATTGACATGACAGAAACGTATTTTTTAGGTGGTTATTATTTGGTTGAGAGTTCATCGGATAAAAGCTGGATTAACCAATCTCTTATACCAAAAAAATTTTATAGTCTCAGCAATTGTATTTGCTCTCATCATCCTGATATATCTGTTCTTCCTTGGGTCAATGACGCTGAAGATAGAGAAAGATATCGTCAAAAACTAAGGCTTTCGATTGAGGAATTCCTAACTTTACAAACTCAGGTAGATAAATGGTTTGGTCAAGATAGATATGCTTGGGGTGAAGTGTTTCTCGATCTTAATTTGGCCAGAGAATTTGCAGGTAACTATCTTAGCCACATACAAGATATTAAACTATTAGCGATCGCTACGACTACTGATTATCGCACTCTTTTTTTAGAAGAATCAGCGTCTGGTAATAATGAGGTAGGTATCAGCAAAGCTTTAAAGTCAAACCAAACGATAAAAATCGAGCATGGCTTCTTGGGATACGAGATTCTCGGTCATGAATTTGGCTGGTTTCACTCCTTTGTTTGTAACCATTTGGAGAATGATTTTGCTAACAAGTTAAATATCGAGTTCAATCAACATGGATTAATCGATCGATACGATCTGGCAATTAAAGCCAGCAATTATACCAATCGAGAAGATACTGGAGCAGAACCAGTTTTATGGCTACCCTGGGCAATTGTCGAGTTAGATATTTTCTCATAGTTATAATGTGCCAATGCGATTGCAACATTACCGTCACAAAAAATAAACACGATTTGTCTACAGTCAGAAAATATCGGTCATTGCTTAATTAGCAAAAGATTGAAGACAACTGCCATTCATACAGGCAAAGAAACTGGCTCTAACCACTTGCCACTGAGCGTGGATCTGAACATGTCAAGCAATTAATCTTTTTCTTTGTTCCTCGCTTCTACAATGTTCCACACTTCTTGCCACCTCTCAACAATTAAACTTTTCATTCTGTTTGACTGCCATTGAGGAATGCCACTATTTTGATTCTCTTTTGCTTTGCTCATGATTTTCTCTGATAGATATCTTCTCAACAAGGCCTTTAACTACAAACAATCAAGTCATAGCTTCAGCTAAATCTAGTTTATCCAAACCGCCCAATTTAATCTATCATTTATTAATAAGTTATTGCAAAAGATACTCAATAGTCTGATACAGACAAGCGGTTAAACGTCTCTGTTTTTAATTCGGGCGAAAATTTTACCGAATACCGCAGCCTTTTTGCGCTATTTCTTGGGATTTAGGATCTGTTGTTAATACTAAAACTTCTTGGAAAGCTTCTTCTGCTGCAATAAACTTTTGCGTTTGACAAAGGCTAACTCCCGTATAAAGCAAACTCATCGATTGCTGTTCTAGAGTTAAATTATCGCGCTGTAAAATTTCCTCAAAAACAGCAATCGCCTTTTGATAATTGCCTAACTCATATAAAGCAATTCCCTTGCCTTGCTGCGCCGACAAATAGTCGGGAGAGCTATCTAAAGACTGTTCAAAAGCTGCCAAAGATTCTTTGTATTGATTAGTTTTTAGCAAATTTTGCCCTTTTTGATTAAAAGCGATCGCTTTATTATATTTTTGATTTGATTTGGTTAATTTAATTGCCTGTTCGCTAGCTGAGATCGCCTTTTCATATTCTTGGAGATCGGACAAAACCCTAGCTTTATTAAGCCAAAAAGTTGCCTCTTGAGAATTCTTACTAATTGCTCGATCAAACGCTGCCAAGGCTTCTTTATTTTGGTTTAAATAATATAGTGCTTCTCCCTGACAATTCCAGGCTAGCGGCGCGTTTGGCTCAATCACAGTAGCACTAGAACAAGATTGCAGCATCTCTTGATATTGATTCAAACCCAAAAAAGCATACCCGCGATTGATCCAGATTAGATGACCTTGAGCGATATTGGCTTCTAATAAGCGATCGTAAGCTTTGATTGCTGAATTATATTTTTTTTGCTCTAGCAAATCATTAGCCTGCTTGAAATTTCCTACCTGCTCATATTTACCTAGTAAGCCAAAACCAAACCAGGCAACGCCACCAGCACAAACTAGTAGAGTGACTATCTTAATTAATCTGGAAGAATTCTGTTGATTCACACTCTTAGAGTCTCGATCTAGACATTAGATTACGGCTATTTTTTCTAGAAGAATGACTTTGATGGTCAATCTTAGCTTTTTTCTGTTTTAATTGCGATCGAAAATATCCTGATATATACGATTAATCACTTAGACTGTACCTTCTCTAACTTTATCAGACCTTTCTTGGTTATATATTTCCCCAAAATTAGCTTTAGAGTTTCAAACCGATCAATAGACAGTTGTAGAATTACTAATAAGACTACTATTTAAGTTTAGAAAGTATTTTTATGACTGCTACTCCCATTAAAAACACTTCCACCTCAGTACCAGATAAATTAGGACGTTTTGGCCCCTATGGTGGCAAATATGTTCCAGAAACTTTAATGCCTGCTTTGGCAGAATTGGAAACTGCCTACAACAAATATAAAAATGACCCTGATTTTACTCAAGAGTTGCAGGGGCTATTAAAAGATTATGTTGGTAGAGCCAATCCCCTCTATTTTGCCGAACGCCTAAGCAAACACTACACTCGTCCCGATTTTACGCCCGAAATTTATCTCAAGAGAGAAGATTTAAACCATACAGGAGCGCATAAGATTAATAATGCTTTAGCTCAAGCCTTGTTAGCAATTCGCATGGGTAAAAAGCGCATCATTGCTGAAACAGGTGCAGGACAACATGGAGTAGCTACTGCCACTGTCTGCGCTCGCTTTGGCTTGGAATGTATTATTTACATGGGCGTAGAAGACATGGAAAGACAAAAACTTAATGTCTTTCGGATGCGCCTATTAGGAGCAACAGTACAGCCTGTTTCTGCTGGTACAGGAACACTCAAAGATGCTACGTCCGAAGCAATTCGCGACTGGGTAACAAATGTTGAAAGTACCCACTATATTTTGGGTTCAGTTGCAGGACCTCATCCCTATCCCATGATGGTAAGAGATTTTCATGCGGTGATAGGTAGAGAAACCCGCCAACAGTGCCAGGAAAAATGGGGCGGATTACCTGATATTCTTATTGCCTGTGTGGGTGGTGGCTCAAATGCCATGGGTCTATTTTATGAGTTTATCACCGAATCTAGCGTCCGCATGATTGGCGTGGAGGCTGCTGGAGAAAGCGTTGCTTCGGGAAAACACGCTGCTACTCTAACCGAAGGTCGCCCAGGAGTATTACACGGTGCGATGAGCTATTTATTGCAGGACAACCAAGGACAAATTATTGAAGCTCATTCGATTAGTGCAGGGTTAGATTATCCTGGTGTTGGCCCCGAACACAGCTATTTAAAAGATACTAAAAGAGCAGAGTATTACGCGGTCACAGACCTCGAAGCGATCGCAGCATTACGTTTATTATCTGAGCAAGAAGGTATTATCCCTGCATTAGAAACTGCCCACGCTTTTGCTTATTTAGAGCAGCTTTGTCCTCAATTAACAGGGACTCAGCGAATTGTCTTTAACTGTTCGGGTAGAGGGGATAAAGACGTGCAAACAGTGGCTAGATATTTAGGGGACGAACTTTAAACAAGAAAATCGGCAAAAGACAGGTATTGGATATAGAGAAAAATAAAGATCGTTAAAATTACGGTAGCTGCACAGGTTTCAAGCTTATTACAATAAAAAGATAATAAGCTGATTTGTCTAAATGTAAAACCATGTTTAAAACCCGAATACCTCTACAGACTCCAATATTAATCAAACTTTCCTTGTTCGCTGCTTTAGTAACTTTCTTTACTGGATGGTCAGTATCTACTGAGGCTTCAATCAAGGAGTCTCACCTAGAAACGAAAACTGTTGCTATGTCTCAAAGTGGCCAAAAATTATCTAACCTTGCTCAGTTGACTCATCAACAAGTTAATGAATATCGTGTTGCTTCAGATCTTGCTCCTTTAGAGTTCAGTGCTTTAGTTAGTGAGCAAGCCACAATTCATAGTATAGAGATGGCACAAAATATAGTTGAGTTTAGTCATGATGGCTTTGAAGGTAGAGTTCAAGCTTTAAAAGATAATGTTTCTATTGGAAGTGTGGCGGAAAATGTGGCTTACAACGCAGGTTATCAAGATCCAGTCAGCACAGCTGTGGCAGGATGGATTAAAAGTGATGGTCATCGCAAAAACATGGAGGGAAACTATAATTTAACAGGCATAGGAGTGGCAGTAAATCCAAAAGGAGAACACTACTTTACTCAAATTTTTATCCTGGAAAATTAAATTTACAATATGGTTTTAGAAAACGTTCAGATTCACGATGAAGATTTAGATTCCGCAACTTTAGCTCGTTATATGGCTGCGGACGAGATTGCTATTGATACGGAAACTATGGGTTTGGTCTTGGGACGCGATCGCCTTTGTTTAGTGCAGTTGTGCGATACCCAAGGCTATGTAACCGCCATTAGGATTGCTAAAGGACAGACACAAGCACCTAACTTACAAAAACTTCTCACTTCTTGGGACATTACCAAGGTTTTTCATTACGCTCGTTTTGATGTAGCGCAATTTAGTAGTACATTTGGCATTGAAACCGCGCCAATTTTCTGTACCAAGATAGCAAGTAAGCTAGCTCGTACTTATACGTCAAGTCACGGTTTAAAAAGTTTGGTTGCCGAATTAGGAGGAGTAGAGCTAGATAAAAAGGCTCAGAGTTCTGACTGGGGAGATGCCGAAAATCTTTCAAGAGAGCAATATAATTATGCAGCCAATGATGTTCGTTATTTGTTGGACGTTAAGAGTAAACTAACTACGATGTTGAAACGAGAGGAACGTTACCAGTTAGCGCAACGTTGTTTTCAAGCAATTCCTATATTTGTAGCGTTGGATATATTGCAATATCAAAATATATTTGACCACAGATAATTATTTAATCAACCCTGTAGATGATAGTTTTTGTTCACCTGTATGTTAAGAGATTCAAAGAAACGCATAATAGAACATCTTTTCGCATAAGTAATAAGTGGTTGACTAAAATCAACTGTTGATTCATACCTCATGGTTGGCGACTGGGAGAGACGGTCGCCTTTTTCTTTTTCTATCGACGAATGTTTAAATTGCCAAACTCTGCAACATTACTATTTACAGTCTCTGTGTGCAAATTTTCAACTACAGCCTACGCTAAAGCGAGAAGATAAAAGCGATCGCTTTTATCTTTCTGAATGCAGATAATCTTCAAAGTAAAATTTGGGCATCAGCCAGAATTTTAAGACGGCAGCAATTCCTAATCCTAAAAGTGCAGAAATAGCTAAATATAAACCCAGAGTAACCCTGAAACTATCTGGTAATACTGCCACAGTGGAAATAGCGATCGCAAAATAAGCCAATAATAACCATTGCGCCAATTTAATTGTTTTTAGGGTTTCTCTACAGCTACTACAGTGTTGGGTATGTTGATGATAGCGATCTAGCAAAACCTCTCGTGAAGTTTCTACCGTAGGAGAAGCAGCAACACCTACTTTATCCCAAGGTAATTTACCATCACAATAGCGATCGAACCAATTCCGAAATTCAATCACCAGACGATCTGCGCTAGTAGGCATTTTGTAAGCAGTTTTCCAGTTTGTATCCTGCAAAAAACCTTCCTGTTGCTTGAGTAAAACCATATCTCCATCTAAGACTGCATTACGATTTTGAATATGATCCCACCAGCGAGGAACTATAGAATTAAGTCTTTGGGCGAAATTGCGAGGAAATTGTGCCACGATGCGAGACTTCCCTGGTGCAACAGGAAGACAATAGGTAATTAATCCTAGCTGTTTATCTCCTCCAGGTAAAACAATGTCATATTCCAAATGACAGGGAGGTGCAAATCTGATTATAGTTTTAAAAGGCTTATCGACTTGTGCCTCAATAATACCCATAGTTGATTTCACGATATTGAGAGGAATTGGCATAGCGCGATCGCGATTTCCCTGGATACCATGATGGGCAAAGGGAACATGACTAGGATCGGCAACATTTTCCACCAGTGTCTGCCAGTCGTAGGCTAAATCTCGCACCATCGAAGACCACACATAACCTTTGCTAGCATCTATTTTAGGTGATAGAGGCAAATCAGTTTTAGCAGCGATTTCTGGAGAATCTGCATCCATCCATACCCACAGCAAATCATTTGATTGGCAAGAAGGATAAACAGTCGCACAAAAGTTATCGCTTTTTTTAGTTATCAGATCGGGGTTTTCTGCTTGAGGAATACGCTTACATTTTCCTTCTGTATCAAACTCCCAACCATGATAGCTACACATCAAATTCCCCGATTCATCAATTCTGCCTTCACTCAATGGCGCAAGGCGATGGGGACAGCGGTCTAAAAATATTTGATAAGTTGACGATGAGATAGGTTTCCAAATTACTAGAGGAATACCCAACAAAGTTGCAGTAGTTAGTTTTTGCGGATCGATATCTTCAACAGGTAAGAGAGGATACCAGTGTTTAAAAAAGTCAAAAGAAGACATGTTTTTGCTGGAGTACTATTCTAATTAAGTGTAGGTTGAATCAGGCGATGGCAAGTTAAATGAAAGTAAGGAAGGTTGATTCAAAAGATAGAGATGAATGGGCGAGAATGAGAAATCTGCCTTGGGATTCTTCGTTAACAGAGCATCTGGTGGAGATAGAGCGATATTTGTCGAATTATGAGAAAAATATAGTCAATATATTTGTTTTGGAAAAAAATCATGGCAGACTTGGAGGTTTTATCGAACTCAATATCCGAAACTACGCCGAAGGGAGTGAATTAGGAGTAATACCCTATATTGAAGGCTGGTATGTCGATCCCGATATCAGAAATAATGGACATGGTAAACAATTGATTACAATGGCTGAAGATTGGGCTATTGATAATGGTTTTAAAGAATTGGCAAGCGATACAGAATTAGAAAACATAACTAGTGTTGCTATTCACAAAGCATCAGGATTCCAAGAAGTAGAGCGTATTGTATGCTTTATCAAAAAAATAATCTAGATAATATAAGTGCGATGCCGAAGGCTGCGCGAGCGCAATCGCCTTTTCTTATTCTCTACAAAGCTTCCCGTATTTTTATTGCTTCTGGGTTGCCATCTTTAGCTTGTTTGCGTAAAGCGTGTTTGACGATCCAACTTCTCGATTTAGGAGGGTTTTTTGTCCAATCGCGAATGATGTTCATCCCAAAATCGTAGTTATCTTTAAGGATGTCATTAAGATGGTTGGCGACAGATCTCTGCACAAAACGAATCGGATCGTCTTGAAGATTTTCTAAAATAGGCAATATAGGTTGAGGATCTTCAATTAAGAAGGTTAATTTAGTCGCCCAGGGTAAACGAGGACGCGCACCTTCACTAGCCAAACGCCGTAAATGAAAGTTATCATCCAAAGACCACTGTTGCATTATCTTAAGAGTTTTAGCGGGTTCTGCTTGGAGATAGGGCCGAATGGCAAACTCTCCCGTACTGCGTTTAGTGATTTCGGAGATCGCTCGAACAGATTCAGTATAATGTCCCAATCCATACTCTTCAACAAAAGTAGCAATGGGCATCGTCCAATAAAAATTGGTAAACATCCCTGTCTCGCTAGAATTTTCTTCCCCCAAAGTAGAAACCAAAATTTCAATTGCTTGGGGATATTTTTCTGGTAAATAATACTTAAAGCGATCTCCAAAATAGCTCAATCTGGCTTTAAGTTCGAGTTTTTCAACACCTCGATCTATATCTTCAACAAATCCTCGACGATCAAATTCGGGATATACCTCAGATATCTTTTGCGATAGTAATTGAGCCAAATCGCGATCAAACCATTCTTTGTGCTTTTTTTTGGCCATACTGTTATTGGATTTTAAAATCTTTGATTACGTTTTAGCAATGGGAATCATTTCAAAAGAGGCTGGTGGTGCGATAGTTAAACCGCGACGCACGGGAAGCATTTGTTTTTTACTTGTCAGTTCTAGTTGCCAGCGAGACAAAATGGTAGCGGTAACTAATTTCATTTCCAGTAATGCTAGTGCCGAACCAATACAGCGACGATTACCACCGCCAAAAGGTAAATATTCATAGCTGGAATAAGTCTTAGTTAAAAATCTTGCGGGAATAAATTGTTCGGGGTTGGGATACAAAGCTTCTTGATGATGCAAATTGTAGATCGAAATCATAAACCACGTATTAGCCTGCAACTCATGATTCATAATCGACATTGGCTGCTTTAAAAGTCGGGCAAAAGTACTCGCAGCTATGGGATAAATACGGAGGGTTTCACAGATAGTTGCGTCTAAGTAGGGTAGATCAGCGATCGCCTGAAAATCGGTATTATCTCCCAATGAATCCAGTTCTTGGTGTATGTTGCGACCGACTTTGGGTAGATAATGTATCCAGTGAAGCAGCCAAGCTAAGGCGGAAGCCGTAGTTTCGTGTCCCGCAAACAACAGGGTAATAAGCTCATCGTGGAGTTCTTCATCGCTCATTCCCTCTCCTGTTTCGTCTTTTGCCATCAGCAACAAACTTAAGATATCGCGGTACTCTGATTCATTAGTGGAGATCGCCTTTCTTCTATCTTTTATTTCAGCATAAATTAAAGCTCTAATCTCCTGCTTAATACGAGTAAAACGACCCCAGGGACTATATCTACCCAAATCCTTTTGCAGCCAAGGAAAAAATATGATGCTTGAATTTAAAGGATTGTTGAATGTATCTAACAGGGTTGTTAATAATTCTCTCAGGCGATCGTATCTCGTTCCCGAATCAATGCCAAATACCACACTCAAGATGACTCGCATGGTAATTTCCTGGGTGAGATGACGGACTTTGAAAGGTTTATTTAACTCTAGGCGATCGCAAGCTTTGTTAGTTATCTCAACAATCTGCTGGCTACATCGAGCCAATGATTCGCCGTGAAACGTTGGCATCAACAACTTTCGACGACGTTTGTGGGTTTTTCCATCTAACAATAGTAAGGAATTATCCCCTACCAAGAAACTCAGTATTTTATTACCGCGACCAACATCAAATTGATTGGGAGAAGCAGATAAAATCTCCTCGATCGCCTGCGGATTACAGGTCATAATCGTGGGAGGTGAATTTTTAAACGTTACCTGATAAAAATCACCATATTTTTGTCTACGTCGTTCTAGAAATTCCAAGGGACGGACAATTGAATTTAACTGACGCCAAGTTCTTAGCAAACCAGAAGTGCTTTTAACTGTAGATATATTAGTCATGATAGCGATCGCCAAATAAGAGCTTTGATTCGATTCTAGCGAAATATCCTGACCGAGTTACTCATCAATCTGTGAATAGATTGATGAGTAAAGCATCATTACACTTGGCGGTATTCCCAGCCAAAAGCCAGAAACGGAAACAAAGAAAACCGCGATTAACATAGTGCCTAATAAAATTATTCCTACCGAGATGGGCAAAGTTAACTTTTGGCAATGCGCCCAAAGATATAATTTTCCTACAAGATAAATAAATTCTTGGCTTTGCCGTTCAACTATTGCCCAAAAGCCTAAGTTGTCAGACTTATCGTAGTAACTCATGGCGTAAGGCAAAAACTCATCAATAATCGCTTCTTGTGTAGTAACAATTCCACCATTAATAAATCGCATTACTTCAGGATCGCTATCCAACTCAACTAAATTATTTACATCATCTTGAGTCAAATTGCGTAAAATCAGACGGTCAGTTTTAAGAAAATATTCATACATATTTTAGTAAAAATAAATTGTGACGATCGCCATAAAATTAAATTTTTATGTGCGATCGTCTTGGTTATTGGGGGCGAAAGCGGCGGATTTCAAAACGGGTAAACTTTTTTGATTGATATTCCATTGATTCTATTTGTAGATTATCTACTTGTGCTGCTGGTGAACCAGATTTAGCCCAATCCATTAGAGCATCTACCTTTGCATCTTCCCCTGCTGCGACAATTTTCACAGTGCCATCCGTTAAATTTTGCACGAATCCTACTACGCCAAGTTGCTCTGCTTCAGCCTGAGTATACATTCTGAATCCGACTCCTTGAACTTTTCC
>Ga0115031_1003461_pt1 | contig 11728 bp, 8 predicted proteins | sample Maine_Asex4_meta_FD_87301 | JGI IMG/M metagenome (GOLD analysis project Ga0115031, IMG submission 87301) | Marine algal microbial communities from Maine, USA - Maine_Asex4_metaG | ecosystem: Host-associated > Algae > Red algae > Unclassified | place: Maine, USA | collected 2015-01-05 | reverse complement strand
TAATAAGCTATCTGCAAAGCATGGTGTCGTTTTGGCGGCCAAGCATATAATTAGCTTGGAAAAGGAAAGTAGAGGTATTCCACGTTACATATTAGAGTTTAATGAGTTCATAAAATTGACTAAAGCAAGTTTAATTAATATTTCAAGACATCTTTCTATTACAATTAATACTGAGAGTATCAATTTAGTTAAAGCTGAAGCAACCGATAAAATAGACATAAGAGAGACCTTGTTAAGTGAGAATTTATCAGCAGACCTTTTATCTTTCTATACTGAGTTCTTAAGGAATCTTAAAGCAGGTGACGCTGTAGATGTTGATGAGTGGGATTCTTTAAGTTCCAAGATGCAAAGTTCCTTTGAGGATATTACTTTATGGGATATCCCAAATTATTATACTTTGGAGATTTTGGATAAGACTGGGAACCATAGAAAGCTAATTAAAAGTCAAACCATAAAAGCTGATATATTAGTAGAGGAGTTGGCTATGGAGTTTGCGAGATTTGAAGGTCAGATATTAAAGTTTTCACTGTATACGAATTTCGATATTTTAACTATTAATAGATTAGATTTAATAAGTAATGAAAGTCCTATAGACTATACTATGAAGTCTAATGGAGCAGCACTTAATGATAATTATCTGTTCAAGAATAAAAAGATAATTTTAATTATTAAACCCTTAGATAGAGTTAGTAAAGTTTTATTCAATTTTGATTTTTCTAAAGATCATATTGAGCTTACCACAACTAATAACAGCAGAGTTGATAGAAATCTTATTATTCAGCTTTTATCAGCTTTAATAAATCATCCTTTTAGATTTATATCAGTATTAAATTTTAATAACCTTAGAATTCTAAGAAATGCTCTAAAAAGGGAAAATCCAAAATTTGTTTTAAAGAATTTTATAAAATTAATCTCGCAGAAGCCGATAGTTTATAAATCCCAGTCATATAACAAGTACAATACTAATAGTAGATCCGATATACACCTAGACAAGTTTGGTATTAATTTATTGTTTGTTGTGCAGGGCCTGCCAGAGTACGATAGATCAAGTGGAGGCAGAAGATTTTCTGCAATATTGAATTTAGTTTCCAAAACTAATAATGTCTATCTGCTTAACATTGGGACAGTAAATGAATCGTATGCTTCATATTTCAATTCCTTAGGCATTAAAGTTATCGATTTTAGAACTAAAGCGATCTTATTTAAAACCTTAAATAAAGTAGATGTAATTATTTTTTCTAAGTATTTCACTTATTATGATGCTGGATTTCTATTAGAAATGTATCCTTATGCTAGAACAATAATAGATTCAGAGGATATTCATTGGATTCGAGAAGAGAGGTCAATTGGTCATTGGGATGGAATAACTGAGAGAGTATGTTTTGCAAATAAGAATAGAGAAATAGAGGCCTATAAGAATGTTGATTTAGTATGGGTAGTTTCAGAAGATGAGAAAGCTCATGTGTTAAATCTTGGTTCGGATATTCCTATTGAGATTGTTTCTAACATTCATGTGTCAATTCCTTCAACTATTGTAACTAATAGTAAAAAAATACTTTTTATTGGGTCTTATAATCATTATCCAAACGTATATGCAGTTGACATACTTGTTAAAAAAATATTTCCACTAATCTTATCTAAACATAAAGATGCAAAGTTAATTCTTTTAGGTAATGACCCTGATCACACTTTGGATAAGTATGTAGGAGTAACTGGTGTTGAGGTTATAGGCTATATCGAAGATTCTGATTTGTCTAAATTATATTCTGAGGTAATGATGACGATTGTGCCTTTAGAAATGGGGGCAGGTGTAAAAGGAAAAATTACTGAAGCCATAATGTTTAAAACTCCTGTCATAACTAATCATATTGGAAATGAAGGTCTGGGACTGATTAATGAAGAAAGTGGTTTTATTTGCAATACCATTATAGAAATGGCAGATTATGCCAATAGGATAATTAGTGGAGATTTTGATATAGAGTTGATATCAAACAATGCTTTGAAAAAGATTTCTTCACTTAGTTCACCAGAGAACAATTTGACTGCAATAAATAATAGTATATTCAAAAAAGTCAGAATAATTATAGTAACCTTTAATAAAATTGATTTTCTCAAAGACTGCCTTGAAAGTATTTTCGAATTTACATTATATGCAAACTTTAGTATATCAGTTTATTCTAATGGATGCAATGATGGTACTGTTGAATATGTTGAGCAAATGCAAAAAACTTATGATAATCTTGAGTTAATTGTCAATGATAAGAATATTGGTTTTGTATTACCTAATAATTTATTAATTGAGAAGTATGGTAAATTAGAGGATGTTGTTTTATTGAATAATGATGTAAAGGTTACAACTGGATGGTTGATGTCGCTTTTTAAAACTGCTTATATTAACGATAATGTAGGTATAGTTGGGGCTAAGGTTCTTTATCCTGATGGGAAACTTCAAGAATATGGCTCTCATATAGATGAGAGAGGATATGGGGTTAATCTTGGGAAGTTTGATGATCCCAATTCATTGAAATTTAATAAAATTACCGCTGTACAATATGTCTCTGCATGCTGTATGTTTATAAAAAGTAAAGTAGTTGAAATAATAGGCGCTTTTGATGAGGATTTTGCTCCATGTTATTTTGAGGATTCTGATTATTGCCTTAGAGCTATAAAAGCGGGTTTTCTTATTATTGTAACACCGAATAGCATAGTATATCATTATGAAGGCGCTACTGCAGGTGTCGTTCTTGATACAGGGTTTAAAAAGTACCAAGAGATCAATAGACCTAAGTTCGTTAGTAATCACAAACAATTTATTAAGCAAGCTGATAAGATAATCAGGGATACCAATATCAAAATCAAAATCAAATCCTTTAATTAATGGATAAGCTCAACGATTTTGATTCATTCATCTTTACTCATGTTCCTAAATGTGGTGGTACCAGTTTTAGAAATTTCCTCAATGATTCTGCCTTGTTTTCTGGTTTAGATAAGAATGACATTTATATCCCTGGAGAGAATGGTTTATCCATTCAGAAAAATATTAAACAACTTAATAGAGTTGAGCTAAATAAATTTAAAAGAAATAAGTTTAATGTCTTAGGACTTCATTCTCCATTTGGATTTCATAAGGAATATCAACCTGACATACAGAATCCTTTTTATTTTATAATGCTTAGAGATCCCATACTTCGATATATTTCACATTATAATTTTTTTAATCAAAAACTAGGATATAATGGATGTCGTGGAATATCCCTGAATTCTCTGGAGCTTGATAAATTTGCTTATTTAACGGCAATACACGGGAATTTAATGGTAAAATATATTTTAGATTTAGACTTTAATTCTATACTATCTGATCCAATGCTTATGGTTGAAGCTAAGCAACGACTTATTAGTAGTTATGATCAATTTGGATTAGTAGAAAATATGAACAAAACTGTTAAAATTTTAAGAGCTCACGGACCTAAATGGTTGCAATGGTTGGCAGTGTTTCCTAAATTAAATGCTTCTGTTGTTAGCAAAGTATTTCAATTGCCTGATTCTAAATTAGAGCTCCTCGCAAATAATAATAAATTAGATATTGGTTTATATGATTTTGCGGTTACTCGATTTAATCAAATTTTGATAGATTGAGTCTGTTTTTTTTATAATCATTTATAGCATCTATTGGATTATTATATAATCTCCCTTTCCCCTTTTCTATAACAAATATTCTATCACATTGCTTTAAAAGCAACTCAAGAGAATGACTTACATGTATTATTGTCTTACCTTTTAATAAGTTATTCTCAAATGCCTTCTGTGATTTTTGTTTAAACATCTCATCCCCAACATCTCCAAAAAATTCATCAATAAGAAAAATGTCAGCTTCAGCGTGTATTGCTATTGCAAAAGATAGTCTAGACCGCATTCCTGAACTATAAAACTTTAAAGGAGTATCTATAAAATCTTCTAATTCACTGAATGCTATTATTTCATCAAACTTTTCACCTATTTGAATAAAAGTTAGGCCCAATATTGTTCCATTCAGATAAATATTATCTCTCGCGGATAAATTATTATCAAAGCCCATTCCTAGCGCAAGTCTTATAATTTTTCCATTCGTTTTGATATATGAACCTTGATCTGCTTCTATAGCACCTATTATTAGTTTTAGTAAAGTAGATTTACCACTACCGTTATGCCCTATAATACCTAGTGAATCACCTTTGTATATTTCCAGATTAATATTATCCAATGCTATCATTTTTCTGCCTTCACGGAAGTCAAATAATCTTAATAATCTCTTGGTAAAAGGAAGTTGCCTATTAGATAATCTAAAAGTTTTTGTAAGATTTTTTATTTCGATTACTTTTTCCATTATATCTTTTCCATAATTCTTTTGGCATATTTCTTAAATAGATAAACCGATATACTGTACAATATAATACCGAATATTAGGTTCTCTATCAATAAAGAAAAATAAAGTGCATTGTTCTCTAGTAAGGAAGCTCTTGTATTTAGTATTAGCCCTACGAATGGATTGACGTGCACAAACCATGGATAATTGTCAAAATAGAATTGCCCGGAGAAGAATATACCGGATACCCAAAAGCCAATCATTATAAAGATATCCCATATGTGGACAATATCATCAATTATAGGTCTTATCAATCCTAGTAATATTGCTCCCGATGCTGAAAGTAAGAACCAAGTAATTAACACAATTGGAAAGGCATAAAAATATTCTCCTAAAGATGTTCCAGATATAAGGAGTATAAGAAAGTAGGCTATAAAGTTGAATGAGATACCCATGAATATAGATATCATATGACTTATATAGAGATCTATCCAATTAAACTGTATGTTTTCTGTAAGGTATTTTTTATTAATCAAAACCTTTGATCCCATCTTTGTCGCTTGTGCAAAAGCAAGCCATATTATTATTCCGCAGAAAAGGTAAAGAGCAAAATTCTCTTGTTTCCTTTGGAAAATTCTTGTAAAGACAAAGTAGTAAAGTGCTATCTGTGTAAGTGGGTTAATCAAAGCCCACATTAGTCCGAATACATCATTGTAATATCTCTTCTTGAAATCAACCTGCGCAATTTTCCAAATCCTTTCTAATCTCCTGTTAGATTCAAAAAATCTATTATATAAATGTCCTAAAGTTTTTCTAATCATAAATTTTAAATCTATCTGTAGGAATCCATTGCGGATGATTCTCTTTTTATAAAGAACGAATATGCACGATAAAGATCATAAGTAAAAGTAGGTTGTTGGATAGTCCATATGTCAAATGAACCGATAGTTTTGTTATCTTTTTTAAATTGCTTTCGAGCAGCAACGGCCTTTTTTAAATCTTCTGTAAAAAAATACTTTAAGCTTAAAAACACAATTTTTATATATTTCCATTTGAAAAAGATTAAGCTAATAATAATTATAAGTATAGATCGAGTTAAGTCAAATAATCCATGAAGAATTAGTAGAGGGTATGGATACAGTTTATAGACTGTATATCTAATGTTTCTTAGTATCTTAATACTGTAGTTGATATTATATATTTTCTTTATTGATTGACCACCTTTATGATATATAACTGCGTTTGGACAAAATATCAATTTATGACCGGTTATAAATGCTCTAAATCCAAATTCAGCATCTTCATAACCAGTATCGAAAAAATCATCAAAAAAACCAATTTTTTCTAAACAGCTAACTTTATACAAACACGCTCCAGCCGAAGGTCCTATATGTTCAAATGATTCATTATGCTCATCACATGGTGAATTATAGCCTATAGGAATAATTTCTCCTGAAGTTAACATTTTGTGTCCGATAGTGTCAATTTTTTTTCTTTCCTCAAATTGGATCATTTTAAATGATACCATATCAGCTTTGTTTTTGTGTGCACAATTACGAGCTTCAGATATAGCATTCTGTTCTATGACAGTATCATTATTTATTAGAGCAATATAGTCAGTTCCTAATCCTCTAATTTGATTTATCCATACTTCATTGTGAGCTTTAGTAAATCCTATGTTTCGAGGGTTCTTGATAATTGTGATTTCGGAATTATTCCCAAATTCTTCTTCCAAAAGTGTTATTTGCTTTTGCTCTGAGGCATTATCAATTAAATAAATATGGAAAAGTGAGGTATCAGAACATAAGATGGATTTAATACATTCAATGGTGTCATTTGTTCCATTCCAGTTGACAATAACTATTGGTAATTTTTTTCTCATTATATACTAAATAAAGATTATTCTTTTTAATGTAATATTGTAATCAATTGAAGGATATTCGTAAAATACTAGTTACAGGTACACAACGTTCAGGTACTACATGGGTGGGGCGAGTACTAAGCTCTGATGGCAATATTGGCTATATTCATGAGCCATTTAATAGAATTAATAAGAAAATTCATAATTCGCCCATTATATACCCTTATCAGTATATAGACAAGAGGATAGATGTAGAATCTGAACATGCTTATTCTAAGTATTTAGAATATTTTATCAGGCAAGATATAAGCTTTTACAGAAATTCGATTTTGGGATTAAAACATATTGATAGCAGGTTTGTCAATCCAATGAAACATTATTTTGATAATAAGAAATCTCAAAAGCTTAAAATTATAAAAGACCCATTCGCTCTACTTTCATGCGAGTGGTTACAATTACAACAAGATTTTCAGATAGTTATAGTTATAAGACATCCGGCAGCTTTTGCTTTAAGTATGAAAGAAAAGGGTTGGATAGTTACGCCCAGTACTTTTAAAACTCAAGAGAATGATTTAGCTCATTTTTATAATTCGGATCAATCTATAATCCAATCTTATCTAGATTTAGATAATAAAAAGAAAAACTATATAGACAGTGCAATCTATGGCTGGAACCTGCTTTATTCTGCAATCATTTATTACAAGCAGAACTATCCAGATTGGATAATGGTTAGGCATGAAGATCTGTCTAATTCACCAATTAATGAGTTTAGAAAATTATTTGGTCAACTAAGTCTCGATTTTGATAAAGTTGCTTTGAAACAAATTAAGGATTCTTCTCAAGGAAGTGGGGTCAAAGGTGCTTATAGAGATTCAAAGTTAAATGCTCAAAAATGGAAGCAAATTTTATCTAAAGAAGAAATTCTTAGAATAAAGTCAGATACTGAGTTGTATTGGAAGCATTTCTATTCAGAATCTGATTGGTAGGAAAGTTAATTACTATTCTTTGGTAGAAAATCTTCTTACGGAAATTTATATATTTACTTTGTACATCTCTTATATAGTTTTTATATCACTTACACACAATGAGCAATAACCTAAAAAAAATAACCCTTGGAATATCATTATTGTTTGGGATACTTTGGACTGCCCTTATTGGTTTAGATTACGGAAACAAGCACCCCGGTTATTATTTTTCTTTCTCATACTTTAGATATTTAGGGCTTTACTTTTCTGTAACCTTATTTATAATAGGGAGTTATTTTTTTTATAATATTAATGTTACAAATAACCGCCCACTTAAAATTAGGGGACTTCACGTGTTGTTGTTAATTCCATTATTATTTGCGCTTATCATTTTTTGTAACCGTAATTTTGGCGAATTAGACTCTAGCTTCGGAGATTTGTCTCAATTTTGGATAAACGCAACATTTAATTTTTCATTGTTATTGATTTTTTTTCATGTTCTAAGATCATTTGGACAGTTATTACGAGTTAAAATTCTAAAAGATAATGTTGGAAATTCATTTACTATAGACACTGCTATTGGAGTAATGGCATTTACCTCTATTTTATTTATTTTAGGAGTGTTTGATTGTTTATGGGTAAGTTCTATACTTCTTGTTATATTTTTTTTAATAGTAATCAATATTACCTACTTTATTACCAAGTTGAAAGTTTATTTAATTGAGCCTATTAATTTAAAGGATGTGAACTTTTTAGGTTGGGCATGCTTCATTTTTATGTTATTCTTTTTGTCGATTAATTTCCTTTCTACCAATATTCCTTATCCGGCTGGTTTTGATTCAAGAAATGTCTATGTGAATATTTCTAAAATAATAGCTGATACTGGAGGGCTGGTTTCAGGTTTTCAGCCATATAATTGGTCATTACTTATGTCTGTTGGTTTTATAATGTTTGATTACGTCGAGCTGGCTTTAGGTATTTCTTTTTCTGCTATTGTTATAGTATTAATCGGTACTAATGAGCTTGGAGTTAAGTACCTTAAGATTAATGGCAACATAATGAAATTTATCCTTACTCTATTTGTTGTAACGCCCTCTTTGGTTAATCAGATGTTCGTTGAGATTAAAGTTGACTTTGGTTTGCTGTTCTTTCAAATTGCTTCTCTCATAGTCTTTTTCTATTGGAAAGAAAATTATCAGAATACGCTAAATAGAGCTTCCTTTTGTTTAGTAGTTTTATTAGGTTTTTTATGCGGTTTCGGTTTAGGGATTAAACTAATTAATTTATTTCTAATTTTTGTGTTGATAGCTTTGATTTGGTGGAATACAAATAATAAAGTTGGCCTGTTAGGAATTTTACTTTTAAGTATCTCAGTACTCATATTAGCTGGTATAGATGAATTAAGTGGTTTGCAAATTTATCATTTAGGATATAGACAGACAGCAATAACATGTGCTATTGTTGCTTTTATTCTTTTATTTTATAGCTTCATTATGAATAGAGATGTTTTCCTTAGAAACACACTCTTTAGTATAATTATGTCTGTTTCAATGATGTTAATGTTTTCACCATGGTTATGTAAAAATTATTTAGAATCTGAAAAAATAAGTGTTAATAAGTTAATACTAGGAAATGGTTCTGGCCCTGATATTGGCAGTTACTATGACATGCTGAAAAGATATAAGGAAAGTCAAAATGATTAAAATAATGAAAAAATACAATTTCAAGTTTTTAACCAGGACGATATTAATTCTTTTGTTTACTTCAATATTGCTGAGACTTGATGCTCAGATTGTTGAAAAAGCTTATGATACAAAAAGAGAAGAGGTACAAAGATATTTTGGTTATGAATTACTTTTGTACAGATATCTGTCTATACCTTATGATGCAAGTGTAAATACAAATCAATCAGGGAATTTTGTAGAAATCGGATTTTTATACATTATTTTCTTGCCTATTATTTTATTGCTACTATTTCGGAAAACCAGATATTTTTGGCTTCTATTATTTTATCTAATATTCCTTTGGATTATATCAACATCCAATTCATTTGTCTTTTCTCATAAGTTGGCAAAAGTTAATACAACAGAAGTCGAGTTAAATAATTATTTGGACAAGGTGGGTTTTAATTCAGAGCCATTGGATATAGTGGTTGGTAACTTTCATCTCTTTAGTCGATCAGTATATAAGCCACTTGAAAGTATTGGCAATCTAATTTCTGGTGACAAGGATTATTTTACTTATCCATTTATTATTCTAACTTTTTTAATTTTCACAAGTCTACTAGTAATTTTCACAAGAAAACTTAATCAACCAAATCGAATATTTCTTTCATTTACTTGGTGTTATTTGTTTTATTGGTTAAGCTTTGGCGGAGGAATTGTCTGGTATGGATATATACTTCTACCATCACTTTATATAGTAATTATTCTACTACTGGATCTCCTTAAGAAGGATAGTTATAAGATTTATAAATTTCTATTGAATAGCTTCATAATTACAGGGCTTTTTTGGATACTCATCGCTTCAGTAGATAGAGTATCTAATATTCACCCTAATATTCCAAGTGATAAACTAGGACAAGGAATATTCAATCCAACGTTTTTTGATTATGCATGTAGAAAAATTCCCTATGAAGTTGCAGTACAAAAAATGTATCCAAATTTGCAAGAATCATTGGTGCAAATTAATTCAGAAAAGGAATCTTTGATATGGCGAGTTGGAACAAGTATGACCTACTTCATTGGGAATAATTCTAAAAGGGTATTTTCTGATAACCAAATGGGTATGTTTAATGCTCTATTAATTAATCATCCGAATAAATCAGAGGTTGTGGAAATTGCTAAAGCCTCTGGATTTAAATATCTTATTTTAGATCTTCAAACAGCTTCAATAGACCAAACTCCGAATAAGACTCTTACAAAAAAGTACAACGATTTGATAGAGTTTACCAGGAATAATCCCAAACTAAAAATATTATCTACTGATAGGGTTTTAACGAGAATGAAAGGCGGAAAACAAGAAAATTATTACGGCTTTTCAGGAGACCAGATATATTACAATGGCCGCTACGCCATCTTCGAATTTATATAAATAAAGAGCATGCGAGCATTAGCATTTCTTGAACGTAATAGAATACTTGGTGTTGTAATAGCTTTCATTTACTATACCATTGTCGTAACTACCCATAAGCAAGTAGGAAGGTTCGTCGCTCAAAATTTAGATAAACCTTTGGGAAGGGATAACTATAATCTACTTGTTATAGTGGTGGGAGTCTCTATGCTCATATTAGTTATTGGTTTATTACAGAAGCCATTTAGGAAGTTGCTTGATTCCATAGAGAAGAAAAAAGTACTCATCTATTTAAGTTTACTCATAGCGCTGATTATAGCCGCTGTCAATATCATTATGGTTGTCAATGTTGAGATTATTCATATAGCTCAATATTGCGTTATGGCGATATTGATTTTCCCCTTAGTTAGGAGTTTTAATTTGACGATGGTTATATCAACAATACTTGGAGCTTTAGATGAAGCTTATCAATATTGGTACTTATTTCCTGAAAAGTCAGATTATTATGACTTTAATGATGTAATCATTAATTTTTTAGGAGTCATTTTAGGTTTAATAATAATAAGGTCTCAGGGGATTAAAAGTATGAATTACAGTATGTTATGGTATAAAAGTGGAAGCTTTTATTTATTTATAGTTTTTGCTATTACTTCAATTTTTGGTTTAAGTTTTGGGTTTATCTCAATTTCTCCCTCATCTGAAGAATCTACTGCTCTGATAGAGCTTGTAAGAGAGTATAAGCCTGGATTCTGGAGGATAATTCCTCCGCAAGTTAAATTCCACGTTATCAGGCCATTAGAGTTTGTCATTTTGATGCTTTCTCTAATGGGAATATTCAGAAAATTGGGTGATTAACAGGCTTTTATGCTATATATAGCATATCTTTATGTCAAATCAAGAGAACAAAAAGCAATTATGTACACAGCACCTAGTGATGCTTCCGTAGTCATTCCTGCTAAGGATGAAGAACGTTTCATACGAGGGTTAATACAGAAGTTAATCTCATTAGAGTTCCACAATATTATATTAGTCAATGATAGCAGTACAGATAATACGAAAGCTATAGCGCAAGAAGTATATCCTGATATTGTAGTTATAGATCATATTATCAATCTTGGTGCAGGTGGTGCAACACAGACAGGTATTGACTATGCTCTAAGCAGAGGTGCTGAGGTTATATGTACAATTGACGCGGATCATCAGCATAATCCAGAAAATCTGGTTCCGCTTATAGAATGTCTCCATGAGAAAGATGTAGATCTTGTTATTGGAAGTCGATTCATGAAGAAAAATGAAATTCCCGTATCTCGTGTCTTTTTCAACTTTATAGCTAATATTATCAACTTCTTCGTAACAGGAATTGTCATCACAGATAGCCAGTCTGGTCTTAAGGTAATGAGCAGAAGATTTGCAGAGAGTCTGACGATCACCTATAATGGTTTCGAATTTTGTATAGAAATCATTAAGAATGCCCAGATCAATAAGAGC
>Ga0115031_1003445_pt1 | contig 11746 bp, 1 predicted proteins | sample Maine_Asex4_meta_FD_87301 | JGI IMG/M metagenome (GOLD analysis project Ga0115031, IMG submission 87301) | Marine algal microbial communities from Maine, USA - Maine_Asex4_metaG | ecosystem: Host-associated > Algae > Red algae > Unclassified | place: Maine, USA | collected 2015-01-05 | reverse complement strand
TTGCAATTTTTCTTAGCTTAACATTTGTATGCATGTCATTAAAAATAGCAGTACTATCGTATTATTGAAAATTTGGTAGGTGTTGGGTATGATTATAGATACGTCCGCATATTTAATTTTTGCGACGCGCAGTTTTGTAACGTCAGCATATTGTCTATGCATTGTCAGATAGGCAAAAACATATATGATATTCTAAAAATCGGTGCTATCTCCCCCCAATGTCTATCATTATTATTTATATATCCCCCTTACTGAGTGCAACGTCGTATTATTTACATAGAACTTACGGCTAGGACTATGAACAATATTTTGGCAATAACTCTTTTGTGAATTCTATTAAACTGTGGTAGAAACAACTAGTATAGTGCGTTATATTGCAGGAGAATATTTTTTGCATATTGCTATGTCGGTTACCCAACCCAATTAACTTTTTTATGTTGCAACCACAATAAAATATTTAAGTATTGTGCCAATCATTTAGTAAGGCACATACCACCTCTGTTTCCATGCATTTAGCTGTTTCGAGCGCATTATTTGTGTAGTTTAGTGTGCGAACAGAATTAACATGTGTTTGTGTTGGACGCAGAAGGTTTAGTATTTTATGTAGATTTATAAAAACTATAAATCGATAACTAATTATGGAAATTTTATCTCTAAGTTTATTAAACTTTTCATTGACACTGCGTAGGAGGATAGGATTATGCAGTTTTGGCAAGGCCTAATTTTAGGTTTGATTTTAGGATGGATAATCGAATGGATTATCGACTGGTGGTACTGGAGAGGCGGTTCTGGCGGGAGTTCTCTGAGTACCTCGCACGGAAGCGACTTGATCAGGATTACTGGTATTAACAGTGAATATGCAGATAAGCTGAGTCGGTCTGGAATCTCGTCTGTTGCTACACTCGCAAACAAGACCCCAAGTGTTGTTCGTAGCGCCATCGGTGGCGATGATGGGAAGACAATAGATGCAGAAGCATGGATTGCAGAAGCTGGTGATCTAACCGGTAAATCGAGCGGTGATAGCTCGGACAGTACAAGTGGTTTGGCAAGCTTGTCAACTGCTACCGAGAGCACAAGCAGCACAAAGCCAGCTAGCAGTTCCACAACGAGCAGCCAACCGAAGACTAGTGAATCTTCAACTGCTGCTTCTGGCTCTACGTCTAGCAAGAGCGGTATAAAACCATCTGGCAGCTCTACTCCCAGTAGCTCTACAGGTGCTAGTGGTACTGGTAGCACCAAACCATCTAGTGGAGGTACTTCGGCTACTGGTGCAGCGACTACTAGTGCAGCTAGCTTAGGTAGCACTTCTACTGTAAAACCATCAGGAGGTGTTAGCTCTACAGGTAGCGCAACACCCTCTACACCTAGTGGTGTATCGAGCAGCGGTGTATCGAGCAGCAAACCAAGCGCATCCTCTTCCGCCTCGGCATCTGCTAATAAAGGTAGTACCACAGGTAGTGCTCAACGTAGAGATGACCTAACCAAGATTCATGGTGTTGGGAAAGTTTTTCAAGGCAAATTTTACGATGCCGGTTATACAACTTGGGAATCTGTTTCTAAACTTTCCGACGAAGAAATCCGTCGCGTAATTCAGCCTAAAGATTGGCAAAAAATTGAGACCGATGTCTGGGTTGAGGAAGCTCGTATTCTTGCTGGTGGCGGTACAACCGGTCGCGAGAATGAGAGCAGCGGTAGCTCTGACGACGGCGACGATTTAACCAAGATTCACGGTATTGGGAAAGTGTACCAAGGTAAATTCCACGATGCTGGCGTTTATCTTTGGTCCGAGGTTGCCGAACTTTCGGACGAAAAAATCTTGGCAATTATTGAACCTGCAGAATGGCAGAAGATTGAGCCAGAAGAATGGAAGGCTGAAGCTCGCCAGTTTGTCAAAGAGAAAGGTGGGGACGCATAGAAATGGCGGAATCGAGAGATGATCTAACCCGTATCACCGGTATAGGTCGCGAGTACGCCAAACGGTTCAACTCTGCTGGTATTCATACCTTTGCAGGGTTAGCTGCGTTGACCCCTACGCGCATTCGCGAACTAATCGGGCAGGACGAAACAGTCCCGTATGATCCCGAAGCATGGATTGCCGAAGCAGTTGAGTTGTCGCACAGCAGTGCAGCAAAGACAACCGCTCCGGCAGCAATGTCTTCGACTGCTTCGGCATCATCACGTTCTTCTATAGAATCGAATGGTGGCGGCTTCTTTGCACGAGTCGCTGGATTTTTAACCAGCATTGTTTCATTTATTGTTACAATATTTCAGGTACTTATAAATTGGATAAGCGGCTTGTTTGGCCGAGATGGCGACACTGCTAGCGCAAAGACTGGTGCAAAAATTAGCGGAACACAAACTTCGTTAAGTAGCGCTGGACATAGCGCTGGTGCCGCGGCTTCATCTGGCAGTAGTACAGGTGCTAGTACAGGCTCATCAGCATTGCAAGGACTTTTCCGTGCAACTCGTTGGCATGCGCCAGGCTCAATCCGCCTATTTGATAGATTAAAATATTTAGTCTTACTCCTTCTTGCATTATTGCTCTTATTAATGTCAATGATTCGTGGGTGTACGACTGCTCCGGAACCGATTGTTCCAGAACCAGCGGTTATTCTACCTGTGGCCACGCCTGTGGCAACGCAGCCTCCTGCTGCAATTGCACCAACGGTAGAGTTTGTTCCGGTTACAATTATTAACCCAACCGACGGTGCAGAAATCCCGCCGGGTGACTATCTTGTCTACGGGTCGAGTGTGGCAAATGCAGAGGTTGACGTCAGTGTAGATGGCCGAAACGTTAGTTCGGTGATCGCAAACGACGAAGGTCGCTGGGATTACTTAGCCACCTTTAATCAACCGGGCAGCTACAATATCGGCGCACGCACAACTGATTCCGAGGCACCACCGGTTACAGTTAACGTGATTGCTCCTACTGCCGAAGCGGTTGTTATTGTACCGATTAAGATTAGCTCGCCAGAAGATAGTATGTCAATGGCACCAGGCGATCTAGTGATAGATGGCACAAGTGGGCCAAATGACGATATCAGACTATTTATCGATGGTATTGATGATGGCACCACCGCCGCAGATGATAGCGGACGCTGGTCGTACACAACGCGTGTTACAGAGCCAGGGCAACATCTTGTTTCTGCTGAAAGTATAGATGCAGAAGGTGCTGTGCTGTCGGAAGATGGTCCGGTGCGCTTTGTTATCGTAGCTGCTACGGCAGAACCAGCGGTAGAAGCGCCAACACTACTAATTACGTCTGGAGATGGTGCGGGCACTGCCTGTGAAGCTATTCAAATTACGGGTACGGCAAGTCCAAACTCCGATCTGCAAATTCTTATAAATGACGAAATCGTTTCAACACCACGCGTTGGTGCATCGGGCGAATGGTCATATGACGTAAGCTTGCCAGCGGCTGGCTCATTTGTTGTTCGAGCAAATACACTGGATGATGATAGCCGTGTGGTTGCACAATCAGCGCCATCGAGCCTCATCTGTTCGGCTGCACCGACGCTTGTTCCGGCGGTAATGCCAACTGCTGTACCAACAGAAGAACCAACTGCAACAACAGAACCAACTGCAACGGAAGAACCAACGGCGACGACGGAACCGACCGCAACATCTACTCCAACCGCAACACCTCTTTCAGCAACACTAGATGAATCTGTCTGTGCCGAAACGTTAGACGCTGCAATGGTTACGCTCTTTGGTGAAGGTGAACCAGGGTCGAACGTAGAAGTTTATGTCAACGCCGATCTGATCGATGCCACGGGTGTCAGTGACGAAGCCGCTTGGTCATATGATCTTGCGTTTGATGGCCCAGGTAGCTATATTGTCAATATCCGCGGTGTAGATGCGGATGGCAACCCGGTCTGTAGCGAATGTGCATTACCAATTCGCTGTGTGGTTCCTGAACCAACCGCAACATCGACTCCAACACCAGTTCCAACGAATACACCAACCCAGACGCCAACCAGCACCTCAACGAACACACCCGTCCCGCTAACGCTAAGCGGTTGTGACGACATGTTGCTGGACGGAGCGGTTACGCTTTCGGGTACAGGTGTTGCTGGTGAAGAAGTTCAGATTTTGGTCGATGGCGAGGTGATTGATAGCACCACCGTTGGTGATGAGAACACATGGCTCTTTGATACAGAACTGAATGGAACCGGCGAGTTCCCAGTTTATGTTCAGACACTGGATGAAGATGGTAAGGTCACAAGCATTACGCGGCCAATGTCCTGTGCGGTAGCAACTGCAACGCCAGTTCCAACCAATACGCCAACCGAGACGCCAACGGCAACTGAGACACCAACTGAGACACCAACCAATACGCCGACAGAAACGCCAACCGAGACACCAACGCCAGTTCCAACCAGTACGCCAACGGAAACACCTATTCCGCTGACGTTAAGTGGTTGTGATGACATGTTGCTGGACGGAATGGTTACGCTTTCGGGTACAGGTGTTGCTGGTGAAGAGGTCCAGATTCTTATTAATGGTGATGTGATTGACAGTACCACTGTTGGTGATGAGAACACATGGCTCTTTGATACAGAACTGGATGGAACCGGCGAGTTCCCAGTTTATGTTCAGACACTGGATGAAGATGGTAAGGTCACAAGCATTACGCGACCAATGTCCTGTGCGGTAGCAACTGCAACGCCAGTTCCAACCAATACGCCAACCGAAACGCCAACGGAAACACCGACCGAGACGCCGGTGCCACCAACGGCAACAAGTACACCAACTGAAACGCCAACCGAAACGCCAGTACCGACTGCAACGGCAACACCAACGCCAGTCGCACTAAAGGGTCGCGTTTGGATCGATTCAAATGACGATGGTGTACAAGATGAAGATGAACCCTCTTATGCGTATGGCGCTGAAGTTACGTTAACTAGCTCTGATGGCGAAACGGAAACCATGATGACTGATGGTGATGGTAACTATCGGTTTGAGGGTCTATCGCCAGATAACACATACGAAGTGACTATCGTCAAGCCTGAAGCATTTAACTTCACGATAAATGATCAGGGTGAAGATGATAAATACGATAGCGACGTTCTAGTTGTAGACCCAGAAAATGCGCCAGACGTTGCAGGCTTTACGGCTATTCCTGGCGAGTTTGATGAGCCTGACATGTGTGTTGATGCAGGGCTTAGCCTTGGCGTTGGCATTAACATGGAAGTAGTTCTAAGCGATAGTGAAATTTGTGCTGGAGATGAAGTCGCAGTGCAGATGTTTACCCGTGTGCTCAACGCTGGCCCAGGTATTCAATTCCGCAATATAGAAATTTACAACGAAGATTTAGGACCAGATGTTGACATCCGCGGCACGCTTTTCATCACGGATAGCGACACAAATGGGAATGGTTATCTAGACTGGATTGACCTAGACGGCGAGGATTACGTTGCACCAAATGGTGATCTGCGTAGCGATGAAGAGTTCCTGCATGAGTATGCGCGGGTCTTCACCGAGACGACAACCATTGTGGCGGGTGATTCAGCTGATGTCTTCCTAGTAGATGATCCAATGGATCCACAAACCGTAACTGACCTTAACCGCACGATAGCGGCTGAGGATTCAGGAACTGTAACGGTTTACAATCCTGCTGTGTCGGTTGTAGTTGAACCAGATATGCAATCTGTGCCTTTGGGTGAATCTGCAACATTTACGATTACAATCATCAATGAAGGTGATGCTGATCTAAGCACGCTGACCATTGCACATGGCTTGGTTCCAAGTTGTGATGGCACTGTCGAATCGATGGCAATGGGTGAGGAATACTCATATACCTGTACGATTGATGAAGTAACCGAAGATAGCGAGTTTGGGATTAGCCTCTCTGGTGTAGCAACTGGCTCGGCTGGAAATGAGCTTTGTGCAGTTGAAGCTGAAGCAAATGCAGAAGTCGCTTCGATTGCACCGACGCCAACACCAACGAACACGCCAACAAATACACCGACGCATACGCCAACAAGCACACCGACGAATACGCCAACCAACACGCCGACGAACACACCAATTCCGCTGACGATGAGCACCTGTGAAGATGTACTGCTAGAGAGTGAGCTTTCGCTTTCTGGTACGGGTGTGGCTGGCGAAGAAGTTCAGATTCTTGTTGATGGCGAGGTAATCGACAGCGGCGTGATCGATGACGATAATGCCTGGTCGATAGATGTGGAGTTGGATGGAACCGGTGAGTTCCCGGTTTATGTACAAACATTGGATGAGGATGGCAAGGTTACAAGCATCACAAGACCAATGGTTTGTGCTGTGGCAACGCTGACGCCAGTTCCAACCAATACGCCGACGAACACGCCAACGGAAACGCCAACGGAAACACCAACCAATACGCCAGTTCCACCAACGGCGACCAACACACCAACAGAAACACCGACGAATACGCCAACAAGTACGCCGACTAATACACCAACAGAAACACCAACGAACACGCCAGTTCCAACGGCAACGCCAACGTATACACCGGTTCCACTGACGTTAAGTGGCTGTGCCGATGTAATGATGGGCAGTGCGGTATCGCTTTCTGGTACGGGTGTGGCTGGCGAAGAAGTTCAAATTCTGGTTCAGGGCGATGTAATTGATAGCACAACTATTGATGACGATAACGCTTGGGAATTTGATCTTGATCTCGGCACGACAGGCAACATTCCGGTTTACGTTCAAACATTGGATGAAGATGGCAAGGTCACAAGCATCACCCGCCCAATGATTTGTGCAGTAGCCACACCAACGCCAACACCGGTCGCTGTGAAGGGTCGTGTTTGGATTGATACAAATGATGACGGTATTCAAGATGATGGTGAGCCAGATTATGCACTAGGCATTGACGTGTTGCTAAGCGATACGGCTGGTAATGAAATCGATACAATGACGACCGGTGAAGATGGTCGATATCGCTTCGAAGGTCTCTCGGCAGCGCAAGACTATAAGATTGCAATCGTCAAACCTGACGCATTCAACTTCTCGAAGAATGATCAAGGTGATGATGATACGATTGACAGTGACGTGGTCGTCGCTGAGGGCGAATCTGACATGGCAATGGGTCCAGCACTTGATTGTCAAGATGGAACCTCTGATCGCTGTGCCGATGTTGGCCTAAGCCTTGGCGTAGGTATCAACATGGAAGTGGATCTAAGCGAGGATCTAGTCTGTGCTGGCGATGAGGTTACGGTAAGTATGTATACCCGTGTACTCAATGCTAGCCCAGGGATTCAGTTCCGCAACATCCAAGTTTACAATGAAGATCTGGACAGCGAGCTTGACATTCGCGGTACGCTATTCGTAGCAGAGAGCGACCTAAATGGCAATGGCTTCCTCGATTGGGTTGATTTGGATGGCGAGGATTATGTTGCACCAAATGGTGATCTGCGTAGTGATGAAGAATTCTTGCATCAATATACGCGTGTCTTTACCGAGACAACCACAATTGTAGCGGGCGATTCAGCCGATGTCTTCTTGGTAGATGACCTGATAGATCCAACCTCTGTAACCAACCTAAATCGAACGGTTGCCGCTGAGGATTCAGCAACCGTAACAGTCGTCAACCCAACGTTGACAATTTTGGTTGAGCCAGATACACAGACCGTTGTGACTGGTGAAGGGGCTGCCATACAGATTACGATAGAGAATACGGGCGATGTGGATCTGACAAATGTCGAAGTTGCCCACCCACAAGCAGAAAGCTGTAATGGTGTAATTCCATCGATTGCTAGTGGCAAATCCTTCTCATACTCGTGCGAACTTGCAGAAGTAACAGAAGAAAGCACTTTAGATATTAATGTAAGTGCAACCGCTGGTGAAGGAATCTGTTTGGTTGATGATAATGCGATGGCAACCGTCAATACGGTTGACCCAACGCCAACGCCAACGAACACGCCAACACCAACGCCAACACCAACATATACACCTACTGCAACACCAACCTATACACCAATTCCGTTAACGGTTAATGGCTGTAATGATGTACTGCTGGGGAGCGAGCTTTCGCTCTCCGGTACCGGTGTTGCTGGCGAAATGCTTCAGGTTCTGGCCAATGGCGAAGTAATCGCTAGCGCAACAATTGGCGATGACAATGCTTGGTCAATCGATGCAGATCTAGAGGGGAGCGGTGAGTTCCCTGTCTATACGCAGACGCTGGATGAAGATGGCAAAGTGACAAGCATCACACGTCCAATGGTTTGTGCTGTAGCAACAGCAACACCAACGCCAACACCTGTGCCACTTTCGCTCAACACTTGTAGCGAAGCGTTGATGGCAAATGAATTAACGGTCTCTGGTATTGCTCAACCTGGTGACGAAATTACGGTTATCATCAATGATGAGACTGTGGGTTCAGCCGTTGTAGCAGACGACAACTCATGGTCGCTTGATGTTGAACTAGGCGAAGATGCGGAGCGCTATGTTGTGAATGCGCAAGCTTATAATCAAGATGGTTTGCTTATGAGCATTACGCAATCAATGGCCTGCTCGATGGCGACAGCAACACCAACAGAGCCAACCGCAACGCCAACGCCAACAGAACCAACGGCTACGCTGCCGCCAACCGAAACCCCAACACCGACAGAGACGCCGACGCCAACGGTCCCAACGGCAACACCAACGCCAACGGAACCAACCGCAACGCCGATTCCAAGCGAAACACCAGAACCAGTTACAATTGCTGGTTGTGGCGATATGCTAATGGATAGCGCAGTGAGCTTTAACGGTGGGGCAGAAGCCGGTAGCCTTGTAGAAATACTTGTCAACAATGAAATTGTTGGCACAACAACGGCTGACGATGATGGTGCGTGGAGCTATGAAGGCGACCTAGATGGTACGGGCCGCTTTATTATCAATGCACAAAGTAAGAATGATGAAGAAGTTGTAACGGGCGTGGCGGCATCACTCATTTGTGTTGTGGCAACGCCAACACCTGTACCAACGAGCACGCCGACACCAACCGCAACATCAACAAATACGCCAACTGCAACGCCGACGAATACGGCAACAAGCACAGCAACACCAACGAATACGGCAACCAACACACCTGTTCCTGTAACGCTCAATACCGAGGCGTGTCAATACGTCTTGATTGATGGCGCTACAACGATATCTGGTGATGGTGAACCCAACTCAGAGGTGTTAATTGCAGTTGATGGTAAAGAAGTTGGTTCGACAGAAGTTAATGAAAGCGGTGAGTGGCTGTACGATTTGGTTATTGATGAAGTTGGTGAACATATTGTCGGCGCTTATGCTGAAGGAAGTGTTATTACACTTAATTCGGTAATGCGTTGTGATGTAGCAACCCCAACCCCAACCAATACACCAACGGACACAGCTACGCCGACTGATACACCAACACCAACGGATACACCAACGGAGACGCCAGTTCCAACGGCGACACCAACGGACACACCAACACCAACGGATACACCAACGGCAACGAATACCCCAACGGACACCCCAACCAGTACGCCGACCAACACGCCAATTCCGCTAACGGTTATCGGCTGTAGCGATGTGCTAATGGGCAGCATAATGCCGCTCTCGGGTACGGGTGTTGCTGGTCAAGAGTTGCAGATTCTAGTCGATGGCGAAGTTGTTGATAGTGTAGAAATTGGCGACGACAACACGTGGGAGATTGATGTTGATCTTGCAGGTGAAGGTTCGTTCGAAGTCTATACGCAAACGGTTGATGAAGAAGGAAAAGTGACAAACATCACTCGTCCAATGGCTTGTGCGGTTGCAACAGCAACACCAACCAACACACCAACCGAGACACCAACCAATACGCCGACCAACACGCCAACCAATACGCCAACCAACACACCAACCAGTACACCAACACCTGTTGCTGTCCGTGGCTGTGTCTGGATCGACAATAATGATGATGGCATCCGCGATGAGGCTGAACCAGCCTACGGATTGGGTATTGATGTGGCACTCAACGGCTCTGGGGGAACAGCGGACTCGATGACAACTGACTCAGATGGTTGCTATCGCTTCGAAGGACTCTTGGCCGCAGAAGAGTACGACGTGACATTCGTCAAACCAAATGCATTTAGCTACACGCTGAATGATGAGGGCGATGACGATACGGTTGATAGTGATGTGACGGTGCCAAGCCCTGATGAACCCAATGTCGGGAATGCGCCAGCAGTTGATTGCCAAGATGATTCATCGGACCGCTGCGCTGATGCTGGCCTAAGTTTGGGTGTGGGCATCAATATGGAAGTAGTGCTGAGTGATAGCGTGATCTGTGCGGGTGAAGAAGCAACCGTTCAGATGTTTACACGTATACTCAACGCAAGCCCAGGTATTCAGTTCCGCAATATTCAAGTCTACAATGAAGATTTGGAGCCAGATGTCGATATCCGCGGAACGCTCTTTGTAGAAGAGAGCGATCTAAACGGCAATGGGTACCTGGATTGGCTCGATTTAGATGGTGAGGATTATGTGGCACCCAATGGGGATCTGCGTAGCGATGAAGAATTCTTGCACGAATATACGCGAGTCTTCAACGAAACGACAACCATTGTGGCTGGTGATTCTGCCGACGTCTTTTTGGTTGACGATTATGATAATCCAACCTCGGAAGTCGACCTAGAAAGAACCATTGCGGCAGATGATTCTGCAACAGTGACTGTACTGAGCCCGGCGCTTTCTGTTTCGGTAGAACCAGAAGTAGAGGCTATCGTTCCTGGTGAAGCAGCGACATTCAATATCACAATTGTCAATACGGGCGACACAGAATTATCGAATGTTGCCGTAACACATCTTGACGCTTCTGATTGTGATGGCATGATTGATGCAATTGCCGTAGACGAGGGATATACCTACGCATGTGAAGTGGCTGAGGTAACCGAAGACTTCACGTTGCAAATGAGTCTAACTGCCGACGTGAATGACAGCGATGGGACTAATGTTTGTGCAATAGATGGAAATGGAAGCGGCGGGGTCGAAATGATCCCGCCAACCCCAACATCGACCAACACAGCAACCAATACGCCCACCAACACGCCAACAGAGACGCCTGTTCCAACGAACACGCCGACGAACACACCAACCAATACGCCTGTTCCGACGAATACGCCAACGAACACGCCAACAGATACGCCAACCAGCACACCAACGAACACGCCGGTTCCAACTAGTACGCCGACGAATACGCCAATTCCACTAACGGTGAATGGCTGTGAGGAAATTTTACTCGCACCAGAAACAACCATAAGCGGTATGGGTGAACCAGGCACGGCGCTTCAGATTTTGGTCAATGCGGATGTTGTTGGTGAATCTGAAGTAGATGAAGATGGTGAGTGGGTTTACGAAGTAGAGTTTGATGGACCCGGTCGCCAGATTATCAATGTTCAAGGGCTAGATGAAGACGGTGATCCGATAAATGGTTTGTCTACACCAGTACAGTGTATGGTTGCAGCCCCAACGGCAACGGATACGCCGCTACCAACGGTCACCAATACGCCAGTCCCGCCGACGGATACGCCTGTGCCACCAACGGCCACGGCAGTACCGACCAATACACCAACCAACACGCCAACGAACACACCTGTTCCGCTGACGGTTGACATGTGTCCAGATGATGAAGTGTACATGGATGGTGACATTACGCTCTCTGGCATGGGTGTAGCGGGTGAAGAGATTCAGGTTCTGGCTTCGGGCATTGTGGTAGCAACTGCCGAGGTCGATGAAGAGTCAATGTGGGAAGTTGACGTTGAACTAA
>Ga0115031_1003443_pt1 | contig 11750 bp, 12 predicted proteins | sample Maine_Asex4_meta_FD_87301 | JGI IMG/M metagenome (GOLD analysis project Ga0115031, IMG submission 87301) | Marine algal microbial communities from Maine, USA - Maine_Asex4_metaG | ecosystem: Host-associated > Algae > Red algae > Unclassified | place: Maine, USA | collected 2015-01-05 | reverse complement strand
GGGGGGGGGGGGGGGGGGGGGGGGGGGGGGGGGGGGGGGAGGCTGACGGAGCCGTCGGGCAAAGCGACTGTGACGGAACGGCATGACACAACACACTCTTACCGACCCCTCGGGATAGCTATCAACTACCTCTCGTCATGCCTTCCCTGGTGCCTCTTCCTCATCCCCAGAGTCTCCGTCGTCGTCCTTCCCAGACTCCTCGTCCTCTCAGTCTTACTTGTCGTCGACGTTATTGACGCCGCCCGACCTGGAGCCACCGCGACCACCGACGGGTGGACGGCCCGTCCCCCCCGCCGCCTGGGCTCGGCGGCGAGATTTGAAGCCAGCAAGCTCGGCGTCCCACGTTGACTCACCCCCCAGTGACACACCGAGTACCCGCGAGGCCGCCACGTTCTCGTCGACGTAAGTCTTCACCCAGACGGACACGAGGGACAGCAGGCTGCTATTGGAGACATTGACGCGGCGCGACATGAGTTTCTCAGCCACGTCCGCCAGGGACACCACGCCGCAGGTGATGTTCATCCCGATGGGGAAGTTGTCGTTGGCCGCATCCACAAACTGCTGCTCGACGCGGGGAAAGGCCGCCGCCTGCTCCCGCAGTGCGCACCGAATCACCTTGCGTGCTAGCTATTCCGCCGTCAGCTCGCTGATAGCAGGACACTCGAAGACAACAGCCTCATCGAACTGAGCCCTCTCCCCCACTTCCCACGACAAATGGAGCGGAGCCGTCGCTGCAGCGACGGGAGCGCAACGGGAGCAGTCGGCCCTCCGTCCCCGACCCTCCCAAGGAGACTATCAAGAGGAGAAATAGCACGTGGCCCAACGCCCACCCCGACAGTTGACCCGGCACCGGTTTCCAGCAGGCGCTGGACGCTGTCGGCAGCGCGCATCGCATGGGCGCACATGAGGCCCGTGTGCTGCTGCTGCAAGTGGACGGCGGACCGCGTCGCAAGGTTCGATCCAGCAGCAACTCCAGACGCCCCCACCCCGTGCCCAGACTGCATTGACGTCGACAATAACGCGCCTCGGCTGCCCCGGCCCGCGGACCCACCAAGATCGTCGACACGACCGCGGACATCGCGACCCGCTGGTGACGGTGACGCCGACTGCTGTTGAATCTCGTCCACGTCAATCGGCCGCCGGCTTGCACCTGCTGCGGCCGCCACACCACCCACACCACCCCGAACCGCACCCGAACCGGCGTCCGAGCCGTCACGACCCCGACCAATGCGCCTGTCGTGTCCCCGTGCCCGCGACATCGCAGCGGCTCCCCCTGTTGCTGCGGCCACGGCCGCCCCTACCGCAGTCTCGTTGGGGTTGTCCATGGCGCCGACAATCGCGTCAAAGTGCGAGCGGCTCTCCGCGCCGTTGGTCGCAGCCGCAATGCCGTTCGCCTCCATCGTCGGCGGTTCTGCCCACTCGCTTTTTCGGGTTACTTCTTGGTAACTTTGAGGCGAGACAGGCGCGAGCTGTGTCGCCATGAAGTCGCCAACGGGAGCTGTCAAGAGAGTCATACGGTGGATCCAAGGTGACACTTAAGCAAACGTATAGCTAACCGGTTTGTCCGGTTGCAGGCATAATATGCGAAACACGTTTACCACTGATCTTGGGTATATGTTTCAGTATTATTTGGCGGATGCAGATTTTTTGATCCAATTTTGTGCCAATCAATGACTGACACGCGACCAACCATATCTGGGGGACATGCTGAGGTGGCGCATCCTGCCGCCGCCCCACCGCCGGCGCAGCCCGCCACCTTGCAGCTGGCAACCGCCGCCGTCGCCCCGTTGTCGCCCGACGGCGGCCGGCCGCGCCCAGGCACCCTCGCAGAGTCGCCGCTGCCTAGTCGCTGCCCCCGTCGGCTGCCACGGCGCCGCCCCTGCGCGGGGTGCCTGTCGCCCGCGGGCGCGAAAACCGCGACAGCCGCCGCGGCGCCGCCCCCTGCCGCCGCTGGCGCCCGCTTCCCACCCGGGGTCGACGCGGCGCCGGCGACGCCGCCCCCCCCGCGAGCCGCGCGCACCTTCTTGGCCGCCAAGACCACCGCTGCCGCCGCGTCGCTGTCGCCGCCCACCGCCGCGTCTTGCCGCCGCCGCCGCCGGCACCGCGCACCGCCACAGCACGTCCGCCCGCTCCCTTGCGCCGACAACGCGGCAGCTGCGGCCGCCGACTGCCGCATCGCCGCCGCCCCTTGCCGCCGCCGCCGCCTTGTGCATTGGTGGCGGCGGCGGCGACGTGTGGTGGAAGCGGACAACGCCGCCGCAACGCCCGACACCGCCGCGGCTTGGAGCTGCAGCTGCCGACACCGCGCACCCCCCCAGCACGTCCGCCCCTCCCCCTGCAGCGACAACGCGGAAGCCGCGGCCGCCGACCGCCGCATCGCCGCCGCCCCTTGCCGCCGTCGCTGTCTTGGGCACTAGCAGCGGCGGCGGCGACGCGAGGCGGCGGCGGCCGACGCTTTCGCACCGCCCGACAAAGCCGCGGCTTGCCGCCGCCGCCGTCGACTCCGCGCATCCCCGCCGCACGTCCGCCCCCCCCCCCGCCCCGACAACGCGGCAGCCGCGGCCCCCGACCGCCGCATCGCCGCCGCCTCTTGCCGCCGCCGCGGCCTTGTACATTGGCGGCGGCGGCGGCCACGCATGGCGGCAGCTGCCGACACCGCCGGAACGCCCGAATCGGCCGCGGCTTACCGCCGCCGCCGCCGACTCCGCGCACCCCCTCCGCACGTTTGCCCACGACGGTTCCCCCGCGGCGGGAGGCCGCGGACGCGATAACGCTCCTCGTTGCCGCCGCTGCCTGCCGCCAAACCGCAGCCGGCCGCGGACCTTGCCGGCGCTCCGCTGCCACACGTCACCGCCGAACCGCCGCCGCCCGCGGCCGCCCGCCGCCGCCCTCCCGCCGCCAGAGGCCGGCGCGACCCACCGCCCGGGCGGGCCGGCCTAACCGCGGCCGACAATGGTGCGCCCTGCCGCCGCCACCTTTCCCGCCAGGCCGACACCGCGCCGCCACAACCCCATCACCATCCCGGCACCGCTCAGCCATTACTCCGTCACTTCCCCGCCCCTGCCCTGCAGCCAGAGCCCCTTTACCATCCTTTCACCACCCTCCGCCTTGGCCGTTTCCAAACGGCAACTATCCCGCACTGTAGGCGATGGGTCACGCCACGGCAGGCCGGATGTGACGCCAGAGACTCGTAGAAGAGACAGGTGGCGAGGGAGTGCCGGGGTCGTGGGTGCGCCCGCGAGGTGGGTGAACTGATCTAGTGGGTAAGCCAGGGGGGTGCATGAACCGGGGGAGTGGGTAAGCCAGCGGGGTGGGTGAACACGGGGGGCGGGTGAACTAGGGGGGTAAGAGCGAGGCGCCTCGACAGCCAGCCCTTCCGCACAAGGCTGGGAAACGGATGTCAGTCGTGCCTCCAAGAGCGCCGAAAGCGATGTGAACACCACGCGAACAACTCAGGGCGCGCGCGGGCCAGAACGTGTGCAGACCACGAAAGAGTGGGTCGGTCGCATTCATCAGCGAAAGCGCGCGCAGAAAGAAGAGCTACAGTGCGCAAACAGTGATCGCATGAAATAGGCCACATGAATCCGCTTCTTGTCAGCTGCCCACGCGTACTGAAGATGGAGCCAGACAGGGTGCTACTTCAAGTCACGCTCTTTTCAGAAAAACGTTCGAGCGATCCGTCGAGCCATAGTTTTCGTGAAACATTCTTCTTTCGGAGCTTCTCCAGGTGAGATCCACGAATCGGGCGTGGGGCGAGCACTGTAGAACGGGCTCCGCGCCAGGTGACCGTCCTGGCGCCAGAGATACGTATGTCAAGTACGAGTCCCCTCAATGTCGGCCACGTTGCACCTCGCCCACGCCGCCACTCTCGCCGCAGGAGAGACCGCGCTCTCGAATACGCTTATGAAGGTCATGCAGCCATTGTGGGCCAGCTACCTTGGCGAGCGCGCGAGATGCCAGTTGGCCTGGAAGGAACGGAGGCTCGCCGGTGATTGGCCGTTGCTACGCAGCAGGTGCGGAGATGGTGACGGACATGTCGTGGCGCTTGGGTGGGGGGACGTAGAATCTCGCGCTGGCCTTTTTGTGCGCGGTCGCACGCATTTCTTGTTTGGTGTGCTTCTGCTGATTGCACGGCCGCTTGCGATGCGGTGTGCGTGCTATGCACCAGGCGAGCACACTTTTTCCTTGGCTTTCCTTCCTGTGAGCAGGGCGCCTTACTCAGCACCAGGGCCTCTTACGCACCGATTCATTGCAGGGAGCATGACACGCCGTCACTAGCTACACGGGAAGCCTACCATGTGCGCAGCAGTCTCTCGGTTTTGACATCACGCAGACATCTCTTGGCTACTGGTTTGGATCACTCCCGCACCCGCGTCCCCAGCCCACTACCGCGGGACGTTACCACCAACCCCCCAAGATCCCCGCATCTTCCGTGGGTCTGCCATCCTTCTTCTACACTGCCCACCTCTTCGTCATCTGGTGACGACACTGGCAGTGGCGGGAGCCGCCGACCATAAGGACGTGACCCTTCTCGGCGCAGTACGCACGGCCGCCGACCCTGGCGTGGACGAGGAAGCGGCGGACCGTCAACCAGCTTCAGCAGCCGTCGAGCGGACGCACCGCGTCCGGCTCAGAGGCTCAAAACAATTCATCGTACACTAGGGGGCGCAGGAGAGAACTGGGGCGGTCCAGAACGATCTTCTGTGACGGCGACGGCAACGGCCCAGGCGGGATCGAGCACCAACTGCTTCACGCCATTCTCCCGCCTGATGGCAACGGTCTCGTCTTTTCCGCCCGCCACGCGGTCAGCAGTGATGTCGACCGCCTCCATTGTGCCTCCTTTCCCCCATCCGACACCATCTACCACTCCCGTATACCTCTTGCGCGCCCTGACCGCCGCCCCACTGGCGGTGGACGCCGGTATGGCGCTGGACCGTGTGCCTATGGCCGCGCTCGTTCCCCGCACACACTCCACTCTCCACGCACCCTGTACCTCCCACCACCCGTCTACAAACTCTCCCCAAGCCCCCGTGCGCGCCCCGTCTGCCGTTTCGCCGGCGGTGGACGCCGCGATGACGCCGGACGGTGTGCCTATGGCCGGTTTCGCTCCCCGCCCACATCCCACTGTCCACCCAAACTGTGTTCCTCACCTCACACCTTCCGCCTCTTCCTCATTCCCCATGCGAGCCTCGACCGCTGCCTTGTCACAGGCCAACGCGGCGGCAGCGTCGGACGCTGTGCCTCTGGCCTCGTTCGCTCCCGGCACGGGACTTTCTCTCGAATCCCCCTGCTCCACGACTCCCCCCACTCGCAAGCGATTCAATTCCGTCAAAAGTTCTCGCTCTTGCCCACGCGCTGCGCCGGCAGTAGTCGTTACGACTGCTCCGGCGCTGTCGGCTGAAGGTGCGTCGGCAGCTACGGCACGCACCGTGGGGGCGCTCACGACAACGGCTGGCGCCAGCGGCAACCGACATGAGCAAACCCGCCCCCGCTCGCGCACCGCGGCGTCGACGGCGGAGGCTGCAGCAGCGGCGGCAGCGTTCTCTGCGGCGGTGCTCGCGAGGCTGCTACTGGCTACGCTGCGTGGGGCGCCGAGTGCCGGCGCGCAAGACAAAGGCGCTCTTGGTGAAGCCTTTGCTTCTGCTGGGGCGCTGGCCCGGGCAGCGCCCGACGTGCCCGAGTCTAGCGAAGCGGCCACGTCGGAGGACGAAAACGCCGAGGCGGCAGGCGTCGAAAGCCAAGAGACGCTGGGAGAGGCTCTTGGCAAGGGCGGGTGCGGATGGGTCCTGATGGCGGATGCTATCCAAGACGAGTGGAGTGCGTTCATACGCCGAGGTGCTCGACGCATGTCGGCGCGTACCGCTCAGCCAATCATCAACTTGCAGCTGCTCTTGTTGATGGAGGAGCTTGGCGATGCTGCTGATATTGGCCGGCGGCAAGTGCCTGTCCCGAGCGGGGGTGGCGGCCGAGGCGGCCGCAAACGTGCACACATTGCGCGACCGGTCCACCTGGCCCTGGCGACGGTCGCAGCACGGGAAGGCAATATACTCGACGTCGCTTATGATGAAGTCACCCCGCACGTCCTTATTACGATGCCTCGCACACCTGCTCAACTGGCGCACACTCATACCGGCTTATATTTCGAGGAGGGTGGGTCCGGGGCGACTCTATTGAGTGTCTACATCTCTTTTGAGGAGGGCAATTTTTTTGATGTGTGGCCTCGTACCTTTTGATGCGCTACGGACGGGACAGCGCCTTTTGCGTTGCCACAGCCGGTGCGTGTGGCTAATCCTGTGGGTTCTTGTTTGTTTGTGCGGTCGGACTTGGTGCACCGCGGGACGGAGAAACTCCGGGCACGAGGACAACTACGGTGCTTTCACGCGTACTTGGCGGTTCACGTCGACGGGGCCCACATGGCCTACGCCGAGCACATGTCGTTTCTATCTCGGTATCTTTGATAAATTGGATTTTATTTACGCACATCTTTGCCGCCGCCGCCCAAAGGCGCCATATCGGGGCCGTCATGGGGCCTGCCGCCGCCGCCTCGTCCATTCCGCCCCCCGTGACTTTTATTTTTCCGGCGCGCGCTCAAAGCTGAGCAACAACGACGACTGGGCAACGGCCGATACGAAACGCAGGGTGCTCTGGGCATGCACGCCGCCATACCTGCCGCCGCCCGTCGGCACGGTGGCCACTGCTAGTGCAGCGGGGGCGGCGACAACGGTCGACGCGGCGGCGGTGGCCTCTGCCGCCGCCGGCACCGCGCCGCCGGCCGTTGTGATGGAGCGAGGGGGTCTTGCCGCGGCCGCAACGTCATAAGCTGAATACGCGGACGCAGCAAGCAGGGCACTGCTGAGGGCCGGCGTCGGCGCGCGGCCACGTGGCGGTAGCCGCCGCTGCCGAGAGTCGAAATCGGCGGCCGCCGCGGCTGAGTGCCTGCGCCGCTCGCTGCATCGGCATCCGCTGCTGCAGTTGTCAGCAGCGACGTCCACGGCGGCTGCCGCCATCCGCAATTGCAGCCACAGCGTTGTCGGCGAAGGGGACCGCGGAGGCAGGCCCCGCGCTCTCGCAGGCGGTGCCACTCATGAAGACGTACGCGCCAGCAATGCAAGCACCGCGGGCAGCCGCCTGCTTCCCCCTCACGCACAAAAATGTATTACGTCGCGGCGGTCGCAGCGCCAGCGGCGACCGGCACCACCACCACCGCATCCCAGAAGCCGAAGGTGCCCGTGACAATTCTTCTAGTCGGCACGATTCTTCAGAGTGCTCTCTCTTCTTGTATGCCTGCCATTCTCGCAACAGACAGTTGCCCGCCCTTTTGGTCCCGCACTTTGAATCCGACGCAACGGCGCTTCTAGGAGCTCACTAGTCACCGGCGAGCTCCTTGTCAACTGTCGTCGCCCATACCCCCACCCTGCGCCCCACGGGGCGCCGCCTTCGCGCGCCTCGGTGCACCGAGTTGGCGTGTCTTTCTCGTCGCCGCCACCGGGGGCCACGAGTGGGCGTGCTGTTCTATAATCGGCCGTACGGTTGAAGGCTGTCAACAGTTCGGTCTGTCCTGCCTCCGCCGCCAAATCGGAGCAGCCGGCAACAAACTCCTCCAGTCCCCGCATTCCCCCCCTTCGCCCTCTTTGTGCCTTTCCACACCTGTCTTCCATCCTCTGGACCCCCTTTTTCCACCCCCACACCCCCGCCCGCGGTTTTTTTTCCCCGTCGCCTTTTACACACGCACACCTCGGTGCGCACGGGCCCTTGGGCGCGACTCGTGGTGCCGCTCGAGGAGCTTCTTTCTTCGCAGCCTACCGCCCCCATGTCGTCCTTTCGCGCCGAGACCCCTGTGGCCTGCCCGTCGCGTTGCTTGCAGGCCGTTTTCTCGGACAGGCTCTGCTGGTGCAGCCGTGCTCCTTCGGGGCTGCCCTTTCCTCTGCCAGTGCCTCCCGGCGTCGGCGCCCGCCGCTCGTCAGAGATCAACTACCGGCCCGCCCGTTGCTGCTGCGGTTGACGGGGCGCTTGGCGGCGAGGCGTATGCTCTTCAAAGGCCAGGGTATCGAGGGCGTGTTCGTCGACGAGCGGTCGGTGTTCATCCTCAGGGACTCCCTCACGTACCTGGAGGAGATCCTCTCCACCAAGTTCTTCTGGTGTGGGCTGGGGGATTGGCGCTTCAACCTCTCCAACGTTTTTGAGTTCTGGGATGGGGCTTGTTGGACCCGCGACGGGCTCATCGACATGTTTGTCGGCGAGTTGTCGGACGCGTTGCCGCCCGTCAGTCCGATGAAGCCATACCGAGTGCGAGCGGCTCGCATGGTCGCGAACTTCTGGGACAACCACAAAGCCAGCGAGGTGTTTGCCTCCCAAGAGCATAATTGGAATAAGGGCACGTGCTTTTACGTCCAGTCGCACCCACTGTACTGCTAGTATGCTTGAGGGCGTGGCTCGGGAGACTGTCAGCTGCCGCGCTCCAATGCACAATTTCGGGCGGCGTTTGTACCCGAGCTTGTAGTACAGACGTGATACACTCTCCTTGCTGTTAGCTTTCGTATGTGTCCCTCTGTGGGCTTTCTTTTCCCTTGCTACGTTGCTGTTCTACATCGGTCTTTCTCTGGCTCCCACAGAGCTTTCTTTTTCCACCTGTATCCACGCCTCAGGTGATTAACCATGTTCCTGGTACACGGCAGCGTGAACAGTCATCCAAACACGGTGCCCGCCCCTGTTTCGCGAGGCGACTAGTTGGGGGCGGATGCAGTTACATTGCGTCATATGATGGCGCACAGCAGTGAGCGGAAGTTGGAGATGAATATCGAGGGCCATGTTGCAAACGAAGGTAGGCCACAACATGGACTTTTCTCATCTCAGGGGAGTTTTCTCGCGGCCGAATGATTTGATCTCGAACGGGCGATTGCACGCTCTCTGCCTCCCGCGCCGACAGCGGTTTCACTGTCGTCGGCGACCGTCGCCCCGTCGTGACGCGGCTCCGCGCGGAGCGCGGCCTCACTGCCGTCCCTCACCGTCACCCTGAACCTGCCTAACGTCACAGGTGCAGACCTCTTATCTTCCCTGATCATGTTTGGTGCTTGCCTCCCCCATTGTTTTGAGGCCCACAGGCCATTGTCTCGCCCACAGCGAGGCGGACTAGCTCCGCCTTGGTCCTCCCTTTACTGGTCTACACACAACGATTGCCTTCGCGTCATGCAAGGTATGTTCACTGTGCTCCCCGCTTTGTTGTTGACGTGTGCCGCTTTGGGACGTCGTGGCAGACTCTTCTCAACGATTTTGCACTCGATCCCGCTTCATGTACCCCATTGGACATGCTGATGGAACTGGGTACTTACGTGCCTGCTCTCCTCTACGGTGATACAATGCTCATTGTGCAATGTGATCGCTTTCTCTCTTCTTGTACTTCTCGAGTCACGGCATGCACGTTTTGAGCGCAAGGACATTCTGACGGCAACGACGTTTCGCTGGCAAGAGCCATGGAGCACTACACATTCCCGCCGTCATCATGCTTCGTTTCGCTTCGTGCGGGACATTGCCAAATGGGGATGAGATGCTCCTGGACGAGCCGTCTGACGAGTCAACCGCGCCGCCCATGTCCATGGGCTCCGCGGGCTCCAGCCTGTTGGAGGTTTATACAGCGGCTGCGGTCGACGCCGTGCCTGACTGTGCAGCAGATGGCGGGGCCGCCCCCCTGCACCCGGCCCTCGACTTTCACTGCATGGAAGAGGATCCAGAGCCTGCCGAGGTGCCACTCGACGCCAACAGGAGGCGATCTGGTGGCGTCTCGAGGATGGGGGGGCGGCCATTGGGCACGGGATTGAGGACTCGGGAGAACTTTACTCGTTGTGCGCCGCGCGTCCTGCCCGAAGCGATGCAACAGCTGGGCACCCCATCATGCTCGACGATGCGTTGCTTGGGGATGTTCCTGTCGCGGCGCGCGATATGTTCGGCTCTCTCCTGCGGTCATGGCTTATTGTCCTGGGTAAGGAGAAGATATTGGCGATTCCGTACCTATGCGGCGTGACGGCACGCTTCCCCATCTGGGGCAAAACGGACCATGGAAAGCGGAGCAGTCGCTCGACGTGGATCTCGGACAATGATGCCATCTGCTGCACGTGCGTCGGGAGCGACACGAACAACAGTGACGCGAACGTCAACCACGGCAGTACGTGCGAGCACATCGACGTGTTTGCCGACGCCGTCCAGAACATGAGCGAGGCGCTGGCGCGGCCGGTCGGGATCGTCAAACAGTGGCTCTTTAAAGCCATGGAAAGCTCGTCGCCGTCCGGCAGCGCAACCGACAGGCAGGCCGAAGACGAGGCGGCTGTTTGGTGGAACCACAAAGACACTGTCGTGGTGGTCGGCTTGCAGCGTGGCTCGCTGATCACCGTCCCTGTGTATTTCCCAAGAAAGGGCGTCTCTTGCGAATTTTGCCCGCTTGCCAACCTTGCCGGTTGTTCGCACACTCGGTCAGCGGAGCATTACCGGTCATCTGCGGGCAACCCGGCGATGCCCGTGTCGGTAACAAACTACGTGCGCTCCGCCGTGTCTACGAAGCCCATCTAATTGTTCAACTGCCCGGAATCTTCCACCTTTGACCGGCGCGTAGGAGAGTTGGCGCGCCGCGGCCGGGTTTACGTGCTGGAGGCGCCCGACGTCTGCACTGTCTGTGAGGCGCACATGGCGAGCGCGCCCCGGATCCCGGACAAAGCGCTTGCGGGCATTTTGCACTCGTCGCTCGGGCCTTGCAAGATGGAGGCCATGCGTCGCACTTGCGACGCTTGCAAACAGGTGTGCAGCCGCTATGGCAGAGAGAACAAGCTCATACGCCTGTCGTGGACGTCGGGCTGCACGGTTCTCTGGGGAAGGCGGTGCGCGGAGCTGGTTCGCTCGGAAATCCCTATGTCGGTCGTCATCAACTTCTACATTGGCGAATGGCGGGGGCTGCGGTCGGCTGGGCTGCTACCCAAGGAGAATAAGTCTCGCGCAGCGGATACTCTACGGGTGCTGATCCTGACGACCATGAGGTTGTCCGTCGTCGACCCGGACTTCGGGCATCACGACTGCACCGTTTTTCGGTTGCCGTCCGGGCGGTACCTCGTTATCACGGCGGATGGTATCTGCATCGGGTACGACGCGGGCTTGACGCCATTCTCATTCAAGCACGTGTGCGAGAGCGCGCCCTTTGTCAACATGAAGACGCGTGACGGCTGCATGGTGTTAGGAGAGAAGGTTCGTCGCATGTTGCGGCACGTCCTGGTCCCCGACTATCCAGCCGCATTGACGGACCGCACGCTCCCCTCGTCTGAGATGGTGCTGTCCTGCATCTTCCCATCCGCATTTGGGTCGGCCATGTTGGGATTCTAAAAATTGTACCACTCAGCTACAGCCACAATACCGGTGTGAATGGTCCTGAGGAGTTCAAACTTATGGTCCAACACTCCTCTTAACTTCACAGGACCTCAAGCCGTCAGGTCTCACTGACGAAGCCAATCCCCAGGCTCCTGCGATTTCAAGTCGCCCTCAGGTGAGATTTGAACCTGCGACCTCCTGCAGAGTCAACCAACTTTAGCTGGAATTTTCTGGGCCCACAACCTGTTGAAACGCAGTGGGGATAGGGGATGGGGGACCACGGTGAAGTGGTTGAGTGGCCTGAGCTTGTGTGTATGTGTGCGAACGTGCTTTGTTGGTTATCTCTCCAAAGCGCCCCTCTTCCCATCAAGGGCACTCCTCAAGTAGTCCAAGTCGGAGCACTC
>Ga0115031_1003438_pt1 | contig 11759 bp, 9 predicted proteins | sample Maine_Asex4_meta_FD_87301 | JGI IMG/M metagenome (GOLD analysis project Ga0115031, IMG submission 87301) | Marine algal microbial communities from Maine, USA - Maine_Asex4_metaG | ecosystem: Host-associated > Algae > Red algae > Unclassified | place: Maine, USA | collected 2015-01-05 | reverse complement strand
CCTTATGAGGCGTTATTTTACCGCATAGCCTTAGCTACGTGGAAAAATCACAACAATTAAGTCACCAAAAGAATGACAGAGAATTGTTAAGTTATTTTTGTCAGACTACTTATCTACAGTAAATTAATTAAGAATATCACAGTGGCGTAATACATTGTGCCACTGCGATATTTCTATTTATTTATTCGTCAAAATGTGTCCAATTAATAAAATCATCAATTGGTTTATCTATTTGTAACTTATTTTGGTTTCCTTTATGTTTCTCAAAAATGTTCTCCTTTGCCATTTTGGGCATTGATAAATTTTGGTTTTTATCGAAAAAATTTGTTAGAGGAGAACCCCCTAATAAAAATCCACCTCCTTGCATTTTACTAAATGCTTCGATTAAAATGACCCCTTCCTTGCCCAAAGTATTAATAATTGGTATCAATCGATTTGCCTCAGCTTGTCCTTCGTGAAAGCTTCTTTCTTGTTTTAATAAGGCAATTTTAATATCATCAATTGCATCCTGAATTCTTTCTTCAAATTGGATGTCACTAATCTCTACGTCGGTAACACTAATACCATATTTAGAAAGTTTGGTACTCATAACTTCTTTTACCCTTTGTTCTATTTCATCAGGTTCTCCATTATCTATTTTGGCTGTATTAATTTCCTTTGACGAGTATGAAATGATTTTTTGAACAGTCAACTGCCTTACAAATCGTCTTATTTCAGTTTCAAGAGTTTTACTCAACCATATATCTGTAGTTGTTTTCAAATTTATAGTGTCTGAACTAATTTTATTGGGTCTGTTTATCTCATATACGTAGTCTTTTAAGTTTTTAATTCGCCATTTCAAACTAACATCTATTCTGACTCTAATTCCTTCTTTGGTAGGCGTTTTTTCGGCATCTTCCCAAGCCAATAATTCAGTCCCTCTTTTTACTCTAGCTAAAATTTGATCTCCAAGAATAGGATATATGTAACACTCATTTATTTCTAATTCGTTACTGCTATCAAAAATTACTTTTTTTCTTCTCCCAATTAAAACCATCTCATTCTCTTCCCAAAAAACAATCTTTAACAATCCAAAGAACAGGGAAGCTTCCGAAACGTCATTACTAGCAACTTTTTTAGCAGGATAAATCCTAATATAGAAAAATAACAAGCCCACTAGAACCAAGAGCATACAAAAGGAAATGATTATTGTTGTCATAACATCATTTTTAGGTGTAAGAATACTGAAGTGTGTTACGTATATAATTATATTGTATTGTTTATAGTTCCAATTATAATGTGTTTATAAAGACATTGTTAAATGATTCGTTTTATAAATAACTTTCCTCTTCTGTCAAATAGTATCGTTTTATCCTAACTGGGCTTCTGTCCAGTCACTGATTATTTGGAATAGTTTTACAAAAAAAATAAGAAAAGGACAATTCGCTGTAATATTGATATTTTTTAGTTGATTCCAATGGGCATTTCTTATCTTTAGGGACAGTGATTAAATTCTAGCTGTTTTCTAAATCCATGAAGAAACTGTCCATAACTGGTTTTTTATTGTTTGCCATTTACCTATTGTCTTGTAATTATGAGATGACAACCGATCTTGGTGCAAGTCAAGTGGTATTGCCTGAGCTGATAGATTTTAACTTTCACGTAAAACCCATCTTATCTGATAAGTGTTTTAAGTGCCATGGTCCCGATGAAAATGCCAGAGAAGGCGGTTTGGCTTTTCACGAAGAAGACTTCGCCTTCAAAGCATTGAATGACGCTAAAACCCGTTTTGCCATAGTCGCTGGCGATACTGCAAAAAGCCAATTGCTTAAGGTAATCCATGCTACAGACCCCAATGAATTAATGCCCCCACCAGAATCCAATCTTGTTTTGTCAAGTTATGAAAAAAAGGTGCTCGAAAAATGGATTGTTCAGGGAGCGATATGGAAAGAACATTGGTCTTTTTCTGCTCCTCAATCAGCTCAAATTCCAGATAAAAACAGTCCTTGGATTTCCAACGATATTGATCGGTTTGTCTTAAATCGTTTGGACGAACAAGGATTTGAACCATCTCCACAAACAGATAAAGCAAAGCTTTTGCGAAGATTGAGTTTTACCCTAACCGGGCTTCCGCCCAGCACTGCTGAATTAGATGATTTCCTAAAGGATGAAAGCGACAATGCCTATGAAAAAGCAGTAGACCGTTTATTGGCTTCTACCGACTATGCGGAAAATATGACGCAAATTTGGATGGACTTGGCTCGTTATGCCGACAGCCATGGTTATCAGGACGATCCAGAGCGTTTTATGTGGCCTTGGAGGGATTGGGTCATTCACGCTTATAAGACGAATATGTCTTATAAGGACTTTGTAAGCTGGCAATTGGCAGGGGACTTATTGCCCAATGCAACAATGGAACAAATCATCGCTTCTGGTTTTAATAGAAACCACAAAATTACTTATGAAGGCGGAAGCATTCCCGAAGAATTTAGAACGGAATATGTGGCAGATCGTGCTCAAACATTTGGTACTGCCTTTTTGGCATTGACGGTTGAATGTGCCCGTTGCCATGACCACAAATATGATCCATTTAGTCAACAAAATTATTTTGAGTTGTTTGCCTTTTTTAACAATGTACCCGAAAAAGGATTGGTGGAACCAGTAGGACGTACGCCAGAACCTTTTATTACATTAACGCAAGCTGATATTGCGAAAAACCTGCAATTTATTCACGATTTAGAATCGACTGAAAAGCTTGAGTTGATGGTGATGAAAGAAATGGAGCAGCCACGGACGACTTATGTTTTAAATAGGGGACAATATGATAAACCAACGACAGCAGTTGATCCATCGACTCCTGAATCGGTATTGGCTTTTGAGGAGCGACCCCAAAATAGATTGGGCTTGGCAGAATGGTTGTTTGATTTGCAAAATCCTTTAACAGCCAGGGTCGCAGTGAATAGATTGTGGCAGCAGGTTTTTGGCAGTGGAATTGTAGGCTCTTCTTTTGACTTTGGAAATCAGGGCAGTTTGCCCACACATCCAGATTTACTGGACTATCTTGCTTTAAAATATCAAGAAGATGGATGGGATACCAAGGCAATGCTTAAATTTATGGTGATGTCTGCTACCTTTAAACAGTCTGCAAAAATCAGCTCTATTTTATTAAAACAAGATCCAGAAAATAGATTTTTGGCAAGGTATTCTAGGCTTCGCTTGAGCTCAGAGATGATTCGTGATCAAGTGTTAAAATCCTCAGGTATTTTACACCATCAAGTAGGCGGACCGAGTGTGAAACCTTATCAGCCTGATGGCTTATGGGAAGAAACGATTGGGGGTGGAGGCGATTTGAGAAGCTATGTCCAAGGCGAGGGAAATCAATTATATCGTCGCAGTTTGTATACTTTTTGGAAAAGAACGGTTCCTCCTCCAAGTATGCTTACTTTTGATTCGAGCACCAAGGATTTGTGTACGGTCAAACGTCAAGAGACGAATACGCCACTACAAGCATTGGTCTTAATGAACGATCCTCAGATGGTGGAGGCTGCTCGTGTTTTGGCGCATACTGCTTTGGCATTAGAAGGAAACGACTTGAATACACAAATTCAATTTATGTTTAAAAAGATGACTTCTCGTCTGCCTAATACAGATGAAATTGCTTTGTTGGAAAAATATTATCAAGAAGAAATAGAAGCATTTAGAAAGGACAAAACCAGAGCGGAAGCGTATCTGTCTATTGGGAATTATGAAGTGAATTCGGATGCGTCCATTGAAGCTTTGGCAGCGATGACTTTGGTCGCCAATATGATTTTTAACTTGGATGAGGTGATTAATAGGGGGTAAGCGCCTTCGGTGCGCTCGATGCTTGATGTACGGTGCACGAAGTTTCCTGTGGGATGTGCTCTCTTTGCTCGAAGTGTGATGCACGGAGACATTTCTATAAAAGTATCGGCAGACTAAAGTATCTGTAATATTTTGCTTTTTGAGAATCATATAATTTAAAAGTATAAAAACACCGTGCTTCGAGCAAAGAAATCATAAGCCAAAGAATAATCTATAATATTAAAACCAATAAAAAACTGAAACCCACTACACCATGAACCCATTTGAAGAAAGATCATTGCAGTTAAACCGAAGGGCTTTTTTAGGTAAAAGTGCTGTGGGGATTGGTGCGGCTGCTTTGTCGGGATTATTGGGGATGAGTTTTTTTGCTAAGGATGATAAAACGGGCTTGATTAAAGAACATACAGGTATAAAAGGAGTGTTGAATAAACTACATCATCCGGCAAAGGCTAAGCGGATTATTTATTTGTTTCAGAGTGGTGGTCCTTCGCAATTGGAGTTGTTTGATTATAAACCTTTATTGGATAAAAGAAGAGGGAGCAATTTGCCTGACTCTATTCGAAAAGGGCAACGTTTGACAGGGATGTCTTCGGGGCAGGATGTCCTTCCTTTGGTGGGTGCGGGTAAGCTGTTTCCTTTTAAACAATATGGCAATAGTGGTGCTTGGGTAAGTGATCTTTTACCCTATACAGCTAAGATTGCAGATGAGCTTTGTATCGTTAAATCTATGCACACCGAAGCCATTAATCACGATCCAGCAATTACTTTTTTTCAGACAGGTTCTCAGCAACCCGGTAGGCCGAGTATGGGTGCTTGGATGAGTTATGGAATGGGTAGTGAAAATGAAAACTTACCTGCTTTTACGGTGCTGTTGTCAAGGGGAACTGGGCGACCACAAGGACAACCTTTGTACTCTCGACTTTGGGGCAATGGCTTTTTGCATTCTCTTCATCAGGGAGTGCAATTTCGTTCGGCAAAAGATCCTGTTTTATACTTAAATGATCCAGCAGGAATCACGCCTGCAAATCGTAGGAAGATGTTGGATTATTTGGAGGAGTTGAACAGTATGAAATATCAAGAATATGGCGATCCTGAAATTACCAGTAGAATTGCGCAATACGAAATGGCTTACCGGATGCAAACTTCTGTTCCTGAAGTAATGAACATTGACGATGAGCCTGATTATATTCATCAGATGTATGGTCCAGATTCGACGACTCCTGGCACTTTTGCTGCGAACTGTATTTTGGCTAGGAGACTTGCCGAAAAGGGGGTTCGTTTTATCCAATTGTATCATATGGGTTGGGACCAACATTTTAATTTACCCAGTCAGATAAAAGGGCAGGCGAAGGATGTCGATCAACCGTCTGCTGCTCTAGTGATGGACTTAAAACAACGGGGTTTGTTGGAGGATACTTTGGTGATTTGGGGAGGTGAATTTGGTCGGACAAATTACTCGCAAGGAAAGTTGACGGAAACGAATTATGGGCGTGATCACCATCCAAGATGCTTTTCTATTTGGATGGCTGGTGGTGGGATAAAACCTGGATTGGTTTATGGGGAGACGGATGATTTTGGGTATAATATCACCGAGAATCCTGTACACGTTCACGATTTTCAGGCAACTGTTTTACATCAGATGGGAATCGACCATGAGCAGTTGATTTATAAACATCAGGGTAGGCGGTTTCGCTTGACGGATGTGGAGGGGCATGTGGTGAGGGGGATATTGAGTTAGGACCACCTTCGGCTTTGCTTATGTATCACTCGCTTTGTTCACTTTTGGAATATTGATTAAGACTTATTATTAAAATGCTATGAGTAAAATTCATTTTACAATCAATTATGAAATAAAAACTAAGAGAAAGCTTGAAAAATTTCTTGAGGAATATAAAGGAAAAATTGACTTTGAGCTTGGAGAGTTGAAGATTGACCGTTATTGGAAAATACAAGAGCAATTTCAAGCTGTATTTTATATTGAATCGGACTTAATGGAAAAAGAACTGTTGGTTTATCAAACGTTGGTGTTGGCTAATAAACTGAGTTTGGGCATTTCTAATAGATGGATTATAATGGGTCCTTATGAAAATGAAGATCGTCATTTTGAATGTATCTTTGATAATAAAGAAGGCAATAAACCATTGAAATGGGCGCATATTCAGCTGGAGATAGGATAGTGGGAGTTTGCTGTGCTCTTTATATATTGAATGATGAATCTGCAAAACTTAAGACTTAAATGAATAGACGCCATTTTATAAAAAACACCAGTTTGGGATTTGCTTCAATTAATCTGCCCTTTGCTTTTGTGAAATCACCTAAGGATTTGATTATTGGACATGGAACGCACCGGTATAAGGTGGATGTGAATTGGGGGGCTTTGAATACAGGTGTTTATCCTGTCAAGGACTGTCATGAAATGGTGATTGATAAAAAAGGAAGGGTTTATTTGTTGACCAATCATATTAAAAACAATGTGTTGGTTTATAATGCTTCTGGGCGTTTGCTAAAAACTTGGGGAACGACTTATCCTGGGGCACATGGGTTAACCATTAATGATGAAGGGGGAGAGGAGTTCTTATATATTGCTGATAATGATCGGCACGAGGTGATTAAAACGACTTTGGGGGGAAGGGAGATAATGATCTTACCTTTTCCTATGGAGTCGAAGAAATATGAGGAAGCAAATCAGTATATACCCACAGAAACGGCGATTGCTGATAATGGTGATATTTATGTGAGTGATGGGTATGGAGCGCAATATGTGCTGCATTATTCTGCAAAGGGTGAGTTGCTCAATGTCTTTGGTGGACGAGGGAAAACGGATGCGCATTTGGACAATGCCCACGGGATCTGTATTGATACACGAGATGCCGATAACCCACAATTATTGGTGACTGATCGGATGAGAAACCAATTAAAAGTTTTTACTTTGGATGGTGTTTTTAAAGAAGTGATTGACTTACCGGGAGCGTATATTTGTCGCCCTGTGATCAAAGGCGATTACGTTTATTTGGCAACGATTTGGTCCGGAGATGGAACCGAAGGAACGGGTTTTATTTCTGTTTTGGATAAAAGCAATCGATTGGTTTCTGCTCCTGGTGGGATCGAACCAAGCTATAGTGGAGGCAAGTTAAACAGAATGCACCAAGCAATAAAGGTGTTTCATCACCCACATGATGTTTGCATTGATGCTGATGAAAATTTGTATGTGGCGCAGTGGAATTCGGGGCAGACGTATCCGATTAAGTTGATAAGAGTGTGAAATTTTTATGTCATAAATGATGGGTCGACTTATTTTTATTTTGACAACGTTATTCTTTTTCGCTTGTCAACCGAAGAACTATTCTAGTTTTCTACAGAATGATGAAGCAGTTTTGTCTCTTCCTATTGTAGTGGTGGATTCTGTTTTATTTCAACAGCAGGCAGTTTTTCGTATGTTTCCACCATTGGCGGCCGCCGAAATTAGGTATACTACAAATGGAAAAACGGTTAAGTTGGATAGTCCTTTGTGTAAAGATTCTTTGGTTTTTATAGGAAATACAGACCTTCAATTTAGAGCATTTTATGGAGATTTTATACCTAGTGAAACGCTTTTATATTCTGTACGAAAAGTTAGTAATGACGGGCGTATGAACATATTGGACGGTTCTACTCTGCCCAAAACACCTTATGAAGGAACGGGTTTGAATGCTTTGAGTGATTTGAAAAAAGGAGGACTAGATTTTAGGTCAAATGCCCATTGGTTGGGTTATCAAGAGAAGGTGATTGAATTGTATTTGAAATTTGACAACGCGACTTTTTGTGAGCAAATCAGCCTGAGTATTTTAGCCGATTATAATTCTTGGATTTTTACTCCAAGTAAATTAGAGTTGGTTTATAATGAAATGGTTATTGCAGAAAGAATGATAGATGCGCCTATTGAAGATGATGGAGCTTGCCTTAAATTTATTGATTTTCCTGTGGGTGTTTCTGTAAAAGAAGCAACGCTGAAAATTTATATGGATGACATTCCTGATTGGCATGTGGGCAAAGGCTCGGTGCCTTGGTTTTTTATCGATGAAGTTTTTTGCAGTTTTGAATTTTAAATGGGCTTATATTGCTTGCTCCTTTGTTTCAAAAAATTACACAACACAAGCTTAATGAAACCTTAGGAATCAGTTAATAATAAGTTGCCGATTTGGAGATAAAGATTTTTGATTCATTATAGGCATTTTTCAAGGTAATAGTAGCACTATTGCCGAAAAAAATAACGACGAATGCATCAAAAAGATTATCGGCGAAATTGGCAAGTTATTATTTACTGATTCCTTAATATTCTAAACTCCTCAATGGTTCAAAAACAAGTGACACAAAGTAGAATATGATATTTTTAATAAACATAAATAGGCTTCACCCATTGCTGATACACTTTCCGATTGGGATGCTGTTTTTGGTTGCCGTTTTGTTTGTGTTTAAAAAATGGAAGCAAACAAACGAATATGACGCAGCTATTTTTCTGGGCTTGTGTTGCTCTTTTGGGGCGGCTCTTTTTGCGGCTATAACGGGTTGGTTCTTGTCAGAAGAAGGCGGTTATGATGTCGATTTTTTGTTTTGGCATAAATGGTTGGGTATTGCTACAACGACTGGTCTTTTTGTGCTTTTGTGGATTTATAAGAACCCTAAAATACCGTCGTTTTGGTCCAATACATTGTTTGTCGTTACTCTTGGAACGATTTCGGTGACAGGACATTTTGGTGGAAGCTTAACCCACGGTTCTGAATATCTTTTTGAATATGCTCCGTTACAAAACGCTGACAATTTTATTAATAAAACTCCTGAAGAATTATTGGTTTATGCTGATATCATTCAGCCCATTATTCAGCAGAAATGTGTGGCTTGTCATAAGCCTAGTAAAATGAAAGGAGAGTTGGATATGACCCAACTGGCAGGTTTGATGAAAGGAGGTAAGTCTGGTTTGATTTTTAATGGGGAACATCCATTCGAAAGTGAATTATTGAAGAGGGTTGGATTGCCGTTGGAGGAAAAAAAACATATGCCACCTAAGGGTAAAATTCAATTGACAGATGATGAGAAAGTTTTATTGGAATGGTGGATTGAAAACAAAACTTGTGGTATATGTATGGTTGGTGAAATGGATAATCAAGAAAAGGTGAGTGCCATTTTACAAAAAAAAATCAAGCCTACATCAACTTTAGATACACTTAATTTAGCGAAGGTGACAGACAAACAATTGCTTGCTTTGGAGAATAATGGCATTCAGATTACATCTTTGGTTGAAGGGAATGCTTTGGTGGCGTTAAGGGTTTTGCCACAAACAAAAATAACCGCTTCCGCTATCAAAGCGATGAAATCTATTGGTGAAAATATTGTAGAACTTAATTTGACGAAAGTTGCACTCGATCAAAAATTGATTGATTTTATTAGTGGGTTGGACAATCTACAAAAGCTACAATTACAACATACAACTGTAACGGATAAAGCTATTTCTAAAGTCAAAAAACTTAAAAATTTAAACTCACTTAATCTTTATAATACGTCGATAAGCGATGCAAGTATTGAGGATTTGATAAGTATTATTCGTTTAAAAAACCTCTATGTTTGGCAGTCTGAGATTACTTCCGAAGGTGTTGCTCGACTAAAAAAGAGAAAGCCCCAATTGAATGTTTATAATGGTGTTGATATGGGTGTTTTTGGTAAAACAACATTGAACCCTCCTGCCATTGTAGCGGAAGCGGTTTTATTTGAAGATTATATAAGCGTTCAGTTGAAAAATGATTTGAAGAACAGTGTATTGCATTATACGCTTGATGGGGATGAACCCGATTCTACATCGGCTATTTATACGGAACCCATTCTGTTGGCGAAATCGAGTATGGTTAAAGCCATTGCTCGTAAGGAAGGTTGGGGGGGGAGTGGGGTTAATGAAAAGCAGTTTATTAAAATTGAACAGAAAGTTCTTAAGGCTACACTTTCTAAAAAGCCTTCTCCTAAGTATGGGGGCAATGAAAAAACACTGGTTGATTTACAAGAAAGTACACCCGATTTTAGAAATGGTCAGTGGTTGGGATATGAAGCAAGCCATTTGACAGCAGTGCTTGAATTGGAAAAAAAAGATACGTTGTCTGCTGTTTTTGTGAGTGCTTTGAGCGATCCGAGTTCGTGGATATTTTATCCCAAAGCGATTAAAGTTTGGCTCTCGGAAGGTGGTGATGCATTTGAATTTGCCAGTGAAATATTCATTACTAAAGACCATAGAGACGGAACAGAATTAAGCTATTTCGCTGTTCCTTTTTTACCCAAGAATGCTCGTTATGTTAAAATAGAAATTATGAGCATCCTCAAAAATCCTGATTGGCATCCAAGCCCAGGTGGCGGTTCTTGGTTTTTTGTAGATGAAATTTTGGTGAATTGATTTATTAAAGCGTCTTCAACACCGCCAACAACGTTGCTGGCTTTAAGCGAGTATTGTAATTGGGATTGACGTATTGAAATTCGATTTTGCCATCTTTGATAATGTAAATGGCTGGAACGGGCAATGAATGGTGGTCTTCACCACTCCATAATTCCAAGTCGAGTTTATAGTCGTTGAGGTATTTGTCGTATAATTCTTCACCGACATGCCAATCCAATCCAAAGGCTTTGATGGCTGCAAGTTTTGCATCTGAATAGACTTCGATTTCTGCCTCTGATCTGGTTTTAGACTCCTCTAGTTTCTCGGATTGGTCAACGGTAATGCCCACTATTTGAAAACCCAAAGAATCTACATCGGATTTTATGTCGTTTAATTCTGCCAAGTGTTGGGTACAATAACCACACCAAGCACCTCTGTAAAATACGAGGACTGTTGGTTTTTGTGAAGCCAAATCGGTCAGTTCTATGGGTTCGTTTGCCTCATTTGTTAAGGTGGCTTCAGGAATGTCTTCTCCTACTTTTAAAGGACAGATGTCAAACATTTGGTCTTGTGCTCCCAAGACTTGAAAACTCATTAATGCTAAAAAGGTAATAATTAATTTCATCGTATATTGTTTTTTAATTTTTCTTGTTTTATTCAGCTTCTTGCTTGAAAATTAATTTATATACAGTCCCTACCAACCAATTTCCCGCTGGATAATATAAAGCAAAAAACAATGCCATGCTCAAGCTAAAGTTGCGAATATTGAAAAACTGATCTAATAAATTATTGGGATAAGCATAGGACGATTGTAGGGCATAACCCCCAAATTCCAATAAACCCATGGTTACCAACCCATAAGCATATTGAGCGTGAAAAGGCAATTTTCTTAGTAGTAATGAAATAGGAATCATATACAAAATGTAAACGGTAATTACTTGCCACCAATAGGTGAATCGGGCAATTTCTAATACCGTTCCCACTTTGTCCATTCCCATTCCCCAAACAAAGTAAATGAGGATGTAAAGAAGGATGAGTCTTTTGTCTACGTTTAGTTTTTTCTTAACGTATATTATAAAATCGTTCATTTAATTACAGCGTTCAATCTTTTTTATCAGACTACTTATTAATAGAAAAAGCACCAAAATGTCCATGGTGTGTTAGTGAAATAAAAAGGTTTAGTTTCTGTTTTTTGTAAAAAAATTGGGGAATATTCGCAGACGTTTTTTTAATACTCAATTGATTTAATTCCAATTGATTTTTACTAGATATATATTGTAGTATTTTTTGATGGGTTTGCTTGCTTTGTAATAAGGGACTTTTATTCATTAAGTAAAAAACACTGTTTTCAATGCTTGCTAAATCGTTTATAGATGCGTAAGTGAAAATGTATTTGTCGTTTGTAATTGTATGGGTATTTATCTTAGTTTTACCAATACAAACAAGACCATTTTCTGAAGAAATAATTTTACAACCAATTTTAGTAGGATAAAAAGAACGGACGCCATCGTGTTGAAGCTGTATTTTATAAGCACTCTCTTTCATG
>Ga0115031_1003435_pt1 | contig 11765 bp, 4 predicted proteins | sample Maine_Asex4_meta_FD_87301 | JGI IMG/M metagenome (GOLD analysis project Ga0115031, IMG submission 87301) | Marine algal microbial communities from Maine, USA - Maine_Asex4_metaG | ecosystem: Host-associated > Algae > Red algae > Unclassified | place: Maine, USA | collected 2015-01-05 | reverse complement strand
TAAATGCAAAACCCGCCAACCATTTTTGAACTAAGAAATAACTAATAGGAAGTGCGATTCCGATTGCGAGAAGGACCATTTTTGTAAAATCCAGCGATAGCATTTGAACGATACTATAAATACTAGCTCCCAATACTTTTCGAATACCAATTTCTTTTCGGCGTTGTTGCGCAGAAAAAGAGACTAGCCCGAATAAACCTAAACAGGAAATTAAAATGGCTAAAATGGCAAAATATAAAGAGAGTTTACCAACAATGGCTTCTGATTTATATTGCGCATCAAAGGAACTATCTAAAAAAGTATAGTCAAAAGCATAGCCGGGGTTATTTTTTTGATAAAAAGATTGTAGTTGACTAAGAACAGCTTGTTCTTGTCCTTTTTCAATTCTTGCTATCATGCTTACTAGGCGGTCCTCTTCAAATCTAAAAAAAGTAGGTGCAATTGGGGCGTGTAAAGATTGGTGGTGAAAATCTTTTACTACACCGATAATCGTAACATCTTCTCCCCATAAATGAGCCATTGCCCCAATAGGATTACTAAGGCCCATTATTTTTGCGGCTGTTTCATTGATAATTATTTTGTCGGCTTCTGCTCCGAATTCTTTTGAAAAATCTCTACCTTCCTTTAGCGTTACACCTAAGGTTTCTATAAAATCGTAGTAGACATTTAAATTGGCAAAACGAATTTCTTCATTTGGATTTTTGCCCTCCCAAGAAATTCCAGTCGTGAACGCACCACTATTAACTAAGAAGGGATGATTGGTGCTTGAAGCGTTTATAATACCGGGGATGTTTTTTAGTTGGCTTATAAAGTTGGAGGTATTCTGTGCGGCTAGGCCTTCTTTAGGAAAGGTCAATACATTTTCTTTATCGTAGCCTAAATTTTTATTCTGAATAAACTGAATTTGCTGATAGACAACCAATACGGAAACCATCAAAATAATAGATAAAGCAAATTGAAAAACGACTAAGGATTTTCGTATCCAAACGGCATTGGTACCGCCCTTAATAGTTCCTTTTAATACTTGTACGGGTTGAAAACTGGACACATAGAATGCAGGATAACTGCCTGCAAAGAATCCTGTCAATAGGGTAATTCCTAATAAGCCTGCTATCATCTTCGTATTAAAGGCTAATAGAAGTTGTTTACCAGTCAGTATATTAAAGGAAGGTAATAAGAAGTAGACTAGGAACAGGGCGACGAATAAAGCAATAAAAGCAATAAAAATAGATTCTATTAGATGTTGTCCTATCAGCATTTGTCTATTAGCACCAACTGTTTTTCGAACGCCTATCGCTTTGAGTTTTCTAGTGGATTTAGCGGTAGATAAATTCATGAAATTGATACAGTCAATCAATAAAATAAAAAAGGCAATAATAGAGAACAGCCGAACATACTCGATTCGTCCACCCGCTTGTTTCCCGTTTTCATAACTGCCATACAAGTATTTGTCTGTATAAGGGGCTAAGAATAGACTGATTTTATCCCAGTCTGCTTTTTCTTGTATATAAGCAGGTAGCCGTTTATTTAATGCTGCTACATCTGCATGCTCGTTGATTAAGACATAAGTAATGGCATTAAAATTTCCCCAATGGATACCCTCTCCACTCATTTCCTGATATACCTGAAAAGGTAATAAAAAATCAAATTGTTGGGAGGAATTTTCTGGCACTTTGAAAACACCTGTAACGGTAGCGAGTCCCTTAAAATGGATTATTTCCCAATCAATGGTTTGTCCAATGGGAGAACTTTGTCCAGCAATCTTCTTCGCTAGCTTTTCAGAAATAACGATGGACTGTTTATCTTTTAAAAAAGTAGTTTTATCTCCTGCTACCACTTCGTAAGAAAATAGTTGAAAGAACGCAGAGTCTACTAAGTTTCCATACGTCTTAATTTTCTTTGTTCCAACCGATAAGATAAATGGCTGTGGAATCGTGATGCCCGTTTGAACCGCTAGTTCTACTTCTGGAAAATCTGCTTGCAAAGCAGCGGCTAGTAGCCCTTGTGTTTCTTCTCCTGTAAGTACCTCGTTTTCATTGCTATGATGGGTCATCGCTTGGTATAAACGACCTTGGTGTTCATGAAATTTATCTACTTTCAATTCATCCGCTACCCAAAGTGCAATTAATAAGGCACAGGCTAGTCCGGTAGATAAGCCGACTAGATTAATGAAAAAGGTGCTTTTATCTCGTAGGTTATTTCTGTAGGCTAGTTTTAAATAATGTAGTAGCATTTGGATGATTTTTAGTGGAGAATGTATTATTATAATAATTTTGGCTTGGCATCTGGTAAAAAGTATATTTAATATTTCTCTTTAGAGAGAGCAAAATGGTTTTGTTTTTTTGCAAAAAAACAAAACCATTTTGCTCTCTCTAAAAAAGGATTTAAAGCTAAGCTTACCGAAGGGCTAAAAGCTTTATTCTATACAATTTTGATTTTAGAAATATCAAATTGTTCTTATTTAAATTCAAATTCAGTAAAACAAATACACAATTTATTTAATTAGTTTCCAAGCTTATGCCAATAATTTAACTAGTTGATTGTTAGTTTTTTATGAACTGAAAATATGTTGTTTTAAGACGAGGGTTGTTCATTTATGGACAGTGTTTGTTCGGAAGTGGACAGTAGGAAATAGATGATTTATGGTATTTTGTGCTTATAAAAAGTGTACAATTTGAGCCCTCCTTGAAAAAAGCGTATATTTGATAGCATGAAAAGACTACCATTAGGCAAACAACACTTTGAGCTGTTTTTTCGGGAAGACCTCCTTTATGTAGATAAAACGCCTATCATTTATAAGCTAATAGATGGGGTAGGGTATTATTTTTTATCCCGTCCAAGAAGATTTGGGAAATCTCTATTGGTAGACATTCTCAAAAATATATTTTTGGGCAAACAAGAATTATTCAAAGGCTTGTGGATACATGATAAAATTGATTGGAAAGTGCATCCAGTAATTCATTTAGATTTTTCGGCATTAGAATACGAAGGATTAGGTCTATCGGCTGCACTTATGGAATCCTTAGATAAGATTGCTAACTCCTATAGTCTACAATTAACGAAAAAAACGCCTAAAGGGAAATTGAGCGAACTGATAGAAGTACTCTCTGAAAAAGCACCCGTTGTCATACTGATTGATGAATATGATAAACCAATCACAGATTATATTACAGATTTAGCTAAAGCCAATGAAAATAGAGAAACACTACGTGAATTTTATGGTGCTTTAAAAGCCTTGGGCGACAAAATTCAGCTTCTTTTTATTACTGGAATTGCTAAATTTTCTCGTGTGTCTTTGTTTTCTGTATTAAACCATTTAACAGACATTAGCTTGAATGAGGAGTTTGCCACTATTTGTGGCATCACCCATAAAGAATTAGTAGATAATTTTGAACCCTACCTTGAACGAGCAGAAAAAAAATTGAAGCTACCCAGAGAAGAGGTACTTGAACAAATTAAACAAATGTATAATGGCTATTCTTGGGATGGCGAAAACTTTGTTTATAATCCATTTTCCTTATTAAATTTTTTGAATGAACAACGCTTTAGAAGTTACTGGTTTAAAACTGGTACGCCTTCTTTTTTAATTGAACTATTGCGACAAAAAAAAATAGATGCCAAGCAAGTAGAGTCTCTACAAGTAGAAGATACGTTCTTTGATTCTTTTAATATTGAAAGGGGTATTGCTATTGAACCATTGCTTTTTCAAACGGGATACTGGACCATTAAAAAAATAGAATATGATAATTACTTTCCTATTTATACTTTAACTTATCCGAATCTTGAAGTAAGGCGTGCTTTCCTTCATAACTTGTTAGAGATTTATACTTTTAAGCCTGAAACGACTATAAATTCTGTTACTTTAAAGCTTCGAAAAGCACTTAATAATAAAGATATTGATGCCCTAGAAGATCAGTTAAATGTCCTCTTTTCCGATATTTCTTCTCATCTATTTCCCTTTGAAAAGAAAGCTCCTGATGAGGAAAGATCAAAAAAGGAATTTCTGGCATGGGAGGGCTATTTTCAAACCATTATTTATATTGTTCTACAATACATTGGTGTTTATATTAAATGCGAAGTTTCTAAACATAAAGGTCGCTTAGATGCGGTCGTAGAAGTACCCAATTACATCTATATCATGGAATTTAAACTTGAAGATGCCGAAGCTGCTTTACAACAAATCAAGGACCAACAATACCATCATTCTTACCAAAACAGCCCAAAGGAAATCCTGTTACTCGGCATTGCATTTGACCAGAAAAACCGTATGGTAAAAACGATAAAGCAAGAGGTTTGGGATAAAAAACTTAATTTGGGTTAACAAGCCATAAATCAATTTAACTATGCAGACTATTACTTTTAGCTGTGAGACGATTACGTCTATATCATCATAGAGAAACTTGTTTCCTTCTCAACAAAGGCAATGCTTCCCACTTAATAAAAGGTCTAAGCATTTTTTTGAATTTTCCTAAATCCTCATAATAAAGCGCATCACAAATATCTTCTTCTGAAGGAAAGTAAGATTCTGCACGGGATAGCAACTCATAATTGGCTATAATAGCACTTTTATCCTGCCCTAATAATCGCTTGCGAATACTTTCTGGTTCTACAATGTCGATGGGTAATCTTGCTTCATGGATGGCTAAAAACATCCTAATGGTATCTGCCAATCGGCTATAAGACTGTCCATATAATTGGACCGTATATCCTTCTTTACTAGAATAAGAAGGACGTTGCACCCGCATACCAATATGGGTATAACTACCACCACGTTTGATTTCCCACGGATGCCCTCCTCTTTCTCGTTTGGGGTGTTTATGATCTAGCCAGTCGGAAAATTCTTGTGGGGATTCTTGGTCAATATCCAATAAACCTTCGTGTCTGCCATCTGCATATCGTTTATATAAGGCTTGTCCCGATAAGTCGTTATCTATCTCTTTTTCGGTAGCTACATAAGCAATTTTGCAATATTCAAAATACTTGTCTGCGGTCATGTCAGTTGCTAGAGGTCGGTCATAGGGCATGAAAAAACCATCCTCAACTAGTTTTATAAATTGCTGTGCTTTTGCTGCTCCCAATTCTTGGTCTAAGCGATACCTATCAGGCAGAGTTGCTTGTAGCAAACTATGCGATAGTGTACCAAATCTATACTTCAATGGATATTCCTTTTGCGTCCGAAGATTGGTGGCTACCCAATCTTTTTTTGCTTGTTGCAACCATTTATTTGCAGCCTTCATTAAGAATAGCCAGGCTGCTTGTAAGTCTTCATCCTCTATTTCAGAACCAAAAGATTCTTCTATTTTTAAGCTTTTATCAGGCACTACTTCCAAGGTGCCATTCTCTCCATTAACCTGCTTGATATAAAAGGTATCTTGGTAGCTTGAAATATAGAAGCGGTGCCATTTTTTATCTGGGGTTGGAAACAATACTTCCCAATAGGTTTGCAAACTGGATAGTTGGTAATCGAACTGTTGTAGTTCTTTTAGGAATTTGTAGGCTTGTTTTTTTAGAGACATTTTGGGTGGTTTGTTTAGTCGATTTTTCTTGTTTTCTCTATGGATTGACCGTTCATTAATTTTCTTATATGTTGCGAAATCTATATAAAAATAGATATATTTCTCAACTTATAGCAATGATACGTTTTTATATTTTTAGAGTAGGCTCAGTCTTGTATTGTTTTATTTGGTCGTCCAGTCAAAAAAATATTTGAAATAATTTTTAGCCCGTAACTTTTCTGTTACGGACTAAAATTTATGATTTTATAGAATATTCGTAACTGCCGATTTTAATTGGCTGGTTCAATGCTTACTAGGAATCCGCCAATTAAAATTGGCGATTACATTCCTAGTCTAAATCTTGCTTAATCACCTTCTTAATCACTCTTTGCCCCTTAACCCTCAATTCTAAATAATACACCCCATTTTGATAGTCCGATAAATCTACATTTACTTGACTCCCCGCAGGCTCAATGACTTCTTGCACCAAGACCCGACCAAAAAGATCAATCACTCGAAGTTGTTGTTCCTGTTCCAGATTCGGAAGCACTTGAATCGTCAATTGTCCCGTAGTAGGATTCGGAAAGGAGTTAAGAGCTAATTGCTCAAAACCTTGCTTACTTCTTTCTTCAATTGTTGACTCTTGGAAATTGCCGCAGGTCCAACTATCTGTTGGTGTAGTTAAGTTGTAAGCGGAGCGACAATCATAACCTGGAGAATTTTGACAATAAAAAGTACCGTCTTGGAAATACAATCGACCACCGGATGGAAACTCAATAAAAACATATTGATAAACACCTGATGGATAAACAGAAATCCGTTCTCCATTACAAGTGTTTGGATTTACATAATCTCGCAACCAAGCATACGTATTAAATAACCCATCAGCATTTCCATTCCCATCACTAGTAGTTTCGTTTTCTATACAAGTGATAATAACTGCTCTAAATGCTTGGGAACAAGGCGATGAAAAAGCAGCAGGTTCAAAATTAAAATTCACTCTTTGTCCATGTCTGAATTCATAGTTAATACCCGCCGCTAAGTAAATATCTAATTTACGACCATAATCTGCATCAATAAAAAAGTAATTGGTGCCATCATCACAAGATTCAGATACAATTACGCCGCTATAATTCCCACATTGATTATCTGGTTGTGGATTATCGTCAGCTACCTCAATGCAGCTAATATTGACGGCTCTTTCAGCGATAGAACAAGGTGTGGAGAAATTCGCGTTTTGGTACTCGAAATACACTCTTTGCCCATCTACTGGCGTGTAAGAAATAGAAGCATCTAAATAATAATCCAATAAACGACCATCGTCTGTTTCTATTAAATAGAAGAGTTGTCCGTTGCCACAAGTTCGGAAAAATAGCGTACCAATATTCGCGCTACATCCTTCTTCTTCAGGACAATCTGCCTCAAGTATCGTTTCGACATGCTTTGCATTGGCAAGAAAATCAGTACAACCTAAATAGCCACCAGAACCTCCTGCTAAACAATAGCCTGCACCTGTTTCGCAATCGACTACTCGCACCCGAGCGTCTACACAACTGTTGTTCTGAGCAGTATATACTAAATAGGCTTTATTTAGGTATTCATAAACTGCAATATCTTTGTAGCATTGCACGCATAAATCAGGATTCAAGGTAATCCTAGAAAGCAAATCGCAGGTGGTGATAGTAGGTGGTGTTGTGCCACCTCCACAGGTCCAGCTATCTATCGGCGCACCTAAATCATAGGCCGCTACACAATCATAATTACTGCTATTTTGGCAATAAAACTGACCCTCTTCATTGTATAGTTTTGTAGTTCCATTAGCTTCTGTAATTAATAAATACTTGTAAATACCTGTTTGATAGACGGCTATTTTTTCGGTCGTACTATTGGAAGGATTAACCAAGTTTATTAACCAAGAATATTCCTCAAATACCTCCTCATTACTGTTGTTATTTTCATTGTTATCTGGACAACCTTCTGTGCTATATATCACTTCCAATAATACTCCTTCTCTCACTAAAGAATTACAGGCAGCACCTTCACAAAATCTACCAAATGAATCGCAACGCTCTGCATATAATTCCGATGCAGGTGTTGTGTTTTCTCTTGGAAAGTAAACTACATAGTTGCTCCCTTGATAGCGATATACTGCGACTTCTTTCAGATCAGGAGCACAGTCTACAAAATCTAATAAGCCTGCTAGATTACAATCATAATTGTTATTTTCTGTACATCCCCCGGAATCAATAGCTCTCCCTCCAAATGCGGTGCTTACTGCAAGCGTATCCCTATTCGCCATTAGGATATATATATCTACACCTGCTGTTAATCCCAAATTTCCTCCCGGTGCAGCGGTTCTTATTACCGTTCCACTAGTATTGAAAACTTGAATGGTTCTGCAACCTGAATTGCTAAAACTAGTGGAACCCAGCGCATCTGTACATCCATTAGATTGGTTATTAATAACTGGGATATTTTTATTGCTACAAGAAACGATTTGCCGCCCAAGGATCAAATTATTTTCTTTAAATATATAGGTACGTGTTGTGTTTGGCGACAATGGACGAAGGTCTGTCCATGTAGGAGGTCGTCGGGATAATGGCTCATTTGGAAAGGGGGCATTCCTCATTGTCGTCAATAAATTGTCTCCCTCATAGACCCCAATGGTTCTACATTCATTATTCGTAATCGTAATAAAACAGGAATCATTATCGGTGCAGCCTTTAGTATCAAAAGTGCCTTGTCCAAAACCAGTTCCGATTCCTACGGTATCCATATCTGCCATTAAAATATAGATATTAACCAAGTTTGATAGAGACAATTGCTCCCCAGGAGCTGCAGATTGTACTAAATTTCCTCTGGTATCAAATGCTTGAAGAACCCTACAACCTACATTGGTCAATTGGGTAAATCCAACTGCATCGGTGCAGCCACTAAATTGATCGCTAACTACGGCAATTTGGGTGTTTTCACAAGAAGCAATTTGACGACCCAATACCAGATTACCATCTTTAAAAATATAAGTTCGAGTCATACCCGCCACTAATGGACGAGTATCTTCCCACGTCGGTACAGGTCTAGGGAAAATAGGAATTGGACCTGGGGCTATGGTTGTCAATAGGTTATCGTTTTCATCATATACGCCTATATTCCTACACTCGTTATTCGTAATAGTGATAAAGCATTGATCAGATGGGTCAATATTACAAGGCGATTCAAATGCTATTGCTACTCCCGCACAAGCTGCTTCGCAGCTATTCGTATAGGTGTTTCCATCAACCCCACAAACAGGAATAACTACTTGTGGGCAGATACAGTTAGTGGATGCACAGGTCCAAGTTCTAAAAGGAACCGAACTAAGGCCATAAGCAGCTACATAGGCATCTATGCAAATATTGGTAGGGGTTTGCATACAATATACCTGACCATTTGTATTATAAAAAGTAGCAGATCCATTAGCATCTGTCACTAAGAGATAGTTATAAGGATGCTGCGCATTGCCACCATAGATTTCTATTTTTTCAGAGCTGCAATTATTGGGATTGATCAATTCTAGCAACCACGGAAAATCCTCAAAAATTTTATCTTGTTCGTTATTTCCTATACCTGAGTCCCATATAATGGTTCCGGATGAACTAGCAGCAGCATTTAAGGTGGGAATGTCATAGATGCATACGGCTGCATCATCGCATTCTGGATAAATACCAGTGCCACCTATCGGTTCGCCTTCACAGGTATAAAACAGCGTTCCCCACTCTACGCTACACTGTTGAGAAGGGTTGGCATCTTCCACTACTCTATAAAAGGTTTTTCCCTCGAATTGAAATTCAACGATATGTTTAATGTACCAGCAAATACTTCCATTCGCATTGATTCGAGGAGGAGTGTTAATGGCAGTTTGTAGGGCTGGTAAGGATAAGGGGTCTTGTGTATCGCAGTTACTTTGATTCTCTTCAAAGGTCCAAATGACTTCGCCAAAACTAGAGTTTAAATCCAAATTTTCACAAACAATAGCATTCTGACAATTGGGTGCATTTCCTAGCCCTCCTACGAAGTCTCCAGTGCAGGAATAAAACCTACTTGCTACTGCTGATTGGCAGTTGGAAGGGGCATATTGGGCTTCATTGACTCTGAAAAAAGTGAAGCCTTCATAGTTAAATTGTATAATCTCCTTTACATATTTACAGATCTCATCTCCCTGTCGAATAAACCGATCTTCATTAATAGAGCGTTGGATAATATCCACCGAAAACGGGTCTTCTACTGAACAACTTGCTTCTTCGTTTGTCCATACGGTCGTGCCTGCTACTCTAGTGATTGGACAGGGGGTAGTAACCGCCAATCCAAAATCACAAACCCTTCTACCTTCACAATCATACAAACTTGGAAAAGTCTCTAGCACTCCGCAAGGGCTAGGACCGTTTCTTAGTAAATCTCCTAGTGTTGTTCCTGCATTGGGCAGGTAATAATTGTTTCCTTCATACTCGATTTTACTAATTTGAGTGATGGAATAACAATTTGTACCAGCGTTTTGTAAACGACGAATCAAATCTGTATCATCACAATTAACAGCCTGTTCACAAGACCAAGAAGTTGCGGGTCCAGATAATCTATAGGCGGTGATACAATCGTAGTTAGGCGCATTCTGACAATAGAATTGGCCATCTGTATTATACATCTTTTCGATGCCATTGGCATCTGTGACGAGGATGTAGTTATAAATAAATCCTTCGTACACTTCTACCTTTTCATTGGTACAATTGCTGGGCGTTACTAAATTGGTCAGCCAAGGAAATTGGTTGAATATGTCATTGGTTTGCGCCTGCAAGTTAGCCGTTTGGAATAGGCATAAGATAGCAAGGCCTAGAAAGGATAACAGTTTTTTCATTACTTTAAATTTAAATTAAAGAATTTGGGTGATTTATAAGGTACGAAGGAAAAATAAAATGAATATTTTATTTTTAAAAACCCAATCCCTACGAGGGTTTGAGTATCAAAAATTGTAAATTTATTTTATTCCTAATTGGATAAATAGTAAAGTAATTGGATGAATAGTAAAGGTGAGGCAAATGTGGATATATACTACATGCAAAATAAGGTTTATTCGTTTAGGATGCAAGTTATTAAGATTTGAATTGAATTTCAGCGAAACGTAAGATATAAACTCATAAAACCATGTTTTACAAACTATTCGGTTCTGAGAGAACCAACTTCCTGTCTTATTATAATAGACCTTATTCGAATTTGTGTATACAACACACAAACCGCCCATTTGAAAGGTGATTGAAAAACTACTTGCGAAAACTTTCAATATAAATACTACTTATGGTGGTAGTGCTATAAATGTAATGCTAAATGTAGGGGATAACTTGGTTTATCCCCTACATTTAGCCTTACATTTGTACCACTACCCTTATGGTAAATTAGTAGAAATATAAACACAGACTCTGGTTGTAACAATTTGTACCCTGTGTCTATGACTGAAATAGATAAATAATTGACTGAAATAGATTTATGTTTTTCAGTCATTTTACTCATTTTTGCAATACCCAGATCTAATATATATAGTAGAGGAAAAAAAATATAGTAGAAGAAACCAATTTTAGAGTCTATTCCTTTTTAATAGATAGCCTTTAAACCAGATTTTATGAAAACAATAAGTATCCTCATTTGCCGCCTATGTTATTATGTACCTTTTTTTCTCTTGATTACTCTTTGTTGTCAAGTCGGTTTGGCTCAAAATGAGCTAAACGATAAGACTTCTATTCCATTGCATAGCATACCGAACTTAAAGATTTGGGTAGATAGTTTTAATCAAGGTAGTATTTCAACCTTACAATCAGTAGATTTTCAACGCGCTGTCGATTTTAGCCTAGAAGAAGTAACGGCTTCTTACTGGGTTCAGTTTTCTTTAAATAATCCGCAAAGCATATCTCAAGAGTATTGGCTAGATACTAGTGTCTTTGATAGCTTAACCTTAGTAAGCATTCGAGAGTCAGATACATTGGTACAGCACTTTGGGTTATTAGTCCTTTATGAGGAAGCACAAAAAAAAGAATTTCGTACCCTTCAAAAAGATAAATATGGCATAACTATTCTTATAGCTCCTCATCAAGAGCAGCAATTCTATCTTCGGCTCAAAAACGAGGTTCGTTTTGAAAGTAGTTTTGAAGAAATTAAATTGTATCCAGCAGAGGCTTATTCACGAGAAATAGCTATTTGGTCCTTATTATTTCATGCTATCTTTTTTGGGGTGCTAATTTTTGTAGC